>Ga0209343_10008876_pt1 | contig 11596 bp, 9 predicted proteins | sample RifCSPlowO2_02_FD_184026 | JGI IMG/M metagenome (GOLD analysis project Ga0209343, IMG submission 184026) | Groundwater microbial communities from Rifle, Colorado - Rifle CSP2_plank lowO2_0.2 (SPAdes) (version 2) | ecosystem: Environmental > Aquatic > Deep subsurface > Groundwater | place: Rifle... | reverse complement strand
GCTCACCGCGCCTTCGGTGATCGTGGTGGTGATGTGATCCAGGCGTGTGAGCGAAGCGAGCTTGTCCTCGATTTTCCGGGCCACCTCGGTTTCAAGCTGCGCCGGTGCCGCACCTTCGAGCGAGGCGCTAATTTGAATCGTCGGCAGATCCATGTCTGGAAAATCCTGGATCTCCAGGCGCTGAAATCCCAGAATGCCCAGCACCGTGAGAAGGAAGAAAAGAAGGACCGCGGGGACTGGATTGCGGATGGACCAGGAGGAGACGTTCACTGGGCACCCACTTTCTGCACAGCCGTCGTGGGCACTGAAGCCACGGTGACTGGCGCGCCCTCCGAGAGGAAGGCAGCGCCGCTGGCAACCACGCGGGCAGTGCCTTCGAGCCCGGACAGTATCTCGATCCGGTCGCCTTGCCGCCGCGCGGTGGTGACCAGTCGACTGGCTACTTTGTTGACGGAATCGACCACGTAAACATAGGTCCGGCCGTCACGCAACACGACTGCGGACTGCGGCAACGTGAGTGCCGGCTTGGCCTCGAGCTCGATCGTGCCGCTGGCGAAGAGTCCCGGCTGCACGCCTTCGCCGGACGGCAGGCTGACATACGCGATTCCGCGGCCGGTGGTGGTGCTCAGCGTTGGCGAAATCAGGCGCACTTTACCCTCCACGTTTCTGCCGCCAGGCAGAACGAGGCGGGCAATCTGGCCTGCGCGTATGCCAGCGAGCTGACGAGAATCCAGTTCGGCGCGCCATTCCACGCGCCCCTGGCGCACCAGGCGGAACAACTCGGCGCCGGTGTTGACGACATTGCCCAGAATCGCCGACTTGGAGGAGACGACGCCATCGTCCGCCGCCACGATCCGCGTGTGCGCGAGTTTCAGGCGCGCACTTTCGACGTCCGCCTTGGCCGAAGCGACAGATGCCAACGCTGTCGCCTCATTCGTGAGGTATTCGTCCATTTTTTGCGGCGCCAAGGCGCCGACCACATCCACCGCCTGTGCTCGTTGTCGGTTGGTGCTGGCTTGGGCTAAGCTGGCGCCGGCCTGCGCTGCCAGGGCTTCCTGCTTGCGTAACTCCGCCCGCACCGTATCGTTGGCAAGCTCCGCCATCAGCTGTCCTCGCCGGACTGAATCGCCTACATCGACCAGCAGCCGCGCGATGCGTAGCCCGCCCGTCTCAGGGCTGACGATGATCTCCTGCCAGGCCGTCAAGGCACCGCTGGCTTGCAGCTGCTGTGGCCAGCTGTGGGTTTCGGCGGTGGCGACGTTGACGGTCAGGGCGCTCACGCTGGACTGCGTCGCCGTGCCCGAATCTTCCGCCGTCAAGGCTCGCCATGCGAGCAGCGCGATCAGCAGGACGGCGACGGCGGCCGCGATCACCAGTTTTCGATTGACGTTGAATTTGTTCTTCATGGCTTGGTCTTTTCTTCGTAAACGGCACTTGCGGGAGGACTTGCCGGGCTCGCGGGTTGCCAGTCCCCTCCCAGCGCCTTGTACAGAGCGATCCAGTACGCGACGCGATCACGTTGCAAGCCAATCAATTCGATCTGGGCTGACAGCGCCTGGCGTCTCGACTCCTCCAGCGTGAGCAGGCTGATGGTGCCCGCGCGCCATTGCGCCTCGGCGCCCACGAGGTATCGCCGGTACTCTTGGGCTGCACGTTCTGACTGTTGCGTGCGCTTGGCGGCGCTGTCCAGGCGGACCAGGGACTGCTCCACTTCCTTCACGACCGTTCGCACGCTTTGACGCCAGTCGGCATAGGCCGCTTCGTAGCCGGCGCGCGCGCTGTCGACGGCGGCTCGCGTGCGCCCACCGTCGAAGAGCGGAATGGACAAGGTGGGGCCGAAAGACCAACTGGTCAGTGCCGAAGCGAGGCCAGTCGCGGAAACGTTAATGGATCCTGAAAGCGACAAGCTCGGGTAGAGGTCGGCCTGCGCCACGCCGATGTCTGCACTTGCAGCCGCCAACTCACGCTCGCGCGATGCAAGGTCAGGCCGTTGGCGCAGCGCCTGTGCCGGCACACTTTGCACGTCGAGGCCAGCCGGCTGCGGGACGCCGGTGCTGCCTTGCGCCAGTTGGTGACGCAACTCGGGTTCGTCGATCCCTGTGAGGTTCACCAATGACTTCACCAGCAGCTCGCATTGCGCGCGTTGCGCCAGCCCGGCCGAGGTGGTGCTGGCCAGGCTGGCACGAGCCAGTGAACCTTCCGTGCTGGCGGTCAAGCCAGCACGCACCAGCGACTCCGTGGCCTTGGCGGTTTCGTTCATGGACGTCAGTTCCTGCGCATAGGCGTTGGCGAGCAGGCCGCAGGCGCGGTACTGCACATACGTGTCCGCCACTTCCGCCGCAAGGGAAACGCGCGCGTCGTGCCAATCGTTCTCGCGCGCCTGCACACGGGCGCGGGCGGATTCGGTGCTGCGCCGTACCTTGCCAAACAAATCCAGTTCCCACGAGGCATCCAGGCCGACGCTGCGTGCGGTCGCCACTTCGCCGGTTTGCTGTGTGCCGCGTGTCACCGATGCCTGCCCATTCGCGCTCGGCAGACTTGCTGCGCCAGCGCTGGACAGCGTGGCGCGCGCCTTCTCGATGTTGGCCCATGCCTTGGCGAGCGTGGGACTGCCGGATTCGGCGGAACGCTGGAGCCGGGTTAGCACCGGGTCATTGAACTGGCTCCACCAGTCGCCGAGCGCGGTCACGCTGCCGCCATGGGGCAGGGGCGCCTGCCACAGCGCCGCCGCTGCGGGTGCGGGCTCCGTGTAGTCCGGTCCGACCGCCGCACAGCCGCCAAGCGCAATGGCGAGACCGATCGCGAGAATGGAAAAGGCTTGCCCGCCGGTGGCTCGGTAAGTTTGCATGCTGCTCCTGAAGGTCAGCAGTCATGGTAGGTACCGCGAATGTTCGCCAACGTTGGCGAAAGTTAAGCTGGGTAAAAAACCGGCCCTGACCGGTCGACACCGGGGCTTTCAAGCGATACTGATGTCGCAATGATTCCGGTCCTGCTCGTTGATGATGACCTCGAACTCACGGCGATGCTGTCGCAGTATCTCGTCCGTGAGGGCTTCGATGTGCGCGCTGTACACGATGGCCAGACCGGCGTCTTCGAGGCCGCTTCCGGTCGCTACGCCATCGTCGTGCTCGACGTCATGATGCCGCGGCTATCGGGCATGGAGGCACTGCGCCGCATTCGTGCCTTGAGCAAAGTCCCGGTGCTGATGCTCACGGCGCGCGGTGACAACGTTGACCGCATCGTTGGCCTGGACATGGGTGCCGACGACTACGTCCCGAAACCCTGTACGCCCGGCGAACTGGTCGCGCGCATCCGCGCCATTCTGCGGCGCACGCAAGCGCGCGAGGCGGCCCCCAGTTCCGGGCAACGCGTGCTGCAGGCGGGCGAGCTGGTTTTGTCGCCGAGCAACCGACAGGCGACATGGCGCGGGATGCCCCTGGAGTTGACAGGCACGGAGTTCTGCTTGCTCGAAGTCCTGGCGCGCCACGTCGGCCAGCTCGTAAGCAAGCAGGATATTTCGCTGCAGGCGTTCAGCCGCCCGCTGGCACGATTCGACCGGCGTATTGACGTGCACATCAGCAGCATCCGCCAGAAGCTGGGGACACGGGCAGACGGAGAATCCTGGATTCAGAGTGTTCGCGGTCTCGGCTACCAGCTGCTGGAGGACTGACGGAATGAGTACGCGCCGCTTCGGCCGGCTGTTCTGGAAGCTGCTGCTGGCGCTGTGGCTGAGCATGGTGCTCTCGTTCGCCGGCATCATCGCCTATATCACGCTCACTGGGCGTCCACCGCCTTTGGACGAGGTCGGCACTTTCGGTTTTGTGCCGTTTGTGCCGCTGATATCGGCCATAGTCGCTGTCCTCATCATCGGCCCGGCGCTGGCCTGGTATCTGTCCCGCCCGTTGCGCCATCTGCGCTGGGCCTTGCGCCGTGCCGCCGAGGGCCGTTTCGACACGCGCGTGCAGCCGCTGATGGGTGGGCGACGTGACGAGATTGCGGACTTGGCCGGCGAGTTCGATCGCATGGCTGCGCAGTTGCAGCAGGTGACCGAGTCGCGCAAGGTGCTGCTGCACGATATTTCCCACGAACTGCGCTCCCCGCTGTCCCGGCTGCAGGCCGCCATCGGCCTGCTACGGCAGGACCCCTCCCAAACCGACGCGATGGTCGAGCGTATCCAGCGCGAGAGCGAGCGACTCGATGTCCTGATCGAGGAGCTCCTCACGCTCCACCGTCTGGAGGCGCCCGCCGGCTTGGTGCGTGAGCGGGTCGACGTGATCGAGCTCTTGCATGCCATCGCCGAAGATGCCGACTTCGAGGCGCGACCGCTGTCGCGCCAGGTCAGCATCGACGCACCCGGCCAGTTCGTCACCCAGGTCAACGGCGAACTACTGTATCGGGCTTTTGAAAACGTCATTCGCAACGCCGTGAAGTACACGGCGCCGGGCACAGTGGTCGAAATTCACGCGACGGTCAGCGCCGACAGCGCGCAACTGGTTGTGACGGTTCTTGATCGTGGTCAGGGCGTGCCAGCGTCCATGTTGGAGAAGATTTTCGAGCCGTTTACCCGGGTCGAAGGGGGCGAGTCAGTGCGCGGCGTAGGCCTGGGTCTCGCCATCGCGCGGCGCGCCATGAGCTTGCACGGCGGCGGCATCGAAGCAGAGCTGCGTGACGGCGGGGGCTTGATCATGACGCTCCGGTTGCCCGCCGCGGCAGAGGCCACGAATACGGCCGAAGAATGGTCCAGGTGACGTTTAAAGAACTCGAGACCCACAGCCAGGGGTCCATGGGTGACCTGGCTATATAGGTTCTCGCTGAAGTTGCTTCACGGATTTGGCAGATAAGCAGCGGAATCACCCGGTCTGGCTATCAGTCCGTACGTGTGTTTACGACTTTAAAGACTTTTAAAAAACGTCTCCAAAATCCAGCACCCCGCAAACCCGCATGGATGTTAGGCCTGTGTTTACGACTTTATTAACCTGTTTACGACTTTAATTGCTCGGAATAATAGTTACAGTAATTTTTCCATCCCTATTCCACCGTCACACTCTTGGCCAGATTGCGCGGCTTGTCCACATCGGTGCCTCTGGCGCACGCCGTGTGGTAGGCCAGCAGCTGCAAGGGCACCACATGCAGCAGTGGCGAGAGTTCGCCGTAATGCTCGGGCATGCGAATGACGTGAATGCCTTCACCCGACTCAATGTGGCTATCGGCGTCGGCCAGTACATAAAGCACGCCACCGCGCGCGCGCACCTCGTGCATATTGCTCTTGAGTTTTTCCAGCAAGGCATCGTTGGGCGCCACCGTGACCACCGGCATGGCGCTGGTCACCAAGGCGAGCGGACCATGCTTGAGCTCACCGGCCGGGTAGGCCTCGGCGTGGATGTAGCTGATTTCCTTGAGCTTGAGCGCGCCTTCCAGTGCAATGGGGTAATGCAGGCCGCGGCCCAAAAAGAGTGCGTTTTCTTTTTTGGCAAAGTCTTCGGACCAGGCAATCACCTGGGGTTCCAGAGCCAGCACGGCTTGTAAGGCGGAGGGCAAATGGCGCATGGCTGTAAGGTGGCGTGTTTCTTCGGCCTCGCTCAAGCGTCCTTTGGCTTGCGCCAGCGCAAGCGTCAGCAAGAACAGGCCGGCCAGTTGCGCGGTGAAGGCCTTGGTCGACGCCACGCCAATTTCGATCCCGGCGCGGGTGATGTAGGTGAGTTCGCATTCGCGCACCATGGCGCTGGTGGCGACGTTGCAGATGGTCAGCGTGTGCGTCATGCCCAGACCTTGGGCGTGGCGCAAAGCGGCCAAGGTGTCGGCTGTTTCTCCGGACTGGGTGATGGTGACGACCAGTGTGCGTGGGTTGGGCACCGACTCGCGGTAGCGGTATTCGCTCGCTACTTCCACCTGGGTGGGGATTTTGGCGATGCTTTCCAGCCAGTACTTTGCGGTGCAGCCACTGTAGTAGCTGGTGCCGCAGGCCAGAATCAAAACCGAGTCAATCTCTTTGAAAACATGCGCCGCGTTGCTGCCCGGCGCATGGTTCATCTGTTGGTCAAACAGTTCGGGCACGATGCCGTCAACGCCTTGCAAGGTGTCGGCAATGGCACGTGGCTGCTCAAAAATCTCTTTTTGCATGAAGTGGCGATACGGCCCCAGCTCGGCCGCGCCGCTGTGCGCGTGTACGGTTTTGACCGGACGCTGCGCCGCTGCGACCGGCTTGCCTTGTTTGTCAAACAGCCAATATTTGCCAAGTTGGATGTCGACGATGTCGCCTTCCTCCAGGTACACGATCTGGTCAGTGACGCCGGCCAGTGCCATCGCGTCGCTGGCCAAGAAGTGCTCCTGGCTGCCTTGGCCCACGCCCAGAATTAGCGGCGAGCCCGCGCGGGCGCCAACCAGGCGTTGTGGCTCATCCTTGCAGAAGACGGCAATGGCGTAGGCGCCGCGCAACTGCTCCAACGCGGCCCTGACGGCTTCAAACAAATCACCGTCATAGCGGCTGTCGATCAGGTGCGCGATGACTTCGGTGTCGGTCTGGCTCTGAAACACATAGCCTTTGGCCTGCAGCATGGTGCGCAGTTGGTCGTGGTTTTCAATGATGCCGTTGTGCACCAGCGCAATGCGCCCGGGGCGGTTCAACGCATCTGCGCCGGGTCCGTGGCTGAAGTGCGGATGGGCGTTGTGAACCAGCGGGGCGCCGTGTGTGGCCCAGCGCGTGTGGGCAATGCCGGTGCTGCCCTCCAGATGACTGGCGCTGACCTGCTCGGCCAGCTCGGCGACGCGGGCGGTGCTTCGGGCCCGCTGCAAACCGTTGGCATAGACGGCCACGCCGCAGGAGTCATAACCGCGGTACTCCAGCCGGGCCAGGCCCTGCACCAGGATAGGAACGATATTGCGGTTTGATACCGCGCCGACGATGCCACACATAGACTGCTCCAGAAATTAGTGCGTAATGGTATGAGAACTTAAAAGAAATTTGCAGCCATATATGTAATTTAATTGATTCTATATTTCATGCATTTTGTGAATTGCTTTAATATTCCAATATTTTGTATTTATCAAAATAAAATTTCCACAAATAGTTGTCGTGTGCCAGTGCGAAGAGGATGTAACTCGCTGCGTCGCAGTGTGGACTGGGCGGTCAATGGCACTTGGCGCAATGCTTGTCCACGCTGTTTGTCCTGTCGTTCGGACAGTAAAACTACCTAAGTGCTTACCCGCTAACGCGACACAGTGCAACTCGTTAGCATGCACGTTCGTGTTGCGGACCACTGCGTCTGTCAACTGTCATCCAGACAGCCGGAGAGCAATTTGTCAGTGGAGTTCATTCTTGAGACCCGTGGCCTGACCAAAGAATTCAAGGGCTTCGTGGCGGTCAACCATGTGGACCTGAAGGTTCGGCGTGGCCACATTCACGCGTTGATTGGTCCCAACGGCGCCGGTAAGACCACCTTTTTCAATCTGTTGACCAAATTTTTGCAGCCGACCACCGGCAGCATCTTGTTCAATGGCACCGACATCACGTTTGAGAAGCCAGCGGAAACGGCGCGCCGCGGCATTGTTCGCTCGTTCCAGATATCGGCCGTGTTTCCGCACATGACGGTGCTGGAAAACGTGCGCGCCGCGCTGCAGCGCAATCTGGGCACCTCGTTTCACTTCTGGAAAGCCGAAAGCACGTTGTTGCATCTGCATGAGCGGGCTCGCCAACTGCTGGCCGAGGTCGATCTGCAGGATTTTGCCGATGAGATGACCGTCAATCTGCCCTATGGCCGCAAGCGCGCGCTGGAGCTGGCCACGACACTGGCGTTGGAGCCGGAGCTGATGCTACTGGATGAGCCGACACAAGGCATGGGCCACGAAGACGTGGACCGGGTCACGCAACTGATCAAAAAAGTGTCTGCCGGGCGCACCATCCTGATGGTGGAGCACAACATGAATGTGGTGTCAAAAATTGCCGACCGCATCACGGTATTGCAGCGTGGCGCCATCATCGCGGACGGCCCGTATGCCGAGGTGTCCAAGAATCCGCTGGTGATCGAAGCCTACATGGGCACCGTTGACACTGAACTGCAGGGTGCACATTGATGAGTAAAGAATTGCTTCGCATCGAAGACCTGCACGCCTGGTACGGCGAGTCGCATATTCTGCATGGCGTCAATTTGACCGTGAACGAAGGCGAGGTCGTGACGCTGCTGGGGCGCAATGGTGCCGGGCGCACCACGACCCTGCGTGCCATCGTTGGCCTGACCGGCAGCCGCAAGGGCGCTATCAAGATCCAGGGCGTCGAAACCATCAAAATGGCACCTCACAAGGTGGCCCACTTGGGTGTCGGTTACTGCCCGGAAGAGCGTGGCATTTTTGCCAGCCTGACAGCCGAAGAAAATCTGATGTTGCCGCCCACGCTGGCACCGGGCGGCATGAGCGTCGACGAAATTTACGCGATGTTTCCCAACCTGCAAGAGCGCGCTTCCAGCCCCGGCACGCGCCTGTCAGGTGGCGAGCAGCAGATGCTGGCAGTGGCGCGCATTCTGCGCACCGGTGCCCGGCTGCTGCTGCTTGATGAGATATCGGAAGGTCTGGCGCCTGTCATTGTGCAAAAACTGGCCGAGATGATTTTGACGCTTAAAGCCAAGGGTTACACCATCGTGCTGGTGGAACAGAACTTCCGCTTTGCGGCGCCGCTGGCCGATCGTTTTTACGTGATGGAGCACGGTGTCATCGTCAAGCAGTTCGCGCAAAACGAGTTGGCTCAAAACATGGGCATGCTGCAGGACTATCTGGGCGTCTGACACTTGCTCTGGCAATAACTAATTAATTTCCCCCGTTTCTCAACAACTAACTATCTACCAGGAGACACTATGAAACTCAAGACTCTCGTTGCCGCCATGGCCATTGGCTTTGCCGCCGCAGCATCGGCACAGAACACCGGCCCGGTCAAGATCGGTTTCATCACCGACATGTCCAGCGTGTATGCCGATATCGATGGCCCGGCCGGCGGTGAAATGATCAAGTGGGCAGCGCAGGATTTTGGCGGCAAGGTGCTCAACCGTCCGATTGAAGTGCTGACCGCCGACCACCAGAACAAGGCCGATGTCGCCAGCTCCAAAGCGCGCGAATGGATCGACAAGGATGGCCTGTCGATGCTGATCGGCGGCACCAACTCCGGCACCGCACTGGCAATGGCCAAGGTCGCTGAGGAAAAGAAGCGCCCGTTCATGGTCATCGGCGCCGGCTCGGCCCGCCTGACCAATGAGGCCTGCTCGCCTTACACCGTGCACTACGCCTATGACACCGTGTCGCTGGCCAAGGTGGCTGGCACGGCGCTGGTCAAGGCCGGTGCCAAAAACTGGTTCTTTTTGACGGCCGACTACGCTTTCGGCTATTCACTCGAAGGCGATGCATCCACCGTGGTCAAGGCCAACGGCGGTACCGTTGTCGGTGCGGTTCGTCACCCGCTCAATGCGTCTGACTTCTCCTCCTTCCTGCTGCAGGCGCAGTCCTCCAAAGCCCAGATTCTGGGGCTGGCCAATGCCGGCGGCGACTTTACCAATGCGATGAAGGCAGCCAAGGAATTTGGGGTCAACAAGACCATGAAGATTGCCGGCCTGCTGGTGTTCATCAACGACGTGCACAGTCTGGGACTGGCCAATACCGAAGGCCTGCAACTGGCTGACAGCTGGTATTGGAACCAGGACGACGCGTCACGCAAGTTTGCCAAACGTTTCTTTGACAAATACAAGCGCATGCCGTCGAGCTTGCAGGCGGCCGACTACTCGGTCGCCATGAACTACCTGAAGGCCGTGCAAACCGCCGGCACGACCGACGCGGACAAAGTGATGTCCACCTTGAAGGGCATGAAGATCGACGATTTCTACAACAAAGGTCAGATCCGCGCTGACGGCCGCATGATCCACGACATGACGCTGTTTCAGGTCAAGTCGGCCAAGGAATCAACCACGCCATGGGATTACTACAAGGTGGTCGCCAAGATTCCAGGTGAGCAGGCTTTCACCACGGTGGCCGAATCCAAATGTGCGCTGAACAAGAAATAAGCTGACCAACAAGGCGGCTGGTCGCGGGTGCGGTTGGCCGCTTTTTCAATATTTCAGGCATCAACTAACGGGCCTCCATGGAAATTTTCGGTATTCCCCATCAAGCTTTTCTGGGCCAGCTGATGCTGGGCCTGGTTAATGGCGCGTTTTACGCGATGCTCAGCCTGGGACTGGCGGTCATCTTTGGCCTGTTGGGCATCGTGAACTTTGCGCACGGTGCGCTTTATATGCTGGGCGCTTTTGCCGCCTGGATCATGCTCGACAAATTCGGCATCAATTACTGGTACGCGCTGGTGCTGGCGCCGCTGACGGTGGGTGCGCTCGGTGTCTTGATTGAGCGGCTTTTTCTCAAGCATCTCTACAAGATTGACCCCATTTACGGCTTATTACTCACCCTGGGCCTGGCCTTGATTGCCGAGGGCATTTTCCGCGAGTTGTATGGCGTATCAGGCCAAAATTACAATGTGCCCGAACTGTTGTCCGGCGCCACCAATCTCGGCTTCATGGTTCTGCCCAATTACCGTGCCTGGGTGGTGCTGGTATCGCTGGCGGTGTGCCTGGGTACCTGGTATCTGATTGAGCGTACCCGGCTAGGTGCCTACCTGCGTGCTGGCACCGAAAACGCAGCGCTGGTGCAAGCCTTTGGCATCAACGTGCCGTTGATGGTGATGCTGACCTATGGCGCGGGTGCGGCACTGGCGGCGCTCGCAGGTGTATTGGCAGCGCCCATCATCCAGGTTAATCCTCTGATGGGCTCCAACCTGATCATCGTGGTGTTTGCGGTGGTGGTGATTGGTGGCATGGGCTCCATCATGGGTTCGATCCTGACGGGTCTGGGCCTGGGTGTGATCGAAGGGCTGACACGGGTGTTCTACCCGGAAGCGTCCAGCATCGTGGTCTTCATCATCATGGTGATCGTGCTGATGATCAGGCCTGCCGGCCTGTTCGGCAAGGAGGCCTGAGCCATGAGCAGCGCCATGAACCCCCTCACTGACCACAAGCAGATGACCAAATCAGCAAAACTCCTTCGAATCACCTACATCGCGCTGCTGATCCTGGCGCTCGTGGCACCCATGCTCGGGCTCTACCCGGTTTTTGTCATGAAGCTGCTGTGCTTTGCACTGTTTGCCTGCGCCTTCAACCTGCTGCTGGGCTTTACCGGTTTGCTGTCTTTTGGCCACGCCGCGTTTTTTGGCTCGGCGGCTTACATCACCGGTTACCTTATCAAGTCGCATAACTTCACGCCGGAATTGGGTATTGTGGCCGGCATGATTGGCTCAGGCCTGATCGGCCTGGTGGTCGGTTATGTGGCCATCCGGCGTCAGGGCATCTATTTCGCCATGATCACCCTGGCCTTGGCGCAGATGGTCTATTTTGTCTGCCTGCAGGCGCCTTTTACCGGGGGTGAGGACGGCCTGCAAGGCGTGCCGCGCGGTGCGCTGTTTGGCCTGCTGTCGCTCCAATCGGACACCGCCATGTATTACCTGGTGGTGGCTGTGTTTGTGGCGGGTTTTCTGGCCGTCTCGCGCATTGTGCATTCCCCGTTTGGCCAGGTACTC
>Ga0209343_10008874_pt1 | contig 11596 bp, 13 predicted proteins | sample RifCSPlowO2_02_FD_184026 | JGI IMG/M metagenome (GOLD analysis project Ga0209343, IMG submission 184026) | Groundwater microbial communities from Rifle, Colorado - Rifle CSP2_plank lowO2_0.2 (SPAdes) (version 2) | ecosystem: Environmental > Aquatic > Deep subsurface > Groundwater | place... | reverse complement strand
ATATTTGCAGGTTATCAAAGACATGCCGAAGCAGAAGATAAACATAATGAGTGCTGGAATGGATTGAAAAGTATTTATGATAGGGATTTAATTAGAGATTTGGTAGTTATGAAATCTGTTGGTGTTCATGTTGAATGCCCTTTTTTAGATAAAGAAGTTATAAGGTATAGTATGACTATTGATCCTTCATTAAAAATAAATGATGAACATAAAAAAATTATACTTAGAGAAACTGCTGAATATCTTGGATTAAATAAACAATTTGCATGGAGAAAGAAAAAGGCTGCACAATATGGTAGTGCATTTGATAAAGTAATAAATAAATTAACTAAAATAAATAAATTTGAGTATAAAAAAGATTATTTAGAAAGTTTAAAATAGTTGCAAAAAGAAAATCTTATTTTATGAGTGAATATAAACAAGTAATATTAGTGCGTAATGATTTGAAACTCCCAAAAGGAAAGTTAGCAGCTCAAGTTGCTCATGCTTCTGTTGAAGCAGTATTAAAATCTGATCCTAAGCTAGTTAGTAAGTGGAGATCTTCTGGAATGGCTAAAATTGTATTGAAAGTTAATGAATTGAAGGAATTAAGGAAATATCAGGTATTTGCTAAAGAGAATGGATTAGTAACTGCTACAATAACAGATGCTGGAAAGACAGTTGTTGCACCTGGAACTGTTACTTGTATGGCTATTGGGCCTTCTATAGAAAGTGAAATTGATAAAGTTACGAATGAATTAAAATTATTATAATTTTCTTGCAAAGATTTCAACCCATGTGTTCTCATTATCTTTTGCAGTTATTTCTGAACAAATTTCAAAATTATGTTCTGTAAGTAAGGTCGTTAGTTCTTTTTGAGTATAATAAGAATAAAATCTTAAATTGTTATTATATTTTTCTTTCTTAATTAATTTTTCACCTTCACCTTCTTTTATTGCAAGGTATAAAACTCATTTTGGTTTTAAGACTTTATAAAATTGTTTCAACACTTTTTTTGAATCGCTTTTTGGAATGTCAGAAAATGACGCCATACACCAAATACCATCAAATGAATCTTTATCAAATTTTAAGGATGTCATATCCATTTTTAATGCTTTGACTTCTCTTTTTTTTGCTTCTTCTAACATTGATTCGGAAATGTCAATGGCTATAACATCAAAACCATCTTCACTAAGATATTTTGAATCTCTTCCAATGCCACAACCAGCGTCCAATACTTTTCCTTTATCTGGAAGCATAGATGCGAACTTAGTTAATTGGAACTGAAAAAGTTTATTTTCTGTATATTCTATATAGATTTTAGAACAAATATCATAAGTTTTAAGTGCTTGCTTTAATTTGGATTTTAATTCGTTTTTATCCATTGTTTATTCTTTTTCTTGTATTATTTAAAAGATTTGTGGAAATGAAAAATATAGAAATTTTTTTAAATGGAAGAGATAAATCTAATAAATATGTTTAGGATATTAGTACTAATTTCGGGGATTCTAGTTTTAACAGCCCTTTTTAATTCCCTAGTCGGAGAAAAAAAATTTAAGTGGTTTCCTGGAGATTTTAAAGTTTTGAAAGAAATAAATAAAGATTCTTTTAAAAAACCAAAAGATCTTATATTTTCTTTAAATTCTATTGTAACAGCTGAAGGAATTTTAGGTTTAGTGGGGTATATAATAATTATAATGATATATTCTGTTTTAGTTTATTCTTTAATCTAAAATAATTGTTAGATTTTATCCTAATAAATTTATATTAAGTGAAGATAATAAATAAGTTTAAATATAGTTTTTTAAGGTATAATACTTATGGATAAAATAATTTTTAGAATCGCACTTGAGAATGCAATTAAATATGGAAAAACAAATTTGAAAAATATATTTGGAAAAGTTTTAGGAGAAAAATCAGAGTTAAAAAATGATATTAAAAAGGCACAAGAAGAAATAAATAAAATTGTAGATTATGTTAATTCTTTAACTCCGGAGGAAATGAAAAAAGAGTTTTCTAAATTTAAGATTGTTAAAGAAGTTAAGAAAAAGGTAAGAGAGATTCCTGATTTAGAGGTTGATGGAAATGTAGTTATGAGGTTTGCCCCTAATCCAAATGGACCTTTATCTTTAGGACATTGCAGAATTGCGTTATGGAATTGGTTTTTTGTTGAGAAATATAGTGGGAGTTATTTATTACGATTTGATGATACTGATCCTAAAACCAAAGTTCCGTTGAGAGAAGCGTATAAATGGGTAGAAGATGATTTAAAATGGTTAGGAATTAAAATTGATAAGGTTGTGAGACAAAGTTCCAGATTAAGAACCTATTATCTATATGCGGAAAAATTAATTGAAATTAATGGAGCTTATGTTTGTACTTGTGAGCCTGAAGTGTGGAAAAAATTTGTGTGGAAACAAAATACATGTCCTTGTAGAGATTTACCTGTAAAGGAAACTATGAAAAGATGGAAAAAAATGTTTAAAGGTTATAAGGAAGGGGAAGCTGTGTATAGAGTAAAGACAGATTTGAACAATAAAAATCCTGCCTTGAGGGATTGGGCTGGGTTTAGAAGAATTGAGGAATCAAAGCATCCATTTTCTAAAGAAAAAGTCTGGCCTTTACTTAACTTTGCATCTGCTATAGATGATCATGGTTTTAGCGTAACACATATATTAAGGGGAATTGATTTAAGCATTTCTGATGATAGACAAAAATATCTTTATGATTATTTTGGCTGGACTTATCCAAAAACAATTTATTGTGGTAAATTTTTAGTGTCAGGAGTTAAAAGTACATCTGAGTCTGTTAAATTAATTGAAGAAGGAAAGCTGACTGGATGGGATGATCCAAGATTAGGGACAATTAAAGCTTTGAGAAGGAGGGGGTTTTTAGCTGAGGTAATTTTAAGATTCATAAAAGAAGCAGGAATAAATAAAAATGAGCTTAATGTTTCAATTGAAAAGTTAGCAGCATTTAATAAAGATGTGCTAGATAAAGTTTCTTTTAGATATTTTTTTGTTGAAGAACCAATTAAGATAAAGATTAAAAATTCACCAAAACAAAATTTAGAATTGGATCTTCATCCTGAAACCAAAAAAGGTGGAAGGAAATTTAAAACACATGATGAATTTTATATTAATGAGAAATTGAGTGATGGTTTTTATAGGTTAATGGATTGTTTAAATTTTACGAAAAGTGATAAAGAATATATCTTTGAATCTAGAAGTATAGATGAGTTTAAAAGGAAAAATGGGAAGATACTTTTACATTGGTTACCTGCCTCTGATGCTCTTGTGAAGGTTGAGTTGTTAAAAGAGGATGCAAGTGTAGTTAATGGACTAGGTGAAAATACATTAAATAAATTAAAAGAAGGTGAGATTGTACAATTTGTGAGGGTAGGATTTGTTAAATTAGAAAAAAAGATGAAAACAAAGCTTAAATTTATATTCTGTCACAAATAGTTGCAAAAACCTTATAAAGAGATTATTAATCCACTATTTTATGAAGAAGTGGTTTTCTATTTTAGTTTTAGTATTAGTTTTAAGTGTAGTTGTTACTGCACAGGAGAATTTAAAGCCTAAATATAGTCTTAATTTTGGGGAAAGTTTAGAAGTTAATATTGAAATGGGAGAACAGTTTCGTGTAAGAGCAAGAGAACAATCACAAATAGATTTAACACTTAATGGTGATCAAGGAAGGGGAAATTTTAAAGTTATAATTGATGAGATTACTACAGACAAGATAATAGTAAGAACTTCTATTAATGGTGAGAAATTTAAAACTGAGGAATTTAGTACACATAATATATTAAAGGGAAGTGAAAATCATTATAAAATAAATCTTTATGGTGGGAGTGCTCCTGAGATACTTTTGAGACCAGAAATAACAAATGCAAATGGTGAAAAAGAACAGAAAAGTGTGGTTATTTTCTTTAATATTTATACTGGACCAATTAAGGGTAAGATGCCTGAACCATCTGAGATAAAAAATGAAGAGAAAAAAGAAGAGGTTAAAGAAAATAGTCTTTTTACGTGGGGTATTTTAGTAGCTCTAATTGCAATTATGGTTATTGTTCTTTCTTTTAAGAAAAAGAGAAAAACTACTGATTCAGGAGAACATGTTCTGGAGAAAGTTGAGAGCCCTGTTGTTGATATAAAAGAAGAACATAAAGCTATTGAACCTGGAAAAAAGGTCAGGAAGAGCGTAGTTAAAAAGAAAACTGTTAAGAAAAAGAGTTCTAAAGAATTGTAATTAAAAATAAAATTAAAATCATTAATCCAGTAATTATGAAACTAATATTTAAGATTAAATCAATCCATGAGAATTTCTCAGATTGAAAATATGTGAAAAATGGTACGGTTACCATTGCTAAAATTATAATTGATGATAATATTATTGAGAGTTGTAAGTTTGCCAAACTATTTTTATTTGTCCATATTATAGTAAATAGGATTATCAAAATAAAATATACAACTGCAAAGATCATGCTAAATTTATTTAAGTCCTTTAATAATCTCTCTTTCATTTTTTAACTGCTCTTTTATTGAATCAATGAATTTATTAAAGTCATGCTTTTTAATTTTTCCACCACAAGCGTTTGGATGACCACCACCATATCCTTCAACACCCTCTAATGCTTTTTTAATTATAATCTCTACAATTGGCTCTTTATATCTCATACTAATCTTAACTTCTCCATTACTTTCTCTCCCTAAAATAATAAATTTGTTATTAAAATTATATAATAATTCATTTGATAAGAAAGAAGTGTAACTATTTTTTCCTTCCCTATAAATAAATAATAAAATTTTTTCTTTAGTTTTACATTCAATAGCTCTATTTAATAAATCATCATACTCTCTTTTTAGGTTCATTGCTCTTTTATAAATGAAAGTTCCTTGTGGTGAAGTTTGTTTAATTATTTCATCAGGATGTTCAATTTTAATTAAACAATTTATTGATTTCTTTACTTCTTCAGAATTACCTTTTAATGAAAATACAAATATTTTGATTAGATCTCCTAGTTTAGAATTAAATAATAAATCTGTTGGAGATTTTGGTTTTTTTGTAACATAACCAGGATATTCTTTCCTAAATTCATTTAATTGTTCAGGAATAAACCAGTCTGATGTAATCCCTACACAAGCAATCCATAATGGCCCACCTACTAATCTATAAGCCCAGTAAGTTGTACATCTATTATCATCTTTGTTCCAAATTTTAGGATTTAAATAAATTACATTTTTTCTTTTTTCAAACCCGTGGTGGTCTATCCAAATAACAGGGCATGATTTTATTTGATCTAAAAATTCTTGTGTAACAAGTGCTTTATCTAAAATAACTACTAAATCAGGTTTGTTCTCTTCAATATAATGCAGGTAAGATTCATCTAGGATTGGACCTGCTTTTGTAACTATTCCTTTTCCACCACAAAATTTTTTTAATAATAAAAATGCTGATAAACCATCTGGATCATCATCATAAAAATATAATGGATTTGAGCAAGATTGTAAGTGATCTTTGATTTTTTTTAATATTTTTTCCACTTTAAGAAAGTATTAATAAGAGGTATTTATAAGTATTTTGTATGATTTTAAAAATACTTACTGGGATATTTATCTTTATTGGAATACTCGCTTTTTTTAAATTAAAATATTTACCTTTATGGTTACGTTTAGGATTGGCAATTGTTATGCCTATCTTTTTAATTGGAATGATAATCTTATTATCCTGGGTGTTTGCTTTTGTATTTATTTTTATATTAATCTTTTTAGTCTTAGGTGTTATATGGCAATTTAAGGTTAAATTTAAGTAGTTTTTGATAGGAGTTTATGTTATGTTAAGATCATTAGAAAAAATACATCATTTTAAATGTAAATTTTGTGATAAATGGTGGTCTGTTGGAGATGCTCCAGTTTCTAAGAAAATATGGTTTTGTGCCTGGTGTGGAAAAGAAAATAGATTTGGTTCTTTAGAAGAATATGATCTAAAAGAGAAATAAAATAATTTGAAACAATAATCTTTAACAAGATCAAAAATATCTAAAAGAAATGGACAAATTCTTCTCTAAAGAGGAAATAAAATCTTTGCTAGAACAATATCCTTTTTTTCAAAACCAAAATAAAGAGTTTGTTGGGGCGTCTCCACCAGATATTTTTATTGGAGAATATGGTTACCCTAAAGTTAATGTTGGAATAATTTCGCCTCCAGAAATAAGATCTGTTTTATCTTCACCAGAGGAATGGTATAAAAATCATCTGAATATAAAGCAGATATTAACTTTAAGAGCACAACTAATAAATTCCAGATTTAAAAGTGACATTAAAGAATCTTCAAAAAATCTAGGAGTTTTGCAAGAAATTGTAATGTCAAAAAAACCAGCAGAAACAGAATTTCATCTTAATAAAAAACCAAAAATGAATTTAGATTTATCTAATAAAACAAACCCAATTGCAAATAATGCAGAACTAAAAAAAGTAATACCCAGAGAAAATATAAAGATAGAAAGAAGAGTAGAATACATTACAAGAGATACTGACTTAAAATCTATAGATGCATTAATAGATCTCTATAATCATAAAACGGAAATAACAAAACTAAATAATATTCTTTCAGCTGGATTGTTAGGATTAAAAAATAATAGAAAATTAGTCCCATCTAAATGGAGCATAACAGCAACTGACGATACAATTTCAAAACATCAAATAGAGCAGATAAAATCTTATAATCATATAGATACTATACAACTATTCCAAAATAATTACGTTGGAAATTATTATTATTTTATCTTATTTCCAAGAAACTGGTCTTATGAGATAATAGAAAAGCAGGGTAATCTATACTGGCAAGATGAAGAAATTAATTTTAAAAGAAAATCCTATGCATATGATGTTACAGGCGGCTATTATGCAGTGAGGTTAGCAATTACAGAATATTTAACAAAAATAAAACAACAAGCAAGTGTATTAGTTTTAAGAAATATAACAGAAGAATATTATGCACCTTTAGGGGTAGGAATATTAAGAGAATTATCAAGGGAAGCATTTAATCAACAACCAATAATATTTGAAACGAAAGAGAATTTATTTCAGTACTTAAGAACTAAAATATCCCTAAGTGAGTATTTAATTAGATCTAAATTGTTAAAGGAATTAAAACAACCTTCACTACTCAAATTCTTCTAGAAGGTATTCCTAATTCAGAACAAGATTCAAGAATACACTTAAGTAAACTTCCTTCAATTCTACCTTTAGAATGTTTTACTACAATTTCAGATGCCAAATCATATTTTTCTGCTCTTGCAGCTTCATATAAAAATCTCAGGGCAAAACGTATGTCTTTTATTCCATAAACTCTCATTAAATCACTTATATCTTCTTTTGCAATTTCCCTCATCTCTAAAGGTAATGAATCTAATATCCAATCCATAATCCTGGAAATAAAAAAACACTTATAAACCTGATTATTTCACAATTTCTATGTTAGATTATTTAATTTTAGGAGCACTACAAGGTATTTTTGAATGGGTACCCATTTCAAGTGAGGGTATAATCACTTTAACATCAAAATATTTATTTCAAATAGAAAATCCTTTATCATATGCTTTATTTTTACACTTAGGTACTTTATTAGCAACTTTGATTTATTTTAGAAAAGATTGGTTGGAAGTAGTACAGTTAAAAAATAAGCCATTATTTAAATTTCTTGCTTACTCAACAATCGTTTCTTTAGCAATTGGATATTTAATTTACAAACAATTAACTTCTATGAATTTAGGATTATCTTTATTAACTATTACAGGAATAGCACTAATAGTTACATCATATTTACAAAAATCAAAAAGAAAAATCAAATTGAAACAAAACCAGGTTATTATATTAACGGGGGTATTACAAGGTTTAGCAATAATACCTGGATTCTCAAGGTCAGGCTCAACTATATTTGGATTATCCTTTACTAATTTAGAACCAGAAAAGATTTTAAAATATTCTTATATGATGTCAGCTCCGGTAATTATAGTTGCAAATGTTTATATTTTATTTCAAGAGCCAGTTTTATTTAAGGCATGGCCATCAATAATAATTTCTTTTATTCTAGGATTGGGAACATTAAAATTAATAATCAATTATAGTAAAAGAATTAACTTTAGTAAATTTACTTTCATATTTGGATTATTATGTTTGCTTGGTTCTTTTGTAGGTTATTTTTTTTGATCAAGAATAGCACATAAAAAAATCATTCAACCAAAATAGCAACTTTACCAGGCATAGATTTTCCATTATCTTCTTTACTAATTATAATAGTACATCCAGTAAATTTTTCAAGGGACTCTTTATTTTCTTTAAGAATCTTAAATTCATCCTCTAAAGACAATACTACTTGAGGTAATTTATTTGGATTTTTAACAAATATTGGAACTAGTTTAGAAATTTCTTTAGCATGTTCTTTATCAACCAGAGATTTAATTAACTCTCCTATATTACGTGTTTTTTCAAATTCTTTCTTGAATTTATTAACAAAATCATATTTCCATAAATCTGCTAAATATAGAGTAACTTTAAAAGGTTTTTCTAGTTTAGTTAATTTCAATATAGCTTCAATATCAGATAAGGTTTCATGAACAAACTCTTCGCTAATTTCAGCTTTCAAATCTATTTTACTTTTATCAAATGAAGGCCATGATGCTTTAGCAATAAACTCCTTATGACCTAATTTATTCCATATTTCTTCAGAAATATGTGGAGCAATTGGATTTAAAATTAGAATTATTTTTTCAAAAACTTCATTATATATTTCTTTATTTACTTCAAATTCTCTATACTTATATAAACTATGAACTAATTCCATTATAGAATTAATTGCAAAACTAAATCTATAATTTTCAAAATCTTCAGAAACTTTATCAAGAGTAGAATTCAACTTTGAAATTATTTGTTTATCTTTATTATTTTTATTTGCTCTAAACTCTACGGGATCTAACAATCCATAAACTTTATTTAAGAATTTATGTGCACCAACAATACCTACATCCGACCAATCAAGTTCTTTTTCTGGTAATGCAAGGAATAGGATATATAATCTCATAGTATCTGCTCCATATTTCTTAATAAATTCAACTGGATCAATAGTATTACCAAGTGATTTACTCATCTTAGCTCCATCTTTTATTACCATTCCCTGACATAATAATCTTTTAAATGGTTCATCAACATTAATTAATCCTAAATCTCTTAAAGCCTTAGTAAAAAATCTTGCATAAAGTAAGTGTAAGATTGCATGTTCAATCCCACCTATATACTGATCAACGGCCATCCAGTATTTAGCTTCATCATTAAAAGGTCTTTTTCTTTCTTTGGGACTACAGTATCTTAAAAAGTACCATGAACTATCAACAAAAGTATCCATTGTATCAGTTTCTCTTTTAGCATTAGAATTACATTTTGGGCATTTCACATTAACAAAACTTTCAGAAGTTTCCAATGGATTTCCTTTTCCAAATTTAATATCCTTTGGTAAAACTACAGGTAATTCATTATAATTAACAGGGACAATCCCACATTTATCACAATATATTATTGGAATTGGAGTTCCCCAATATCTTTGTCTTGAAATTAACCAATCTCTTAATTTATATTGTGTTGTTGTTTTTCCTAAACTTTTACTTTCCAACCATTCAGCAATTTTTGGAATTGCTTCATCAGATGTTAAACCATTAAATTGACCAGAGTTACAAAGGATCCCTTTTCCAGTAAAAATCTCTCCTTCTTCTAGAGGTTTTCCATCTGGATGTCTCAAGACAATTTTTAAAGGTATTTCATATTTTTGTGCAAACGCATAATCTCTTTCATCATGTGCATTTGCCATAACAATTCCAGTCCCGTAATCATATAAAACGAAATTAGCTAAATAAACAGGAATCTGTTTATTTGTTGCAGGATTAATAACATATCTTCCTAAGAAAACACCTTCTTTATCTTTATTCAAATCTATTCTATAATATTTATCTTGCTTTGAAATTTTCCCAATGAAATTTTTTACTTCCTCCTTACACTCTTTAGTTACAAGCTCTAAAGCTAGAGGATGTTCAGGCGCCATTACTAAAAATGTTACACTAAAAATTGTGTCAATTCTTGTAGTATAAATTTGTAAACTTTCATTAGAATCACTTATTTTAAAGTCTGCAAGAACACCTTCACTTTTTCCAATCCAATTCCTTTGCATAATTTTAACTCTCTCGGGCCAATATTTGAGTTTATCAATATCATCTAATAATTCATCAGCATATTTTGTGATTTTGAAATACCATTGTTCAAGATATTTAGTTGAAACTTCTTTTTTACATCTCCAACATTTTCCTTCTTCAACTTGTTCGTTAGCAAGTACGGTATTACAATCATCACACCAATTTACATTAGATTTTTTTCTATAAGCTAACCCTTTTTCATACAGCTTAAGAAATATCCATTGGTTCCATCCATAATATTCTGGATCACAAGTTTTTAGTTCTCTTGTCCAATCATAAGAAAGTCCCATTAATTCCAATTGATTTTTTATTCCAATAATATTATTATATGTCCATTTAGCAGGGTCAACTTTATTTTTTATTGCTGCATTCTCTGCTGGTAATCCAAATGCATCATAACCCATTGGATAAAGAACATTAAAACCTTGCATTCTTTTATAACGAGCAATTGAATCTCCGATAGAATAATTTCTTACATGCCCCATGTGAATATATCCGCTAGGATAAGGAAACATTTCAAGACAATAGTATTTTTTCTTAGAAGATTTTTTGGCTTCAAAAATCATTGATTCCTTCCACTGTTTTTGCCATTTTTTATCAAGTGTTGTAAAATCGATCATTCTTGTATTCCAGAACCAAATTAGGATATATAAAATCTTCTATAGGAAACTTTAAATAAAAATCTTATGGCTTATTTAAACATACGGACCCGTAGCTCAGCTTGGATAGAGCACTAAAGAAATTTTCAAAATTTCTGTGTAAGCCTTCTAAGCTAGGGGCCGAGGGTTCAAATCCCTTCGGGTCCGCTTTTATTTTAATAGAATTATTCTAGAGTTTACTTATCTCAATCAAATCAAAACATTTCCCCTAACTTTAAAGGTCCTGGAATAAACCTAAAAAGAAAAATTAATTGTTATATTAATCCAAAGCCGAAGGCTCTTAGATTTAGATGATTTAGGGGGTCGCCAATTTATTATTTCATAAAAAGTTATTTAAAATTATTTTATGATCAATTTTCCCTTTATCATGTCCATCGAACATCTAAATTTAAACTCTCCTTCTTCGGTGGGATTAATCTCTATAGTTTCTTTTCCTCCTGCCGGAACTATTTTGTCGATATTGAAATCAGGAAATACAATTTCTCTTGCACAACCAGCATTTTCATCAGCAAAGAGGTTTATTCTTACTGGAATATTCTTTTTTGCTGTTATAACATTGGGAGAATATTTTGAAGCACTGATTTGAAGGTCAATTTCTTGATAATCACCTTTTATTACTGCCTCTTTTTTATCCTCTTTCATTAATTCTTGCAGATAAGGAGGCAATTGCAAACTTTGATTATTCTTTTCAGATAATGAATCTGAAGCTTTT
>Ga0209343_10008871_pt1 | contig 11600 bp, 14 predicted proteins | sample RifCSPlowO2_02_FD_184026 | JGI IMG/M metagenome (GOLD analysis project Ga0209343, IMG submission 184026) | Groundwater microbial communities from Rifle, Colorado - Rifle CSP2_plank lowO2_0.2 (SPAdes) (version 2) | ecosystem: Environmental > Aquatic > Deep subsurface > Groundwater | place... | reverse complement strand
AATGGATCGGGGAATACATCTTCGTATAGAGGTAATTCTTGTTGATTCATTAAAGATGCATATATCCAAGGAATCCTTTCGGGTAAAATCCGCAGCTGTAAGCTAGCGGGAGCAGATATCTGACCGTTTTCCTTGAGGGGGGTACGATGTTGTTGCTCTGTCATATTGTCTGGGCAAGTAATAATGGATTATAATCCATTGAGGTTGAAATATCAAGGCAAAATTGTAGGTGAGCTAGGCGTAATTTTTCGAGCTTTATTGTGCACCCTTTCTTTATGCTGACCTGTCATTATTTCACGCAAAATTGGATATGATGAGCAAAGATCAACCGCCCAAAGATCTTCTCCCGATGCATTAAGAACTGCCAGAAAAGCATCTTCGGTTAGAAGTCTACCTGTTTTCCCCCACGAATAAGTATCTCCCTCAATGGGATAATGTTCTATGGTGGGAGCGGGTTTTATTTGGGGCAGTGGCAAAACTATTCTCTCGGAAAACATAACTCAAGTATTATAGGATAAATGAATTTTTAAATCAAATTTCCATGTAGGTTATGGCGGTGGCAGAGTTTAAGATCGGGGCATAAAATTATCTATAAATTTCATGGGAGCCGATTTTGTAGAACACTACTTTTCCTTCATCTATAAATTCAAAAATAATTCTGTTTCGGTAGTCTATGGAAAATGCCCACAGGTCGCTTAATTTGCCGGTAAGTTTGTGAGTCTTTATTCTTGGTGAGAATGGATCTTTCCTAAACAATAACTCTGCTTTAATAGCTTGTTTTTTAGCTTGAGGTGTAAGTTTTTTAAATTGTTTAACAAAATTTGTGGAATACTCAATTTGCTTGACAATCATTAAATCAGCGCTAAATTAGGTCTGCAAGGGATTTTGCCTTAAGGGTTTTTCTCGCTTTGTACTCTTTTCTTCCTTCTCTCACTGCTTTTAGAGTGTCTTCAACTTCTTTTTCATAAGATTCTCTCTTTAATTCTTCTAGATAGCCATAATCAACAATAGCTACATCAGGCTTGTTGCCGTGCAAAACTATCACAGGTTCTTTGGTTTTCTTGACTTCATCGAATATCTCTCTGTATTTTTTCTGAATATCGGATGAGGAAACAGTTCTAGGCATTAGCGATATCATATTCCATATAGAATATCATATAATCATTCACATGTCAAGTGGGCAAACTTAATAAATAAATTACATTATTTATGCTAAAATCGAAGCATGGGCAATTTAGTAGAACTTAGGAAAGAATTAAAGGGGATTGCGGAGACGAAGAGGGCGGAGGTTTCGCAGGGGTTTTTTAAGACAGGGAAAGGGGAGTATGGGGAGGGAGATGTGTTTTTGGGAATTACGGTTCCGCAGTCGCGGAAAATTGCGATTAGGTTTAAAGAGTTGCCATTTTCCAAAATTTTAGGACTTCTTAAATCCAAAATCCATGAAGAAAGACTAATCGCGCTTTTGATCCTTGTTTACAATTTTAATGCTGGTAATGAAAAAGCCCAGAAAAAGATTTTTGATTTTTACCTTGAAAACATGCAATGTGTAAATAATTGGGATTTGGTGGATTTGTCAGCGGACAAAATTATTGGAAGATATTTATTTGCTTGGGGTCCTGTCGGACTTCACCCCCGTCCGACATCCTCGGTCGCTTCGCTCCCTGCGGGTGCTCGACGGGGGCCCCCCGCGCCCGCCACCCCTACGCTCCTACTACGATTAGCAAAGTCGGAAAATATTTGGGAAAGACGAATTGCTATTGTTTCAACTTATTCTTCCATAAAGAATAATAAATTCGACGAAACTTTGAAAATTGCGGAAATGCTATTAAACGATCGGCATGATCTAATTCACAAAGCAGTTGGATGGATGTTAAGAGAAGTGGGGAAGAGAGATATGAAAACGGAAATTAAATTTTTGGACAAACATTATAAAAAAATGCCCCGCACAATGCTCCGCTACTCAATTGAAAGATTTCCGGAGGAATTAAGAATGGATTATCTAAAAAATAATGTTTAGGTTTTGAGACCCGGCGGAAAAATAATTTCTGAAGACTGCGGTTTTTTTTCGACTATATCTTCTTTAAATCGTTTTATAATCTCCGGAGATCGGCTTAACTTTTTTAAAGCTCTGTTTTCAATTTGTCTTATCCATTCTCTTGTAACATTATATTTTTGTCCTATCTCCTCGAGGGTTTGTGGGGTAGTGCCATTAAGTCCAAATCGTAAAAACAATACTACGCTTTCTCTGGGGTCAAGTGCTTGACGCAATTCATCTCTTAGAGCTTTTCCTAATATGTTATCTGTTGCTTTTTCCTCTAAATCTTCAGGGTCAGGTATGAAATCTCCTAATTCTTTCGATGGACCCTCATCATTTTCAACAGGTTGATTAAGTGAGCTTACTCGTTGTGCTCGGAGAGCTTGTATCAAAGCACTTTGCTCTTCTTGCGGAACTTCTTGAATTATAATATCTTCAAGCGGGATCATTTTGCCTGTCTCTTGTATTAGATCAGACTGGCGTTTGTGTAATTGGCCAAGCCTTTCATGTATGTGTATAGGCAGGCGTATTGTGGAGCCGGAATCCGCAATTGCTCGTCTTATTGCTTGTCTAATCCACCAAGTTGCAAAGGTTGAGAATTTATAACCTTTTCTGAAATCCCATCTTTCAACTGCTTTCATTAAGCCTATACTCCCTTCCTGAATAAGATCCAATAGGGAAAGTTGATTGATGGACCTAGCGTATCTTCTGGCAATTGAAACAACAAGGCGAAGATTTGAGGTCACATATAATGTTTGGGCTTCATTTCCTGCATGGATCAACCCAAGGAGTTGATGTCTTGTAAAGTCCAAGACAGCTTTTTCTTGTTCTTGGTCATCTTCAATAGCAAAGAATTGTTCAATTTTATGTTCCATGAAGAAGTCGTTCTCTGCCACTTCCGTAAGAAAAGCTTTATGCTCCTTAATCTCTTTTTTTAATTCTTCAATTCTTGTCGTTATGTTTTCCGTTGAATCCTGAATAATTAATTTTTGCAGCTCATCTTCTTGCATCTTTATAGATGCTGATTTATTCGAAATATCATTATCAAGTACTTGCAGAAGAGATGTGTTTTTTGATTGGGAGAGAATTTCCTGTATTTCAGTCTGCATGTCTAGGGGCAGCATGATAAGTATTCTTTTCAGATTTCTTAAAGAGATTTTTTTAGCAGAGATTTCTATTCCAAGTTCTTGTTCCTGAGCTGCGGTTAGAAGGGGGTGATGCGTAGTTTCTCGTAAATATAGATTAAGAGCAGAAGGAAATTCTTGATTTTCTTTCCATGAAGTATCTAATGCAGGTATCTCTTCGTTGCTGAAGTCTAATTGATCAGGATCTATTTCATGGTCAGTTTCTTCGGGAATTTTATCAGTAATTTCCGGAATTTCTTCTGGTTTTTTAAATGGTTCATCAGTAAGTGGCATTTCAAAGATTACTTGTTCAGTTATGTCTCTTTGGGCAATAGGAGCTGATTCAGATTCAGGGCTAATTATTGGTTCAGGAATTGTTTGCTCTATTGGCTGTGCGATGACCTTTCCGACAGGTGAAGTCTCGGTAGAGGGTAATATTTGAGGTTGTTTTTCTGTATTGCCTAGGTAATATCCTATTTTTCCATTTTGTTTTCCAACGCTCTGACCGCCCGGCAATAAAAAAACAGCGGATTGTCTTTCGGTAGTTTCAACATCTCGTTCCTTCATCTAAAAAGATGCCATTATAATAACTTACAGCCAAACCAAAAGCAAACTTTTTATAAAATTAGGCATTGATTTTGAGGTTTGCAATATGATAAAATTAAATTTAATGAGATCGTACGAGTTAATATTGGTTGTAAAAACATCCTTAACGGATACCTTGAGGAAAAAATTGATCACAGGAGTTAAATCCTTACTTAAAGACTTAAAGATTATCAAAGAAAATGAAGTTGGCATTAAGCAATTGGCATACAAAATAAAAAGAGAGGCAAATGGATTTTATTTTGATTTTACATTGGAAGGGGAGACAATGCCCCGGGATTTTGAAAAAAAGCTGTTGGAGAATGAGAATATATTGAGACATTTGGTGCTAAGGACGAAATGATAGAAATGACATCGTAAATACTTATGGCGAGAAGTTTAAATCGGGTACAATTGATCGGGAATTTGACCAGAGATCCGGAGTTAAGATATACGCCGAATGGTACAGCTGTTTGCTCTTTTGGTTTGGCTACCAACAGGAGTTGGAAAACAGATAGCGGTGAGAAGCATGACGAAGCAGAATTTCACAATATAGTTGCTTGGAACAAGTTAGCCGAATTATGCAGCCAATTTTTAGTGAAGGGGAGAAAAGTTTTTGTTGAAGGAAGATTGGCAACAAGAACTTGGACAGGACAAGATGGCGCTCAGAGAAACAGAACTGAAATTGTTATTTCGGACATGATCTTACTGGACAGCAATAGGGGAACAGCAGGGGCTACAGCAGTACCGGCTGAACAGCCAGTTGGAGAAGCTGCAAAAGAGCCAGAGGAGAAAAACCCATCCTCCGCTAAAGCTTCCGCCTCCGCAAGTGCTTCGGCGGACAAGTCGGCGGGCAAGGAAGTAAAAAAAACAAAAGAGGAAACAGTTGCAGTGCCGCCAACCGATGAAGTTGTTCCTGATGATATACCATTCTAACAATTAACAATTAACAATTAATGTTATGAATAAAAAAACAACTAAGAAGCCAAGGAGAAAATTTACAGCTCCAAAGGTTTGTTTTTTTTGCAGCGAAAAAAAGGAACCCTCTCTTTGGGATATAGGTATTTTACAGAAATTTTTAACAGAAAGGGGTAAGATTACTCCGGGATTCAGAAACGGACTCTGTTTGAAGCACCAAAGAAAAGTTACTTTCAGCATAAAACATTCAAGGCACTTAGCTCTAATGTCATTTGTTGCCCGTTAAAACTTCCAAACTTTATGGGAATTAAGTTTAAATTCTTGCAGATTATTATAATTGCTATAGTTTCGGGTTTGATAGGATATTCCGTAGGAGTTAACAATGTAGGGCTCTCATGGAAAAATTATAAGCCTTCCCTTATTATTGCAAATAAAGAGGCTCCAGCCAAACTAACATCAATTGACTTCTCTCTTTTTTGGAATGTTTGGGAAAAGCTGGAAGCAAATTATTACGACAAAACAAAATTTGATCCGGAGAAGATATTGAACGGCGCAATAACAGGCATGACGCAGAGTCTCGGAGATCCTTACACGGTATATCTTCCTCCTGTGCAAAATACAAATTTTAAAGATGGATTGGCCGGGCAATTTTCCGGAATTGGTGCGGAACTCGGGACCCGCAACAAGCAAATTATTGTAGTCGCTCCTTTAGCAGGCTCACCTGCGGAAAAAGCAGGAATAAAAGCAGGAGATTTGATACTAAAAGTAAATGGAGAGACGACAATTGACTGGACATTGCCCGCTACGGTTGAAAAGATTAGAGGACCCAAAGGAACAAGCGTTGTCCTGTCAATTTTACATAAAGATTCCGAAAAGCCTTTGGATGTAAAAATAGTAAGGGATATCATAACAGTAAAGAGTGTTACGGGATGGGTAAAAGATATAAAAAACATTGAGGGAATTAAGGCTTCAAAAGACCAAAAAGGAAAAGTTGCTTATATCAGGCTTTCGCAATTCGGAGATTCCACCAACAATGACTGGCTTGCTATTATCAATGACATTAATCTTAAAATGCAGACAGACAAATCAATAAAGGGTTTAGTTCTGGATTTAAGAAACAATCCCGGAGGATATCTTGCGGATGCGGTTTTTATTGCGTCTGAATTTCTTCCGGAAAGAACTCCTGTTGTTTTAGAAGATAACGCTCAGGGAACAAGGACTACGCGTTCTGTTGAACGAAAAGGCCTTATGCTTAATGCTCAAGTCGCTGTTCTTATAAATAAGGGAAGCGCTTCTGCCAGCGAGATTGTGAGCGGAGCATTAAGAGACAATAAGACTAATGGTAGAAACAGGGCAATTCTTGTCGGGGAAACATCTTTTGGCAAAGGGACAATTCAGCAGGCTCAAGATTTGGGTAATGGAGCAGGCATTCATATAACTGTTGCGAAATGGCTGACTCCAAACGGCACATGGGTCAATGGCAAAGGATTGACGCCGGATATAGAAATTAAATTAGATGAGAAGGATCCAAGTCATGATCTACAGCTTGAAAAAGCAGTTTTGGAATTAATAAAATAAAAATCACATGCGCAAATTAATTCTGATCGTTGCAATACTTTTATTCTCATTGGGGATATGGAATAGTGTTTCTTCGTATCTGCCCAACCTAGCCAAAGTTATTGAAAAAAAGGGTGTAAATTCTTTAGAAAAAGTTAAAATAGTTTCGGAAGAATCGGCAGTAATAGATATAGTTGAAAAAGTTTCCCCATCGGTTGTAACAGTTGGTATAGAAAGCAGAATTATTAATTTCGATCCGTTTGATATATTTTCCCGTCCGCAGGCTACACAACAGGAGCAAAATATCGGATCAGGATTTGTTGTTTCGGCAGATGGACTAATCGTAACAAATAAGCATGTGGTTGATGTCCCAGGAAAATACAAGGTAATAACTAATGATGGAAAGAAGTACGATGTTAAGAGTATCTATAGAGATCCTATAAATGATATAGCTATCGTAAAAATTAATGCAACAGAATTGAAGCCTGTTGAGATGGGAGACTCATCAAGAGTAAAAGTAGGGCAATTAGTAGTTGCTGTCGGCACGCCTTTAGGAGAATTTAGGGGCAGTGTTACAAAAGGAATAGTAAGCGGAATAGGACGCGGAATAACAGCAGGATCCGCATTCGAAGGATTTGCAGAAAAGCTTGATGATGTTATACAAACAGACGCTGCTATAAATCCCGGCAACAGCGGAGGGCCACTGGTTAACTCAATAGCTCAAGTAATTGGAGTTAATACTGCGGTTGCAAGTGGGGCGGAAAATATTGGATTCGCTCTTCCTATAAATATCATAAAAGATAGCATTAAGAATTTCAATAAAAATGGGCAGTTTAACAGACCATATCTTGGAATAGCTTACAAAACTTTAAGCCGTGATGCTGCAATTCTAAATAATGTTCCGCAGGGAGCTTATGTGCAGGATGTTGTACCTGAATCACCTGCGGAAAAAGCAGGCATAGCAAGGGGAGATATCATTACAAAAATAAACGGCAAAAAAATTGAGGGAGAAAATGGTGAAGTCGCGAATACAATAGCCGTCAGGAAAATAGGCGATACAATAGCTCTTTCTGTCTGGCGCGATGGGAAAACATTGGAAATTAAAGCTGCATTAACAGCCGCCCCCAATCAATAAGTAGTATAATAAGATAATGGTCGCAATTCAACAGGGCGTTCTTCTAAAAAATTACAGTAATTTCAAAATCGGCGGACCGGCGCGTTTTTTTACAGAAGTTGACTCAATGGGAGAATTGAAGGAAGTCCTTCATTCCGCAAAACAGAATCAAGATTTAAAGGTTTTTGTTCTTGGCGGAGGAACAAATGTTCTTATAGGCGATGAAGGGTTTGACGGATTGGTAATCTATAACAAAATAGTCGGAATCCAAGAACAGGGAGATGGTTTGATTGTCGGCAGCGGAGTATTGGTTAAAGATCTTCTGGGGTATTGTGTTGAAAATTCACTTTCCGGTTTTGAATGGGCAGGCGGACTTCCAGGGACAATAGGCGGAGCAGTCAGGGGAAATGCAGGAGCTTTCAAGGGCGAGACTAAGGATAGCGTTGTTGAAGTTAGGAGTTTGGATGTCAATAACTTTGAGAAAAAGACAAGGGCCAATCGTGAATGCAGTTTTGGCTATAGAGATAGCATTTTTAAGTCTGGTGAGGGATCATCTGAATTTATTACGCATATACTCTTGGAGTTAGTATTGGGAGACAAAGAAGAAATAAGAGAAAAAATTCAGCAGAAAATAGATTATCGGAATAGTCACCATCCCATGAGTTATCCAAGCATCGGAAGTATTTTTAAAAATATTCCTCTGGATTCATTATCTCAAGATTTGCAAAAAGAGTTTTCTGCATTTGTCAAAACAGATCCTTTCCCTGTTGTTCCAACTGCGAAATTGCTGGCGCTTGCAGATCTAAAAGGCAGAAAGGCAGGAGGAGCAATGATATCCGATAAACATCCTAATTTTATTGTAAATATTGACAATGCAACTTGCCAAGATGTAAAAGCGCTTATTGAAATCGCAAAAGGAGCGGTGAAAGAAAAATACAATATTTCTCTTGAAGAAGAAATAATCTACCTCTCCTAAAATCTGCTACAATAATTTTAATGCAGAATATTTTTCTTGAGATCACAGTAATTATCTGTCTGGCTGCTTTTTTTGCAGTAATTTTTAGATGGCTTAAGCAGCCGATAATTTTAGCTTATATACTAACAGGAATTATTGTCGGTCCCTTTGCTTTATTTAATTTTTCCAACAAAGATGTATTACAGCTGATGGCGCAATTTGGCATTACTCTTCTTCTTTTTATGGTGGGACTTGAGCTTAAGTTTGGCGACCTTAAAAGCGTTGGGAAAGTATCTCTTTTAACGGGCGTAGGGCAGATTGTTTTTACATCTTTGATAGGTTATTTTATTTGTTTGGCTCTTGGATTTATATCTATAACATCGTTGTATGTGAGTATTGCCTTAACTTTTTCAAGCACAATTATAATTGTAAAATTACTATCCGATAAAAGAGACTTACACAGTTTGTATGGGAAAATTTCAGTCGGATTTTTACTGGTGCAGGATTTTTTCGCAATTTTATTATTAATATTTCTTGCAGGATTCAATAATCTCAATGGGGAATCGTTATCTACTTGGAGTTTCGTAATAACTCTTGCTAAAGGCGTAATTTTATTTATAGGTATAATCTACTTAAGTAAGACGCTCTTGCCCAAGATGGTAGATATGGTTGCTCATTCGTCCGAAGCCCTCTTTCTTTTTAGTCTCGCCTGGGCATTTGGATTGGCATCTCTTGTTAGTTCGCCATTAATAGGGTTTTCGGTTGAAATAGGGGGATTTTTAGCCGGTCTTTCTCTGGCTAACTCAAGCGAAAATCTTCAGATAGCTTCAAAAATAAGATCTCTAAGAGACTTTTTCATAACTATATTTTTTGTAATTTTGGGAATGAACCTTACCTTTAATAATATTAATGCAATTATGTATCCAGCCATAATTCTTTCGTTATTTGTTCTTATTGGTAATCCTATTATTGTTATGGTTATTATGGGGGCTTTGGGATACAGAAAAAGAACGTCATTTCTTGCTGGATTAACTGTGGCGCAGATTTCGGAATTCAGTTTGATAATTGTTTTCTTAGGAAATAAAATCGGTCACCTAACGGGGGAAGTGGTAACATTAATAACGGTTGTTGGGATTATTACGTTCACATTTTCTACATATATGATTGTTAATGGCAATAAATTGTATTTATTTTTGGCGCCCATTTTGTCTGTCTTTGAAAAAAAACACGGTAAGAAGGATGAAGTTTTACATTCTTCAAAAGAATTATCAGAAATTAAAAATCATATAGTTTTGATTGGAGGGGATCAGATGGGTGAATCATTAATCGATGTATTTCAATCAATGAATAGGAAGGTAGTAGTAATAGATTTTGATCCAACAATTATTAATAAACCGGAATTTAGAAATGTGCATAGGCTTTTCGGAGACATTTCAGATATCGAGATTAAGGAGTTTGCTAAAATTCATGCAGCTTACCTTGTTGTCTCTACAATTCCCGACGTTGAAGATAATTTAATCTTGGTAAGAGAAATTAAAGATAAGAAGAGCAATGCAATTGTGATTGTTACCGCATTCGATTCGAAAGATGCCAAAATGTTGTATGCGGAAAATGCCGATTATGTTGTTTTACCTCATTTAGCAGGAGGAAGGCAATTAGCAAAAATTCTCGAGAAAGATTTAAGTGATCTTGCTATTCTTAAAGCAAAAGACCAGCAATATCTATGATTTATGAAAAGGAGTTGATGACATCCGAAATTTCTCCATCAAGTAAAACCGGTAAATTATGCCAAGACCTATTAATTCTATGATCTGTAAGTCTGTCTTGAGGAAAATTGTAAGTTCTGATTTTTTCAGCTCTCATGCCTCTACCGACCTGCGTTGATTTAAGAGAGGCAATTTCTTTATTTTGTTTTTCCAGTTCCATTTCCCAAAGCTTAGATCGGAGTAAGTCCATTGCGAGCTCTCTGTTTTGAGCTTGGAATCTTTCTTTTTGAGATGTAACTATTATTCCGGAGGGAATATGTTTTAGCCTTACTGCAGTTGAAACTTTGTTGACATTTTGTCCTCCATGTCCTCCTGCTCTAAATGCTTCAAATGCTATATCTTCAGGATTTATATGAAGATCAATGTCATCAAGTTCCGGTAAAACATAAACAGTTGCTGTTGATGTATGGATTCTTCCTCGTTTTTCAGTTGCCGGAGTTCTTTGTACCCTATGAACTCCTGCTTCGAATTTGAAAGTTTTGAAGGGCGGAGGAGTATTCGAACCGGCTGAGATTTTTATAACTCCTTCATCGATTTGCTCAGCTTGAAATCCTTTTAACTGCGCAAATCTCAGATACATTCTCAGAAGTTCTTCTTTCCACAATTTGGCTTCTTCTCCTCCTGCAGCGCCTTTTACTTCCATAATCACATTGCGGTCATCCAAAGAGCTGCCTTCTTCGGCTTCCTTGCTAAGCGCTTGCTCTAAAACATTTTTTTGCGCTTCTAATTTCGCAATTTCTTTTTCCGCCATTTCTTTCAATAGGGGATCTGCAAGAAGAATACGGGTTTCTTCAATTCTTTTTACAAACTCTTCTATTTGAACTTTTCTATAATCGTACATGAGAGGATAATTAATCTACTTAACTGCCATGAGCATTTCACGCAGAGTTTTGGGCGCAGTGTCTTTGGCTTTTTGATCTTCTTGTTTTTTGACTTTTTTGGTTAGATACTGTTTGGCAATACTCTGTTTTGCTTGGAATTTCTGGATTCTGGAAGCGCTATCTACAAATCTTTGTTCGCCAGTATAGAAGGGATGGCATTTGTTGCACAATTCCACGCGAATCTCTTCCATGGTGGAGCCTGTTGTGAATCTATTTCCGCAAGCGCATATAACTTGTGCTTGATCGAAGTATCGTGGGTGGATATTTGCTTTCATAAATACAATTCTATCAAAATAGGGAATATAATGCAATAAAAGTTAGGTTTTATTTGGTCTTTGTATTTGTCTTTAATTAGTATTATAATAGCAAGCTATGACCATAGAAACAAGTTCAGCGCCTGCTGAAGGCTTGGGATTGAATAACCCTTCTCCTATGGAGGGAATATTCATTGGTAGAGACCATTTGTTGGAGAATCTTACTCCAGAGCAGATGGAATACCTTGAGTTTGTAGCCAATGGTAGAAGAGCATTAGCAGCAGGTGATGAGGGTAGAGCTACAGCTCTTATGTTACTTCAAAAAGAAAAGTTGAGGGAAGGTAGATTGTCAACAATAGTTCAAGAATTAGGGCCTTACATAGCCATTATTCGCCAAGCGATACCTTTGCATGT
>Ga0209343_10008868_pt1 | contig 11604 bp, 10 predicted proteins | sample RifCSPlowO2_02_FD_184026 | JGI IMG/M metagenome (GOLD analysis project Ga0209343, IMG submission 184026) | Groundwater microbial communities from Rifle, Colorado - Rifle CSP2_plank lowO2_0.2 (SPAdes) (version 2) | ecosystem: Environmental > Aquatic > Deep subsurface > Groundwater | place... | reverse complement strand
GCCGCGCAGATCGGGGACCAGGATTCTGCCGGGCCACCTGTTGCGGATCACGTTCAGCAGCGGCCGCCACACCGCGCCGTTTCCGGCCAGACCGTGCAGCAGCAGGAGCACCCGCTCGCCCGTTCCTACCTGTTCGCAATACAGTTGCATCAGGGTTTCCGCTTCAGAGCTCGTCGTAGCCCGCTTCCCATGGATTGACGACGCGAAAGCCATTGCCTTCGCGAACCGCCTTGGGGCGGATGGCCGTGATTTCGCGGCTGCACAGGCGCTCGCGCGCCTCGGCCGCGCCGGCGAAGCCGACGAGCATTTCGAGCGTCTTCACCGTGGCGTTCACCATGCGCATCGAGCCGGCTCGATGGGCGGCGAGCGCCTCCGATGGCCCGATCCAGCGGCAATCGACCACTTCGGCGTGGTCCGGCTCGGCCGCCGCACCGGCATCGACGGCCGCGAGGAAAAAGCGCGTGTCAAAGCGCTTGGGGAGCGCCTGCGGGGTGATCCAGTGGGCGAAGTAGCCGAGATCCTCCACCGCCAGCCGCAGCCCGCGCTCAGCCAGCCATTGGAGAAAATCCAGCCGGCGCTCGTGCAGCCGGGCACGTGCCGCGCTCAAGGCCTCGTGCGCGTGCCAGGACCGGCCTTGACTGTCCCGGGCGAGCAGGATGCCCACCTCCTCGAACGTCTCACGGATGGCTGCCACGAAATAGCCCAGGGCGCGCTCGCCGGAATCAGCCGTGCGCAGGATGTTCGCTGCGTCTTCGGGACGCAGGCCCGCGCATAGAGCGAACGCCTGGGGTGAAGAGTCCCGGCGTTCCAGTATGCCGCCCGGGAACACGAACGCTCCGCCGGCGAAGGCATCCTTGCCCTGGCGCTGCACCAGCAGCACCTCGGGCTCGGTGCCGGGCCTGTCGCGCATCAGCGCCACCGTAGCGGCCTCGCGCAGCACGGCGCTCACGAACGGCGCCTTTCCATCATGTTCTTCATGAGGTGCGCACTATAACGCGTAGCGGCTTTGACGAATCACTGCATCCGTGAAGAGAGTCGACAAAATTGATACATATCAACGGGAAACGGGGGTGAGGCGACCGCCGGCCGTGCCTATGGTATATCGGTTCAATGGACGACAAGCAATTGCGCCTGGGCATCCCCAAGGGGAGCCTCCAGGAAACCACCCAGAAGCTGTTCGTGCGGGCCGGCTACGATTTGCGCATCTCCGGCCGTTCCTACTACCCGGACATCGACGATCCCGAGATCCAGTGCATCCTGATCCGGCCGCAGGAGATGGCGCGCTATGTCGGGCAAGGCGTGCTCGACTGCGCCATCACCGGCCTGGACTGGGTGCTGGAAACCGGCGCCGACGTGGCGGAACTTGCCGACCTGCGGGCGCCCTGGCCGAACTACGGCGTGGTTCGCTGGATCATGGCATCGAAGGAAGACTCGCCCTTCGACACCGTTCAAAGCCTCGAAGGCCGGCGCATCGCCACCGAGGCCGTGGGTATGACCAAGCGTTTTCTGGCCGAGCACGGCGTGAATGCGAGCGTGGAGTTTTCCTGGGGCGCGACGGAAGTGAAGCCCCCCATCCTCGCCGACGCGATCGTGGACGTGAGCGAAACCGGCTCGTCGCTGCGCGCCAACAAGCTGAAGATCATGCACGTGGTGCTCGAAAGCACGCCGCGCTTCATTGCGCACCGGGGCGCTCTCGAGGATCAGTGGAAAACGCAAAAAATGGATCGCCTGCTGATGATGCTGAAAGGCGCCATCGCGGCCGCGACGCGGGTGCTGCTGTCGATGAACGTGCGCCGTGACAACGTCGACCGGGTGCTTCGCCTGCTGCCGGCTCTCGCGACACCGACGATTTCCACGCTGGCCGACCCGGACTGGGTCGATATGAGCACGGTGGTCGAGGAGAGCAGCGTGCGGGAGCTGATCCCGCGCCTCTATGAAGCGGGAGCCCGCGGGATCATCGAGCTGCCGATCAACAAGATCGTGGAGTAGGCGCTCCGGCGTCGTTCGGCCTACGGAACGGCGCGCCAAAGTACAGTTCCAAGGTAGCGGCACGAAAAGCTGCTCATAGGAGGAAGACATGCCCAAAACCATCCGCATCCATCAGCCAGGCGGTCCCGAGGTCATGCAGTGGGAAGAAGTCGCCCTGGGCGAACCGGGCCCGGGTGAAGCGCGTATCCGCCACAAAGCGGTCGGCTTGAACTTCGTCGACACCTATCAGCGCTCGGGGCTGTACAAGGTTCCCCTGCCTTCCGGGCTCGGCTCGGAAGGCGCAGGCGTGGTCGAGGCCGTGGGACCGGGCGTCTCGTTCGTGAAACCAGGCGACCGCGTCGCCTATAACGGCGGTCCCCTGGGAGCGTACAGCGAAGCGCGCATCATGCCCGCCGAGCGGCTCATCGTGCTTCCGGAAAACATTTCGTTCGAAACCGGCGCAGCGATGATGCTCAAGGGCCTGACGGTGCAGTACCTGTTGCGCAGCACCTACCCGGTGAAGCCGGGCGAAACCATCCTGTGGCACGCGGCCGCGGGCGGGGTAGGCCTGATCGCCTGCCAATGGGCGAAGGCGCTGGGCGTGACCGTCATCGGCACGGTCGGCTCGGAAGAAAAAGGCGCGCTCGCGAAAGCGCACGGCTGCACCCACGTGATCAACTATGCGCGCGAAAACTTCGTCGAAAAAGTGAAGCAGCTGACAGGCGGCAAGGGCGTTCCGGTAGTCTTCGATGCGGTCGGCAAGGACACCTTCATGGGTTCGCTCGATTGCCTGCAGCCGCGCGGCCTGATGGTGAGTTTCGGCAATGCGTCCGGGGCCGTGCCGCCCTTCGACCCGGTGATACTGAGCCTGAAAGGCTCGCTTTATCTCACACGGCCGACCGCGGTGACTTATTTCGCCGCGCGGGCCGACCTGGAAAAGGGTTCGGCCGAGCTCGTCGACATGATCACGTCCGGCAAGGTGAAGATCGAAATCAACCAGCGCTACCCGCTCAGGGACGTGGCGCAGGCGCATCGCGATCTGCAGGCGCGCAAGACGACCGGATCGACGATTCTGATTCCGTAGCGCAGAGATTCACAGGACACGACGTTGGCCGTTCTCGTACCCTCGTTGGAGCTGCTGGTGCGCGCCCAGGCAGGCGATGCGGCTGCGCTGGGGAGGCTCCTCTCTCGGGTGGAGGCGGAGTCCGACGAGGCACGCGCAGCGTTGGCCGAGGGGTATCGCTCGGCGGGCAAGGCCCATGTCGTCGGCATCACCGGCGTGCCGGGCAGCGGCAAATCCACGCTCGTGGGAAAGCTCGTACCGCTCCTGAGGCAGACCGGCTCGCGCGTAGCCGTGCTCGCCATCGATCCGTCCAGTCCGCATTCGGGCGGCTCGATTCTCGGCGACCGGATCCGCATGGGCGATGTGGCGGGCGATCCTGGCGTATTCATCCGCAGCATGGCGTTGCGCGGCGCTTCCGGCGGCCTCGCTGCGTCGGCGCTCGCTGCCGCTGACATCCTCGACGCGAGCGGTTTCGACATCATCCTTATCGAAACGGCCGGGGTGGGTCAGGCAGAGGTGGACATCGCGTGCGGCTCGCATACCACGGTGGTCGTCTCCGCGCCCGGGCTGGGCGACGAGGTGCAGGCGCTCAAGGCGGGCCTGCTCGAGGTCGCGGACATTCACGTCGTGAGCAAGTGCCACCGGCCCGAGGCCGCCGGGACCCTGGCCGATTTGAGGGCGATGCTCGAGCTCACCGCACCGCGGGAGGCCGCGCCGGTCTGGCGTGTGCCCTTGATCGGGACGAGCGCGCAAAACGGCGAAGGCATCGGGGAGCTCGCCGCTGCTCTGGCCGAACACCGGTCGGCGCAGCGCTCCAGCCCCCTGGGCGAAGCGCGCCTGCGCCGCATGGCGCAATACCGGGCGCTGAAATGCGCCGAAGGGCTGCTGTGCCGCCGTTTTGCGCCCGCGCGGCATCCAGAGCTCGCTGCAATGGTGGAACGTATTTCGCGCCGCGAGATCGATCCTTACACGGCAGGCGAGTGGCTGCTGAATTTCATCACCGGCCGGCGCCTATGATCATCGTTGCCTATCTTCACCACACCCCTCGCATTACCGAACCGGTGTCCGCTCACCCCACGGCGGCCGTGATCGGCCGGACCGAGCTCGGCGGGCACTGCCATCTGGGGCCGCTGGTCACGATCCGAGCAGACGGCGAGCACATCCGGGTCGGGCGCGACTGCTGGTTCAGCCAGGCGAGCACCGTCCACATTGCCGACGGGACCAGTCCGGCCCGCGTGGGCAACCACGTCACGACAGGGCGGTATGCGCTGGTGCATGCCTGCACCGTCGAGGACGACTGCGTCATCGGAGAAGGCGCGGTGCTGATGGACGAGGCGCACGTGGGCGCGGGAGCCGTGATTGCCGCGGAGAGCGTGGTACCGCCCGGCAAGAAACTCCCTGGCGGATGGCTGTACGCGGGCGTGCCCGCGCAGCCCGTGCAACAGATCAACGAGGCCACGCGCGCCCGGTGGCACGAGGAGCTGCGCGCCGGCGAGTACAAGACGCCCGTTCTGTGGGCGGCTGTGCCGATCACGCTGGAGGCCATGAATTCCGGCGTGGGCGTCGATGCTTTCCAGGGATCCAATAACTATGTCGCGCCCACCGCGAGCCTTGCGGGGCGCATCGACCTGGGGCCGGACGCGAGCGTCTGGTTCGGCTCGATCCTTCAGGCCGACGAAGGCATGATCGAGGTCGGCGAAGGCACGAATATCCAGGACAATTCGCGCCTGTATGCCGGGGAGGAGCACATCCGCATCGGTGCGCGGGTCACGATGGGGCACAACGTGCGCATGCCTGCCTGCACGGTCGAGGACGGTGCCATCATCGGCATGGGATCGGTCATCGGAAAAGGCACGGTGGTGCGGGCCGGCGGCTGCGTTGCGGCGGGCGCCGTGACCGAGCCGGGGACCGTGGTGGAGCCGGGCTGGATCTGGTCAGGCCGGCCGGCCCGCCGGTTTCGCGAGCTGTCGCAGAAAAATCTCGAACAGTTCCAGCTCGGCGTCCGGGTGTACATTGAGTACGCGAAGAATTACCTGCGCGGCGCAGACGAGGCTGCGCTGCGTGAAACCGGACCGTGAGAGAGGCAACGTGGGTTATCGCCTGAGCAAGATCACGACCCGCACCGGCGACCAGGGCACCACGGGGCTCGCCACGGGGGAGCGCATTTCCAAGGACAGCCCGCGCATTCTCGCCATCGGTGCGGTGGACGAGCTGAACAGCTGGATCGGCCTGGTGCTGGCGCAGGAACTGCCTTCCGAAATCGGCGAGCGCCTTTCCGAAGTGCAGCACCAGTTGTTCGAAGTGGGGGCGGAGCTCAGCCTGCCGGCGCATAAGGCGATCACCGAGCAGCAAGTCGCTGCGCTCGAAGCGGTGGTGAGCGAGCTCAACGAGCGCCTGGAGCCGCTCAAGGAATTCGTGCTGCCCGGAGGCACCCAGGCAGCCGCTCTGTGCCACGTGGCGCGAACAGTGTGCCGCAGGGCCGAGACCCGTATCGTGGCGTTGCGCGTTGCCGAACCCGTGGAGCGGGATCGCCTGGTCCCTTATCTCAACCGGCTCTCGGACCTGCTGTTCGTTGCGGCGAGGCTGCTCAACAAGGAAAGCGGCCGCGAGGAAACGCTCTGGAGGAGCAAAAGGCGTGAGCGTCGCTGAAATCCAGGCATGAGCTGCGAGGGCGCGGCGTCCCTGCCCGGTCAACGCTGCGCGCTCACTGCCTGTACTGCCGGTCAGCTGCGATGACCGGATCCGCTCGGAGCATGGGCACGGCGGGCGCAATGCGCCCCGCCGCTGATGTCGAGGATCGCGCCGGTGGTCCACGCCGAGCGCTCCGAGGCGAGAAAGGCGATCGCCTCCGCGGTGTCCTGCGGCGCGCCGGTTCGTCCGAGCGGCGTTCCCTGGATGACGAAATTGACGTACGGCGGATTTTCGGGCCGAACGCCCTCATACACTTTGTCCAGCGTGAGCGCCGGCACCACGGCATTGACGCGGATCCGGTGCGGGCCGAGCTCCACGGCGAGCGCCTCGGTGAGCAGATTCACCGCGGCCTTGGATGCCGCGTAATGCATGCGCCCGGGCCGCGCGGCGCGCGAGGCGCTGGAGGAGACATTGACGATGGCTCCCGCCGTTTTGCGCGCGATCCAGCGCCTGGCGCAGGCCTGGCAGGTGAGCATCATGCCGCGCACGTTGACGGCGAACGGCCGGTCCCATTCCTCGGGGGTCATCTCGAGGAATGGCCTCTCGGGGATGATGCCGTGCGCGTTTACGAGGATGCCGATAGGCCCGGCCAACTTCTCTGCTCCGTCGGTGATACGCGCGACGTCAGCAGCCGATGAGATGTCTCCTGCGACGGCCGAGATCCCCAGCCGAGCCCGCACTTCCTCCAGCCTTGCGGCGTCTGAATCGGTGATGACCACCTTCGCGCCTTCGCGCTGCAGCGTAGCGGCGATGACCCGGCCGAGCCGGCCGGCGCCGCCGGTCACGAGCGCCGCCTGTCCTTCGAGCAATGGGTCCATGGTCCTACTCGGCCCGGATGCCCGCGGATTTCACGATCTTGCCGACATGCTCGAGGTCTTTGCGGATGGTGGCTGCGAACTGCGCGGGCGTGCTGGTCGCCGTCACGACGAAGCCGATCGCTTCCAGCTTGTTGCGCACTTCGGCTGACCTCGCCGCGTTGTTCATCTCGGTGTTGAGGCGCCGCACGATCGCCTCCGGCATTCCGGCCGGGCCGAGGTAGCCCGTCCAGGCGGGCGGGCGCTCGTAGCCGGGAAGCTGCTCGCCGACGGTCGCGACATTGGGCATCAGACGGAAACGCTCGCCGGTGTTCATGGCAAGAAGCTTGAGCTTGCCCGTCTTGACATGCGCGATCACCGGCGAGAGCGACACGAGCGAAACAGGGATCTGCCCGCCCACCAGGTCGATCACGGACTGGCTGCCGCTCTTGTAAGGCACGTGGACAAAACGGGTTCCGGTGAGCGTCTCGATGAGGGCCATGGACAGATGGCCGGTCGTTCCGACCCCGGAGCTGCCGTAAGGCACCTTGCCGGGGTTGCGCCGCGCGTACTCGATCAACTCCTTCATGGTGTTGGCCGGCAGGGACGGGTGCGCGGCAACGGCGCTGACCGTCGAGGCGGTTTCTGCGATCGGCGTGAAGTCCTTCACCGGATCGTAAGGCGTTCTTTTTACGAGAAACACCCGCATCACCTGGGAGAAAGCCGCGGTGAGCAGCAGCGTGTGGCCGTCGGGCGCTGCGCGAGCGACCATGTCGGTGCCGATCGATCCGCCGGCGGCGCTCTGGATTTCCGTGACCAGCGGCTGGCCGATGGCATCGCCGACTTTCTGGCCGATCATGCGCGCCATGAGGTCGGCGCCTGCGCCGACCGTCATGATCACGCGCACCGGCTTGGTGGGATAAGCCTGCGCGAGCGCGCTGAGCGGTGTCGCCAGCGCGATGAAAAGCGCGAGCCTGCGAGCCGCGTTCAATCGCTTCATCGGGGATCCTTTTTTCAAGTCACGTGCCGCGCGAACTGCGCCATTTCCGCCCGCGCGCGCCAGTCCGTGACGACGTTCACGACCGCGGGTTTTCCGTCTGCGAGCGCGCGCGCCGCGCGCTCCAGCGCCGGCCGGATCTCGCCGGGCTGCTCGACGAACTGCGCATGGCAGCCCAGCGCTTCGGCCATCCGGTCGTAGCGCGTGTAGCCTAGATCGCGGGCGGGCTTGCGCCGCTCCGGATCCGCGGTCCATCCGCCGTTCACGCTGATCACCACCAGGATGGGCAGCTTGTGGCGCACGGCCGTGTCGAGCTCCATGGCGTTCAGGCCGAAGGCGCCGTCGCCGCTCAGGACGACCACCTGCGTGCCGGGTTTCGCCGCCTTGGCGCCGACGCCGAACGGCACGCCGACGCCCATGGTTCCGAAAGGCCCGGAATTCAAGCGGTGGCCCGGCGCGAAGCTGCTCAGGGTCTGGCGGCCGTAATTGAGTATTTCCTGACCGTCCACCACGAGCACGGCGTCGCGGTCGATGAAGTCGCGCAGCTCCCTGCACAGCCGCAGCGGATGGATGGGGACCTGGTCGTTGGCAAGCCGCTTCTCGGAAGCGGGGGCGCGCTCCCGCTCGATGGCGGCGAGCCGTCCGCGCCACTCCGAATAAAGCGCCGGCGTGACACGGTCCGGGAGCGCTTTGCAGAGCTGCTCGAGCACGGTGCGCGCGTCGCCCACGATGCCCAGCTCCAGCCGCGGGGTGGCGCCGATCTCTTCCGGATCGGTGTCGATGCGTATGAACGGGGCGCTCGCCGAAAAGCGCGGCGGCCGGCCGAAGCCGAACACATGATTGAGCCGCGTCCCCACCACCAGGACGAGATCCGCCTCCTTGTAGGCGGCGGAGCGTGCGTTCGCGTAGAAAAGCGGATGATCTTCGGCAATGACGCCGCGCCCCTGGGGCGTGGTGTAGAACGGAATACCGGTGGCTTCCACGAGCTTCTGCAATTGCGCCGCCGCCTGCGACCACAGGATGCCGCTCCCGGTGAGGATGATCGGACGACGCGCTTTTTCCAGAAGCTCGACCGCTGCGCTCACCGCTTCCATGGAGGCGGCGGCCCGCGCGAGCCCCTTGGATTTACCCGGCCAGCGCACGGACTGTTCGTCCACCTCCTGGTCGAGCACGTCTCCCGGGAAATCCAGATAGACCGGGCCGGGCTTGCCGGAAACGGCCTGCCCGAAGGCCATGTTGAGGTACTGCGGAATGCGCCTCGCCTCGTACACGCGCTCGGCCCATTTGGTCACGGGTCGCATGATCGCCACCTGGTCGATTTCCTGGAAGGCGCCGCTCGCGAACTGCGCGAGCGGGCTCGCGCCGCCTAGCGCCACGACCGGCGCGCAATCCACCAGCGCATTGGCCAGACCGCTCGCGAGATTGACCGTGCCGGGGCCGGAGGAGGCCATGCAGACCGAGGGCCTTCCCAGCACGCGGGCATGAGCCTGCGCCATGAAAGCCACGCCTTGCTCGTGGCGCCCGTCCAGGAGGCGAATGCCTTCGGCGATACAGGCGTTGGCGGCGTCATAGGTCGGCGCGCCCATGAGATAGAACAGCGTCTCGATGCCCTGGCGCGCCAGGGCGCGGGCGAGCAGCGCCGAACCCGTTATTTTTTTTCCGCTGACCGGCTCCTGAGCGTCCATGGGTTCAGATGACCTTGTCGGCACGCAAGGCGGCGATCTGGTCCCTGGAAAGGCCGAGCAGCTCGCCGTACACCGCTTCGGTGTGCTCGCCGAGCAGCGGCGAACAGCTGACCGGCACGTGCGAGTCGGACATCTTCACCGGAAAGGCCGGCATGGTGAAGTTGCCGCGCACCGGATGGTTGACCGTCACGAAGGTGCCGCGCTTGCGCAGGTGCGGATCTTCGGAAAGCTCGCGCGTGTCGAAAATCGCGCCGGCCGCGACGCCGGCATCGCCGAGCATCTTCATCACTTCGCGCTTGTCGTGCTCGCGCGTCCAGGCCGAAATCAGCTCGTCCACTTCGGCGCGGTGCTGGTAGCGCTTTTCGGGCGTCGAGAAGCGCTCGTCGCCCATCAGGTCGGTGCGGCCCATGAAATCGAGCAGCCGTTCCCAGTGCCGGTTGGTGGCGCGCGAGCTGTAGATGAAGCAGTAATCGTTGGGTCCGCCGCCCTTGCAGGGATAGGCTTCGCTGGGCGAGGTGGAGCCCAGCAGGCTCTGGTTGCCGTTGCGGAGCGCCGGCTTTCCGGTGAGCGCCTGGGCGGCGTAGGAGATGCGGCAGAGGTTCGTCACCACTTCCTGCATGATCACTTCGATGCGCTGGCCGCGGCCGGTGGACTGGCGCTGGTACAGGGCGGCGAGGATGCCGAGGGCGCAGTGCACGCCGCTCCCGCTGTCCCCGATGGTGGCGCCGGAGCGCAGCGGGACGCCGTCGGCTTCGCCGTTGATCGACATGGCTCCGCCCGTGGCCTGCGCGATCATGTCGAAGGAGAGATAGCTCGCGTACGGCCCGTCAGGGGCGAACCCCTTGATCTGGGCGTACACGATGCGCGGGTTGATGGCGCTCACCGCGTCGTAGCCGAAACCCATGCGCTCGATGGTGCCCGGCCCGAAGTTCTCGATGAAAACGTCGCCCTTCTTGATGAGCTCGCGCAGCATCGCCTTGCCCTGGTCGTGCTTCAGGTTGAGCGTCACGCCGCGCTTGTTGGCGTTCATCAGCATGAAATAGGGCGAGTCGATGCCCCGCCGGTCGGTGGACGCGCCGCGGCTCTGCTCGCCGGCCGGGGGCTCGATCTTGATCACCTCGGCGCCCAGCCAGGCGAGGCTTTCGGTGCACGCAGGGCCCGATTCGAACTGCGTCAGGTCGATGACCCTGACACCGCTCAGCGCACCGCGCATGCGAACGGCGTTGTCGGCGGCAGGCCTGTCGTGAGCCGGCCCTTGCTGTGTCTGCGGCATGATGCTCTCCCTGCTGTTCCCAGTGGTGATCCTCCTCGCGACGAGTCGGGATTGTGCCATGCGGGACGCCGGCTGGCTTTCATGGTAGAAAAGGAAACCCGGGTGCGACCGTGGATTGAGAATTGTTGAAAGGAGCAGAGGCATGAGGACCGTTCGGAGTCGGAGCGCTGGGCGAAAGTCGTCCGCACCGCCGGCATAAAGGTGGAATAAGAGCCTTGAATTTCGACTACATCGTCATCGGCGCAGGCTCCGCGGGCGCGGTGCTCGCCGCTCGATTGACCGAGGACAAGGATGTCTCGGTCCTGCTCCTGGAAGCCGGCGGCAGGGATCGCCATCCTTTCCAGCTCATGCCTCTCGCCTTCCTCAAGGTCGGCCTGTCCCACGTCTATAACTGGCATTACGAGACCGAGCCCGAACCCGCGATGAACGGGCGCAGGCTTGCCATCGGCCGGGGCCGGGGCCTGGGCGGTTCGTCCTCGATCAACGCCATGATCTGCATCCGCGGCCATCGCCGGGATTACGACCGGATCAAAGAGCTGGGCCTGGACGGCTGGGGCTATGCCGACGTGCTGCCCTACTTCAAGAAGCTCGAGTCCAACTGGCGCGGTGCGACTCCCTATCATGGCGGCGATGGTCCGATACGCGTCACGCCCATGGACTATCCGGAGATGCTCTATCAGCCGATGCGCGAAGCGGCGAAGGCCATGGGCATTCCCCACAACGACGACCCGAACGGCGAGCGCCAGGAAGGCATCAGCCGCATGGAGGCAACCATCGGCAAAGGCAGGCGCTCCAGCACCGCACGCGCCTACCTTTACCCGGCCATAGGACGGTCGAATCTGACGGTGCGCACAGGTGCATTGACCTTGCGCGTGCTCCTCGAGAAAGGGCGCGCGGTCGGCGTGCGGTACGCCTGGGATGGCCAGATTCGCGAGGCCCGCGTGGCTCGCGAGGTGCTGCTCTCGGCGGGCAGCTACAACTCGCCGCAGATTCTGATGCTCTCGGGGATAGGCCCCGCGGAGGAGCTGAAATCGATGGGCATCGCGCCGCTGCACGATCTGCCCGGCGTGGGCAAGAACCTCTCGGAGCATCCGAACTACACCAGTTTCTACCGCTTGCGCGAGAGCGGCGGG
>Ga0209343_10008867_pt1 | contig 11605 bp, 4 predicted proteins | sample RifCSPlowO2_02_FD_184026 | JGI IMG/M metagenome (GOLD analysis project Ga0209343, IMG submission 184026) | Groundwater microbial communities from Rifle, Colorado - Rifle CSP2_plank lowO2_0.2 (SPAdes) (version 2) | ecosystem: Environmental > Aquatic > Deep subsurface > Groundwater | place: Rifle... | reverse complement strand
CATCCTGGGGCTCGAACGCCCTACGCGCTTATAAGGCCTGCCGAATGCAAGGACCAGGTGGTCATGCGATTCTTTGACCTCCACGACAATTATTTCTTTGCCGTCAATTTTCTTTATAGTTATTTTTGGATGCAGTTTTGGGTCGGTATGCTGGCCTATTTTACCACACACATCTGCATTACAAAAGAAAAATAACGCTGCAATTAAGTGAAAAATTATCGTTTAGTTTAATAAACACGTGTTTAGTTTACTAAACGATTACCTAAACGGCCACTCAGACGGGAGAACCTCTTTCTGCTTATTCCGGAAGTCAATTAATTCCTGCGGTGAGTAAGTATTAACTGCCCTGCAGCCTGCGGCTGAGGCAGCCATTGGTGAGGCCGTCAATTAATGCGGTGAGCTCCTGGAGCCGGAGTTCTTTCTCTTTCCTGGTTTTTGTCTTTAGGGTATTTTCGGTTAATTCCAATTGCAGGCGCTTACGTTCAAAATAAAGGCGGGTCACTTCGCTTAAGATATCGTCTCGCAATTGAACCATCAGGCGCGAGCGCACATCAATGGAAGTCTGCTCAGTGCTAAAAATCAAATCCCCGATATCCCATTTCAGCGTCAACCCCCAATCTCTGGGGCCGACCTGCACCCGGTCGTAGGTTGCCCCTAAGGCTGTGGTTACGGTCTTATCATAATCTAAGGTTAACTCCGGCATTAAGGCCTTCAGCCGGGCCTGCTTTCTCCAGCGGGCAATCTTTTCCGGATAGACCTCGGCATACTTGATGGCCTCTTCCTGAATCTCCTGTATGGTAGGTTCCTGGGCAGATAATTTCTTATTGGCATTATCTATTTTTAAGGCCAGGCCCTTTCTCTCTTCGTAAGAGATGACATACAATCCTTTATCAGAGGCGAGATAGAGATTATCCGCATCATCCATTGCTAATTGATTGCATTGATTGAAATCCATTCCCTGATATAGCTGATGGCAGGCATCTTCTTTACAGTCAAATACGCCGTATTGGGTAGCCAGATATAATCTATTCTCTTTAGCTGAGGCAAGACAATAGTTTATCTCTTGATTAAATAAGCCGCTGAGGACAAGCTTATTCCAGCTTTTTCCATTGTCCTGGCTAAAGAGTAAACCTCCCTTACTTCCTAAGTATAACTTACTGTAATCAAAGGGGTCAAATGCCAGATGGCTTAGGAAATAATCCTGGGGAGTGATTTCTTCTTCACCTGAGTCTATATCTGTAGTGGCATCTTCGGATTCGGAATTAAAAGCGCTATAGAGCCGTTCATAAGCGGACAAGCGTTCTTTGGCCTTAAATAATCCTTTATTTGATGCTATATAGAGTGTATCCGCATCAAGAGGACTTTCGCTGAGAGAAATAATGCCGGCATCCATCAGCTTTCCCCCGGCTTTCTGCCAGTTGAGAGAATCAATTGGGCTAAAAAACAGCCCCCCGGCTGTAGCCAGATATACGCTTTTAAAAAGCCCGGAGCTTGCGGCGATGGATAAAACATTCTGCTCAAAGGCATCCTTGCCCTGAAAAATCTTCTCCCAGCTATTGCCGGCGTCCTGACTCCTGAAAAGACCGTCCTGACAGCCGGCATAGACCGTCTTGGAGTCCTGCTTATCAATATAGATGTAATTGACCTTGCTTACAAAACCAGGAGCTAATAACCTCCAGTTTTTACCTTTGTCTATGCTCTGGTATAGCCCCTCTTCTGAGCCGAGGTAAATAATATCCGGATTATCTGGCGCTATGGCGATAGCTCTTGTCTGGGATACGTTGGCGCCGATTTCTAACCTCTGCCAGCCGCCGGCATAAGCCTGAGAACAGCTGAGCAGGACAAAAGCGATGGCTAAATACATTTTGACTTTCGACATAATCATCAGCATCATAAAATCTTACATTCCCGAGGCGAAAAAATGGTCGCTGGTCAGGCTATCTTTGCCCCACATTGGAAGGACCTCCAGCTGCAAAAATAACAATATTGACTGCATAATTTTCATTGTAGCTATAGAAACTATATTTAAATTTTCCAACCCAGGATCCTTCATACCATTTTATCGCATCAAGTAATCCTCGTTTGTTCACCTCTACAAATTGTGAACGAATATAATTTCCTTCTAATTCTATGCATTTTTGAGTAATGAGATGGGTTTGCCAGATAGGAAGGTCATTAACTGTATTGGTCGTGACAATCATCCCTTTTTCGTCAGGTCCCATCTCCCAAATCCCATGAGGTAAAACATCTGAAATAATTGCAAGATGGCGGGCTCGTTTTGTATTTCTAGGGATTAGCTCGTTTTTCTTCGCTATGGGTCTCGAAATTATCTGAACCAAGATATACTCATTACTCTCTTCAGCAGAAAAAATATTTCCTCTGCTAATAATTATCAAAGAAATGTTAACTAATACTGCCAATAATACTATAATTTTTCTTTTTGTCTTATTCATCTCGATATACATACGGATAAAAAACAGAAGAAGGTGAAATTCTGGAGTCTGGAGTCCAACCCAGACCCCCTGGCACACTACCACCAGCACTGTAGATTACAGTATTCACAGCGTAGTTGCTATTGTAACTTCCAGCGCTATAACTCGTATCTGTACTAACCCAATTTTGGTCATATAGCGCCTTTGCGTCTACCAAGCCAGAAGCGCTAACTTCGGCAGTTGTAAATCGTGCATTTCCTGAAGCAATAGCTTTTTGGGTAGTTAGATGAGTATCCCATTTTGACAAATCTTTAATTGTAGTTGAAGTATATATTTTACCTCCGGGCCCTGGGCCCATCTCCCAACCTGGTAAAAAACGGTGTCCAGCAGGGCCAATTGCCGATCTTGAGCCCAAAGGTATTTTTATCATATCGTTCTTTTTTGAATTCAGGGCGTGCCGTGCTCTTGCTTCTCGTTGTAATCTTTGTGTTTGGCGAACGCGTGGATCAAGGGTATTGACTGCTTTTGAACCTAAAAACCCTGCGCTACCATACGCTGCTCCCATCCCAGCGCCTCGGCCAAAGTCTCCTCCTTCGAGTTCTGCTCCTACGCCACCTACTACTGCTCCTGCAAATGCTCCTGCGCCAAATTCTCCCCAAAAACTACCACTACTCCATCCATTTACCCATGAGCCAAGGCCATACCCTAAACCTGCACCTAAACCTCCTGCAAGGACCCCAAAGCCAATATTACCACCTGTTACAGCGGCAGTTCCAGCCCCCGCAAACATTCCACCTCCTACTGCTCCCCAGAAGCCAAATGCTGCTGCGCCAGCACCTACCATTAAACCACCAGCACCACCCATAAGCGCACCTTGCCATATAGGTTGGTCATTAGCAGCTGCTGAAGCAGCGCCTAAAATAGCTCCTATAATTATCGCTGCCCAGAAGAAATGTCCGGTAGGGTCAATGTAGTTTATGGGGTTATTACGGCAGTACGAGTAGCGGTTCAGAGATTGAGGGTCGTAGGGCGCCTGGACTATCGTATCTGCGCTTATGAATCTCCCTATCTCGGGGTCGTAGTATCTGGCGCCGTAGAAGTAGAGGCCGGTTGCGTCTAATTCCTTGCCGGTAAAGTAATGGTTAACGGGTTGAGGAGTTTGCGCATTGGCGAGTTCATTCCCGGCAAGAGTGCCGTAGGGGGTATATTCGTAAGAGGCAAGCTGGTTTCCATTCTGGTCGGTGATGACATTGCTTGAGCCAAGATGGTCGGAGTGATAATAGTCAATAGTAGACGGTTCATTGTCCGCAGATTTTATAGTGCAAATACGATTGCTTCCGGCAAAGATGTGCTTTTTAATCTCTGTCCTCTGCCCGGAATCAGCGTAATCAGTGTTTATTTCAAAGAGCGAACCGATGTAGGTGGTTACCTGCGTTATAGCGTTATTGCGTTCTTGCGTTTTTTTAACGCGGCCGCCATCTCCATCATAGAGGAATGAAGTTATTATACCTGAGGCATCAACTTTGCTCAAGCGATTTTCTAGATCATACTCCATCGCCTTATTTTTGCCGGAGAGCATATTGCCATTAGCATCATAGGTGTAGAGGTAACCTGCTGCTGAGGTTAGAGCGTGGGGCCCTGCTGTCTGACCATAGGACATTATTCCTATATCTGACTTGTAAAGCATATTCCCGATAGAGTCGTATTGGTAATTGTAGGCAGTGTATCCTCCGTTTGCTGCAGGGAGATTCTGGGCCTGGGTTAAGCGGTCAAGCTCATCATAAGTGAAGCCCCGGATGTTGCTTCTTAAGTTATCAGTAAGGGTCTTAAGGTTACCGTTCTGGTCAAAGATATAGTTTAGGTTCTGCAAGGTTGAGGTGGGGTTAGAGGTTAAGATACGTGAAAGCCTCAAGTCCTGGCCATAGCTGTAGGCGGTGCTTACGCCGTTGCCGTATTGGATGGTTTTGATTTGGCCCTGGGCATTATAGTCTATACCCTGGACATAAGAGATTGCTTCGGCACCTTTGGTGCCTCGCAATGACTCAAGCAGGCCGGAGTTGGCGTCATACGAATAGCTAACAGATTCACCATCCGGATAGGTAAGTTTGGTGAGCCGGTCAAGGATATCGTATTCTCGTTCAACTGCGTAAGAGATTGCTTCGGAACCTTCGGTTCCTCGCAATGACTTTATACTCTTAACCTCTCTGCCTAAAGTATCATAGAAGAACTCGGTTGAGCCGCTCTGGTCAATGACTTTAGAGAGCCGGCCGATAGAGTTGGGTTTAGCCGGGTCATCGTAGATATAGGTTGCTAACCTTAGCGGGACAGCCCCCTGCAGGGACAGCCCATTCTTAGCGCTCAGGCGGTTTAAGCTGTCATACTCAAACTCTAAGGCCTGTCCCTTGGCATCGGTTTGTCTTTTGAGGTTACCGATGAGGTCATATTCATAGCTCCAGGCGCCCATATCCGGGTCTACCATCTTGAGCTTTCTGCCTAAGGAGTCGTAGAAGATTTGGGTAAGGTCACCCTGGGAGTCAGTGGTTTTGATGAGATTACCCTGGGTATCGTATTCATAGTTACTTTTATAGACACCGCCCTGGGTGAATTCAGTAACCTCAATAATATTGCCATAGACATCTTTAAGGCTTCCCTTCTTGTGGCCAAGGGGGTCAAGGGTCTCGCTATAGAGAGGCGAGATGTAGTTGATTGAGCTCTCGGCATCCTTAGTAATCCCCGGGAAGTCCGAGATGGTTTTCTTCAGCCGTCCGCGCATATCGTATTCGTATCGGATATAGGAGACATCGGAAGAGGACTGATCAATATAATGGGGTAAAGATTTTTTTTCCACTAAACCTCTGGGGTTGTAGAAGGTTTCGCTAGAGACCTTACGGGGCAGATTTCCGTCTTCACCTGCTGAGACGGTCTTATATTTCCTCCCCAGGCCATCAAGATATTCAGTTGATGAAAGGCCTATGGCATTGGCAGCAATCTTAGTGTTAAAGTCAGGATAGGAGTAGGCGGCAGTGATTTGGTTTAAGCCATTTGTAACCTGGGTGACTCTGCCTAAAGAATCATAGCTGGTAGAGGATATTACGCCATTAGCATCGGTAACGGATTTGACTACGCCAAACTTAGGCTCATAGACATAGCTAATAATCTGCCCTAATGAATTGGTGATTTTCTCCGGGTAGGCATAGAAAGTGGTTTCGTAGTCGGTGATTACGCTTGCTCCCAGGGCATTGGTGCTGGAGAGAAGATTGCCGAAAGAGTCATACGCATAGCTCACGGTTGACAGTTCACTGTCCGCAGTTAAAGGATTAAAGATGTGGGCAGTTTCCTTGAGCAGGTTACCCTTTGTATCATAGTCAAAGCTTTTCTTAGAGACGGTATTTGCGTCCTTGTCTTTGAGCAGGACTTCAAGCGGGCGATTAAAACCCTCAGTATAGGCCCTGGCATAGGTGGTTGAGCCTGATTTCTCATCACCCGTCTTAGCGATATCTCCCTCCTGTCTTTGCTCAAGAACATTGCCGATATTATCATAGGTAAAGCTTTGCCTGGTCGTAAGGCTTGAGTCATTTTCCTCCCAGGCCGTTACTGTTTGTTCTTTTAAAGATGGAAAGCCCAGGACCCTGTCCTGGGGCCCGGCATTTCTGACTTCATAACTATTTACGGTCTGACTGATTTTTCTTGCGTTACCGTCATAGGCAATGAGCTTTTCTATTTGGCCCTTGAGGGCTGTTTCCTGGCCTGGTTTTCCCTGATAAAAGTAGGTCTCGGTATAGTTATTGGTAAGAGGATCAGCCGCCTTTACCTTAGAGAAGCCGCGGAATTCTTTTTCAGTATAGTCATAGTAGGCGCCGGAATAACTAAAGAGCTGGGTGTAGGATTCCTGGGGCTGGTCTAAGGGCAGGGTATCCACCAGGCTTGTGGAAGAAACCACATATATAGGAAAGGAGACCGCGTTATTATCTTGAGACGCAGCATAGGAGTAGGTAACCTGGGTCTTACCGCCGATACCATTATCCAGTTCAACTAATAAGTCAGCCGGCTTGTTTGAGGAAAGCTGGGCCTTCCAGCGGTTGATACCAACTGAACCTCGGTCAAAGCAGGCATAATCAGCGATGCCATTGCCGTCAAAGTCACCGGTAGCGCCAGAGTCAGCAATTGAGCTGCCAAAGGTGAGCAGCGCTCCTTTGGAGACAAACTGGGCTCCTGTTGAAACAGCATAATACCAGTTAAAGTTAGATTTTTCCCAGTAGCCAATATCAGTCAGGCCGTCCTGATTAAAGTCAGAGAGTATTACATCTTTGTCCTGTGAGAAACCGCTAATCCAGACAGCCAGAGCCACAAAGGACTTGGTATCAGAGAAGGCAACCTTAAATTCGCCGGTTGACTTCTTGAATAAGCAGAGGTCTGAAATGGAATCAGCATTAAAATCACCGGATAATACAGTATAGCCTATTGCATCAGAACCTTGATACCAGGTAGTAAAGCCAGAAAAACCCGAGCCGCTTCCCGGGGCAATCCTTATTTCCCCGCTGTCTTTGTTATATAAGCCAAAATCTAAGTAGCGGTCAGCATTAAAATTACCTGAGAAGGGCTGCCAGGAGTTTGAGGTAAAGGAAACAGTCAACCAGATTCCTGCGTCAGAGAAGCTTGAGCCTGAAGATAGAGCTACTTTAAGCTCACCGCTGGTAGAATTATAAATAGCGGCGTCGGTTTTTCCATCTGCATTATAGTCGCCTCCTATGGGTATCCAGGAATTGTTAGCGCCAAAGTTAGTCAGCCAGTCAAGGGCGCTGGAGAAACTTCCCTTTTCTGAAAGGGCAATCTCCCAGGTTCCGGCCTGGGAGTTGTATAGGCCTAAATCAGTCAAGGCATCGCCGTTATAGTCACCCATAACCGGAAAGATAATGTTCTGGTTAAGATCAGGGTCAACTACATCTACGGCTTGAGAACCAGATGCGGATAAGCCGCCGGTATCAGCGGCGCTTACCGAAATAGTATGATCTCCAGGACTTGAGAATGAGGTTGTGGCGGTATAGGTATTAGTGATAAGTCCTGAGGCAATTTCAGAGCCATCTTTTTTCAGGGAAAAGTTTAGATTGTCGCCATCCGGGTCAGAGGCAGTGATGGTGATAGTTATTTCCTCATCGGGATTGACAGTGTATTTGCTTAAAGAGAGGTTTACGGTTGGCGGCTGATTGACATTGGCGATAGTTATAGTAAAACTCTGGGAGACAGTATCAATGCCGTCTGAGACCGTGACCGTGGCAGGATAACTTCCGCTAGAGGAATAATCAGTCAGCCACTTACCGGTGGAGTCAAAAGGCGCAGAGTAATAAAAAGTCAGGGCATCGCCGTCAGGATCAGAAGCAATAGGTGTGACCACCACCAGGTCTCCTTCTTTGGCGCTGATATCTGAAATGGTATTCAGTATCGGTTTGCGGTTAACATTCTTCAGGTTGATGATAACGGACTGGGTATCTATGAGGCCGGTTGCATCAGTGGCAGTTACGGTTATGGAATAGGTTCCGGCAGAATCATAGCCGGTCTGCCAGCTTCCGGAAGAATTAAGCGGCGCGCTAAAACTGTAGGTAATCGCGTCACCGTCTAAGTCAGTGGCCTGAGCCGTAATCTTAACTAACTCTCCCTCATTTACGGCGATATCCGGGATATAGTCTAAGACCGGAGGATTATCCACCCCTTCTACCTGCAGGGTAACTTCATTACCTGAAACTGAGCTATACTCAGAATCTGTAGCCGTGAAGATTACTTTTTCAATTCCTGACCAGCCTTGAGGCTGGGAAAAACTCACCAGGTGGCTGTTCTGGTCAACAACAACACTAATCTTAGAGTTGCCGCTTACAGCGTAAGCCAAGACCAGTCCCTCAAGGCTGGCAAAGTAATCATCTAAGTCAAAGGCATCGGCCTTGGAGGCGTTCTCCTGCCAGGATTGGTTAGTGATGGGTTTGGTCTGGAGAGGCGGATTAGACCGGATAGCAGGAATATATCCTGAGCTTAAGGCATAGCTTGCGCTCTGGGCTCGGCCGATAGCCGGCTCACCGATTGCATCATGCCAGAGCTTGCTGAGATCAGAAGCAGCCGGGCTACGGGATTTTCCTCCTTCACTGAAGGCGCCAGAAGTTAACTTAAAGCTTTGACTTTGGCTGAAGAAGGCAAGGGCGTCGCGGATAGAGCCGAGGGTAAGCAGGTGCAGGAAAATCAAAAATATAGAAAGGATTTTTTTAAGCATAATAATTTCACTCAAGCGCTAACATTACTATCCTGGCGTATGCTGGAGTTATACTATTTCCGTTTACATCATGAACTATTTTATAAGTATTCCATCCAAGCAATTCAACTCTAATACTTACTGTGGTAGTGGTAAGAGCAGCCACATTGACTCCTCTGTATCCCGCATATTCTGTGTGCCCACCATCATAAGTACTACTAAAATCTCCTGCACAATTAGCTGAGCCGTCCGAGGAAGAACTAAGATATATCTGAGTCATAACTTTGGTTGTCCCTAAATTGTGTGTTTTTGTATATCCAGTATATTCTGCTACCGCAAACCACCCGCTATCGTATACCTTGAGCGCTGCAAGAGGCAGCTTGGCGTTATTATCCAGAGGCAGGAGCTTGTTTGCCTGAGGGGTTGTGCTTAGGCCTACATTTGCAACTGCATTAGCGTTCTCTGCCAGAATTGCCCCCTCTGCTTTTTCGGCTCTTATCGCATAGCCGCTTGAGGCCATCCTTTGCCGCGGACTCATTACTTCCTGGCCAACTTTAATTTCCAGGAAGTATGCTATATCAAAAGCCAGGTTAAGATTAGTCACTGAACCCAGCAGCACGCTGAATATTCCATTCTCTATCACCATCCCTGTATGTGTCTCTTCCCAGAGGAGATTGCCTGCTGCCTCAGCATCGTAGATTCTAAAGGTAATCTCATAGGCGCCTTCTAAGGGCCTGCCGCTTGTATCGGTAAGCCTCCCCTGGTAGTTGATAAGATGGGGAATCGCTGCTTCGGCAGTAGCCAGAAGACAGCAGATAATTGCCGCTAAAAACACTGTTATGGGTAATGATTCTTTTAATCTTTTCATCGGGACATCCCTCCTCTTTTTATTTTGCTTTCTGGTACTCTATCTTCTGCGCCGGCAGGCTCCTGCCGTCAGCGGCATACTGGGTTACGGACTGTAAAAGAGAGCGGCCGGTGTCCTGGCTATAGGCGTATTCTAAGACATACTTCCAGACTAATTCTGAGTTGAGTTTTACTTGTATCTCTTTTAGCCTTCTGGCGGTAGCAATCTTAGAGCCGGAGATATAGTTAGAGAGAATATCCTCGCGCGGCTCTAAGAAAAACTCTACGGTGTTAGTAGGGGCAATGCCCATTTCATTGCCGGTGTAGTCAATCCTGGACAGATAAGATTTACCCTGGTCTTTGCTATAGCTATAGGTGATGTAGTTGCCATTGGTATCCTGGGCTTTGCCGAGATACCAGCTGAAGGTGCCAGAGTCAGAGGTTTCTTTTGCCTCCGGGGCTTGTCCGAAGCGCAGGATACTTCCGTCTTTAGCTACTGCTTTCCAGGAGTCATCCGGCTCTTTGTAAAACCTGGTAAAGTTAGATTCAATTTTAGATTGGTAGAGATTATCAATGAGATAAACTAATTCGGTGCTGCCGCTATCGGTAATAAGATAAAATGTATCTTTGGTATCATCATAGCTGGGCGGGCCTAATCGGGTTGAGCGCACAATGAAGCCGGAATTCAGACTAAAACCAAGACCGGCCCAGGAATTAGGATTTGATGAGCGATAGCTCAGGCCCAAGGATGGCTGCAGGCCTTTTCTTCCGGGAACAACCGTTATAGGTATAGCTGTGCTAAAGCTTCCGCTGAGCATATCAGGCAGGGGTATCTTTACCCATGCCCCAATAGCTGAACCCTGAGAGACAGAGCTCTTTAAGGCCGCATAGGTTGAGAAATGCTCTAAGGAAAAGCTTACGGTATAACCATCTGATTCAACTTCTGAGACCTGTCCTGTAGAAACAATTTTACCCAGCAGAGAATCATAAAGACCTAATTCTACGGACGTGGCGGGGATTTCTGCCTGATCTAAAGAGTAAATTATCTCAACGGGTTTATTAAACACAAGCCCATAGGGTTTACATTCAACCGCGCTTAGGAGCATTCTTCCATTAGGCGCGGCTTCTTGCAGGGTATCTTTATTAATTTTTGATATCCCAATCCAGGCAGGGCTGTTTAAGGCGCCAGGAGGAATAACCACTTTTACCTTCCCGTCCTGAGAAACTACTTCCCCTCCTTCAGAACCGATAAGTTCACCCAGATACAGGTATACGTTTACCGAAGCTGAAGCGCTATTGCCTGCGGCATCAGTTGCGTTTTTAGTTAAAGTATTTTCTCCCGGATTAAGGGTCCGGTTTTCAGAAAAGGCTACTGCGTCAACCGTTCCCTGTAATTGAACTGAAGGGTCTTCTGCTACCGCTCCATCTTGAGGCGAAGTAATGACGATGACCGGCGCAGTCTTATCAATGGTAAAACTGACTGAGGCGGTAGCGCTATTTCCAGCTAGGTCGTTGGCGGTTAAGGTAACGTTATGACTGGCTTCATTAACATAGGGTGATTGATCGCCAGTGGTCACTATTTGCTCTGGGGGAGTAAAATTATCCGATACAACATAGGACAAAACTACATTTTGATTTGTCGGGCTTAAAACAGGATTTAGCGAAATGTTTGGCGGGGTGGTATCTAAGATTAGGCTGTCTGAATAACCTAAAGACCAATTACCGGCCTTATCAGAGAATTTGAGATAAACGGTTTTCTCTCCCTCGCCAGGCGCCAGGGCCCAGGCCTTGGTGTTTACATAACTTTCCGGCGTTGACCATGTCAGGTTATCATTGGAAAACTGCATCTGCGAAAGGCCGCTTCCGTCTGAGTTATCCTGGGCAGATAAATTAAGCGTTACCGAGACAGAGTTGGCATATTGGCTGTCATTATTTATTTTTATTGTTCCTACAGGTGGAATATTATCTGATGGTTGAACTGTCCAAATCCCCTTCTTGAGCCAGTCCTGATAGCCATTGGCATCATCTCTTACATACAGGTAAGTATTCTTTGCGCCGGTAAAAGGTGATTTAAAGACTATAGACCAATTAA
>Ga0209343_10008861_pt1 | contig 11610 bp, 8 predicted proteins | sample RifCSPlowO2_02_FD_184026 | JGI IMG/M metagenome (GOLD analysis project Ga0209343, IMG submission 184026) | Groundwater microbial communities from Rifle, Colorado - Rifle CSP2_plank lowO2_0.2 (SPAdes) (version 2) | ecosystem: Environmental > Aquatic > Deep subsurface > Groundwater | place: Rifle... | reverse complement strand
CGACGGCGTGCTTCACAGCCTCACGCCCGGCATGCAAGTCACTGCCGAAATCCACCTCGGCACCCGCACCATTCTTGAATATCTGCTCTCACCCGTGCTGGGGGCGTTTCAGGAGGCAGGGAGGGAGCGGTGATGACTCCGATCTCATTTGATTCATCTGATAGCAGAGGCTTGCCATGACACCAACAATCACCATTCTCCAGCGCCTGCTCAAGGAAGATATGGGCCTGCCTTGCGACCAACTATCGCTGGAATCGTGTCTCGATGACATCGGGATCGATTCGCTCACATTTATGGAGCTGTCGTTCGCCCTCGAAAATGAGCTGAACATCAGCTTTCCTGATACAACACCCGCCATTCGTACCGTTGGCGACATCGTTACGCTGGTCGATGGCCTGCGTGCCAGGACCCAAGGGTAAGCACACATGGAAACCCGCAGAATCGTCGTTACCGGGATCGGCATTGTCAGCCCGCTCGGCCACGACCCCAAAGCCTTCTTCGATAATCTGGTCAATGCCAGATCCGGCGTGCGCCGTATCGACGGTCGCTTCGACTCCCTTATTGGTGCCCCAGTGGCCGCCACGGTGGAAGACTTCGATTCCGCTGTGTACTTCCCGAAAAACCGGCTTCTCTCGCTTGACCGGGTCAGCCAGTTTGCCCTGGTTGCTGCCCGTCAGGCGCTCGAAGATGCACAGCTTGAGCCGGCGCAGATCGGCGCCGACCGCATTGGCACCTCCATCGGAACCGGTATGGGCGGTGCCGGCACGCTGGATAATGCCTATCATGAAATTTACGCACGCGGCATGCACCGGGTGCGCCCGTTGACGCTCGTCGCCGCCATGCACAACGCCCCGGCGGCCAACCTTTCCATCGAATTCGGCCTGCAAGGCGCCAGCTTCACCCATTCGTCCGCGTGCGCCTCATCGGCCATCGCGATTGGCGAAGCGGTTCGCCACATCCGCCATGGATATGCCGATGCCATGCTGGCGGGCGGCGCCGAATCCCTGATCACGCTCGGCGTCATCCGCGCCTGGGAAGCGTTACGCACCCTGGCAAATATGGACGGGCAGCACCCTGAAACAAGTTGCCGCCCCTTTGCCGCCGACCGTAGCGGATTCGTCATTGGCGAAGGCGCCGGATTCGTCGTGCTCGAAGAACTCTCCGCCGCCTTGCGGCGTGGTGCCACACCCTATGCCGAAGTGTGCGGTTATAGCGCCAACAGCGACGCTCATCACCTCACCCAGCCCAATGCCGACGGCCAAGCGGCCGCTATGCGCCAAGCGCTGGCCGATGCCGGTATGAAGCCGGGCGAAATCGATTACATCAACGCCCACGGCACTGCCACCGTGGCGGGCGACGCGGTCGAAACGGCGGCCATCAAGGCCGTGTTCGGCGAGCGGGCGCAGCGCTTGCCGATCAGCTCCACCAAGTCAATGCACGGCCACCTGCTGGGCGCCGCCGGCGCCGTCGAATTTATCGCTTCCCTGCTTGCCCTGAAGCACGAAACCCTGCCGCCCACCGCGCACCTGCAGTTCGCCGACCCGGCATGCGACCTCGATTATGTGCCGCTCCGCGCCCGGCCAGCACCAGGCATCTGTACCGTCATGTCCAATTCATTCGCCTTCGGCGGCAGCAATGCAGTGCTGATCGCCCGCAGGCTCACACACTGACCTACCCACGAGAACCTTATGAGCATACGCAAAGCAAAACCGGACGACATCGCAACGCTGCTGGATTACTTCCGCACCTTCCACCCGGAAAGCGTGTTCAGGCATCTTGCCCTCGACGAAGCCAAGTTCGCCGCCAACATGCGCCAGATCATCCAGGACACTTCGGGTGCCTACTGTTTCTTTGTGGCCGACGGCGAAGACGGCGCCGCGCACGGCGTCCTGGTCGGCCAGATTGACACCTACTACTTCTCCAGAGACCCCGTGGCCAAGCTGATTTTCTATTGGGTGCATCCCGATCACCGCTACAGCCCGGACAGCATCAAGCTCATGATGGCCTTCCGCCAGTGGGCGGAAAACCGCCAAGTGAAGGAAATGATGATTGGCGTCACCAGCGGCGAAGGCATCGACCTCGCCGACCGCATGCTCAAGAAAATGGGCGCACGCCTCATCGGCGGCAATTACTCCATCGTTCTTGAAGCAGGGGCCATTTCGGCGGCTATGCCAACCGGATAAATGGGGTTGAATAAATGGTGGCCGCCCGTTAGTCGGCACGGATCAAGGGCGAGAACGAGGCAATGTTTGAAATGCAATTTTTTAATTGGGAAAGATGATGAAAAATAATTCAAAGCTGAATTTTTTTGTTCTATTTATGACATGCGCAATTATGCTGACGTTTTCGACCAACTTGCGAGCTAATGAAATTGATCTATCAAAACCTATATCAATAGAGCCTGGTAAAGGGGTTGTTATATTTTCTTTTACTACATGGGGTGTGGTTCAAGATGGGTCAAATGTCAGATGGCGTTCGCTTGATAAGAATGGATGGACTGGACAGATCAGCATCAATTTGGGTGCCGTGTTTGGTAACGAGGAATTTTCCAAGACTTCGCGCCATGCTCTTGGGCGGTTTGTGGGGTTCAATTTACCAGCTGGCAACTATGAGTTTTACAGCTTCAATTCGGCGAGTTATCAGAAAATAATTTCAAACAAGAGGGATTTTTCGCGCCGCTTTGTCGTTGAAGCAGGAAAGATTCAATATATCGGCAATTTGGACATTCTTGCGACGCAACCGGTATTTTCAGGTGGCTCCATTCTGGCAGCGGCATTTATTGGCACATGGTTTGGCTTTGTCGATGTTTATCCGTCTCTTATGGACGCCGGCGACATAGACCTGCCCCTATTAGCCGCCAAGGGCGTGACCATCGACAATATTTCGCGAAATGTGATCGCTAATGAAGAAGACAATCATGTGCTTGACGTTATCGGCACATTAAAAATAAATGCGGATAAAGGGGACTTGATAGCCAAAAGCAGGTTAATGACTGGCTTAACGGATGGATGGTTCATGACCGAAACCGGCGAGGAGATCAAGCTCAAGTCGGACAGTGAATTGCAGAAACAACTCGCTGAACAACTCGCAATTGGAGGCGTACATGGTGGAGCCTTCTTCCTTGGGGAAATGCAGAATCCAATAAAGAACAAAAAACCGGCAAGCGATTCGGTAGACGGAACTCAAATATTGAATTACTACCTGTCTGATGCCGAAAAATACTATTGGCCGGCCGTCGCCAGAATTGTCGACCTTTATGACAAAGGGATACTTGGTGTAGCTAAAGACAGCTCATTATCCAGATTCTGGGAGGAACGATTGGACACTCTAAAAATGCCATCGACTAGAAACATCCCTTATCTTGATAAAACGGGCAAAGGGGAATTTCAGAGCTTTCTTGATGCATCTCTTCCGCGATATTTTGCTGTATCCACAACTGGCGCCTTTGGTTTGAGCAAAGGTGATGCCGCATCAGCCAAGGAGGCAGTAACCGCATGTGAGGAGCGCAATCAGGGATCAACCGATCATTGCCGATTGTTCGCAAAGAATAGATGGATTGTCTGGGACGCATGTCCCCCAGAATATGCCGGACATAAAGCGATGGCTTTCCCGCCAATAACCAATCTTGGCAAAGTCGCGGATACGACACGCCTGCCGAACAACCTGAGTGATACCGGTAAGGCCGCCTACCGGGATTTTCTTGCGGCTCCATTGCCTCGCGCTTTTGCGATATCTGATACAGGTGAGGCTGTCATGGCAAGCGGCGATTGTCATGCCGCATACAAAGCATTGAAGGAATGTGCAAAGGGAGCAAAAAAATGCCAGTTGTATGCCATCGATGACCAGATAGTGCTTGGTGCAACCGACCCGAAGCTGGTTGAAATGCAGCAGCGACTCCTCGGCATCGTCGAAAAGGAAAAACAAAGTGTCGCTGCAGCGGACATCCAGTTGCCGCCTGCTGATACGGCCTTGGCATCCTTGAAGGGGCAAGAGTGATGAAAAAATTGACATCGTCCTTTCCATACCGGAGAGGTCGAAAGGGGGCTGCTTGAACTAACCCATTTAATTCGAGATAAAACCCGATCGTGGGCGAAAGTTAAAAACAAGGAAAACTTGGATTTTCTAACAGGAGATGCGAAATGGAAAAACACAATGAAGAACCGGATTTCTTGTTGCGTGGCTTTGCTGGTGGAGACGCTTTGGTAGACGAATTGTTGAAACAGGTAGACGACTTCAGTCATTCCATTTGGAAATCGGTGGCAGCCGAAACCGAAAATCACCTGACTCGGGTGAATGCGTTAGATCGATTTGCTAATGCAATAGAGCGAGTGACGAATTCGGTTTTATCCGACGGACAACCAGTCGATGCGGAGAAGGTTGAAGCCGCAAGGATGCAAATGGGCAACCTGAGGGCTGCGGCAGAAAAAATGCGTTCAGCCGCAACGAGTATAGGGGCGGAAGCTGGAATTAAAGAGGTTCGATTTGAGTAATTATTTTGAGATATTTGAAATGCGAGAGATTCGGAAAAGTAAGCCGAAGCCTTTAACCGGTTCGGCGAGTTTATGTATATTGCAGCCGGTGTGCAGCGGGCACAGAAGAGGCCGGATAGGTCAGCAGGCGTATCGGATCGGATGACGAGTAGTAAAACCCAAACAGGCTTTGGGTTTTGAACGGGAGATATAAAGAATGCAAAAATATAATGTGAAGCTGACCCCTTTAATTCCTTTAATTCGGACTCTTCAAATGGGAAGGAAGCGTCGCTGGAATCTTGTTGCATTGGCAGTGGCTGGGTTGCTCTTGTCGGTGTGCGCCTCGGCGGAAGGGACTGCGTTCCCCTCACCAAAAGATGCGATACCGCAAAGTGATCTGTTATTGGATTACGCCGAACCGATTATCTCGATTGACGAGGTGTTGAATCCTGCTTCGTCGATGGAGGGAGCTTATCCTGTTCACACCTATGGAACGTATGGCGGTTTGTACTTCTGGATGGATAACCATCGACTTATTTTTAGCGTATTGGACAAAGATGAAAAGACACAATTGATAATTAGTTGGGATGTAGATGGTAATCAAGTTTCTCGCATCGGTTTAGGGCGAATTATATGTTACGAAAATGGCATGGTTAGAAAAAGTGAAAATCGTCCAGACTTGCCTGCTCGTGTTATGCGCGACTTGTTAAGGGGGCCGCTTGGAGAAGAAAAAAAAGAACGTACCTTTGATAGCCGACCTCGCATATATGGCAACCAATTTGAGTGCAGCGAGCCACGGCAGGATTTGGCATCCGCATATGCCGAGTCTCATCAGGACGAGATGGTTTTCCCTCTGCGGGAAGAGGATGGTTTTTTGGTTACCGCAAAGCGCACGATGTTTCCTGATGGCAGAACCAAGGAAGTCCTTCATCAAACAGAAATTGTTTATCGCAGGCCAGACAAGCAGCCCATAACAATTCCTGTGCGATCCAATAATCTTTCGGCTGTTTATTACCCTTTTGTAAGGGCGTATGTATTGGTTAATTCAACCGGAGTGTTCGACTGGGAAAATGCGCACACTCTTTCCATTGATGGCGATGTGCAGTCAATTTCATTTCCAAAAGGCTTGGAGTTTTCTGCACCCATCCTTAGCCGGCGAGGGATGGTATGGAGCAACGGGAGTGTTCTTCCGCAATCCGACAACGGCTTGTACTTATCACGGGGAAAACAGTTGAAACGAATTTCTTTCGAAAATATTCAAGGCGGGAAAGTCTCCCCCAACGGTTGCCGTTTGGCCTACACCACCACCCGGGTAGATTTGTTCGGGCAAATTACTCGCCCCACTCTTAAAGTAATCGATCTTTGCAAAGGAGATAAATAATGGCACAAGTAGGCGACTTGACTCTTCAAAACGGTCAAACATTGGGCAGTCTTACTCCGATCATCGGGCAGCCGTTGAACCAACAAACGCTGGCTTATGTCATGTTGGCCGCGAATGCGGCAAACGAGGTTTATAACGTGGGTTTACCGGCTAGTGCTTATGGACTCGGCTCTACGCCTGTAGTCGAAGGCGCTCCGTTGGTCGCGCAAGGCGACCAGGTTTTTTCAGGCGGTATTGCGCAACCGTACCCGAGCGCATCGGGCTTTGTTTGGACTAAAACACAAACCGATCCGACCAACGGTTTTAAAGGCGGGGTGCTGGTCAACTCGAACACCAATACGGCGGTGATTGCCATTGCCGGGATGGACAGTTTTACCAACGGGCAGGACCAAGGTTCGGGGGTGGTGTTTAACGGGGCGAACCAGTTCAATTCGTACCAAGGGGTTCCGTCTGATCCTAATGTTCCACAAAGCGCGCAAGTCCAAACAATCCGCCAATACATTTTGGAGCAGTTTAAGTCGTGCAACTTCAACGCTGATACCAAAATTGTGCTTTCTACGCAAAGCATGGGAGCGGCCATCGGTGCGATGGTGTTGGCTGATTTAGTGGGGACGACAGACAACCCGGATAAGCCAAGTTTGCATACGCTGATAAGTGAACTTCCCAATGGTGGTGTCACGATCAACCCCGCCAATATCGTATTCGTAAGCGGCAATGGGGAAGGGGTGACCGACAGCGTATTGATGGCCAATACCAACATGACCAACCAGATGCTCGCCGATTCCGGCGTAGGCCGCATCTATCTGGTTGATGGCAATGCTGCTGTCACCGGGTCTGGCGACATTGTCAGCGCATTGATGAATTACTCTCTTAACAGCGGCGAGGGAGTGATTGAAATCAATGGCGGGGCGGGAGGCAGCGTGAGCGGCTATCACTCGACGCATCTGTCGATTTTTCCGGGCTTGGTGAATCTCATCAATGACCCGAACGGCGTAATCATCCGCCAGCATGTGCCAATGGACGTAGCCTCAGCGGTGGCAATCACCCAGATGGTCGGTTCGCTTGGCGCGGATGGCAGCCCGATTTCATCCGAGGAAGGATACCTGCGCACTGCGCTGGGCGGCTCTGCTGCAATGGCATTGTCTTTGCCCGGTCAATCCGGGAAATTGTTCGGCCAAGCTCTTTCCGAGATGACCGGCTCGCCGACGCTGGGCAACACGGTCGGTTACCTGTCAGAAATTTTTATGAAGGCATTGCTTATCCAGAACCCTGTGGGGTTTGCAGTCACCCTGCTTAAGGGTTTGGGGTTGGCAAAGGTTGTCGGTTGGGCCACCGACCCAAGCCCTGCTGATATAACCCCGACAGGACTGGCACTCACGGCAGCCAAAGATCTGTACGGTGCAGTCCCGGCAGGAGCAACCCGCGAAGTAAGTGTGACAGGCGCAGATTGGATCATTACCGACAGTTATGCCGACCGTATTGTGGTTGCAGATAAAAGTGGCATACGAACCGATTTTGCTCTGGACGGCTCTCTGGTTAAGCAAACTTTTCTGAATGGCACGGTATTTGAACGTTATTCGGACAATACCGGGGTAATCAGAATCGCTGGCAAGACGATCACGGTCGATGCAAACCAAGAAACCTATACGCCAGCATATGGGAATCTGACGCTTAGGCAAAGCATCCCCAATTCCGGCATGGATGTGTATACGATTTATCATGCGGATGCCAGCACGACTACTGTGATCAATCAATACGATCCGGTTACCAATAAGGCTGTCTCTCAAACGATTAATGGCACTATCAATGGAAACGACATCAGTGTTACTTATACGATTGATAGCAACAACCAACAACACATCAGCCATGTAAACAACATCAACGGTCAGAGTCCGGTTAATGAAGCGGCCTTGATTGCTGAACTTGAAAAGGCAGGCGTGACATCGGGACAGTTGGCGCAAGGCAAGCTTGTCAGAGCGGCAGAAGTGGCGATTTCAGCAAATGATGCCGTGCATCCGAACGGAACCCAAACGTTGTTCAACACATTCGCTGGTGTCGGCAACGCCATCACCAGCTACGCTCCGCCGCTAATTGATTCACTCACACTCATCAAAGCCATTCAAAGCGGCGAGCCTTTGCCAATAGTTGCTTCTGGCCTGCGGCTCGCGAACGACTTTACTTCTATTCGTGTGCTGAATGACCCCAAGAATCCCAATGGTGCCACCCACTTGCAACCCACCAACGCCACCATCAATGGTGCAGCTAATGTGGCGGGCAGCATATTGAGCCTGATGAGCCTGGATGCCGCCCTCCAGCGTGGTGATACCTTTGGAGCTATCGCCGCAGGTGCGCAGACTATCAGCTACAGCGCTACGGCCTATGCAAGCTTCTCCCTGAATACTGCCAATGTTACATCCGAGACCATAACGAAAGCTTTTGGCGAGACAGTAGGAGGTGCCGTTAATGGCATCAACACCGCGCTTCCCTACCTCAACATTGTCAACAGCCTCGCCCACGGCGATGCTCTAGGCACGGCGATGGGCGTACTGGCGCTGAATCCCGCCACTGCCCCGATAGCCGCTGCCTACGCCGTATTCAATCTGGTCTCATCCCTGTTCGGTGGCAGCGACGCCCCGCCCGAAGCCTGGGGCAGTGCGCACGCCACTTGGAGCGGCTTCAACGCCGTCGCCAACGCCACCGGCGCATACGGCGGACTCGAAACCGCAACCCAGACCTACAACGGCGTCCTCTCCTACCTCGACCAGCTCGTTGCCGAACAACAAAGGGTCAACCCCGGCAGCTCCATCGGCATCGTCGCCAACCGCCTGCCTTCCCTGAGCTACCGCAACTACACCGGCTACGGCATCACCGACATCGACCCCCTCACCGGCGCGCAGAACGCCCCCGGCACCCTCTACGACCTCACCGGCCGCCCCTACAACGCCCCGGCGGGTTCGGTGCAGGCTTCGCAATCGTTGAGCGAACGCATGATCCGTGTTGCCTTGGAACGCGGCGCGGTTGCGCCGCTGTGGGAAGTGCGGACCGCCGCGTTGCAGACGCAGATGGGCGACCCGATGGCGGGGTTGACTGAGGAGGAGCGCGCGGGACGGGCGGGCAAACTCGCCCCCTCTCCCCAACCCTCTCCCACGGGGGGAGAGGGGGTGCAAACCTTCAGGGCGGTGGCGCTCGACCTCAACGGCGACGGCGTGCAGACCACCGGGGCGGCCAAGACCGTCGCCTTCGACGTGGACGACTCGGGCTATCTCAAGAACACCGCTTGGCTCAATAACAACGACGGCTTCCTGTTCCTCGACCGCAACCTCAACGGCCAGATCGACGGGGGGAGCGAGCTGTTCAGCAACAGCGTGGTGTCGCTCGGTGAGCGCGGCCTCAAAGGCATGCGCTGGGTCGACTCCAACTACGACGGCAGCATCAGCGCCCTCGACCCGGTGTGGAACGAGCTCAAGGTGTGGCAGGATGGTGACGGCGACGGCGCGGCCGATGCCGGAGAAACCCAAACCCTGTCCCAGCTCGGCATCACCGCGCTCGACTACGCGATGGGCACCTTCGCGCAGAACGGGCAACTCAAACAGCTCGCCAGCCCCGACCTCGCAGCCGACCTCGACGGCATCCGCACCCACGCCGTGCCCGAAGGCATCATCGTGCAGAGCAGCAACGGGCACACCAGCCTGCTCGCCACCCGCATCGACGACCGGAGCGTGATCGATGCGAACCGCGACGGCGTCACCGGATATGAAGACACCGAGCTCATCATCAGCGCCGCCGACCTGTTGGCCAACGACACGCTCGCGGGCTTCTCGGGGCAGAACTTGAGCATCACCGGGGTATCCGGCTTCACGCACGGGAGCGGTTTTTTGGATGGGAACGGGTTCGTGCACTACACGCCGGACGCCAACTACTCGGGCGCGGCGGGGTTCGATTACCAGATCAAGGCCGTGACCGGGCAGAGGGGGGCGGCGAATGATGGTGCGTGGTTCTGCGAGAGGTATGCGGCATGAAACGCTACTTGAAGCGAATGTTTTTAACACTGCTTTTAGTTCCGGCGTTATGCACTTTTCTGTCGAGTTGTGCCCGTGCTGATTTGCCGCCTTTCGACTATGAAAAAGCCAAGCAATTGTCTCCAGAAAAGCATCGTGAATATGACGTAATTTTTTTCAACGAGGTCGTGGTTTGGAGGATGAATAGCAACCGCTATGGTAAAGGTATAGGCGACTCCAATATAGGACGCCATACGGAGTTTGTGCGTATGGCTGAAGATGGCTATTTGCCGGCTTACGTGGCACTGCGTCTGCTGGACATCGTGCGGGGAAATGAGTTGGACGACCCGGAGGCAGTCGCTATGTTGTTGAAAGCGGCTGATGAGGGGGATGCGTCGGCGATGTGCGCTTTTGAAGCGGTACCACTATTTAAAACGATAAGCTCTGATGAAGAACGCATTGCGCTCGGATTGAAAATGGAAGAGCGCGGTGTTGCGCTAGGGCATCCTGCGTGCATGGCTTACAAGGCTGCTAGATACCTTTTTGGGTTGAAGTCTGGTGTGCCACAAGACATCAAAGCGGCCATGCCTTTGCTGCTGGCGTCGGCGCGGCAGGGCTATTACGTTGCGGCACGATCATTGTTCGGATTGCGCTATGGCAAGGCGTTAGCACGGCAGTTCGACTTCACTGATTTGAACGAATTCAAGCGCGCCCTATGCTGGGGGCGGCTTGCCGAGCAGCACACCAACTGGGCGGGCTTTGACATGTTCATTGGCTTGTTGAAAGACTACGCCCGCATCAACGACCGCCCAGATTTGCTGGCGCTCAGCGCACCTTATGATCCCAGACTTGTACCCATCACCCAAACCGTCGTTAGACCCGAAGCCTGCATCCAACTTGAACAAGGAGAATAACCATGCCTACCACCACAACACTCACCGCCAGCCAACAAGAATGGCAAAGCCAGTATGAAGCGCTTAGAGCACAGCAAATAGCTTACCAGGCACAAGTTCAAAATTTGAGTAGCATAACTGGGCTGACTCAAGACCAAACCACCCTACTTCAGATAGCCCAGTACAAGCAGGTCGAAGTCGAAACCCAGTTGGGGAATTTGCAGACTAACTTTCACCTGGAGTTGACCAATCGGCTCAATTCAGTGGATGTGACGCTTGCGGGTATGACGAGTACCGACCCTGCGCGTACACAAGTCCTGAGTTATCAGGCTACAGTGCTTCAAGCCAAAACCGAATTAGATGCCGTTGCACAAAGCTGGGTCGTTCCCTACCCCGGCTCGACGCGCTACACGATAGATAGCGTTATCTACAGCAACGGCAACCCTCCGCAACCGGTCGGTTGGGCATACGCATGGGATACCGTGAAAAACTATGCTGTCGGCGCTGTAAACGGTGCTGTGAACATTGTCGATAGTGCAGGTGTTGCGAAAACAAATATAACCAACTGGATTAGTACGCTCGACTCCAAACAGCTATATACGGTTTGCAAAAACAATTGGGACAATGCCGGGGCAGCCATGGGGACAACACTCCCGGCCACACTCGGGATTCCGTCAGGGCTGGTGGGTAAGATTGTGGACAAGGCAATTGGCAATGCGAATGACTACGCTTTCAGCATCGGAGCCACCGTGTGTAAAAGCATGATGCCCAAGGCGGATTTACTTTCATTTCTCCAGAACGAATTGGGTACTATTCCCGCTGATGTGCAGTATGCCTTGGATAGCTTCGGATCCCTGTTGGAATTTGAT
>Ga0209343_10008860_pt1 | contig 11612 bp, 4 predicted proteins | sample RifCSPlowO2_02_FD_184026 | JGI IMG/M metagenome (GOLD analysis project Ga0209343, IMG submission 184026) | Groundwater microbial communities from Rifle, Colorado - Rifle CSP2_plank lowO2_0.2 (SPAdes) (version 2) | ecosystem: Environmental > Aquatic > Deep subsurface > Groundwater | place: Rifle... | reverse complement strand
AATCTTCAAACACAACGGTACTTTCAGTATGGACTTCTTGTAACAGGATTGTCTTTATTTATCTTTTTGGTGCAAGTTGTAAAAACTGCGGTAAGGAAAAAAAACTAATGATAAAATATATAATTGCATCTAAATTGAGACTCGTTATTTTTCTCATATGTATTCTATTGTTTATCCTTCCGTTTTTTTGGTTAAAACCCGGTGAAATGGATATAGGGGGAGACAGTAATGGGCTGTATTTTTATGATCCAATATCAAATCTGAAAGCGTTTGCGATATATAGCGTTGTTCCATCGGGAACCGGTCTGGTTTCCCATAATCAATATTTTCTTCCGTTTCTTCTGTTTGTAGCTTTTTTAAAATCCATATTTAATTCTCCGACTGTACTTATTAGTATTTTTAATGGTCTCAAGCTGGGTGGGTCATTTATTTTTATGTTTTTAATTATAAGAGAGTTTTTTCGAAAAGAAAAAGAAGGAGAAATGACTTTGGCAAAATCTACCGCGGCAATAATCGGGGCGCTTTTTTATACATTTTCGCCTGCAGTATTGGACAATATGGTGTACGCATTGGTTACCCATAGTCAAGTTTTTTTAAATCCGATGATGTTCTATTTTGCACTGCGATATTTGATAACACGGTCTTTAAAATATGTTTGGCTTGGGCTTTTGATTACCTTTATTTTTTCTACAAATTTTTCTCTTCAAGCGCCTCCGCCGTTATTCGCTTTTTATCCTTTAGCAATTTTTTTTCTTTTGGCTTACAATTTTCTTGTTTTGCAAAAACCAATTCCATGGAAAGGAATTATTGTCGGTATACTGTTTTTTTTGGGTCTTCACGCGTTTCATCTATTTCCTGTAGCAAGCATAGTATTTGATAAAGGCAGCGATTTCAATACGAGAATATTTGAGAGTACTTCGAAAGTAAATTCCGGGCTGGAATATTTTAATGCGATACGGGGATTGGGAAAAGTAAGCGATCACATATTGCTTCCATTAGCAGGTAAGAAGCTAAGTATAAGTCTGATTATTGTTCCCGCACTAATCGTGTTGGGCTTTTTGTCTCTAAAGAGGAAAAGTAAAACGTTATTATTGATAAGCATTTTCTTTTTTACAACGCTCTTTTTAGTGTCGGCAAATATAACCCAAATAGGAGTGGAGTTTTATAGAAAATTATTTCTCATTCCCGGATTCGGAATGTTTAGGGGTTTTTTCGGACAATGGCAATGGGTGTACACATTTTTCTATGCTCTGCTTGCCGGCTTATCAATATCTTATTTCTTTTCCAGGATTAAAAAAAAATACATATATCTTCTTTCTTTTTTAGCAATAGGATTTCTTATCGCTCGCTCGTGGATTGTTTTTAATGGAGAAATTGTGAATGTTTTTCACAGAGGATCTAAAGATGTTAAGGCGATAATTCGTGTGGACCCAAATTATGAAAAAATACTTAATTATATTAAAGGAATTTCTAATGATGGGAAAATTCTTCACATCCCCTTTACGGACTATGGATACAATATAGTTAGCGGAGCAAACAAAGGAGTATATATGGGTCAATCAATGGTATCTTTTTTGGTTGGAAAAAATGATTTTGCAGGTTATCAAGATATTGATCCTTTTTCTGAAGTGTTTGTGAAGCTCTTAAAAGAAAAGAATTATTCTTTAATTAAGCAAATGATGTCCTTATTGCAGATAAGGTATGTTCTTTATAACTCTAATGAAATAATTTATGATAAGTTTTTTCCAGCATTTCCCTATGGCCACACCGGTGCTCCTTCTTCTCCATCCGCAGCATTAGATTTTGTAAAAAATGTTTCCGTAAAAAAAATATATGAGGCAGGAAGCTATTCCATATTCGAAGTCGATAAGAAGCAATATCTCCCTCATTTTTATGCCGTATCGGGAATATATTTCTATGACACAATTCCAAAATATGATGCAAAATATGGCAGGGCATTATCATTTTTCCCGGAAATACCCTTAGATAACAATAAAGATCCACGAATAGCATTCGTAGATAGAATGACTTGTAATGCAATTTTGACTAAACAGATTTGTAATCAGAATAATTTTCATTCAGATATAAAAGATATGCAGATTATTTATCAAAAAATTAACCCCGCAAAATATAGGGTTAGTATAAAAAATGCTACTAAGCCATTTTTACTTGTCTTTCAGAACATTTTTAGTCCGCATTGGAAATTATATTCAACAAATACTCCTATTGCCTCAAAAAATATAAGTGATTCATATTTTGACGGAGCAATAACAGAGCTTTTGCCGATAAGACAGACTGTTGACAGGAATCCATTCGAGACAAACGGTAAAAAAATAATCTATGACAATACTCATATTCAAGTTAATGAATATGCGAATGCTTGGTATATAAAACCAAACAACTCGTTAGAAAGATTTGATTATGAGTTTATTATTGAAATGACTAAACAGAAAACAGTTTATTATAGTTTTATCGTATCCGCCATAAGCCTGTTAGCTTTTCTTTTATACGGAGTAAAACTTCTTATGAAACAAAGGTTATGATATAATTCGTTTATGAAGAAAATCCTGGCGAAAGTTTCCACTTCTAAAAAGCTTAAAAAGATAGAATCCTTCTTAAAAAAAAATAGAAATACAGTTTTAGCTCTCGTTACAATTTCCATATTTGTTGATATTTTTTTTGTGAAGACAAATTCAGACGTCGTGATTTTTGGAATTTTATTGCTTTATGGAATTTTTATAAAAATGTTCCAAATAAAGAGCAGGCGAACTTTCTTGTTATGCCTTGCATTGCTGACCGCAATGTTTATTAATTTTCTTTTTACCGGATCTTCAATACCGACAGAAAAAGCAGCAGTATGGTTTATCCTTTTTATGGCTTTGGGAATTTTTCAGCAATGGAGAGAAAATCCTGCTAGATGAAATATCGACTTATTCCTCCTTTTATAATTACATTTCTTCTTTTCCTTATTCCATTTTTCTGGTTTAAACCTGGAGAAATGGATTTAGGAGGAGATAGCAGCAGGTTATATTTTTATGATCCAATGCGCTATCTTATTAGTCAAGCTCTTTATGCAACTTCTAATTCAGGGCTTGGGGGGGAGAGTCTGGGCTACTTTGGCATACCTTTTTTCCTGTTTTTGGCGGGACTTAAAAGTATTCTTCGTTCCCCAACGGCTCTGATTGTCTTTGTTCATGGAGTCTCTTTAAGTGTCGCATTTCTTTCCTGTTATCTTATCGTTAAACAGCTGCTTACGTTAAGCGAAGTAAAAAAAACAAGGAGTAGCATTATTATTGCTGAAATATCCTCTCTTATTGCGGGATTGTACTATGTGTTTGCTCCTGTTTCCATCTTAGGCTGGAACCACATGTTGTTAACTGACAACCGGATATTCTTAAATCCCCTTATCTTCTTTTTGCTTCTTAAATATTTACTGACTTGGAATATACGATATATGCTTGTTGTTCTTGGGATTACATTCTTGTTCGCGCCAAACTTCAGCTTTATTGGAGCGCCGTCATTTTTTTCGTTCTTTCCCTTGGCGCTTTTGTTTCTGGTGCTTTATGTAGCGTACGTTTTACGCAAACCGCTTCCGTTGAAAGGTATTGTTATTGGAATCGCACTGTTTTTTCTTTTACAAGCGTTTCATCTTGTGCCGCAGATCGAAAGTCTTTTGACACCGGGAAGCGCTGCCTATAGCTCTGTGTTTTCTAAAGAAATTAAGCTTGATAGCGGACTTGGGTATTTTAATGCGCTTGCGTCCGGCATTAAACCAAGCATAAGTCTTTTGGGATTACCGCAAATGACGCCGCTGAATTTTTTCTCTTTTACCTTTGTTGTATTTCCAGCAGTATTTATTCTTGGTTTTCTGTGGAGCAAGAAAAAAACAATGCTCTTAACCGGTATTTTTTTTCTCATCACCCTATTTTTTGTTACAGCAAACATTACTGCTATAGGGCTCAAATTCTATGGGTTGTTATTTCATATTCCCGGCTTTTCTATGTTTCGCATTTTTTTCGGTCAGTGGGAACATGTATATCTTTTTTTCTACGTACTGTTTTTGGGTCAAGCACTTTTAGTAATCTTGACTCGCGTAAAAAAATGGAAGAAAATTTTTCTTATATGTTTTATTACAGCTCTGCTTGTTGTAGGTGCCTGGCGATTCATTAATGGAAAAATCCTTCAATATGCCCATTGGCAATCGAAAAACATAAGTGCGATTGTCGTTATGGACCCAAAGTACGAGGAAGTCCTTTCCTATCTTCGATCACTCCCTGTTGATGGAAAAATTCTTTCTCTTCCCCTCAGCGATCCCGGTTACCAGTTATTAAAAGGGGCAAATAACGCAGCGCTTGAAAGTCCCTCAACGATTGCGTATCTTGCAGGAAGAAACGAGTTTATAGGTTTTGTCGAACTCGTATCTTTTGGCCCAAATTTTCTGCAAGCTGTAAAAACGAGGAATTATGTTGCCATTCGCGACATTCTTTCTATACTTAACATTAGATACATTTATTACAATGAGGATCCGTATATTTATGATGATAATTTTCCAGGACAACCCTACATATATGTCCGTAAATTCCTTCCGGATACACAGAGGGAATATAAGGAATTCATCAAAAACCTAGGCGTTAAAGAAATAAAAACAATCGCAGGTAAATATCATATTTATGAACTCGATGACAATTCTTATTTGCCGCATATTTATGCAGCAAGAAAAACAGCATATTGGAATGATGATCTTATAAATTTGCACATTCCACTTGCTTTCTATAGCGACGATAAGAGAATAGCGTTTTATGATGATAGTAAAATATTGGAAAGGTATCCGGATCTCTTTGGCAACTCCTTTCTTAATGCGAAAAACATGAGCTCTATTTTTGATTTTTTTAAGGTCAAAAAGCTTCCTAGATTTGTTTCTCCGACCGTGTCGCAAAAGCTTTCTTCCCCAATTTACCCCCTTATTGTATTGCGTGAAAAAAGAGATCTTGGGAGATTTAAGATTGCAAACGATGCTTTTATAGACAAAAGCGTCTATTTTATAGAAAAACGCATTAATGAATTGGCAAAGTGGACAAGAGAAATTCCCCTGCTGGGAAATGTTAAAAGAATAGCCGATTTAAGTAAATCTTGGCAGGATCCTAAATTATGGGAGTTTAATAAGTATGGAGAATATAATTCATGGGAGGTTACTCTTGTCAGATATCAACAGGCAGTAGGGACACTTATTGAAACATTAGAGAAAACAACTCAATCAAATTACTCAATTCTTACAAATAAGGTTGAGATGAAAAGCGACTTGATAAAACATAAGGATAAATTGCGGAAAGCCATACGTGAAGATTCCTCAAGATCATTGAATGAAAAAAAATATCTTCTGAATTTAGTTCAGGAGATGTTTACCGATATATTTGTAAAGCTGAATTTTTCTCCGCCTGATTATTGGAGGTTACCTTATGAGATTGACAATGTATCATTGGGTAGCGCATACGAAGTTTATCTTAATAAAGAAGATACGGAAGATTTTAATCTTGTTGATCTTGATCTTATTGTTGATGGAAAAAAACTTCGTTCTAAAACTTCGGAAGGAGATTGGATCAGATTCGAGGATGTGGCAGTAAAAAGAAAAGCTTCGTTACCGATTCTCCTTACGATAAAAAATTTCCCAAATCTCACTGGGCAAGCAGGGTGGAGTACTCCTGAAAAAGTAAATATGGAAGTGGCGGAGCAAGCGGAGCGTCAGATGGTTCAAGATGAAGGACCTGAAAAAGATTTAATAACTCTTTCAATAAATAATGATTTCCTTGAAGATACCAGTGGATTAGTTAAGAATATCAGGAAGTGGATGGGAGATTCAATTTATACTATTTCATTTGATTATCTAACTTACAATCAGAATTTTTCAATTACACTTTATGAAAAAGGAGGGTCGGGTAAGAACCGATACATAGTCGATGCTTTCAATGAAGCGCTGCAATCGAAAAAGTGGAAGAGATTCAATACGGTAATTCTTTCCAGAAGCGATGCGGAATCAGCCTTTTTACACGTTACTAAAGACCAAGATGATATTCCTGATCAAAATAGCATAAATAATGTTAAAAAAATTGAGATCAAAAATTTATCGGTAATAAGAGTGCCCAATCCTCGGATTGTTTTGAAAAATATTGACAGATCGAAAGAGACACTTGTACCGCAGATTATTTTTACGAAAATAAATAAGACCAAGTATAAGGTAGCGGTACGCGGCGCAAAAGATCCATACGCGCTTGTTTTATCTGAAAAATTTAATGCAAAATGGAAAATATTTCTTCCCAATGGAGTTAATGAAGCAAAAACACTAAAAGGTTTGATTTCAAGAACTTTAGGAAAGATTATCTCATCTATTCTTCGGGCGAAGAATATTGTTATTTCTTCAGAAGCGAACAAGGAAAGCTTGACCAGCTACTTTAATAATGATGTTGTTGAAGGAATGCATAAGAATATTTTCTTGGATCAGAGCACTTTTGAGACATTTGGGCAGGATCCGATTCTCGAGAAAACACATTTGCCGGTAAACGGATATGCAAATTCTTGGTATATTAAGCCGGAAGATGTACAGAATAAAGAAGATTATGAACTTATTATAGAAATGACTTCCCAAAAATTATTCTACGTAAGCTTAATGATGTCGGTAGTAGGGCTTTTATTGCTGGTTTTTCTGCTTCTGAGATCGTTTATACGAAAATGAGAAAGCGAAACATTTTTTATATTACGTTTTTCTTAGGTTTTATTTTTCTCATATTTCGTAACTGGTTTTTAATACCTCAGATTATCGGAGGTGACTGGCCATATTTTTTTCCGGAAATGCTCAGAGATCCTTCAGTATATTTTTCTTCCTGGAATCCCGGACAGGGTAACGGTCTTGGCGGAGTAAATCCTATTTATTCTTTGGGGATGTTTTTCGGCTTCACTGTCTTTTTGGCGCATACATTTAGTATTCCATGGGTATTTATTTATAAGTTTTTTTGGTTTGCGCTTCCGCTGCTTTCTGGAATTTTATCCAGCATTTATTTGGTAAAAACGATTTTCCCGCAATCATCATTATGGCAAAGGCTTTTTTCTTCATTTATTTTTACTACAAATACATATTTCCTTATGGTTGTCGGAGGAGGACAAATGGGAGTTGCCTTAGCCTATTCATTAACTCCGCTAGTTCTTGCAAGATTTATCAAGCTGATTGATCACAGTGTGGCGTCTAATAAAAATTTTCAATTTTTCCCGCCAATTGCGGGATCCCGCTTCGGCGGGACAATTTTCAATTTTCAATTAGCATTGTTGGCTGGATTAGTGTTGGCCATTCAGGTGATGTTTGATCCCAGAATTGCCTATATAAGTATGATTGCTGTCGCAATTTACATGATTTTAAATCTTAAAAAAAATATACTTAATACCTTCTCGCCCCTCGAAGCTTTAGCGAAGTGGGGATACTTAATACTTAATAATCTTATAATCCCCGGTTTTGTTGCTGTTTTATTACATGCAGCATGGATACTTCCTATTTTATTTTTTCAATCAAGCCTTATCCCGCAAGGCTTAACAAGTGCTGACGGATTTCGTTTTTTTAGTTTTGCGGATTTTTCACACGCTTTTTCGCTACTTCATCCCAACTGGCCGGAAAATATATTTGGTAAAACCTACTTTCTAAAACCTGAATTTATATTGCTTCCAATTCTAGCATTTAACGGTTTACTTTCTATATCAAAAAATCAAATATCAAAGATACACAATGAAGCAATTTTATTTTTCTCCCTACTGGCTTTACTGGGAATGTTTTTGGCAAAAGGTGCAAGTGAGCCATTTGGATTTGTTAATCTTTGGTTGTTTGAGCATATTCCAGGATTTGCTATGTTTCGCGACCCAACAAAGTTTTATTTGTTGATTGCATTGTCTTATTCCGTGTTAATACCCTTCAGCATTTATTCTATTTACGAATGGTTAAGTGCAAAAAGTAAATTTTCTATTTTCAATTTCCAATTCTCAATCAAATCCAAAATTTTTAATATCCCAAACTTATTCTTAATACTTACTACCTTATACTTAATACTAATAATACGTCCTGCAATTATTGGTCAGCTTGGCGGCACGTTTACACAGCGTAAAGTTCCAATAGAGTATTTTACGTTAAAAGATTTCTTATATAGACAACAGGGATTTTTCAGAACATTATGGATTCCCAGGCAGCACCGCTTCACATACAACTTTTGGTCGCGCATGCCTGTTGAAGCAGAACCGTTATTTAAAAAATCGAAGATTGTGGATATTGTTAATCAGTTGCGTAAGCCTGAAACAAGAGAATATTTGTCAGAGTTAGGTGTCAAATACATCATTGTTCCATATGATCCATATGGTGAAATTTTCGTAAAAGACAGAAAATACGATTCCTTAGCTTATCAGCAGGCAGTTTGGCAGCTCGAAGCTGTCCCTTGGCTTAAAAAGCTGGATGGTTTCGGGAAAATAGCGGTTTTTGAAACGCCTTCCTTTGGGGACTATTTCAAGCTTGGTGAAGGAGGGACTCTGACATATGAGATGATTAGTCCTTCGGAATATAGAGTCTTCGTAGACATAAATCAGCCAACAAGCCTTATATTCTCTGAAAATTATCATTCGGAATGGATATCAACAATAAACAGCGCCACAATTAAGAGTCAAAAAACCAAGAGCGGAACAAACAGTTTTCCGCTGGTAAAATCCGGGAGCTACAAAATAGATGTTAGATTTTATCAAGAGCGTTTTTATGATTATGGAAAAATAGTTTCTCTTGTGGTATTATTGTTAGCATTATTCTTGATTTTAGGAAAGAAGCTTAAGATAGGTTAAGTAACCTAATTTGTTTGTAGGGTGGCGCTATAAGAAGTTTTGTTATGGAGTCTCTTGACAGCAGCTATCTCCTTTTAGTTATCGGTATTTTAGCGATTATTGCTGAGTGTTTGCTTGTTGTTCCGAAAAAACTTAATCTTTTTCTTGTGGGCATAGTGTTAATTATAGCCGGCGCAATTGGAATTTTACTTCATTCATTTATTGTAGCTCTTATTACAGCTTTGGCCGTTCTTTTTAATTTGCATTTTATTTTCAGAGTAATTTATTCGCCCTACGATTCCAAAAACAATAACAAGCCTTTCTTAAAAAAAAAATTACCCCTAGTTTTGTCTTCAATAATTAATAAAATACCCTTTGCCTATCGTATTTTCTTATTAGCCATTTTAGCATCCATTTTTTTTTTGAGGGGTGGTTTTTTTAACCCGGAAGCTTATTATTTTCTTCGGCAATTTCAGGAAGATAAGCCTTTTCTGGTAAGAATATTCGATAATGCTGTCGAATTGAATAATGGTTTCCAAGCCCGTGAATTTAGCTATATCATTGATTTTATTGACGGCCAATTTCTTATTAGAAGCGCCAGATTGGGAATTGTGCATTTTTATTCGCTTTCTCATTATATTGGGATATTTATGATTGCTAGTTTGGCGTTTATTATGAGTAAGCGTTACTTTAGGCAAAAATTTCTTGACATCTCAATTTTAATAAGTCTTCTGTACTTGACAACGCCACCGGTCTTTATTAATGGCAATTTATATCGATCGTCCAAAATACTTGTTGCTTTTTTTATTGTTTTTATTATGTATTTATTGTTTCATTATGCAGCCAAAAAAATTATTAGCAAGAAACACCTTTTATTAATTACGATATTTGCTTTTTTGATGGCAACGTCAGATAAGCAAGGCATTTTTTTCGTATCGGCATTCGCTACGGCTTTGGGAGTAATATTTCTTCTTGATCGGACATGGAAGTCTTTAATGCCCATTACTTGTTTTGTAATTGCCGGTATGGCTTACAGCTTCTATAGCAGTACGGTAGGGCCATGGTTGATATATTTCTTTAATAATGAAAGCGTGCAGTTCACTAAAGATTCAGCCTTACTTTCTTCTTATTTGCCGGCAGTTAATTCATATCGTACCCAAGTAATTGAATATTTTAGTTATCAATTTTCGTATTTCTTTGGAAATCTGGGCATCTTCTTCGGAGCTTTTATTGCAATAGCAATGCTTCTTTCCTTTTTATACTTATTTGTACGGATAAGATTTAAGGAAGATGGGGGAGGGCGCTATTATGAGGCGCTTGTTAAAAAATTAACACTTACTATTCCAATTATCCTGCTGCTCAGTACAATTTTTATTGCAATGATGCTGCATTATAGCTTGCTGTTTTTGACAGCTCCTGATCTTCGATTGACATATTACAATTTGCCAATTACTGCGCTCATTCTCTTACTATCTCAAATAGTATTCGCACAACTGCTAATTGTTCGGCCGGATAAGAGAAAGCTTGTAAGGGTTATACTATGCATTTTTCTTATTTTAAATATCATTTCTATTCTCAAACATTTTAATGTTTATAAAGAAGGATTTATTAAATACGGGGCTTTAGCAGCGCCTGTTCTGAAAGAGTGCATAAAGCAAAAAGATGAACCGCAAAAGAGTTATAGATTAGCGGAAATTTTGCAGCATGCTGATTCGGCATGTATATTTTTAAGAAAGCGCATAGACAGCGATCATGTTCTTTGCAAGGAGAGTCCTGTTTATAAGTGTCTGTCCAGAATAGATGGAGAAGAATTCGAAAAATTTAAAAGCGAACAAGCGCAAAAGTCCAAGCCGACTGAAATTTTGTATAATTCTTTTAGAAACAGCCTGGCCTTCATTTTGTTAAGAAATAATCTGCAAAATAAAAACTATCTAGGAGATACGGGAATAAAGCTTGGTAATTCTGTTTATTATGTTCCTATGCCTTCCATACCTCCGGATAATTTTTTATATAAAGTAATTAAAGTTAGAGACAAAATTGCAGACTGGCTTCTAATAGGCCAGATAAATAAAATTAAATACGAACTTTTAATGGCGAACAGATTAATTTATTCAAGCCTACTTTTGGCAGATAAAGGCAATATCTCGCTTGCGAAAGAATTTGCTTTAAAGGGGGAAAACCATTTTACAATACTGACTACCTACTGGTACGGAGGAGATATATCAAAAGAGCTTGTTAAAGAGGTTAAAGATGCCTCCAGCATGCATAGGGAGATACTGACGAAGATTATAGGTAAGGTAAAAGAAAAAGATAAAACTATTTTTAAACAAGTTTTTGATTTTTCAGTCAGAAACGAAAAGCAAATTGATAACCTCATGAAGGAGAATGGAAACATGTAGATTCTCCCCATTCAGCAGTACTGCCCTGATTATCGAAAGATGTATTGCTCAATCACAAAAAATTCATTATAATATGTTCTAAATGAGAATTTTAGTTACAGGTGCCGCTGGTTTCATGGGAAGCCACCTGGTTGATTTTTTAACAAAAAATAATGAATATGAGGTTTTTGCAGTTGACGATCTTTCCGGTGGATACGAAGAAAATGTTAGCGCTAAAGCACACTTTACAAAGCTAGACTTAAGAGATCGTAGAGAAGTAGAAAGATATATTGCAAAAATAAAACCGGGACTTCTTTATTATTTGGCAGCTGATGCTTCTGAGGGGAGAAGTCAATTTACCCCATTAAGTTCTACGGAAAGAAACTATTTGGCCTACAT
>Ga0209343_10008859_pt1 | contig 11612 bp, 7 predicted proteins | sample RifCSPlowO2_02_FD_184026 | JGI IMG/M metagenome (GOLD analysis project Ga0209343, IMG submission 184026) | Groundwater microbial communities from Rifle, Colorado - Rifle CSP2_plank lowO2_0.2 (SPAdes) (version 2) | ecosystem: Environmental > Aquatic > Deep subsurface > Groundwater | place: Rifle... | reverse complement strand
GACCTGCAGATCTGGAATTGCTGGAAGCCGGTGATCGCCCAGGTGCACAGCTATTGTCTGGGCGGCAGCACCGGCATCGCGCTCAGCTGCGACCTGCTGATCGCTTCCAAGGACGCGCGGCTCGGCTATCCGCCGGTCCGCGCCATGGCGCCGGGCGAGGAGATCAGCCTGTTTTCCTGGCACGTGGGGCTCAAGCGAGCCAAGTGGCTTTCGCTCACGGGCGACAGCCTGACGGCGAAGGAAATGCTCGACTACGGGGTGGCCAACTGGGTCTTCCCCCGGGACAAGCTCGACGCCGAGACGCGCAAGATCGCGCGGCGCATCGCCAACATCGATTCGGAGCTGCTGAATCTTTCCAAGACGCTGGTGAACCGCATTTTCGAGCAGCAGGGTTACTCGCATTCCCTGAAGTCGAGCGGCGAGATCGTGAGCTTCGGCCCGCAGCTGAAGTGCCTTCGCAACTTCGAAAAGGCGGTGGCCCAAAAAGGCATCCGCGCGGCGGCCGAAGAGCGCGACCGGCCCTTCGGCGGCATCGTCGGGCGCTATCCGCCGCCTGCGGAAGATTAGTGTTCCACCGGATGGGCGCGGCACTCCCGCCGATCAGAGGCATCGCGGACATCGAGGCGCTCGAGCGCGTTCCGCTGGAAGAGCGCAACGACGTCTGGACGGTGTACGACCTGCTCGCGCGCGGCGCGGCCATCGATCCGGACAAGGCCGCCTTCGAGTATCTCGCGAACGGCAGCCTCGACGACACCCCCGAGACCATCACGTACAGGCAGCTGCTCGAGCGCACGCGCAAAGCGGCGAACCTGTTCCATTCGCTGGGCATCGGCCCCCGGGACGCGGTGGCTATCCTGCTGCCCATCGTCCCGCAGAACTATTACGCGCTGCTCGGCGCAGCGACGGCCGGCATCGCTTTCCCCATCAACTGGATGCTCCGGCCCGAGCAGATCGCCACGCTGCTGCAGGCGGCGAGGGTCAAGGTCGTGGTCGCTTTGGGGCCGACCCCGGAATTCGATATCTGGGAGAAGGTGACAGCGCTTGCAGAACGCGTTGGCGCATTGAAGGTTCTGCAGGTCAAGGGACCGGGCGGCAGCACCGAAGAAGCCTCGGACTTTGATGCGCTCAGCGCGCAGCATTCCGGCACGCGCCTGGAATTCGATCGGGTGATCGATCCCCACGACGTGGCGCTCTACGTGCACACCGGCGGCACCACCGGCATGCCGAAGATCGCGCCGCTCATCCATCGCGCCATCGCCTACAAGGCCTGGGCGTATCGGGTGCTGCTCGCTCAAGAGCCGCGCCATTGCGGCTTCGCCGCTCACCCGCTGTTCCATATCGGCGGCCTGGTGCATCACACCATGGGGTCGCTCGCGCGCGGCATGACCAGCGTCATCCTCGGACCGATGGGGTTTCGCAGCCGCAACGTCATCCGGGATTACTGGAAGCTGGTGGAGCGCTACCGCATCACGGACCTGGGCGGAGTGCCGACCACGCTCGGCGCGCTGGCGAACGTGCCGCCCGGCGATGCGGACATCTCATCGCTGCGGCCCTACACCATGACCGGTTCGGCCGGGCTGCCCGTGCGGGTTTCGCAGTATTTCGCGGACAAGATCGGCGTCCGCATCCTGAGCAATTACGGGATGACCGAGAACACCGCCACCATTTGCCTGCCGCCCCGGGACGGCGATCCCAAGTTCGGCTCGAGCGGCATCCATCTGCCCTATACCAAGGTGCGCACCGTCGTCATCGACGAGGCCGGAAATGTCCAGCGCGACTGCCGCGTCGACGAAATCGGCCAGATCATCATCAGCGGTCCCGGGGTGATCTCCGGTTATCTCGACGAATCGCTCAACAGGAACCTGTTCGTCGAAAAGGGCTGGCTGCGAACCGGCGACCTCGGCCGCCTGGATGCGGACAGCTATCTCTGGGTGACCGGTCGCGCCAAGGACCTCATCATCCGCAGCGGCCACAACATCGATCCTCTGGTGATCGAGCAGGCATTGATGTCGCACGAGGCGGTGGCCCTGGCGGCCGCGGTGGGCAAGCCCGATGCTTATGCCGGCGAGCTGCCCATCGCGTTCGTGCAGCTCAAGCCGGGCGCGAGCAGCAGCGAAGAGGCGTTGCAGGAATACGCGCGAGCGAAGGTTCCGGAACGGGCGGCCGCGCCCTCGGAAGTGGTGGTGCTCGAATCCATGCCGCTTACCGCGGTCGGAAAAATCTTCAAACCCGAGCTGCGCGACCGCGCCGCGAGGCGCGTCTTTTCCGACGTCGTCCTCGCAACCGCTACGGAGGACATGGACCCCGCAATAAGTATCGAGCCCGACCCTGTCCACGGGAAGCTGCTCACCGTGACGCTCTCGCATGGGAACGCCGAACGGGATGGCGCGGTGGAACGGGCGATCCGTGCGGCGCTCGAGCGCTTCACCATTGTTTACAAGCTTTGCTGGCGCAGCGCTCACAAGACTTGATCCAGATCAAGTCGATCCCTCGCCAAAGTGCCCTATGTTGGCGCCTCCATCTGCGGTTCCCGGGTTCACAGGAGAGAAAAGATGCCTGGCGGAAATCTCGTCATCGACATGCAGCACCATTACATCCCTCCCGAAGCGCTCGCCTGCGTCGGCGAGACGCGGGAATTCGACTTCGCCAGGAGCATCAACCGTTTCCGCAACGCCACCCGCCGCATCACGAAGATCGAAACGGACCTCGAGTACCTGGACGCCGCCGGGATGGACATGGCGGTATTGAGCACGGGCGCCTTCACGCCGAACGGCTTGCAGTTCTGCAGCGTGTGCAACGACGGCTACGCAAAGGTGGTGCGGGAGCACCCCAAGCGCTACATCGGCATGATCCACGTGTATCCGCACGACGATCCCAGGCGCAACCGCGACGAGATCAAGCGCTGCGTGGAGGAGCTGGGCCTGTTCGGCCTCGCGCTCGTCTCTTCGTACGGCGAGACGAGGCTCGATTCCGAAGTGATGGACCCGATCTACGAGGCTGCGCTCGTCTACGACATGCCGGTGTTCGTCCATCCCGCGCTGCGCACCGACCTGTGGGGCGGCGAACACTACGACATGTTCGCGACCGTTTCGCGCGAGTACGACATCGTCAAGTCGTTCGTCGAGCTCTTCTACGGGGTGCTGCCCCGCTTCCCCCGGCTCAAAGTCATCATGGCCCACTACGGCGGCGGGCTTCCCGCGCTCAAAGGGCGGCTGCTCGCCTGGCACCAGCCCGAGCACATTGCCATTCCCGAAATGAGCCGGCACCGCGGGCTCGCGGTCGAAGAAGCGACCGAGCTGGGGCTTTGTCAGGACTTCGAGGCGCGCCTCGCGAACTGCCTGTTCGACTCCGCGGGCTACGGCGGCTGGATGCCCGTCATCAAATCGGCGTTCGAAGCGCTCGGTCCCGATCACGTGTGCTTCGCCACCGATTATCCCTACGAGCTGGAAAAGGTGCCCCACGCGAGGAAGATGATTTCGCAAATCGAGCGCCTGCCGCTGAGCCCGGAGGACAAGGCGAAATTTTTTGGCGGCAACGTCAGCAAGGCGTTCCGGCTCTAAAGCCGGGCAAGGACCCCCGCACAGGAGCAACGCAATGATCGGCGGGCAGCTCGTCATCGACATGCAGCACCACTACGTCTCGGCCGACGCTCTGAAGCACGTCGGCAAGACTCCCGAATACGATTTCTCCACCAGCCTCAAGCGTTTCGCGAAGACCTACGGCCTCATGACCGACATCGAGGCCGATCTCGCCTACATGGACGGCGCCGGCATCGACATGGCGATCCTGAGCGCCGGCTATTTCGTTTCGAACGGGCTGGAGTTCTGCCGTGCCTGCAATACCGGCTATGCCGAGGTGATCCGCAAGCACCCGGCGCGCTTCCGCGGGATGATCCAGGTCAATCCATTCGACGACCCCCGCAAGAACCGCGACGAGGTCAAGCGCTCGGTCGAGGAGCTCGGGCTGTTCGGCCTGGCGATGGTGTCCTCGTACGGCGAAACGACGCTGGATGCCAAAGTGCTGGACCCGCTTTACGAGCGCGCGGTGGCCTATGACATGCCGGTCTACATCCATCCCACCATTCGCACGGGCCTGTGGGGAGGCACCCGGTACGACATGCACACGACCATTTCGCGCGAATACGATATTCTCAAATCGTTCGTCGAGGTCCTGCACGGCGTGCTGCCGAGGTACCCGGAGCTCAAAGTCATCGTCGCCCATCTCGGCGGCGGCTTCTCCGCGCTGAAGGCGAGGCTGCTCGCCTGGTACCAGCCCGAGCACATCCCGGTTCCCGAGGAAAGCCGGCGGCACGGCCTTTCCATCCACGAGTCCAAAGAGTACGGCCTGTACCAGGACTTCGAGGCGCGCTTGAGGAACGTGCTGTTCGACTCGGCGGGCATGGGGGGGTGGCTGCCCGTGATCCGCTCGTCCTTCGAGACACTGGGGTCCGGGCACATCTGCTTCGGCACCGACTATCCCTACGAGCTCGGCAAGGCCACCTATGCGAGGAAGGTCCTCGAAGACATCGCCGGTCTCGACATAGGCGAGGCCGAGAAGAAGCGTTTCTTCTCGGAAAACCTCAAAAAGGCTTTTCGCATCTGAGCAGCACCCGCTATCCAACCCCGCGACCAAGGAACACAGAAATGAAGATCGATTTCTACACGCACTTCCTGCCGCCCAAGTACCGGGCCCACGTGGAGAAACTGCCCCAGACGGGCTCGGCGCCGCTGGAGTACCTGCGCTACATGCCGACGCTCTGGAACCTGGACGAGCGCTTCAGGATCATGGACAAGTTCCCTGACGTGGCTCACGTGCTGACGCTCGCCGCGCATACGCCCTCGGACATCGTCGGGCCCAAGGAAGCGCTGGAGCTCTCGATGCGGGCCAACGACGAGCTCGCCGAACTGGTGTACCAGCACCCAGACCGGTTCGCCGGGGCCGCGGCCGTGCTGCCGCTGAACAACATGGACGCCGCGCTGAAAGAATTGGAGCGGGCCGTCAACGAGCTTCACCTGCGCGGCGTGCTGGTAAGGGTGCCGATCAACGACCGGGGACCCGACGCCGAGGAGTTCTGGCCGCTGTGGGAGGCGATGGCAGCCTACAACCTGCCCGTATGGCTGCATCCGCAAAGGCGCCGCGACATTCCGGACTACGCCAGCGAAAAGGGCGACTCGAAGTACATGATCTGGCACCTGTGGGGCATCGTCTACGAGACCACGGTCGCCATGACGCGCCTGGCGTTCAGCGGCGTGTTCGACAAGTATCCCGACTTGAAGTTCGTCACCCACCATTGCGGGGCGATGGTGCCCTTTTTCTCCGACCGCATCGATCACCATTACGATCAGGCCGAGATGCGCCAGGGGCCGGCATGGAACTTCAAGAAAGGGCTACGCGAGAAGCCGGTGGACTATTTCCGCAAGTTCTACAACGACACCGTGGTGAACGGCAACACCTCGGCCCTCATGTGCGGCTACGAGTTCTTCGGCGCAGATCACCTCCTGTTCGCCACCGATTTTCCGTTCGATGCCCAGCTGGGGGTGATAGAGACGCGCAGCGCCATCGAGGCCATAGAGCGCATGGCCATCTCCGAGGCGGACAAGCGCAAGATATTCTACGAGAACGCCCGCCGGATCGCCAAGCTGCCGGTGTAGGAAAACCGGGGACGTACCACGTTTTCGGCGAAAACGTGGTACGTCCCCGGTTGTTTGTCCGGTTGTTTGTCAGGCAGCCGTCACTTGCTTTCGACGCTGAACCCCGAGGCTTTGATCACCGGCCCCCAGCGCTGGTAATCGGCCTTGACCACGGCGGCAAACTGCGCCGGGGTCATTTCCCTCACCTCGAAGCCCAGGCCTTGCAGCCTGTCCTTGACCGGTTTCGTTCGCATCGCCTTTACGAAAATTGCATTGAACTGCGAGACCCGTTCGGGCGGTGTACGCGCTGGCGCGAAGATGCCGAACCAGTTGCTCACCGTGAGAGACGGATGGCCCAGCTCGGCGAAGGTGGGAACTCCGGGAGCAGCGGAGGAACGTTCGCTGCCGGTGATCGCGGCGATACGGATTTTTCCGGCTTGCGCCTGCGCGATCACCGTTCCGAGCGGCTGCACGGTCGAGGCGATCTGGCCCGCCACCAGAGCGGTGACCGCCGGCCCCGAGCCGTTGTACGGGATCTGCTGCAGCGGCACCCCGAGCGCCTGGCCGATGAGCAGGCCCAGGAAGTGCGTGGCGCCCCCCTGCCCGGCCGAACCGAAATTGGCAGCGGCCCGATTCGCCTTGGCCCATCTCGAGAATTCCAGCAGGTCTTTGGCGGGCAGGGCAGCGCCGATCGCAAACGCATAATCCTGCGCCCCGACGTGGGCCACCGCGGTGAAATCGTTGATTGGATCGTAGGGTGGAATTTTCATGGTCAGCGGACGAACGATGAGGCTCGCGTCCGGAGTGAGCCCGAGCGTGTTCCCGTCCGGGGCAGCGGCCCTCAGCGCTTCCAGGCCGATCTGCCCGCCCGCTCCGGTGCGGGCTTCCACCACCACCGGCCGTGCAATGGCCTCGCTCAGTTTTTCGGCAAATATCCGGGCGAGGATATCCACGTTGCCGCCGGGCGGAAAGCCGGAAATCATGCGCACGGGGACTCGTGACTGCTGCGCCGACGCACCGGAACACGCCAGCGCCAGCACGCCGGCCAGGAAACACAGTCTGGAGAAGTTCATCCGTCCTCCCTCTGCCATCGGCAATTCGCCGGTACGGATAATGCACGATTTAACGGAAAAGCGCCGCACCAGCGGCAGGAAACGCCTCAGCCTGTCGACCCCCGATCGGCGGGTCGCGTCAAGTAACCGGCTGGATCAATGCGATATAGTGTGGTGCCTGAACAGCCGCCACCATGCCCGCCAACCTTTCGCCGGAATACCGGGCCGCGGAAACCGCCTTTCGCCAGGCGCGCGAGCCCAAAGAGCGGCTGGAGCGGCTGCGCGAAATGCTGCGCGCCATTCCCAAGCACAAAGGCACCGATCACCTCCAGGCGGACATCAAGCGGCGCATCAAGGAACTGTCCGAAGAGATCGAGCACGCGAAGAAGGGCGGCGCACGCTCGGGAGCATCCCACTCCGTACGGCCCGAGGGCGCGGCCCAGATCGCGCTGATCGGCCCGCCGAATTCGGGCAAGTCTTCGCTGCACGCGCGTCTCACGGGCTCGGGCGCACACGCCGCGGACTACCCGTTCACCACGCAGCAGGCCCAGGCGGGAATGCTGCCGCACGAGGATATCCATATTCAGCTGGTCGACCTGCCCGCCGTCTCGGCTGAGCACCCGATCCCGTGGCTCGCGGGCGCGCTGCAGACCGGGGATGGCTGCCTGCTCGTCACCGACCTCGCCGATCCGGCGAGCCTCGAGGCGATCGAGGCGGTGCACGCCGAGCTGAGCGCAAAAAAGGTGAAGCTCGCCGCGAGCTGGTCACCCGGCGAGGCGGAGCGGGCGCCTGAGCAAGACGAGGACCCTTTCGCGCTGCGGCTGCCGGCGCTGCTGCTCGCCAACAAGGCCGACCGGGTCGCGGACCCGGAGGAAGAATTGCGGGCGTTCCTCGAGCTCGAGGCACTGCCCTATCCTGCTTTCCCGGTCTCGGCCACGACCGGCTACCGGCTCGGCGACATCGCGCCCTGGCTCTTTTCCCATCTCGGCATCGTGCGCGTCTACACCAAGAACCCGGGCAAGGCCGCCGACCGAAGCCGGCCCTTCACGCTGCGCGCCGGCCAGACGGTCGAGGACGTCGCGCGGCTGGTCCACCAGGATCTGGCGCACTCATTGAGGTACGCGCGGGTCTGGGGCAAAAGCGGCTTCGACGGCCAGCATGTGGGGCGCGAGCACCTGGTGGCCGACGGCGACGTGGTCGAATTGCACATCTGAGTACCGGCGCCCGCCGGCCGCCGATTTGACTGTTACGATTCGCGGCAGGCACATCGGAGGCTCCATGACCCAACCCCTCCCCGAATTTCTGCGCGCCCAGGCGACGCTCGAGGACAAATACCGGCTGCGCGAGGGATGGGTGTATCTGACAGGCCTGCAGGCGCTGGTGCGGCTGCCGCTGGAGCAGCGACTGAGGGATCTGGCGGCGGGCAGGAACACCGCCGGATACATCTCCGGCTACCGGGGCTCCCCGCTCGGCCGCTACGACATGGAGCTGTGGCAGGCGGCCGAGATCCTGAAAGAGCACCACATCGTGTTCCGGCCCGGGATCAACGAAGACCTCGCGGCAACGGCCGTGTGGGGCTCGCAGCACGTGGGCCTGTTCCCCGGCGCGCGCTACGACGGCGTGTTCGCTATCTGGTACGGCAAAGGTCCCGGCGTGGACCGTTCGGGCGACGCGCTGAAGCACGGCAACTACAACGGGGCGTCGCGCTGGGGCGGGGTGCTCGCCGTCGCCGGCGACGATCACGGCGCCAAGTCCTCCACCGTCCCCAATTTCTCCGACCCGAGCTTCATCGCCTGCGGCATGCCGATCCTGTATCCGTCGAACACGCAGGAAGTTCTGGAGCTCGGGCTCCACGGCATCGCGATGAGCCGGTATTCAGGGTGCTGGACAGGCTTCAAGGCTGTGACGGACGTCATCGAAAGCGGCGGCACGGTGCGCGTGGGGCCCGAGGCGGTGAACATCGTCCTGCCCGAGTATCCCCAGGCTTTGCCTCGCGGCGGCTTGTACGCGCGCGCAAATGATCTCGGTCTGCCCAAGGAAGAACGGCTCTACCATCACAAGCTGCCGGCCGCGCTCGCTTACAGCCGTGCCAATGCGCTGAATCGCGTCGTATGGGATGCGCCCGAAGCGAGGCTCGGCATCCTCTCGGCCGGCAAGTCGTTCCAGGATACGTTGCAGGCGCTGCAGAGCCTGGGTATCGGGCCCGCCCGTGCGCGCGAGCTCGGCGTGCGGCTCGGCCAGGTCGGGCTCATCTGGCCGCTCGATCCGGTGTTTGTCGAGAGCTTCGCGCGGCGTTTAAACGCCCTCCTCGTCGTCGAAGAAAAACGGCCGCTCCTGGAAAATCAGATCAAGACCATCCTCTATGACGCGACGCTCGAAGCGCGGCCCAGGGTGATCGGCAAGGCCTGCGGCGCCAATGAATGGTCGGCGCCTTTGAGCGAATGGGCGCTCCCCATGGTGGGCGAGCTCGATCCGGCCGACATCGCGCGCGCCATTGCCAAGGCCTTGCAGAGCGTACATCCCGGGTTCGAACCGGCCGCGACGCTCGCGGCAGGCGCGTCATCGCAAGCCCCCGCCCGGCTGCCGAGCTTCTGCTCGGGCTGCCCGCACAGCCGCTCCACGCGGCTCCCCGAGGGAAGCCGCGCCCTGGCCGGGATCGGCTGCCATGGCATGGCCACCATGCTCGACCCGAACACGACTTCCATGTCCCACATGGGCGGCGAAGGCGCGCTGTGGCTCGGCCAGCAGCCCTTCACCGAGGAGCCGCATGTTTTTGCCAACATGGGCGACGGGACCTATTACCACTCGGGTTTTCTCGCCATAAGGCAGGCGGTCGCGGCGCGCCTGCCCATCACTTTCAAGCTGCTCAAGAACGGCTTCGTGTCCATGACGGGCGGGCAGCCAATCGAGGGCGATCTTTCCGTGCCGCAGACCATCGCCGAGCTCGCCGCCGAAGGCGTGAAAAAAATCTTCCTGGTGTCCGACGAGCCGGAAAAATTTCGCGGCGCCGCGCTTCCCGCCGACGTGCCGGTGCGCCAGCGCAGCGAGCTCGACGCCGTGCAGCGCGAATGCCGCGAGTACCGCGGCGTCTCGGTCATCATCTACGAGCAGCCGTGCGCGAACGAGCGGCGGCGGCTCCGGAAGCGCGGCAAGTGGAACGATCCGCCGAAGCGCAGCTTCATTCATGCCGCGGTGTGCGAAGGCTGCGGAGATTGCGGCGAGAAATCGGGCTGCATGGCCATCGAGCCCTTCGAAACCGAATTCGGCCGCAAGCGGCGCATCAACCAGTCCTCGTGCAACAAGGACTTCTCCTGCGTCGAGGGCTTCTGCCCGAGCTTTGTCACGGTGCACGGCGGCGAGTTGAAAAAGCCCGAGCGGCCGGCTGCCGTGGCATGGCCCGCGCTGCCCGATCCGCAGCTGCCCGCGCTCGACAGGGTCTGGAGCGTGCTGGTCGGTGGAATCGGCGGAACGGGCGTCGTCACCATCGGCCAGATCATCGGCATGGCGGCACACCTGGACGGCCTGCACTGCTCGACGCTCGACGTGACCGGGCTCGCGCAGAAATACGGGGCGGTGCTGTCGCACGTTCGGATCGCGCCGCACCAGGAACAATTGACCTCCAGCCGCGTGTGCGCAGCAGGCGCCGACGCAATGCTGGGCTGCGACCTGATGGTGAGCGCCGGTGAGGAAATGCTCTCGAAGGTCCGCCCCGGCCACACCCGCGCAGTCGTCAGCACCGATGTCACCCCCACGTCCGAGTTCGCGCGCAATCCCGACTGGGATCTCGACCGGGCTGCGGTGATGGGCCGCCTCGAGGGCGCGCTGGGAGACCGGCTCTTCACCCTGGATGCAATCCGTTTCGCCACCGCACTCTCGGGCGAGGCGATTGCCGCCAACCCGCTCATGTTCGGGTACGCCTGGCAAAAAGGCATGATTCCGCTCACGCTGGCGGCGATTCACCGCGCCATGGAATTGAACGGCGTGCAAATCGAATTCAACAAGCACAACTTCCATTGGGGGCGGGTGGCAGCCCACGACCCCGACTTTGTCGCGAAGCGCGCGGCCGCTGGAGCGGTGGTTCACTTCGTGCCACGCAACAAAGAAGAGCTGAAGGCGATCGTCGAAAGGAACGCCGCCTTCCTTACGGAATATCAGAACAAAGCCCACGCCGAGCGTTATCGCCACTTGGTCGAGCGCGTCGCGGCAACGGGGACGGCAGTGGGTTGCGGTTTGCTCGCCGAAGCGGTCGCGCGGAGCTACTTCAAGCTGCTCGCCGCCAAGGATGCCTTCGAAGTGGCGAGACTCTACACATCGCCTGAGTTCAAGTCGGAGCTCGAGCGCACCTTCCAGGGCGACTACAAGCTGCATTTCCATCTGGGTGCGTGGCCGTTCGCGCGGACCGATCCGGTCACCGGCCGGCCTTTAAAAGCGGAACTGGGTCCCTGGGTGATGAACGCGTTTCGCATGCTGGCGCGCTTGAAGGGCCTGCGCGGCACCTGGCTCGATCCGTGGCGCGCGAGCGCCGAGGCAAAGCTCGATCGAGTTCTGGTCTCCGAGTATGAGCGCGATATCGACGTACTACTCGAGCGGATGTTGCCCGCGAACCATGCGCTGGCGGTGGGCGCAGTCGGTGGCCTGATCATCGGCATGATGACACGCACATCCCGCGGGCATACCGGGCGGCCGCTGCAGACGTCGCGGGTCGAGACTGCGTGCTACATCCTCGTGCACCTTGCCGCTGCAGTGCGCGTGTTCCTGCCGCTGGTGGCCGCCGAGTTACAGCTCACGGCGATCATGGGTTCAGGAATCCTCTGGTCGTCGGCATTCGGGATTTTTGCGATCGCCTACTGGCCGATCCTCACGCGTCCCCGCATCGACAACAAGCCCGGATAGCCGGCAGCATCGTTTACGCGTAAACCCGCATGGACAG
>Ga0209343_10008856_pt1 | contig 11615 bp, 11 predicted proteins | sample RifCSPlowO2_02_FD_184026 | JGI IMG/M metagenome (GOLD analysis project Ga0209343, IMG submission 184026) | Groundwater microbial communities from Rifle, Colorado - Rifle CSP2_plank lowO2_0.2 (SPAdes) (version 2) | ecosystem: Environmental > Aquatic > Deep subsurface > Groundwater | place... | reverse complement strand
CGTAGCCCAATGAAATGGACTCCTCCCTTCTACGGCGTCAATGCGCCAGACTGAAGCTGTCAAAACAAACAGTCCCCGAAGGGAGGAGTCACCATGAAACTTAACCGAATTGGTCTTGATCTGGCAAAGCAGGTTTTCCAAGTACATGGGGTCGACAGTCACGAGCAGGTGAAATGCCGCAAGCAACTCAAACGGCAGCAGATGCTGGATTTCTTCCGCCAGTTGGAGCCTTGCCTGGTGGTGATGGAAGCATGCGGCAGCGCCCATTACTGGGCGCGAGAGTTGCGTGTGCTGGGGCACGAGGTGCGCCTGATTGCCCCGCAGTTCGTCAAACCCTATGTGAAGAGTGGCAAAAACGACGCCAATGATGCCGAGGCGATTTGTGAGGCCGGCAGCCGTCCGAGCATGCGCTACGTCGAGGTTAAAAGTGCTGAGCAACAGGCCAACCAGTCGGTACACCGAATCAGAAGCCGGGTGGTTCGTTCACGCACCGCACTGGTCAATGAAGTCCGTGGCTTGCTGGCCGAGTTTGGCCTGGTTGAGCCTCGTACAGGTGTCGCCGCGGCTCGCGAGCTACTGCGCCAGGCGATCGATACGCAAGACAACGGCCTGCCTGGCCCGATGCGCGAGTTGCTGAGGGATCTGAGCGAGGAGTTGCAAGGGCATGACGAGCGGCTGGCGAATCTGGAGAAATTGATCCAGCGCCAGGCGCGCGAAGATGAGCGGGTCAAGCGCTTGATGAAAATCGAGGGCATTGGCCCGATCAGCGCCACAGCAGTGGTCAGTGCCGTCGGTGATGCGCGCCAGTTTCGCAGCGGTCGTCAGTTTGCCGCCTGGCTGGGTCTGGTGCCCAGTCAACACTCCAGCGGTGGCAAGGAGCGCCTGGGTTCGATCAGTAAACGCGGGGACAAATACCTGCGCACCTTGCTGGTTCATGGCGCCCGCGCAGTGCTCAAGCACTGTCAGGAGAAAACGGATAAACGCAGCGATTGGCTGAACAAGCTGCTGTGTCGACGCAATAAGAACATCGCCACGGTCGCCTTGGCGAACAAGAATGCCCGGATCATCTGGGCGATCCTCAGCAAGGGTGAACAGTATCAACCTGGCTGAACAATAGAGAGCAGCACCTGGAGCAGCGCCGTAGAAGATCCACTCGATTGCACAGTGACATGAACTGATGACGAACCGGTCGCACCGGCATGTGTGAAGCCTGCAGCATCCATCGGCCCCCTGCTATGCAAGGCCGTTAGCCCGATCAGGCGCACATGGGCGGAAATCATCATGGCTCGAGGCCAACGCCTCATCAGAAGCCGGATATACGGAAGCAGTCGTACCTAGGTTCGGAAGCAGAACATTTCGCTGGCAAAACGGGAGGAGTCCATATACGGATGCAATCCGGGGCAGATTTGCAGGGCAATGAGCGTCCCGGATTGCATCCGGGCTACAAAAAGCCATGCCCTTGGTTTAAGTGATCGGCATTACCCCGCAGCCTACTTTCTACTCCCCACTCCCCACTCCCCACTCCCCACTCCCCAGTCTTAAGGCTTACGCGCCACCAGCACTGCGCGGGTCGGCGCCGGCAGGCCTTCGACGGTGCGGCTGTGATCGTCGGGGTCGAGGAAGTCGCCCAGGGATTGATAGCGCATCCAGTCGGTTGCGCGCTGTTCCTCGACGCGGGTCATGCTGACATCCACGCAGCGCACCTCGACAAAACCGGCACGCCGTAGCCACAACTCCAGGGCCGGCACCGAGGGCAGGAACCAGACGTTGCGCATCTGCGCGTAGCGGTCTTCGGGCACCAGCACTTGCTGGGCATCGCCTGCGACCACCAGGGTTTCCAGCACCAGTTCGCCGCCTTTGACCAGGCAATCCTTGAGCGCCAGCAGGTGGTCGATGGGCGAGCGGCGGTGGTAGAGCACGCCCATGGAAAACACCGTGTCGAAGCCTTCGAGCTTCTCGGGCAATTCTTCCAGCGCCAGCGGCAGGTGCCAGGCGGGCAGGTCCGGCAGGTAGCGCTGCATGGCCTGGAACTGGCAGAAGAATAGCCAGTTGGGGTCGATACCGATCACGCTTTCGGCGCCGGCACCGAGCATCCGCCACTGGTAGTAGCCGTTGCCGCAACCGACATCCAGCACGCGCCTGCCGCGCAGGTCGAGGTGCGGGGCGACCCGCGCCCACTTCCAGTCCGAGCGCCATTCGGTGTCGATATGCACGCCAAACAGGTTGAACGGCCCCTTGCGCCAGGGCGACAGGCCGAACAGCGCATCGCGCACCTGTTGGCGGGTGGCGTCATCGCAATCGTTGTCGAGGGTGAAGCTGTTCAGCAGGTCTATCTGGCTCGGCAGCATGGCCGGCAGGGCGTCCAGCGCCGCTTGCCAACGGCCGAGGTCGCCGTGGCCGACGGCCATCTTGGCGTCCAGTTGCTGCTGCAGGTCATCGGCCCAGTTTTCCAGGGGCGAGCCCTTCAGGCGTTGAACCAGCGGGGTTAAATCGAGCATGGGCAGGCCTGTCAGGGAAGGGCGATAAGCGAGGCAAAGTTAAGGCACTGGAACCACACCACGACCTGGCTGAAACCGGCGGCCAGCAGGCGCTCGCGGTGTTCTTCCAGGCTGTCGGGGAGCATGACGTTTTCCAGGGCGCTGCGTTTCTGCGCGATTTCCAGCTCGCTGTAGCCGTTGGCGCGCTTGAAGGCGATATGCAGGTCAGTGAGCAGGGCGTGTTCGGCCGGGTCATTGAAGCGCAGCTTCTCCGAGAGGATCAGCGCGCCGCCGGGCAGCAAGGCCTGGTGGATGCGTTGCAGCAGCCCCAGGCGCTGCTCGGGCTGGATAAATTGCAGGGTGAAGTTCAGCGCCACCAGGGACGTCGGCTCGAACTGCAGGCTGAGAATATCCGCCTCACGCACCTCCACCGGCAGCAGCTCCTGGAACATCGAGTCCTGGGCGTGCAGGTATTCGCGGCAGCGCTCGACCATCGCCTGGGAGTTGTCCACGGCAATCACCCGGCAATCGGCGATCTGCACATGCCGGCGCAGGGCCTGGGTCACCGCGCCGAGGGAGCTGCCCAGGTCGTACAGCACGCTATGCGGCTGGGCGAACTGGGCGGCGAGCACGCCGAGGTTCTCGACGATGGTCGGGTAGCCCGGCACCGAGCGCTTGATCATGTCCGGGAACACGCGCACCACGTCCTCGTTGAAGGCGAAGTCGGCGACTTGCGCGTGGGGGGTGGCGAAGAGGCGATCGGGGTTGTGCTTCACGGGGGGCGTTCCGGGCGGGCGAAAGGCCGGCATTTTAGCCAAGTCGCCGGTCTAGCCCAACCGCGATTACTTCAGCTGATCGGAAAAGAACTCGCCGGCGCCCTGCAGCGGCCCCAGCGGGTTGCGCTTGACCTCGAAGCGGCGAATGTTCGGCTCGCCATTGCTGACCTTGTGTACCAGCACATCATCGACCAGCACGAACACCGCACGGAACGACCAGCCGTGCAGCTCGCGCTGCTTGCGAAAGTTGAAGGCGTCGGCCCAGAAGCTGCCGACTCGCTGGGTGTCGGTCTTGTTGAAGTCGAAGGCATAGCCCACGCAGCGATCCTTGGCCTGCAGGCATTGCACCAGGCCGTCGGGCAGGTAGGCGAGGGGGATGTTGGGCTGCACAAACAGCAGGCGCAGGTCGATAAACGAGAGCATCTTGCCGTTGCCCTCGACCAGTGGGTCGAACCCCAGGGAGAAGAGGTCGGCGCGATTGGTCTTGCCGACCACCGCCTGGCCAAAACGCTGTTCGGCATCCAGGTAATCGGCGAAGGGTGACAGCACCTCGGCGCGCTCGCTGGGCAGCAGGCTGGTGCAGCCGCTGCACAGGGCCAGGATGATCAGGGTAATGCTGGCGGACACGCGGTCCATGATGCCTCCCCACTGAATGGCGCTTACTTATTGGAAGGCTTGGCGGGGGTGAATAGTCGCGTCAATCAGACCAGTGGCAGGGTCGACGGATGGCCGGTCAGCCTTGTTCGGCCAGGCGCAAGGTTTCGTAGGCAGGCGCCGCCGGAATGCCGACTTCTACGCACAACTCCATCACCCTGGCCTGGTCACAAGTGTAGATCAGCACCGCTTGCAACTCGTCGTCCAGGGGCTCGCTGAAGTTGAGCAACACATAGCCGCCGACGTCCTTGTGCATGCTGCTCAGTTGCACCTGGATGCTGTTGAGCGCCGCCAGTGGCTTGGCCTTGAGCAGTTGCTTGGGCTTGATATTGAACGGCACCTCGCTGCTGAACGAGGCCATGATCTGCTCCAGCAACTCGGCGTAGCTGTCGCCCTGGAACAGCACGGTATCCGGCAGGCTGCCGACCACCACCCACTCGCCCAGGGGGATGGGGTAGCTGTCGTCGTAGTTGATGTCCGGGTTGGCGGCCAGGAAGGCCTGCGGGTCGGCATAGGCCTCGGCGGCCTCGCTGGCGATGCGCAGAACCTCGTCGTCTGTCATGCAGCCGGAGCTGATTTTGCCGATCAATTCAACGAGCAGGTCTTTCATGGGTACTGTCCAAAAGGTGCGGCGCCGGGCGCGATGGCCGCAAGGATAGCGCGAACAGCCGCGCGCCGGCTAAGCCTGGCGCGTGTGTGCCGAGGCGGCGATGCCGAGCTGGCCCAGCCAGTAACTGAGGATGATGGCCAGATCGGCGCCGGCAAACGGGCTGACGAAGCGGTTGATGCCGATCAGGCTGTCGGACAGCACAAACAGCAGCGCACCCCCGGCGCCGAGCCAGGCCGAACGGCGCGCGATGCCCGGCGCGCCGAACCTGGCCAGGGCGCGCCAGAGCATGGCGCTGATGGTCAGGGCATACAGGGCCACCGGAATCTGCAGCGCGCCCAGGCCGTTCTGCGCCAGCAGGCTGAACATGCCCAGGCCAACCGCAGCGGCGCCGAGCAGCGCGAGCGGGGCCGGGCGCCGACTGTCGCCAAGATAAGCAATCAGAAAGCACAGATGGCCGAGCAGAAAGGCGCCGAGGCCAAAGACGAACAAGTCCGCCGGCCACTCCAGCAACAGATCGCCGCTCAGCGACAGCAGCAGGCCGAGGCTGATCCAGCGGCGATAATGGCCGGCCGGCGCCAGGCCCATCCACAGCAGCAGGGCAATCAGCGGCAGGGGCTTGCTCAGCAGGCGCAGGGGGCTGTGATCCAGGGCGAGGCCGAGCAAAAACAGGGCCACGCCGCCGAGGCCGAGCAGCAGAATAACGCGCAGGTCACGCATGGCCGTTCTCATGGTTATGGGCTCGCCGGCATCTTGCGGGGTTTTGGTACAAATGTGCCAGCCTCGCCGCGCCAATTCCAGCGGCCAATCGGGTCGGGATGCAGTGTGCGCTCGGTAGGATGGTGTTGAGCGCAGCGATACCCATCAGGGATTTAATTGTGCTCGGTAATTTGCTGGGTATCGCAGTTTGTAGCCCGGATGCAATCCGGGGGCCGTGAATGAAACGGGAACAGCCCCTAGCCCCTAGCCCCGGATTTCATCCGGGCTACGCGTATTCAGCGCCCGGCGTTTACTCCACCGTGACCTGGCAATCGAAGGTCTGTGCCGGCGCTACGTCGGTTTCCCAGGGCCGCCGATAGACCAGCAGCAGGCGGCCGCTGCCGGCTTGGGCGGCCGCGAAGCGCCAGCTGGATTGGCCGGCGCTGCCGACCAGGCCGCTGTCCTCCGGGTTGCTGTAAACCTCCGGGCCGAGGCTGCGCAACACGCCGGGCGCGGCATCCTGGACCTGCCAGCGAAAGCCGGTGGTCGGATTGCTGCGCAGGTTGATCAACAGGGTCTGGCCGCGCGCCAACTGCAGCGGGCAACGGCTAACGCGTGCCTCGTCGAGGCTGACGGTGCTGGGCGTCTGGCTGCAGGCCGCCAGCAGACTCAGGCTGCACAGGGCCGCGGCACGGCGCAGGGATGCAATGGACATGGGGCGGCCTCCTGGGCGATAAACGGGCGGCCAGCATAACGACAAATCCGCGCCGCGCACATCGCCACCCCGACCGCCACCGCGGCCTGGGCTGTGGCGGCGGCACAAGGCGCAGCCAGCGCACGCCGCAACGGGTTAGAATGGCCCCACGCACGGCGGCGCACCGCCGCCGCTGGGGAGTCCGTCGATGCTAAGTACCCGCCTGTTGTGCCTGGACGACCAGGCCCATGAACACGCCCACGACCACCATCAACTGGTGCTGTCGTTGTCCGGGCGTGCGGAGTTCGAGGTCAATGGTCGCGGTGGCGAAGTCTGCCGGATGCGCGCCTGCCTGGTGCCTGGCGATGCCGAACACCAGTTCGCCGGGGTTGGCGACAACCGCATGCTGATCCTCGACCTCAACGAGCAGGACACCCCCGAGGCCGACCTTGCCCTGCTCGCCGAGCTGTTCGAAACCCCGCGTTATCCAGCCCTGGATGCCGACTTCCAGAACCTGCTGAGCTACGCCGGCGCCGAGTTGGCACGTTTTGGCAGCGACCCGCATTTGTCCCGCGCCCTCGGCGGCGTATTACTGCGCGCCTTGCACCTGCGGCTGTTCGGCAGCCCCAGTCGCGGCCCGGCCAGCGCCCTCGATGTGCAGCGCCTGGATGCCTATATCGGCGAACACCTGGCACGGCGCATCAGCGTGGCCGAACTGGCCAACGTCGCCTGCCTGAGCCCCAGCCACTTCCACGCCCAGTTCAAGGACAGCGTCGGCTTCACCCCTCACCAATACCTGCTCAAGGCCCGCCTCGACCGCGCCAGCCGCCTGCTACAAAGCAGCCCGTTGCCGCTGGTGCGGATCGCCGAGGAATGCGGCTTCTCCAGCCAAAGCGCCCTGACCACCGCCATGCGCCGCTACCTCGGCCTGACTCCCAAGCGCCTGCGCAACGCCTAAGGCCTGGGTACCTCTGCGCAGAGGTAAGGCTGTTGTAGGCGCGGCGGTGTGCTTGGGTGCTGGCCATTGAATAAACGATAGCGAGCAAGCCTTGATGGGTATCGCTGCGCTCCACGCCATCCTACGGGTGTGGCGGTGCGCGGGATGGTTCGGCGCTTATTTACACGTCGTTTAAATACAACTCGACCATCTCATCCAGGCGCGCCTTGATCGGCTGCCAATCGGGCATCAGTTGGTCGAGCAAGCGCCAGAAGGCATCCGAGTGGTTGTGCTCGGCCAGGTGGCAAAGCTCGTGCAGCAGCACGTAGTCGATGCACTCCGGTGGCGCTTTGACCAGATGCGGGTTGAGCGTCAGGGTGCCGGAATGCGAGCAACTGCCCCACTGCGTCTGCATGGTCAGCAGGCGCAGGGCCGGCTGTTGCGTCAGCCAGCGTGCCTGGGGTGTCAGGCGCTGCAAGCGCTGACTGAACTGCTCGCGGGCGCGCGCCTTGTACCAGGCGAACAGCAGCTCGCGAACCTTCTCCGGGCGATTGTGCCGCACGCTGATGCACAGCATGCCGCGCAGCAGCTTGACCTGTTGCGGCGCGCTGCCGTTCTCGCTGACTTTCAGCGGGTAGCGCTTGCCCAGATAGAAGTGGGTTTCGCCGCTGATGTACTGGCGCGGGCGCACATGCAGCAGGCGCTCGCGGATCGGTTGCAGCTGCTCCCAGACCCAGCGCGCGCGCTTGTTCACCCCAGCGCTGATCTGCTCGGCGCTGGCATCGGCCGGAGCCAGCACCAGCACCTGGCCATCCGGCTGCACCTTGATGGTCAGCTTGCGCGCTGGGCGTGGCAGCTGCTGCAGCCGATAGGCAATCGTCTCGCCGCCGTAATACAGGCTGGCCATCAGGCTTTACGCGCGCCGGCGCGGATGATCTGCACCACCTGTTCAACCAGCGCCTGCACCTGATCCATCCCCAGGCCCAGGGTTTTTAGCGCCATAAAGTACAGCGGCAACAATTGCTGGCGCACGGCGGCCTCGATATTCAGCGGGTTGATGGAAAACTCGCGCACTGCCTGGCTAACGATGGCGTCGGTCTGCTCGGCCAGCAGAACCCACTGCGCGGTATCGACAGTGGTTACGCGCTGCTCGTCCAGCAGCAGCTTGAAGGCACCGAAATACGCCTGCACATGGGGGTTGCCACGCACCGCGTCGGGCAGTTCGTCGAGTTGGCGTTGCTGCAGTTGCTCGTCGAACGCCTTGAACAGCAGAAACTGCTTGAGCGGGTTGTCGAACAGCGCGTCGGCCTCGGCGATCACCTGGCGCAGCAGCTCGGAGAAGCGTTTCTGCGCATAGGGATCGTCCAGCAGCTGGTCGATCTCCTTGGTCACCCGCGTCTGGATGATGTCCTTCTCGTTGCGGGTTTTTTCCTCGCTCCAGGCCTCCGGCTTGTGCGCGCCCAGATCGCCCACCACGTAGGCACCCTTGGACTCCTGCACGCCAATGCCCAGCACGTGCTTGTCCATCAGCTTCTTCACCTGCACTGCGTACTCGTCGTAATCCACCGTGTCGCCAGTGGCCTGCTTGAGGCGCTGGCGCAGGTTGGACAGCTGCTTGAGCGTCTCCTTGTACTGGCGACGGGTTTGCTCGCTGATGCTCTTGTCCTGAAAAAACGCCTGCGACTGCAAGGCAATCGCCAAGCAAGCGGCAAACTCGCTGAGCAGCGCGTAGAAGTCATCACGGGCCTTCTGTCGGGTATCCACCTGTGCGCCGTCCAGCTCCTGCAGGCGCGGCAGCAGCACCGCCAGCATCTGCTCGATGTCCTGGGTGTTCTTCACCTCGGCGAAGATCGCCCACAACTGCTGGTGCAGGCCCGGCAGTTTTTTGTATTCGGTACACATCGGGCTGTACAAGCCGTCCAGGTCTTCGATGCTGTAACCGCCCTGGGTGCGGGTGGCCAGGTCCTGGTACTGGGCGATGGTGATGTCCAGCTCGCCGAGGATGCCGCGATAGTCGATCAGCAGGCCGTGCTTCTTGTTCGGGTGCAGGCGATTGACCCGCGCAATGGCCTGGATCAGGTTGTGCTGCTTGAGGTTCTTGTCGATATACAGCACCGCGTTGCGCGGCTCGTCGAAGCCGGTGAGTAGCTGGTCGATGACGATCAGCAGGTCCGGCCCGTCGTCCTGAGCGAAGGCCTCGATCATGCGCTGCTTGTAGACGCTACCGTCTTCCTTGCCGACATGCTTGTCCCACCAGGCCTGCACCACCGACTTGCTGTCCTCGTCGCTGTCGCTATTGCCTTCGCGACTGTCTGGGGCGGACATCACCAGCGCCGAGCTGACCTGGCCGATCTCGTCGAGAAAGCCCTTCAACCGAATCGCCGATACCCGGCTGTCACACGCCACCTGGCCTTTCAAGCCATCGGGGATATTGCCGAAGTGCTCGCTGATGTCATGGGCGATCAGCTCCAAGCGGCCCAGCGCCTTGTACAGCTCGCCCTTCTTGGCGAATTTCTTCTTCAGGTCGGCCTGCTGCGCCTCGCTCAGGCCCTGGGTATGGCGCTCGAACCAGCTGTCGATGGCGCGATCATTGACGTCCAGTTCCAGGCGGCGTTCCTCGTACAGCAGCGGCGTCACCGTGCCGTCTTCCACGGCGCGCTGCATGGTGTAGGCATGCACGATGGGGCCGAACTTGTTCTGGGTCTTCTCGTTCTGCAGCAGCGGCGTGCCGGTAAAGGCCACGAAGGCCGCGTTGGGCAGGGCCAGGCGCATCTGCACATGGTTTTCGCCGCCCTGGGAGCGATGACCTTCGTCCACCAGCACGATGAAATCGCTGCTGTCGTTGCGACATCCCGGCAGCTTGGCCGCCGAGTTGAATTTTTGGATCAGGCTAAACATTACCCGCGCCGTGCCCTTGCCGATCTGCTGGGCCAGGTGCCGGCCGGACTGGCTCAGGGCCTCCTGCTGGTCGCGCGCGGTCAACACCCCGGCGCTGGCGAAGGTCTTGCTCAACTGCGCTTCCAGGTCGGTGCGGTCGGTGATCACCAGCACCCGGCAGTTCTGCAACTCTGGGTGGAAGATCAGCGCCTTGGAGAGCAGCAGCATGGTGATCGACTTGCCCGAGCCGGTGGTGTGCCAGATCACCCCGCCCTGGCGGGCGCCGCGCACATCGCGCTGCTGGATGCGCGCAAGCAGCGCGCGGATGCCAAACACCTGCTGGTAACGGGCGACGATCTTGCCGTGCTTGTTGTCGCTGTAGGTGTAAAAACGCACCAACTCCAGCAAGCGATCCGGCCGGCACAGGCTGGCGAGTAATTTGTCCTGCTGGCTGGCTACCAGCCCACCGGCCAGCCAACTGCGGTACCAGGCCAGGCTGGCGGCCGGGCGCTGGGCGAAAATCGCCTGCTCCTGGGCGGCAGCCAGCGGGCGGTTTTTCAGCTCGGCGAAGGCCACCTCGCCAATTTCTTCCTCACGCCAGGCGGCCCAGAAGGTCTCGGTGGTGCCCACCGTGCCGTAACGCCCGCCGCTGCCATCGACCACCAGCAGCAACTGGCTGAAGGCGAACAACTGGGGGATTTCCTCGGCACGCTGGTTGCGCAGCATCTGCGAGATGCCCTGCTTGATCAGATCCTTGCCGCTATTGGAATCCGGCCGCTTGGCCTCGATCACCACCAGCGGCAGGCCGTTCACGTACAGCACGATATCCGGGATGCGCTGGCCGACACCGCTGGCGCAGCCCACGCCCAGCTCCTCGGTGAGGTGGAAGCTGTTATTGCTTGGCGTGTTCCAGTCGATCAGCGCAATGGTCGGGTTGACCTTGGCCCCGGCCACAAAGTCGGCCACGCTCACCCCGTACAGCAACTGGTCGGACAGGCGCTGGTTGGCCGCCTGCAGCCCCTCGTTCAGCGGCGGATGGCTGATCTCGGCCACCAGCTTGTTCAGCGCCGCCTCGCTCAGGCCGTGCTCCACGCCATTGCTGCAAAAGCGCCGCTTGGCCAGTTCGGCGCGCAGCACTGGGGCCAGCACCACGCGCTCCTTGCTGGCGCGTAAGGCCAGCGCCTGGCTTGGGCTCAGGTAGGTAAAACCCAGGTTGGCTAGCAGCGCCAGGGCGGGAATCTTGGCGCTGAACTCTTCCTGAAACTTGGGTTCCTGAAACTTGGGGTGGGCAACGGCGGTGGTCACAGCACTGTTCCTTGTTCGGCCAACCATAGAAGGGGGTCACTCGCAGCATTGCGCAACGCGCTGTCAGAGGCTCACGCGGCGCCGGCCAGCAGGCTTTCATAGGGGATACGCAGGCCATCGTGCAGGCGCTTGATCATGGCCAGGCTCAGTTTGCGCTTGCGGTTCAATACCTCCGACACTCGCCCACTGGAGCCAATGAAGGGTTCCAGATCGCGCGGCGCCAGGCCTTGCTGATCCATACGAAACTTGATCGCGTCGATCGGGTCCGAGGCCGGTAGCGGCTGGTGCTGCTCTTCGTATTTCTCGATCAGCACCGCCAGTATTTCCAGCTCATCGCCCTCGGGCGAGCCGACCGGCGCGCCCCATAGCTGCTCCACGCGGGCCAGTGCGTTGGCCAGGTCGTCGTCATTACGAATTGGTTTGATGTTCATCACACAGTCTCCGCGTCGATCAGGTCGTACTGAGCGTGGCTGCCGACAAAGCGAATAAACGTAAGCGCTCCACAAACCCCGCCTCTCAATAAGCGGGGTTGATGCCTACAGTGGCATCGCGGGCGGGCAGTTCCATGGCAACAGTGCGTTGTAATCCT
>Ga0209343_10008848_pt1 | contig 11624 bp, 9 predicted proteins | sample RifCSPlowO2_02_FD_184026 | JGI IMG/M metagenome (GOLD analysis project Ga0209343, IMG submission 184026) | Groundwater microbial communities from Rifle, Colorado - Rifle CSP2_plank lowO2_0.2 (SPAdes) (version 2) | ecosystem: Environmental > Aquatic > Deep subsurface > Groundwater | place: Rifle... | reverse complement strand
AACTTTTGCGCCGAATCATCGCCGCCATATGGGTCGTAATAATGCCTCAATCAGCACTCAACCCGGCTTATTAACGGTCGACTAAAGAGGAGTTTTTTTCACGCCTTTTCTTTTTCTCTATTCTCCTCTGTGTCTCTGTGTCTCCGTTCATAAAACGACACTTCCTTCAGTCAACGCACCGGGAGTTAGGGTGCGCAACAATGATCTGAAGCGGAAACGACCGTCCCGTCGCCGCAAAAGTATGATTTGTCCGGGTATTGCCCAAAGTCCTATTCCACTCATGCCTTCGGCCACACACAACGTGCGGAGCAGTGTTTCTTGAACTCACTCACGCCGAGTACGCCCCGCTTATGTGCTTTTGATTCCGGTACGGCAAGCCGTTTATTGACCGCTTTCATCGGTGCTTCCCACATTTCGCACGGGTCCAGTGTCCGGTTGTCAAAAAGGACAAGCAACACGGAATCGCACGGACTGTCGCGCTTGATTGTCCCAATCGTCCCGAGACGCCGCCCCGGATTTGCTTCCATGTCGCAGGCGCGCCCCTTTATCTGGATGCGCTGCTGCTTTCCTTTCCGGAGTTGGCGCGTTGCGTCGTATCCGAGTGTTCGGGGCGGAGCAAGTTCAAGGTTGAGGATTTCGGCTGCGACATACTCGGCCACTTCCCCCGTCACGCCGAGCGGCTTGCCGGTGAGCTTGTAATATTCCGCCGCAAGCGGTTTCACCGTGGCGAGAATTTTGCGTACGCGATGGGCCGCCTTGAGGGCGTCCAGGCTTTTCCACTTCTTGAGATTTTTGCCCTGTTCGGCGTCACGCATGGCGGTCAGCGTTTCCTTGTTGGGCATTTTTACCTCAAACGGCAAACCGTGCCGGAACTTGACCTGCTTATAGAAAAGGGTGATCGCCTCGGTGGAGGTCAGGCCAAGCGCATCGAATACAGCTTCCGCCTCATGCTTAAGATCAGGTTCGACGCGGGCGCGGATCATCTCGGTTTTAGACATGGCAAACCTCCAAGGTTATCAAAACGTATCACAATTGGGATACAATTTCAATACTCCCCCACGATACAGCAGGCAATCATCATATGGAAAATACGCCATGGAAATCGTTTAGACGGGACAGAACGCCGATTTACAACTCCCCTCCGGCTTCTTAAGCTTGTTTCATGTCCAACGGACCACTCAGCGATTACCGGGCCAACCTCGACGCCGGCGGACTCAAACCCGATCAGGCGCAAGGGCTGGCCATCGAAAAGCTGCAAAGCCTGTACCACGGGCTGAAGGGGTATGAGCCGACGGCCGGCCTGTCCGGCTGGAAAGACCGCTTCGGCCTGACCCGCCGCCGCGAGAATCCGCTGCTGGGACTGTACATGTTCGGCGGCGTCGGGCGCGGCAAGACCATGCTGATGGATTTATTCTTCCGCTCGGCCCCCGTCGAACACAAACGCCGCATCCACTTTCACGCCTTCATGCGCGAGGTCCACGCCAAGCTGCACGAGTTGCGCCAAAGCAAAAAACAGGTAACCGACCCCATCCCGCCGGTGGCCGCCGCCATCGCCAAGGAGGCATGGCTGTTATGCTTTGATGAGTTTCAGGTGCTCGACATCGCCGATGCGATGATTCTCGGACGTCTGTTCGAGGCCTTGTTTGATCTCGGCGTGGTGGTGGTGGCTACCTCCAACCGCCCGCCCGACGATCTGTACAAGGACGGCCTGCAACGAAACCAGTTCCTGCCCTTCATCAAGCTGATCGGCGAGAAGCTGGACCTGCTGCAACTTGACGGCAGCGTCGATCACCGGCTGGAGCGCATGCGCGCCATGAACGCCTACATGTTTCCCAGCGACCAGGATACCGACCGCGAACTGGGAAGCTGCTTCAAGCGCCTGACCAACGGCGCCCGCGCCGCTCCCGACCGCGTTCTGGTCAACGGGCGCGAGGTTAGAATCCCCCTGGCCGCCGACGGCGTAGCCTTCGGCTCGTTCAGGGATTTTTGCGAGCAGCCGCTGGCCGCCGGCGACTATCTGGAGATCGCCTCCAGCTTCCACACTCTGGTGATGAGTTCCATCCCCCGCCTGAACGCCGAAAAACGCAACGAAGCCAAACGCTTCATCACCCTCATCGATACCCTTTACGATAACCGGGTAAAGTTCATCTGCTCCGCCGATGTCCCGCCCGATAAACTTTATACCGAAGGCGAAGGAGCGTTCGAGTTCCAGCGAACCTCGTCGCGGCTGATCGAAATGCAGAGCGAGGAATACATGGCGAAGGAGCGAAAGTTATAAGGCGGCAACCCCCTTGGCATCTTCCATCTTATGTGTATGATGCCTCGCCAACTCACCCTTGCGGGATGGCGGCATGAAAATCACCGAAGCATTAACTTTTGACGATGTACTGCTGGCGCCCGCCGCTTCCGGCGTGCTGCCCGGCGAAGCCGACACCGCCACCTGGCTGACCAAAACCATTCGATTGAAAATACCGCTGGTGTCGGCGGCCATGGATACGGTCACCGAGAGCGGTCTGGCCATCGCCATGGCCCAGGCCGGCGGCATCGGCGTCATCCACAAGAACATGGAGCCGAACAAGCAGGCCGCCGAGGTGCGCAGGGTCAAAAAGTTCGAATCCGGCATGGTCGTCGATCCCTTCACCATCCACCCCGGCGCGACGCTGGCCGACGCCCTGAAAATCAAGGAGATACATAACATCTCCGGCATTCCCGTGGTCGAGAAGGACAGCGGCAAGCTGGTCGGCATCCTCACCAACCGCGACGTGCGCTTCGCCGAAAACCAAAGCCAGCCGGTTGCCGAGCTGATGACCGCCCATACCGCGAACAGGCCTCTGGTCACCGTCAAGGAAGGTGTCAGCCGCGACGAAGCCCGTCATCTACTGCACCAGCACCGCATCGAAAAGCTGCTGGTGGTTGACGGCGATTATCGCTGCATCGGCCTGATCACGGTAAAGGACATCGAAAAAGCCGCGCGCTACCCCGACGCCTGCAAGGATTCGCAGGGCCGTCTGCGCGTCGCCGCCGCCGTCGGCGTCGGCGATAACGGCATCGCCAGAAGCGAGGCGCTGATTGACGCCGGCGTTGACGTTATCGTCGTTGACACGGCCCACGGCCACTCCATCGGCGTCATCAAGACGGTGAAGCGCATCAAGAAACAAAACGCCGACATCCAGGTGGTGGCCGGCAACATCGCCACCGGCGACGCCGCCAAGGCCCTGATCGACGTCGGCGCCGACGCCGTAAAAGTCGGCATCGGCCCCGGCTCCATCTGCACCACGCGCATGATCGCCGGCGTCGGCGTGCCGCAACTGACAGCGATCTTCGATGTGGCCAAGGTATGCCGCAAAAACGACGTGCGCCTGATCGCCGACGGCGGCGTCAAGTACTCGGGCGATCTGGCCAAGGCCATCGCCGCCGGCGCCGACTCCATCATGATCGGCTCCCTGTTCGCCGGCACCGACGAGAGTCCGGGCGAGGTGTTTCTCTATCAGGGACGATCCTACAAATCCTATCGCGGCATGGGGTCGCTGGCGGCCATGGCCGGAGGCTCCGCCGACCGCTACTTCCAGCAGGATATCTCAAACAGCCTCAAGCTGGTGCCTGAAGGCGTCGAGGGCCACGTTCCCTACAAGGGGCCGGTGGCCAACGTCATCCACCAGCTTGTCGGCGGACTACGCTCGTCGATGGGCTACACCGGCAACCCCAACATCGCCGAGATGCAGAAGAACTGCGAGTTCCTGCGCATCACCGGCGCCGGCCTGCGCGAGAGCCATGTTCACGACGTTAAAATCACCCGCGAGGCCCCGAACTACCGGGTCGAGGATTGACTCCGGGCGCCCGCATCCGGGCCGCCATCGAACTGCTGGACAAAATCGAGGCGGCGGCCTTCCCCGCCGACGGCGTCATCGCCTCCTACTTCGGCAAGCGGCGCTACGCCGGCGCCAAGGACAGACGCGCCGTCAGGGAAACAGTATTCGCCGTCCTGCGCGCCCGCGCCCGCCTCGACCGGCGGATCGGACCCGACGCTTGTCCGCGAACCCGCCTCATCGCCCATCTCGCCATCAGCGAAGGAATGGGGGCGAAGGAGATCGAGGCTCTTTTCAGCGGCGAAGGACATCATTCCGCTCTCCTGTCGGCGGCGGAAGAATCTTTGGCCCGCCTCGCCCCGCCCCTTGAAACTCCGGAAATGCCGGCTTCAACGGCGCTGGAATACCCCCTATGGCTGGATCGCGCCTTGCGCCGGAGTTTCGGCGAAGCCTTGGCAGGCGAAATGGCGGCGCTCAACCTTCCGGCGCCGTTGGACGTGCGCGTCAATATCTTGAAATGTTCACGCGACGAAGCGGCGCGGATGCTTTGCGCCGATGATATTGTCTCCCGCCCCACCCCCCTTTCGCCGCTCGGCCTCAGACTGGAAAGCCGCGTCCGCCTGGAAAGCGCCGCCGCCTTCCGTAACGGCCTGATCGAGGTCCAGGACGAGGGTTCCCAGCTTGTCGCCCTGCTGGTCGGCGCCAAGCCGGGAATGGCGGTAGCCGACATCTGCGCCGGCGCCGGCGGCAAGACCCTGGCGCTGGCCGCCGCCATGAAAGGAGAGGGAGAATTGGTCGCCGGCGATGTCTCGACGCGGCGCATGGCGGCTATGGGTAAACGCCTGTCCAGAGCCGGCGTGCAAAACGTCACGCAGACAGCGACAGTGACGGGAGACGAATATCGAGGGCGTTTTGACCGCGTTCTGGTTGACGCGCCATGCTCCGGCGTCGGCGTCTGGAGGCGCGACGTAACCGCCAGATGGCGGCTGACCGCAGCGGAGATGCAAGAAATCATCAACCGCCAACGCGCCGTCCTTACCGCCGCCGCCTTGCTGCCCAAGGCGGGAGGGCGGATGATCTACGCCACCTGCTCGCTGCTGACCGACGAGAACGAAGATCAGGTCCGGTGGTTCCTGGAAAACCATCCCGGATACAGCGTCATCCCGGTCATCGGAATATGGAGTGACATTATCGGCGGAGAATGTCCGGTCAAGGGGCCGTACCTGCGTCTCAGCCCGGCGGCGACCGGAACCGACGGCTTCTTCGCGGCGGTGCTGGAAAGAAACTAATTTACCGGACGGTGAATGATTGCTGTTTCACGGTCTGGCCCAGATGTTTCACCAGCACCGGAACCATGTTTTTAACCAGAACGGCGCCGTCGGAAGCGCCGAGATCGGCAACCGCCCACGCCTGCCACAGGCTCTTGCCGTTGGTTTTGTCTTCGATAGTGACGTCAATGCGGTATTGACTCGGCGTCGTGATCGAAGTGCCGCCGCGCCCCTTGTTGAGAATGCCGCCCTTCTGGCTGTTGTACACGTTAAAGCGCGCCTTGGCGTCTTCGCCGCCCTCATAGCCGCCCTTGGCGGACAGCTCCAGAAGCGTGCGCTTGCCGTGATCGGACCATGCCCCAAGCTCGTCACGGGTTTCGAAAGTCAAAATCAGATCGGCGCCCGGCGAAACCGTGTAACCCCCGGCCCGCAAGGCTCCCTCGAATTCCCGAACCAGGACCATGTTCTCATCGGAGTTATCCATGGCGCGAACGGCAATCGGCATATTGGCCGGCAGCGGCTTGTAGGAAACCGAGTTCAACAACCCGTCGCCGTTGTTTTCGGCGAACGCCGACACGGAAGCCAGGACGATCAGACATGCCGACAACCATCCGATACGCTTCATGAGTCTATTTCCGATGCATTCCATGGATTACTTATGACAGGACGCCCGTATTAATCAAGACGTTTGGCGAGCGGGCCGCCGGAGGCGGGCCACGATCCGTGCAGGACGGCGCGACTTCCTTCAAACACCAGATACCCCTTGCGCCCGTAATGGGGTAGCGGGCGCAGCAGGGCTTCAAGCGCTTCGGCGTTATTGGCGGCGATGACCAGCAACGGCCTGTTCCCGCTATGACGGGCCGCCCATACCCCGGCGGAGCCGCGCCCGACCGTCTCGATGGGCGCCCCCTGCAATCCGGCGGAGTACAGAAAGTCCTCCACTTCGGAAGTCATGCCGATAACCAGCAACGGCGCCGGCGGAAGATCGGCGGAAGCAACTTCAAAACGGGGCGGCGCATCCATCAGACGCGCCGCCAGCTTATGCGCCGCGTCAATGGCCTTGCCGTCGGCGGACAGGATCATGGCGACGGCGTCAGAAGCCAAGGTCAAGTCCCTGACGATGGGCGGCGTCTCGGCGGCGTCAAGGCGGCGGAAGATATCAAAGTCCGGGTCGATGGCGATGACAAGCGGGCGGGATTCGGTATAAATCTCATGGCGGGCATTACCGGAATCCACAGAGATATCAAACCGCTTTGCGCCCGCCTCGGTCGTCACCCTGACCGGAACCTTCATGACATAGGCAGGGTCTTCCTGGGCCAGCGTAAAGGTTATGCGAAAAGCATCCCCTATCCGCTCGCCGGTCGCCTCCGTCAAGATCAGTTTGGGAGCGCCGGCGCGGCGCAGCCACTGGTCAAAAAAGACTTTCAGTTGACGGCCTGACTCCTGTTCGAATGCTGATCGGATATCCTCCCAGGAAGCGGTGCGGAACTTCATCGTTTCCCAAAAACGGCGAATGGCGGCGTCAAACGCCTTGTCCCCCAGTTCGCGGCGCAGCATGTGGAAAACATAAGCGACCTTGTTGTAGCCGATCACTTGCGAGGCGTCGTGCACCTTGGTCATGAACTCCGCCGCCGGACGGTCGCGCCCGGCCGGCAAGGCGGCGTAGTCCCTGAGCCAGCCCAGCCGCATTTCCTTGCCGGCCTCGTCCCCTTCCCCCAAGGCGTAGGCGTAATCGGCCATGAAGGTGGTCAACCCCTCGCCCCAGTTGCCGGTCTCGTAATCGATATAGACCCCGTTGCCCCACCAGTTATGCGCCACCTCGTGGCCGAGGGAGATGTGGCGGATGAACGGCAGGCGCAACACCTGCTTGCCCATGTAGGTAAGCCCGGCGAAGCCCAGCCCCACCGGCAACGGGCCGGAAACAATATGAAAGGAGGGGAACGGATAGTCGCCGATCTGCCGGCGGTAGAGATCAATATAGCCGGCGGTTGACTCAAGGTAGTCGCCCGCCATCGGGGCGATCTCCTGATGGAAATAAGTGCGCAGGCGAATATCTCCGGAAAACCGCTCTTCTACGATATAGGGACCGGCCAGCAGCATCAGCCCCGGCGTCGGCGTCCTGGAGGCAAAGACGGCACGGTAGACGCCGTTATCCGTCTTTTCTTCCATCAACTGTCCGGGCATCACCGCTTTTTGCGGATCGGGAACCTCAACAGCGGCGCTATAGGTGAACTCCCCGTCGCCGAGGCGCGGATACCAGGAAGCCGAGTCGGGAAGATAGCTGCCGTCGGGAGAGGCGACCGGCATTGACGGATCATTGCCGCCGGGGTTCTCAGGCAAGGGCGAAAGCGTCCCCTTGTAGTCAACAACCAGCCGGTGTTCCCCGCCGTTCGCCGACGCTCCGAGGTCCACCCGCAGGTCGTCGCCGATACGCGAGGGAGATAATTGCCGCCCGTCCACGGTAAAGGACGTGATCTCGAAAACGGAGGAAAGGCGAAAGGCAACGCTTCCCTGCCCGTGAACCCGCATAATATCAGTGACGGCGAGGCTCTGCGCCTTCGGATCGAGTTTTATCTCCATGTCGTGGTGCAAAACGGGGTCGGCGGCCCCGGCAAAAGTCGGCGCCGTCCACAACCCCATAAAGGCAAGCGCCGCCTTCAAAATAACATGACGATGCTTCATTGCCGGGGCGGAAATCTGGCGATGATTTCGATAGTCTCGTCGCCGCGCTTCACCGTGAGGGGAAGCCATGTGCCGGGCGCCTGGCGGCTGACGATTTCAACCAGTTGTCCGACCTTGGCGACAGGCTCTCCGGCGGCGGTCATGATCAGGTCGTCTTTCATCAGGCCGGAGGTCTCGGCGATGCTTTTGTCCACCATCTTGTTTATAAGCACGCCGCCGGCGGCGTCTTCGATGTAAACGCCGAGCTTGGGCCTGTCCGGCTTCCTGGTCTTGTCGGGCGCGGCCAGACCGAAGACGGCGTCGGCGACCTGATGATTCTTGATCGGCTTGAGGTCCGAACATTCCTGGCCGTCATCCCACGGCAACAAGACGGCGGCGCCGGGCAGACCCAGGTCGGCAAGCTGATGGGGAATGCCGAAGCCGTATTGAATATGCCCCTGGCCGACGATGCCGACCACCAGCGGCGCGCCGCCCCTGAAACGCACTTCGGCGATTTTTTGGGCCATCGCCCTGTCCCACAACACCTGCGACTCAACGAAGCGGAGGAACATGGGATTGTTCCGCATTTCAGGAACCGGAAGGGCCTTGATTTTATCCGCCTTGTCGTGTTCGGAAGCGGTGGCGGATTCGGGTTTGCCCTTGTCGTGCATGCCGAATACCGTGGACAGGAAGTCGAGATAGGATTCATCGGCCGGCGCCGGATCGCTTAGCCCTTCGCGCTCGCCTTCGGCTATCGCCTTCCATCCCTCCCCGGCAATCCTGGCGATCAGCTTGCGGTCGATATTCATGGCGACCATCGGAACGCGGTGAATGCGGGCAAAATCGAAAAGCCCCATGTACAGGCCGGCGTCAAAACGCCAGATATCGTTCCATTCGACTTCCTTGAGGAAGGCTTCCTCGGTCAGGTCGCCGCGAGTCCACTTGTCCAATACCGGCTGAAAACGGCGGGGAAACGACTCAAAAGCGAGGACCATATTGGGATTTTGCGCGTGCATGGCGGCGATAACATGAAGTTGCCAGCTATGGTGCTCCTTGTTGTCGTGGGTCTCGCCGAGAAGAACCACGGGCCGCTTCGCCATGCGGGCGATCATCTCCGCATGGGCGACGGTCTTGCCGGAAGCCGGCTCCAGCCACCTGCCCGTGGGTACGCAAACATCCGAGGCCTGCGCGGCGGCGGCGCACACGCAAAACAGACCGATAAAGAGAAAAATAATTCGACGCATCAGGAAAGCATGTTTTTGACTATGGCGCCGGCCTTGGCGAAGTCCATGCATCCGGCGTGGCGTTCCTTGAGGACGGACATGATGCGGCCCATGTCCTTGAGGTTATTTGCTCCCAGTTCCGCGATAACGCCCTTGATAATGTTCTCCATCTCGTCGCCGGCGATCTGGGCGGGCAGGAATTGTTCGATGATGGCGATTTCTCCGGCTTCCTGTTCGGCCAATCCGGGCCGCCCGCCTTTTTTGTACATAACGATGCTCTCGCGGCGTTGCTTGATCATTGATTGCAGCATGGTGAGGATGGCGTCTTCGGTTATGCCGTCATAATTTCCCTTGCCGCGTTCGGCGATATCACGGTCTTTAAGCGCGGCAAGAATCAGGCGGACGGTGGCCACGGTTCGCACGTCCTTGGTCTTCATGCCGGTTTTCAAGGCGTCGCTGAGTCGATCACGGAGCATGCTCCATCCCCTTTCGGCAATTTCCGGGAAAGCGAGGATCATACCTAATCAAGTCGCGCAATGCAACTGATTGATTCTGCGTAACCCACTGAAACAAAACAACATTTTTACGTCAATAAGATATTGACGACGGCACGGCTTTTGCTTTAGACATCCGAGCGACGCCTTAAACCCGTTGTCTTAACGGGACGCGCCAGTATTTAAGGACACGCCGCCCATGTCCGCCGAAGCCGCCCCTCATCTACCGGCCCCAAAGGCCGTTCGTCCGCCGCAAGCGGACGCCGCTCTGGTTCTGGCTGACGGATCGGTTTATTGGGGACAAGGACTGGGCGCCGTCGGCGTGGCGGTCGGCGAGGTCTGTTTCAACACCTCCATCACCGGCTATCAGGAAATTCTTACTGATCCTTCATACGCCGGGCAGATCATCACCTTTACCTTCCCCCACATCGGCAACGTCGGCGCCAACCCGGAAGACATCGAGTCCCGCTCGCCGGCGGTACGCGGCTGCGTTTTGCGCAGCCCCATCACCGAGCCTTCCAACTGGCGCGCCGCCAAGCATCTCAACGTCTGGCTGAAGGCCCGCAATCTGGTGGCCCTGGCCGGCGTCGATACCCGCCGGCTGACCCGGCGCATCCGCGACGGCGGAGCGCCCAACGGCGCGCTGATCCATCTGCCCGACGAGAATATCGACACGGACTCGCTGCAAACCATGGCCCGCGCCTGGCCGGGACTGGCGGGCATGGATCTGGCCAAGGAAGTGACCTGCCTTGAACCCTACGAATGGTGGGACGAAGGCGAATGGTCCATCAAGGGCGGCTACGTCAGTCAGAAACATCCGCGCTTTAATGTGGTCGCCGTCGATTTCGGAGCCAAGCGCAACATCCTGCGCTGTCTGGCCGCCGCCGGATGCGCCGTCTCCGTTGTGCCGGCCTCCGCTTCGGCTGAGGAAGTGCTGGGACGCAAGCCGGACGGCGTGTTCCTGTCCAACGGCCCCGGCGATCCGGCGGCTACGGCGGAATATGCCCTGCCCATGATCAAGGCGGTGATGGAGTCAGGGACTCCGCTGTTCGGCATTTGCCTCGGCCATCAGTTGATGGCCCTGGCGCTGGGATGCTCCACTCACAAGATGCACATGGGCCACCGGGGCGCCAACCATCCGGTCAAAGACCTGGAGACGGGAAAAGTGGAGATCACCAGCCAGAACCACGGCTTCGTCGTTGATCGCGGCAGCTTACCCAAGGGCGTCATCGAGACCCACGTTTCTCTGTTTGACGGCTCCCCGGAGGGCATCCGGGTAGAGGGCAAACCCGCCTTCTCCGTCCAATACCACCCCGAAGCCTCCCCCGGACCGCAAGACAGCCGTTACCTGTTTGAGAGATTTACCAAGATGATGGAACTGAACGCCTAGAAAGCACCGAAAGAGAAAGCACCGTTTTATGAACCACATAGCGTAATTCCGGTGGTCACTCTCCCGAGCCTATAATGCGGGGTCGCGCAACAGCGCCCCAATAGGCAAACATAGGAGAGTGACCATGGTTGAGTATGTAGGATTTGATGTTTCAAAGGAAGAGACGAGTTTTTGCGTAATGGATGTGACCGGAAAAATATTGGCGCAAGGCAAGGCGTTGAGCGATCCGCAGTCCTTGTTCAAGGCCTTGCGATCCCACACGCTTTGCCCTGAACGGATCGTTTTGGAGACGGGCACGTTGTCGGGCTGGTTGGCGCGGGGCCTTCGCGCGTACGATTTGCCCGTTGATGTCATTGACGCCCGCCAGGCTCATGCCGTGATGAAGCTTCAGCACAACAAAACCGACGCCAATGATGCGGTTCTTCTGGCTGAGATTGCGCGGACAGGGTTTTGCCGCCCCGTATCGGTGAACAGTGAAGAGGCGCAGAAGCAACGCATGCTTATCAAGGCGCGCCGCCATCTGGTGTGTCAGCAACGTGACACCCAAAATGCGATCCGGGGCTTTCTTTGCGCCCTGGGCCTTCGCTTTCCAAAGGGTACGGGCAAACTGACTGACCGGGTTCGGTCGGCATTGAAAGCTCGTCCGGATTTGAAGGCGATGATCGAGCCGCTTATGGCGAGCACGGAGGCTCTGAAAATCCAGATCAAACGCTTTGACGAAGAGATTGTCCGCGAAGCCGAGACCTCATCGGTCGTCCAATTACTGATGACGGTTCCGGGCG
>Ga0209343_10008847_pt1 | contig 11624 bp, 11 predicted proteins | sample RifCSPlowO2_02_FD_184026 | JGI IMG/M metagenome (GOLD analysis project Ga0209343, IMG submission 184026) | Groundwater microbial communities from Rifle, Colorado - Rifle CSP2_plank lowO2_0.2 (SPAdes) (version 2) | ecosystem: Environmental > Aquatic > Deep subsurface > Groundwater | place... | reverse complement strand
AGGTGCGCGCCGCGCTGGACGCCGGCACCTTTGGCGCATTCCGCCAGCAGTTCAAGGCCGATCGGACGCGCGGGGTGTGAATTTGTCCTTGCAAATCTGGAGTCTCATTCCATGATTTGCAGGGATAGACCCGCGATTCAATGACCATGCAGCGACGTTTTATGCAACTGGCGATTCGCCCGCTCAAAGCCCTGTTCGGCTGGCTTCTGGCGCTGCTGATCCTGTTCGAGGAATGGGGCTGGGGGCCGCTGCAGCGGGCGCTGGCCTGGGTCGGTCGTTTGCCGGGGCTGCGCTGGCTCGAAGAGCGAATCCGCGCCTTGCCGCCCTACGCCGCGCTGGCCTTGTTTTTGCTGCCCACAGCGATGCTGCTGCCGGTCAAGTTGCTGGCCCTGTGGCTGATCGGGCAGGGCAAGGTGTGGGCTGGCACCCTGGTCATCCTCGGCGCCAAGCTGGTGGGCACGGCCATCGTCGCCCGCCTGTTTACCCTGACGCAACCCGCGCTGATGCAACTGGCCTGGTTTGCGCGCCTGTTCACGCGCTGGGTGAGCTGGAAAGAAGCCCTGCTGGCCCAAGTGCGCGCCTCATGGCCGTGGCGGCTGGGGCGGGTGATGAAACAGCGCATGAAGCGGCGCTGGCAACGCCTGCGAGCCCGTTGGAGCGGCTTATAACATGGCCGAAAACGCCTGAACCAGCTATCTATTTAATAGCTACTCACGCTTTATAGATAAGGGCTGTAGGCTAGTTTCCTGTAAACACCGTCAACACCCCGGTATAGCCATACAGGTGGTTGCGGGCGATCTCGCCACCGGCAAAAAAGCCGACCAGCGGCACATCACCCAAGGCACGGCGAATGATTTGCAGCTCGGCGCTCGGGCCCCCAAAGTGCGGCCCGCCGCGCCCGGCACAACTCACGTAAATGGCGCCGGCAATGCCGCGTGCCGGATGCGGCGCCGCTTCCGCCTCGGACGCATGCAGCGCGGTGACCGCCTCCAGCGGCAGCTCTTCGGGCTCCAGTTCCTCGCGAATTTCGGCACAGACGCGGATTAAATCGGCCTTGGCCGCCTGGGCGTTGCGCTGGCAAAACACCAGTTCCATGCCCGGCTCCACCGGCTCCGCCACGGCGACGCCACGCTGCCCCGGATCAAGACCAATGATGTGGCGCACGACGACATCGTTGCCAAAATGCCCGGTCTGGCGCACCGCGGGCGCATCGGACCCCACCAGGCCCTGGCGCACGGTCTGCGCGCGCGCCAGGCCCACCAGCGTGGCACGTACCACCGCCAGCGCTTCTTGCGGCTGCTCCAGTGAAATATGCAAGTCGCGCAGCATCACATCCAGCGCGGGCTCGTCGTCCAGTGCCAACACCACATGCTTGTCGGCCTTGGTGACCTGATGCGTGCGCGCCACCGGCAAACAGCCTTGCGTGACGCGCGACACCAGGTTGATGCCGGCACCAAAGGCGACACCACTCAAGCCGCCGCTGAAAACCCCGCGGGCCGCGCCCTGGCCGCTGATGTTGCCATCGCCGCCCACGGCAAATTGCACGGTTTTGGAACGGCTCGAAGCCAGGCCACCAAACAGGTAGCCGGAGTCGGTGCGCAGCGCCATCTCCTCGATCAGCTCCCCCAGATCGGGCGTGCTGGCGTCGGCATGGATCAATGCGGTATGCGCTTCAAAGCCCAGTCCCAGCGGCGCCACGCCGGAAAACACCCGGTACTGGTCAGTCGGCAGCTCGCACAACATCAGGGCCAGCGCCGGCTCGTCAAAATACTCGGCGTTATTGGCGGCAATGCCCACGCCCACGGTGCCCGCCCAATCGGTGATCTCGGGCAGCTCGGCGCTCAGGTGATCCAGAATCTCTTGCGCCTGCAGCGCGTAGTGGTCCGTGATGTAGAGCAGAGCCAGCGTCGGGCTGCTGGCGTAACCATGCAGCGCCATCTGGGCGCGCACTTGCGCCAGCGTCAGCTCGGCGGCCATCTGCCACTGCGGGTGCGTGGCATGGCCATAGGGAAACAGCTTCATGACCCGCCTTTTTTATCGCAAGCCATCGCGCATCAGGTGCTGCGGCGAACGGTTTTTTTGGCGACTTTCTTAGGCGCTTTTTTGGCTGCAGCCCTCGTTGTACCTGCGTTAGAAGCTACCTTTTTTGTAGCTTTAACGGCTTCTTTGGCAAACCCTGCCGCCATGTTTTTGGTGGCGTCCATGGCGGTGGCTTTGCCCGCGTCTTTCATGGCGCTGGCGGCAATTTGCCCAAACTGCTGGGTCAGAGAAGTCCAAAGTTGCATCGGATCAATCAAGCCAGCGGCCATATCGGTCACGGGCTTGGCCGCTTTGCGTACTTTTTTGGCCACATCTTCGGCGTCAGAGGCCACTTCAGAAATAGTCTGGGCGGTAGAGGCTGCTTTTTCCGTGACCCGCTGCACCCCGGAGTAAACCGAGTCGGCTGCTTTGAGCTTGAGCGCATTGGCCACGTCGCCGATGTTGAAGTTCATGCCCTTGAGTGTGGCCAGCGTCATTTTCTGCACCTCAAGCGCCTGCACGGTTGCGCCCAGTGCCTTGGAATTTTGATCGAGCCAGAAGTGCACCGCCTTGAGTTCGGCAATGCGTTTGTCCAGCTCTTCCACATTGAGGGTGGGTGCAATCCAGTTGGCCAGATTGGGCATCTGCGGCACCGTCTCCGTCGCCCCCTTGGCCAGGTTCTGCAAAAAATCAAAACCGGGAATAAATTTGCCGAAACCAGCGTTTTGTGCATCACTCATGTTGTCTCCAAGGGGTTGGCTGTAAGGGTTCACAGCTTACCCCAATGCTGACCGGATGGCGATGCGCCGCCCGCGCTAGGTCTGGCGCTTTTCGACCGCATGGCGCAAGAGCGCGGCGGTTCGGAAAATACCGTGCGCAAACTTGCCATAAGGCAGCGTGGCAAACAGCGCCATCACAAGTCCCAGGTGCAGGGTCAGAAGGGCTGGCAGGGCCACCCCGGCGTGCACCAACCACAGGGCCAGGCCGCTGGCGCTGGCAAAGAAGAGCAGCGCGATAAAGCCGCGGTCCATTGGCTTTTGCGCCGCATCGCCGTGCAAAGGGTGGCGCTGCAGGTTGAGTGCGAACAAGCCCCCCGTGCCGAGCAGCAAACTCAGCCCGCCGGCGACACCCAGCAGTTTGGGCAGTTGTGGCAAGTCGTAGGGCGCCGTCCAGCCCAGGACATAGTGATAAACGCTCGCCACCAAGGTGGCGGCAAAACACAGCAAGACACCGTAAAAGGTCAGATGGTGGGCCCGGCGCCGGGCCAGTGTGGCCGTACCGTCGGCGTTGTTGCAGCCGTCGCCGTGGCCACCGTCCAGGTATTTCAGGCGCAAGACGTCACGGGCCGCCTCGCCAGCGGCCGCGGCGCCGACTGACTGGCCGCTGGTGGCCGGCGTCACGTCGTGCCAGAAACGCCGCACCCCCATGCCCAGTGCCAACACGGCATACAGGAAAACCGGCGCAAACAAACCGACCAGCACCTGGTGCGAAAAAACCGCGCTGTACCCAGCCTGGGGTGAGCCCAAGAGCGTGCCATTCAAGGCCAGCGCCAGCAGCAGAAAGATGGTCAGCGCGAGCGCCAGTGCCAGCGACAGCACCAGACCATGGCGTTGGTAAAGTGCGCCCAAGGCCGGTGGCCAGGCATAGTCGGCATAGGTCTGGCCACGCACGCGGGCCATGGCCTGCGGCAGGTTGACCGCCAGCTCGTGCGGCGGGGCAACCTCGCAGCCGTGCAGACAGGCGCCACAGTTGTGGCAAAGATTGGCCAGGTAGTGGATGTCGGCCTTGGCAAACTGGAGCCGCCGCGAGCTGGCGGGGAATACCGCACAAAAACTATCGCAATAGTGGCAGTCGTTGCAGATATGCAGGAGGCGGGATACTTCGGTTTCGGGTGCCGTCAGCATGGATTCGTCATTCGCTTTGCCACCGGCCAGTGCGGGAGCATCAACAAGAGGGCTGGCGGCGCGAGTGTACGGCAGCTTGGCGCTTGCTCAAGGCGCTCCATGAGCCGCAGCCGTGCAGTTTCGGCGCCATCAGCCCGGCACTGGCGTCAAAACTTCACATTCACACCCACGTAAATTGAGCGTCCGATACCCGGCACGGCGATACCCCATTGCGGATAATTGGGCAGCGCCGGGTTGGTCATGGTGGTCCCTTGCCCGGTATAGGCCCCCCCGGTGGGCAAGTAATAGAACTTGTCGAACAGATTCTCAACACCGAAGTCGACGCGCACCTGTTTCCACGAATAGCTGCCGCGCAAATTGACCAGGCTGTAGCCCGGTGTCCTGATTTCATTGCGCATACCTGAGACGCTGTCCTTGGCTTGCACCATCAACAGTTCAAGGCTGTTGTCCCAGGCTTTCAACTTTTGCGTCAACGCGAGTTTGGCGTTGAGCGGCATGACGTTGTACAGGCCATCGCCCGTATCCTGATTGGTGCCGCGGGTGTAGTTCAGCAGACCTTTGAGCCCAAAGTCACCCCAGGCACTCCTGGCCAGCGGCATGCGGCCGGAGAGGTCAATGCCGTAGAGGCGGGCCGACTGGTTGGTGTATTTGAGGACGCTGAACTTGTTGGCTGCCAGGGTTGTGGCGGCCAAGTTGGTGCTGGCATTCCACTGCACGGCGTCGATGTAATCGCTCACCTGGGTGTAGTAAGGCGTGGCCTTGAAGCCCCAACGGCTGTCAGCAGCGTGCCAGTCGAAGGTGGCGGAAATGGTGTTGGCTTTCTCTGGCTTGAGGTTGACATCGCCCAGATAACCGTTGCCATCACCGACAAAATTGTTCATCAGCGCGGCCATCTGCCAGGTGGACCAGGTGTAGCGCTCATACACATTGGGTGAGCGCACCTTGTGGGCGAAGCCGAACTCGATGTCGTAGCTGGCGTTGGCGCTGTAACGGGCCAGTGCGGTCAGATCCAGGTTGTTGTCGGTTTTGCTCCGGTCCTGGGCATTGAAGGCACTGGCGTCACGCCCTTGAAAGCCACCACCGGCAGGGTTGTAGCCCACCACATTGCCAGCGTTCATTTTGACCTGTTCAACGCGTGCGCCCAGCAGGGTCATCCACTGCGTGTTCTTGCGCGCTTCCCATTCACCAAAGACGGCCGTGCGGTCACGCTGGCCATCCTGGATGTTCCAGAAGGTGCCCGGAAACATGCCCGCACCTGACGGTGGCCACCAGTCCTTAAGCCGGTATTGCTGCGCTTCTGCGCCCACGCGCAGCACATCCTGCGGGGTCAACGCCACGTCGGCTTTGACGCTCACGCCTGTTGTTTTTCCCTCGGTGAGCATCGGCATGCCGGCCGCGCAGGTGGCGCTGATCGGGCTGCAGGGTGTGCCGTCGAGCGCTGCGCCCCCGCCTGTTGCCGTGCCATACCAGTAGCGTTTGTCAGCGCCAAAGTCCATGACGTGATCCACGTTCTCGCGGTAGGCACGCGCCTCCAGTGCGCCCCAGTCGAACTGGCCCGCGTAGCGCAGGTTCACACTGTTCTGGGTGTTGCCCAGCATGTCCATGCGCTGATTCGGGTAGAGCTGAAACGGCATGTCCTGGTAGCCCAGCTTGGCTTCCAACAAATGGTTGTCGTTCTTGAAAGCCAGCCCCACGCTGTGGTTGCGTGTTTCATACGCCGTGGAGCCCACTTCATCACGCCCCAGGGTGTGCCCGACGCGACCGGTGAAGTCATAGTTTTTGAAGTCGCCGCCTGCGGTGTAGTTGTCGGCCTGGCTGGTGGCCCCGCTGTAGCTGATGTTGAATTGCTCCGTGGCGTAGGTGGCCGAAACGTTGGCGCCTCTTGCCTTGTTATTGCTGCGGTAAAAAGTGCCCACTTCGCCCTTGGTGATGGCGGCTTGCCCAGGCGCGGCAAATTCGGGCGCGCGCGTCTGCGCAACGATGGTGCCGCCAATGGAATCACCACCAGCGCTCACTGGCGTAATGCCTGCATAGACCTTGAGCAGGCCCACCTGGGTCGGGTCGATGTAAGACAGCGCCGGATTCATGTGATTGGGGCAGGAAGCAATCAGGTCCATGCCATCCACCTTGATGCGCAAACGGTCATCAGCCAAGCCGTGGATCGCTGGCAGGCTGGACACGCCACCGGCGCCATACAGGCTTAAGCCCGGTACGTCTTGCAAAAGGCTGGCAGTGTCGCTGGTGGCGGACAGTTTGGGCGCCAGGCTGGCCGGGTCAACGGCCGTGGCGCCCAGTGGCTGGCTGATATGGCTTGGGCTCCCGGTGACAGTGATCGGGGCCAGCGTGACCGCGGCAACGTCTGCCGCCAGTGCCGGGCCGCTCAGCAGCGCCAGTGTGGGCAGCGCCAGGGCCATGGCGCATGTGAGTTGGCAAAGTCTGAATTGAGACATGATGAATAGGCTTCTTTTGTAATCAGTTTGTTTGGGTCGCGGACAAGCCGCGGAGAAATCGACAGTGGCTTAATGCTGGTGTGGATCCTGCGCACCTGTAGCATCGCGCGGCGTTTGCACCCACACCTTGACGGTCTGGCTGCCTGCGTGCTTAACGTGCAGGATTGGTCAAAGCGCTCGCCGTTGTTCAGCGAATGCTTCACATCAATCAGCATGAGGTGGTCGTCACTTTGACGTCATGTCACCCTCATGAATTTAAGACAAACCAGCCTCTAGCCCCCATCGGAACTATGTGAGACGCTATGAATTAAGTAGTTCAGGAGGTGTGTGGCGGGCCGCGCGGCTGCGCCGCCAGCATCGGTTGCTCGGGGAAGAAAAAAGCCTGCCGGACCGTGGGCTCCACGGATTCGCCCAACACTGCGAAGAGGTGAACAAGGAAGTGGGGCGGAGGAGCTGCACGGTCTGTGAATAGCAGGCAAAACGGGCAATGATCCATCGCAAGGGCAGATACCGGCCCGTCAGGGGTATCTGTCTGAAATTCGGTGCTGCCAGCCGCTTCAAGCCCGGCGTTTTGTGTGGACGCCAATGCCACCCAGCGCGGACCGCTAAGGGTGCAGACCTCTACCAATGGCCTTATGTCGCCACGCGCCCAGACGATGGCGTGCGACAGCGTAGGCGCCAGCGGACCCAGCACGGCCAGCAACAGCGCCAACGCCAGCGCCCACGGGCGACACAGCGTGTCAGCGTGGGTTGGGCGTGACATCAAATGCGGCAACAGGCTCAAGCCGGTTAACAGGCGCTAAGGGGCCTTTTTGGCCGGCATGTTGCCGTGCATGGAATGATCCATCGGCGCCTCTTTGCCACGCGCCATGCCAGCGGGGGCAACGGCCGCCACCGGCACCGTCAGCTCGACCTTGCTTTCCACCCCCTTGGCATCCTTGAACACCAGGGTCAAGGGCACGCTGGTGCCGGCGACCAAAGTGGATTTCAAGTCCATCAGCATCAGGTGGTAGCCGCCGGATTTGAGCGCCACGGCCTTGCCTGCGGGCAGGTCCAGCCCGCCCTTGACCTCGCCCATTTTCATGACGCCAGCGTCCATCGTCATCTCATGCACCTGGCTGACGCCCGCCGCCGGGGACGAGACGCCGACCAGCCGGGCGCCCTCTTTGGCGGTGAGCGTCATGAAGGCGCCGGTGGCTTGCTGACCCTTCACGGTGGCACGCACCCAGGCGTTTTCGACCTCAATGGCAGCAGCTTGGGCGGCGAAGGCGGCCGCAGCGAGGGCGACCGAGCTCATCAGTGTTTTGAATTTCATGGGATTTTCTCTATCAGGGTGTTAAAAAATCAAGGGGCAGCCGGAAGCGGCTGTCGGACGACGGGCAGCCACGCGAGGCCGCCGCGCAATATCGGTCAAATACGCCTGCAGCCCTTATCAGGTCTGCATAAGACGCTATTGTTTTTGATGAATTAAAGAGAAGCCGGTGGCCCGCGCGCGGGCAAGGGCGCGGCGCTCAGAACCGCGATGTGGGCGGTAGGAATGCCTTGCAGCACATAGCCCAGCGCTTGCATCGGCTCCGTAGCCGCATGAGCCAGGGGCGGCGGCGGCGCGCCGATGCCAACGCACAAGGGGCAGTCCAGCGTGTGGCTGGCAGTCGGCTGGCTGCCGTCATCGGTCTTCTGCAGCAGCTTCATTCCGCCCGCACCCGAGCAGATCAGCTCCATCGCCTGCGGCTTGACCAGCGGCGAGGCAATCGCCACTGCGACCGACATGACAAACCACACCAGCACGAAGCGGGCAAGAAGTCTGGCGTGGCGCAGCAGTTGCAGGGTTGACATCGGGCGCATTGTAGTGCCCGCTTTATTGGCCTACAGTCAACGTCTGCTGCTTGACGGTCATCAAAGTTTGTATTGATTGGGCGGCGCATGATCACAACACATCGCCACGGAGGTTTTCTCATGACCCAAAAACTCAACACCACTTTTAAAGAACAGTTGCTGGCCCAGCGCGCCAGCCTGCTGGCGCAGCTCAGCGATCTGCGCGGCGGCACGGTGGGACGTGCCGAGGCATCCGCCGAGCATTTTGGCCAAAAGGAAGACTCCAGCGCGCAAGAGAGCAGCGCACGGGAGCTTGAATTTGCGCTCGATGCGCGCGACAGCGAAGAGCTTGACCGCCTGGACGCCGCCCTGCGCCGGATTGAGGACGGCAGCTACGGTTTGTGTGTCGACTGTGGCGTCGGGATTCCTGCCGCCCGGCTCCACGCAGCGCCGGACGCGCTGCGCTGCATCGCCTGCCAGGAGAAGTTGGAAAAAACCCAGGCCCGACAGGCCTGATATCCTGCGGGGGCCATGAATTACACCTTTGCCTCGGCCACCATCCTGCTGATCCTGATCACCGACCCGATTGGCAACATCCCGATCTTTGCCAATGCGCTCAAGCATGTGGCGCCCGAGCGGCGTCCCTGGGTGATTTTGCGGGAGGTGTTGATTGCGTTTGTGCTGCTGCTGACGTTCATGTTTGTCGGCAGCGGCTTTTTGCGGGTGATGAACTTGAGCGAGCTGTCGCTGCAAATTGGCGGCGGCGTGATTCTGTTCCTGATCGCACTGCGCATGATTTTCCCGCCGCCCAAGTCCGATGCGCCCGAGGAGTTGCATGAGCCGCTGATCGTGCCGCTGGCGATTCCGGCCATTGCCGGGCCGTCGGCGCTGGCCACGGTGTTGCTGCTGGTGTCGCAGGCACCGACCAGGCGCATGGAATGGATCGCCGCCCTGTGTGTGACCATGACCGTGAGCGCGGTGGTGCTGGTGCTGGCCGAACGGATTCAGCGCGTGGCCGGTGACCGCTTTGTGGTGGCACTGGAGCGCCTGATGGGCCTGGTGCTGGTGGCGGTGTCGATCGAGATGATGCTGCGCGGCGTCAAGACCTTTGCCGGGCAATTGACGAGCGCTTGAGTTTGCGCGCCGGCCGCCACCCGGTCAAAGCGGTGCAGCGGCTTTTTCCAGTGGCACGATTTCCTGCTCAATGGCGCCAAACACACTCTGGCCGTCACGGCCCTTCATCTCGATGCGAATGGTGTCGCCAAATTTCATGAACTCGGTCAAGGGCTGGCCGTCCTGCATGATTTCCAGCGCGCGTTTGTCGGCGATGCAGCTGTAGCCATGGCTGGCATCGGTGTTGCTGACAGCGCCCGCACCGATGATGCAACCGGCGCGCAGCCGGCGTGTCTTGCACAGGTGCGCCATCAGTTGCCCAAAATGAAAGCGCATCTCCGGCCCGGCCTCACACAAGCCCACTTTGCGGCCATTCCAGCTCGATTGCAGCGTCAGATCCAAACGGCCCTGTGCCCAGGCTGTCCCCACTTCGTCGGGTGTCACCGCCACCGGGCTGAAGGCGGTGGCCGGTCGGCTCTGCAGCGGTCCGAAGCCGTGCGCCAGCTCGGCCGGCATCAACTGGCGCAAACTCAGCGCGTTGCTCAGCAGCAGCAGCCGAATGCCATCGAGCGCCTGGGCCGGGCTGGCGCCCAGGCGCACGTCGCCGGTGATGACGGCCACCCCGGCTTCGAAATCGATGCCATCGGCCTCCCTGGCACAGTGCACCTCGTCGCACGGACCCAAAAAATCGTCGCTGGCGCCCTGGTACAGCACCGGGCCGCCAGCTGCGCTGGCCGGGCCTTGCAAAGCGGCCGGATTGCGGTAAACCGACCCATTCACCCATTGGTAGGCACGCGGGAGCGGCGCCATGCACTGACGCGGATCAAACGGGAAGGCGTGGCGTGCCAGGCCGGCACTCGCGCCGCTGTCGCGCGCACGGTTGAGCGCGTCATACAGGTCCTGCAACTGGGGCGAGAGGAAGTTCCAGTCGTCGAGCACCTGCTGCAACTGGTGCGCAATGCCGGTCGCATAATGGGCAATGCTCAGATCGCGCGCGACGACGACCAGCTGGCCATCGCGTGAGCCGTCTTTGTAAGTGGCAAGTTTCATGGGGAATACGGCTTAATGGCAGGTGTAAATTCTGTATTTTCGTTCAAGGTGCTGGCAGCCATCACAGTCGCCGTCCTGGGGGCGCACCTGGCAGCCTTGCAGGCCAGCCCGGTGGCCCTGCGCCCGAGCCAGGCCGAACCAACCGTGCGGGCGTTCATCACACGCTCGATTGAAGCGGTCGCACCCCTCATGGCAATGCCAGCAGGCACCTACACCACGAAGACCGAATCGCCGCCGCCACGCCAGCGTGCCCGACCCAGTGCAAGCCGGTCAGCGCCACCACCCGCCTCGCAGGCGGCGCCCGACCGGGCGCAAGCAGCCACGCCGATGCACCCCCCCCGCGAAGAGGTGGAGGCGGTTTCACGCCAGGCGCAAGACGCCGTGGCGCAGGCGCCACCCGACACGGGCGCGGAGCAACTGGCTTTGGCGCCAGGCACACCCCCCCCGCCACGCGACTCCACACTGGCGGTGGCTGCCGACAAGCTGCCCGGCTCGGTGCATCTGAAATACCAGGTGCAGGCCAACAAATTCCCTTATCGGCTTAACGCCGATCTGCTGTGGCAGCAAACCGGCGACCAGTACGCGGCCCGGCTGGAAATCAGCGCTTTCGGCCAGGCACGTGTGCAAACCAGTCGCGGCCAGATCACGCCGCAGGGTCTGGCGCCGCTGCGCTTTTCCGACAAGTTCCGCAGCGAAGTCGCCGCCCACTTCAACCGGGCGCAAGGCAAAGTCACTTTCAGCGCCAACACGCCGGACGTGGCGCTGCTGGCCGGTGCCCAGGACCGCTTGAGCGTGCTGGTGCAACTCGCCGCCATGGTCGCCAGTGCCCCGCAAAGCTACCCGCGAGGCAGCACGATCACGATTCAGACCATCGGGCCGCGCGCTGCCGATCTCTGGCGGTTTACCGTGGGCGAGACGGAAACACTCGCCCTGCCGGGTGGCCCGCAAGCCACCTTGAAACTGTTGCGCAACCCGCGCGAGCCGTTTGACCAGAAAGTCGAGCTCTGGCTGGCGCCAGCGCTGGACTATTTGCCGGCCCGCATTCGCATCACGGAATCCAACGGTGACTATGTCGACCAGCAGTGGCTGGAGACCGAGCCGCCAACCTGACCCTTGAAAAAAGCCTGCTCCCCCGCCACCTGTAGGGCATAGACGTTTAAGGGATAATTCTTGCCATGCACACGCTTTACGACTCTGACACCTACTCTGTGACGCACATGCTGGCCAATGCCGTGGCCACCGATGCGACGCCAGAGGTGAGCCTTGATCGCAC
>Ga0209343_10008846_pt1 | contig 11624 bp, 12 predicted proteins | sample RifCSPlowO2_02_FD_184026 | JGI IMG/M metagenome (GOLD analysis project Ga0209343, IMG submission 184026) | Groundwater microbial communities from Rifle, Colorado - Rifle CSP2_plank lowO2_0.2 (SPAdes) (version 2) | ecosystem: Environmental > Aquatic > Deep subsurface > Groundwater | place... | reverse complement strand
GTACCTGATGTTCACGGCCATGATGCTGGCGGGTCTGGACGGTATCCAGAACAAGATCGATCCGGGTGCCCCGCTTGACAAAGATCTATACGACCTGGAGCCGGAAGAGGAAAAGAAGGTGCCCACGGTTTGCTCCTCGCTGGAGCAGGCCCTGGAGGCGCTGGACAAGGATCGGGACTTCCTCAAGGCCGGTGGCGTGTTCAGTGATGACCTCATCGACAGCTACATGAAGCTGAAGAATGACGAACTGACCCGCTTCCGCATGACCACGCATCCGGTGGAGTTCGACATGTATTACAGCCTCTGACCCGGACTGGATTTGTTGCAGGACAAAGGGCCCCGCAAGGGGCTTTTTGCTTTGCCGGGGAATCAAGGGAATCAGGCACTTGCGCGTTTCCTGCGGCGCCGATTGAGTATACCGGCATGGTTTTCGGTCTAAACTGCATGACACAGAGCCCATAACGGAGTCTCCCATGCGTCTGATTGCGTTGATGTATGCGTTGTTATCGCTGGCCCCGCTGGCAGCGGAAGAGGTCTACAAGACCACGGACGCCGCCGGCAACGTTATCTATTCCGACGAGCCATCGCCGGAGGCGGAGACAATTCAGATCCAGGAAGTCCAGACCGTGCCCGCGGATGGCGCGCCGCCATTTGAGTACAAAGCGCCCGCGTCATCGACCGGTATCTACACAAAACTTGTGATAGTCAGTCCGGCCAATGACGCCGCCCTGCGACTCGAGGACGATACGGTACGGGTCTCCGCCCAGGTGGAAGGGCAAGCCCGCGGCCAGGATACCTACGTCCTGGTACTGGACGGCCAGGAGCACAGTTCCGGCAAAAGCCCATCATTTGTGTTGACCGGGCTGGAACGGGGCTCGCACCAGGCGAGCATGACGATCCGCGATCCCAACGGTACGGTACTGATCAGCTCCGACCCGGTGACCTTCCATATCCTGAAAGTATCGGTGCCACTGAAGAGACCTGCCCCTGCCCCGAAGCCGCCCAAGGCTCCCTGATACCCCAGTCATTTCAACGCCCTTCCGGCCACAAGCGGGGTGGCTCGGTTTTTGCTCCATTAATGGGCTGAAGCCTGGAGTAACCCCAGGCAAGGTCTAACTTGCTGATGAAACGTCGCTTTTCCGCCAGCCGTCCCGCCCTGCAAGGGGCGCATGAAAGCACTTGCACCAAATTAGTGCAATAATTGCCCCATGATCGCGACGCCAGCGGCCCATGCGACCCACTTGTTGGAAAACATTAATACCGCAGTGTTGGTGTTCGGGCCGGATCTTCATCTGCGCGCCATCAACGCCTCGGGTGAGCACCTTCTCTCCGCCAGCGGGCGCAAGATTGTCGGGCTGCCGTTATCCGAAATCCTGCTGGATCATTCAGCGCTCACTGATATTTTGCAGCGGGCGCTCACCAATCGCCGGCGCTACACGGAGTGGGGCATGGAAATACGCCTGAACTTCGAGCGCACGGCGCTGCTGGACGTGATGGTAACGCCGTCGACTGCCGTTAATGGCGAGTCCGAACTGATCGTGGAACTGGTGGATGTGGAATCGTTCACCCGTGCCCGGCGCGAAGAGCAACTGGTCTTTCTGCATGAGGCGGCGCGCAAATCCCTGCGCGGCGTGGCACATGAGATCAAGAATCCCCTCGGTGGCCTGCGGGGCGCGGCGCAATTGCTGGAACGGGAACTGGATGGCAGCAGCCTGCGCGAATACACACAAATCATCATCAGCGAGGCGGATCGGCTGCGTAACCTGGTGGATCGCATGCTGGTGCCGAGGGGCAAGAGCCAGGCGGTGGACCTCAATATCCATGAAGTACTCGAGTATGTCCTCAGCGTTCTCGGCACGAATCCGGAGGTGGAATTGGAGCGCGACTACGACCCGAGCCTGCCGGGACTGAAAGGGGATCGCGACCAGCTTATCCAGGCGTTTCTGAATATCGTGCGCAATGCGGCACAGGCCGCCGGAACGGGTGGTCGGGTGCTGCTGCGCACACGGGTTAAACGGCTCTGTTCAATTCATCAACAGCAACACAAACTGGCAGTGCAGGTGGAAGTGATCGACAACGGCCCCGGTGTCCCGGCGGAGATCGAGGGCGAGATGTTCTTTCCGATGATCACCGGCCGTGCCGACGGTGTGGGCCTGGGCCTGTCCATCGCCCAGGCGCTGATCCAGGCCCACCGCGGCGCCATTGAATATGAGCGCGACGACGGCCTGACCGTGTTCCGCGTGCTGCTGCCGCTGGACTGATGCCATGAGCGCGAACGGGAAAGTCTGGATTGTCGATGATGATCGCTCCATCCGTTGGGTGCTGGAAAAGGCGCTCAGCCGCGAAGGCCATGTGGTTGAATGTTTCGATGCCGCCGCGCGACTGCTGCAGGCGCTGTCGCGAGGCGCACCGGACCTCATCATTACCGATGTGCGCATGCCCGGCATTGACGGCATTGAACTGCTCGAGCAGATAAAGCGCCGCGCGCCGAGCGTTCCGGTGATCGTGATGACCGCGTACCCGGATCTGGATCGGACGGTGTCGGCATTCCAGAGCGGCGCCTTTGAGTATTTGTCCAAGCCGTTTGATGTGGACGAACTCGTGGGGCTGGTGCGCCGGGCCCTGCGCACCACGGAGGCCAGCACGGTTGCGCCCGTGGCCGCAAATGTTGCCACTCCAGCCGGGATTGTCGGTTCGGCGCCGGCCATGCAGGAGGTATTCCGCGCTATCGGCCGCCTGTCACGCTCGAATCTCACGGTGTTGATCACGGGCGAGTCCGGCACCGGCAAGGAACTGGTGGCCCTGGCCCTGCATCGCCACAGCCCGCGAGCCAGCGGGCGCTTTATCGCGCTGAACACCGCTGCCATTCCCCGGGAGTTGCTGGAGTCCGAATTATTCGGGCACGAGAAGGGCGCCTTCACCGGCGCCAGTGCCCAGCGCATCGGGCGCTTTGAGCAGGCCGATGGGGGCACGCTGTTCCTGGATGAAATCGGCGACATGCCGGCGGAACTGCAAACCCGGTTGTTGCGCGTGCTGGCGGAAGGCGAGTTTTATCGAGTCGGCGGGCATACGCCGGTGCGCGTGGACGTGCGCGTGATTGCCGCCACGCACCAGGACCTGGAGCAGCGGGTGCGGGACGGCGTGTTCCGCGAGGATCTGTTCCATCGTCTGAATGTGATCCGGGTGCATGTGCCGCCGTTGCGCGAGCGCCGCACCGATGTCCCGTTCCTGACGCAGCATTTTCTGCAACTGGCCGCCACTGAACTGGATGTGCCGCCGAAGCAGACCTTGCCGGAGACCCAGGCCTTCCTGAACTCGTTACCGTGGCCCGGCAACGTGCGGCAACTGGAGAACTTCTGCCGCTGGATCACGGTCATGGCCGCCGGGCGCGACGTGCACATGGATGATCTGCCGCCGGAACTGCGTCAGGCCACCGGCGCCGGCCCGGTGGAGGATTGGGAGGGCGTGCTCCGGCACTGGGTGGAGGCCAATCTGTTGCGCGGCGAGAAACGGTTGCTGGGGGATGCGGTGCCGCGTTTTGAACGCATTATGATCGAGGAGGCGTTGAAGCAATCGGGCGGCCGGCGCCAGGACGCGGCACGGCTGTTGGGCTGGGGCCGCAACACGCTGACGCGCAAGATCAAACTGCTGGGACTCGATATCTGACTGAACTGATGTCCTGTGGGGCCGGCTTTATGCCGGCCCTCCTTTGTCGGTGGCGGGTTTCCGCCATTGCCTTTCACCCACGCCTGTTTCCATAATGGCGCGCACCCGCCCCCGCCGTCGATACGGAGCCCCGCCATGATCAAACAACGTCCCGTCACCTACGAACATAACGGCACCCTGCTGGAGGGCATGCTGGTGTATGACACTTCGTGGCAGACCGCCATGCCCGGTGTCATGGTGTGTCATGCCTGGGCCGGGCGCGGTGAATTCGAGATCGGCGAGGCGCGCTCCATTGCGGAAGAAGGCTATGCCGCATTTGCCGTGGATCTGTACGGCAAGGGAGTGCTGGGCAAGAGCAAGGATGAAAACATGCGCCTGATGACGCCGTTCATGCAGGACCGCGCCTTGTTGCAGGCGCGGCTCAAGGTGGCGCTGAAGGCCTTCGGTGATCAGGACGAGGTGGACAGCAAGCGTATCGCCGCCATCGGTTTCTGCTTTGGCGGGTTATGCGCACTGGACATGGCGCGCAGCGGCGCGGAGGTGCAGGCGGTGATCAGCTTCCACGGCCTGTTCACTCCGCCGGGAAACACTGTGGGCAGGAAGATCACGGCGAAGGTGCTGGCCTTGCACGGCAACGATGATCCCATGGTCCCCCATGCGCAGGTGATGGCGTTCGCCGATGAACTGACCGCCGCCGGCGCCGACTGGCAGATCCACATGTACGGCCAGACCATGCACGCGTTCACGAATCCAGAGGCCAATGATCCGGGCTTCGGCACCGTCTACAACGAGACTGCCGATCGGCGATCCTGGCAGGCGTTGGATAATTTTCTTGAGGAGGTTTTCTGAATGCTTTCACCCACAAGCGAGACCTTTGCCAAGTTGGTTCTGCCCAGGGCTTACTAATTGCCGTGCCGATTCTCTGCTGAATTTGGAGTTGTTCAATCAATATTTACCATGAGCATATGACGGGGAACATTCACGTATACGTGTATTTTGCCGCCTTCTTGGGAATTCTTCTGACAATTCGCGCAATGCAAAAGGGGAAGCAGGAAGGCAGCCAGGAAAATGCCACTGTCAGGATGTTTCGCATATCTCTGGCGTCCTTTGGCATAGGCGGGGGGGTTGTTTATCCTCATTGCACTGGCGGGACTTTTTCTATTTGGTGTTGATGGTATCCAGTCGGTATTCAGTTGGAGCCCCATGATATTACTGTTAGGAATGGGAGTCGGTGTACTGTTGGCAAAGCAATTTTTAAAGTAGAGGAAATCTCGCCGTCAGAGTAATTTGAGTCACGAGATCAGAGTCATTGAAACTTTCCTCGGAAAAGTGGAATCGATGAATTCCTGAATCGCCACTCGGTTCATTCAGTCCTCATCGATCACGAATCCAATCCCGCGCCGCTTCGGCACTGGTGGACTCATCAGGGCATGAATGGCCTCATATACATCCCGGAATTGACGTTGGGTTTTCAAGTTCAGCGTCAGAAGGGACCGCTCCAGGGATGCAAGCTTGCGCGCAAGGCCTTTATTGGCAGCCAGTAATTCGCGCAATTTCACAAAGGCGCGCACGACATAGATGCTCATCTCCACAGCACGAGGGCTGTTCAGGACGGTGGCGGCCATGATGGCGCCGTGCTCAGTGAATGCGAATGGTGGCTTGCGCCGCCCACCCCAACTTGATGTTGCAAAATGCAACTTCAAGTTCGCAGACTCCCTGGCAGTAAGCTCGAAGAGAAAGTCGGCCGGGAACCGCTTGCGGTTGCGGCGGACTTGCTGATTCAGGCGCCCAGTACTGACGCCATAAAGCATGGCAAGGTCTGAATCCAGCAGTACCTTTTGCCTGCGGATGGACAAAATGCGTCGTTCAATTGCGCTGGTTTGAAGTACTGCTTTGACCGCAGTGGTTTTCGATGCCTTCCGAGGCATGGTAATCGTCCTTCCTTGGAGTTGCTGCTACCTGTGAATTATAAGCCTTCGCGGATAATTAAAGGCTACCTGTTCTCCTTCAACCACTTGGCCACGTCCCTGGCGTGGTAGGTAAGGATGCCGTCCGCCCCCGCCCGACGGCACGCCAGTAATGCCTCCAGCACCGTGGCGCGTTCGTTGAGCCAGCCGTTTTGCGCAGCGGCCTTCAACATGGCGTATTCGCCGCTGACGCAGTAGACGAACGTCGGCACGTGGAATGTGTCCTTCACGTGCCGCACGATGTCGAGGTAGGGCAGGCCGGGTTTCACCATGATCATGTCCGCGCCTTCCTCGATATCCAGCGCCACTTCCCGCAGCGCTTCATCGGAGTTGGCCGGATCCATCTGGTAGGAGAATTTGTTGCCGCCTTTAAGGTTGCCGGCGGAGCCCACCGCATCACGGAACGGGCCGTAGAAGGCGGATGCATACTTCGCCGAGTAGGCAAGGATGCGCGTGTTCACATGGCCGGCCTTTCCCAACGCGGTGCGGATGGCGCCGATGCGGCCGTCCATCATGTCCGACGGCGCGACGACATCGGCACCGGCCTCGGCATGGGACAGCGCCTGGCGCACCAGCGCCGTCACGGTGGCGTCATTGACCACGTAGCCTTTCTTATCGAGCAGTCCGTCCTGGCCATGGCTGGTGAACGGATCCAGCGCCACGTCGGTGATGATGCCCAGTTCCGGCAATGCCTTCTTCAATGCGCGCACGGCTTGCTGCGCGAGTCCCTTCGAGTTCCAGGCCTCACGCCCGTCGGCGGATTTCTTCTTCGTCGGCGTGACGGGAAACAATGCCAGTGCCGGGATGCCCAGTTTTGCCGCTTGCTCCGCTTCCTTCAGCAACACATCAATTCCCAGGCGCTCCACTCCGGGCATGGAGGGCACGGGTTGGCGTGTCTTCCTGCCTTCCGCGATGAACACCGGCCAGATGAGGTTATCCACGGTCAGCAAGTGCTCGCGCATCAGGCGCCGGCTGAATTCATTGGCGCGCATGCGACGCAGGCGCGTGGCGGGGAAGCGGGCGGGAAATTTTTCAGTCATGGGGCAATTCTATGCGCAAAGCAGGTGCCGGGAGAACCATGCCGCCGGCATCTACGGTACCTGTGCGTTGATGGTCAGGGTCCGCGTTGCTGCGCCGTCCACCGGCACGGCGCGCAGTTCTGCGATCCAGTCGCCGCTTTCCCGTTCCGCCCGGCCCGAACGGGAGATGCGTGCGGTGAGGTCCACCATGTCGTGCTGCGACAGGCGATGCTGCGGCGACATGGCCAGCGTGTCATCCAGCACGACTTCGAAGGGCAGTTCTTTGGCCGACCTTTTGATCACCGCCAGCGGCATCGGCGGGCCATCGGGTGCGCGGGCGGTTATGAACACTGTCGCGTCGGCGGGAATATCCGCCGCCAACGCCGGCGCGATCTCGACCTTCACGGTAATTCCGGATGCTGCTGCCGCACCAGCGGCGGCCGGTGAGCCGCCAGCCTGCTCAATCAATCGCGCCACTTCGACCTGGGAGTTCTCATCCTCCAGCAACGGTTGCAGCGTCTGCCAGTAAGCAATGGCCGAATCGGGTTCTTCCCGTTCCATGGCGGCCATGCCCGCGAGCCAGAGCGCAGTGCGATGCCTTGGTTCCAGCGCCAATGCCTGGTTGATCAATTCAGTGGGTTTGCCGCCCAACTTCCCGCCACCGGCCATGGCCAGCGCGTCCGCGTAACCCACCAGCACATCAGGTTCGTCCCCGGTCAATACGTAAAGGTGTTCAAACGCGTCAACCGCCTCGGGGTAGCGTTGCAACGCCATGTAAGACCGGCAGAGCATTTCCCAGCCGCCCCTGTCTTCCGGTGATTGTTCGAGGTGGGCGACGACCTTCTGGATCATGGCCTCCACATCCGGGTGTCCCTCCGCCCGAGTGTCCACGCCAATCAGGTCCGGCCGTCCGCCAAACAGGTAAAGGCCCAGCGCGGCAATGCTGACAAACAGCGCGATCACTACCGCGGTCGTAGCCCGTTGCGGTGCCTGCATGCCCGCATCCTGTGCGTGGCTGCCCACATGCTGCAGCATCTCGCGCTCAATTTCCCGTCGCGCGGAGTCGGCCTGGTCCGCGGCGATGACGCCGTCCCGTGTTTCCGATTCAATCTCCGCCAGCCGGGCCCGATAGGCCCTGAGGCGCTGATCCTCATGTTCAGATGTTCTGTGCCGGCGCAACGCCAGCACCACGGGCAACAGTGCGAGGACCGTCAGGCAAAGCGCGAGCGCCGCAAACAGGATCATCAGGAATTACCGTCGGTGGGAGGTAGCAGCAACTTCTGCAGCCGGTCCCGTTCTGCTTCCGATAATACCTGCGCCGTGCCGCGGTTCCGGCCGCGGGAGAACCGCACTGCGGCGGTGACTGCGATCAGCAGCAACACAAACGGACCGAACCATAAAATCCAGGTGCCGCTGCGCACCGGCGGACGGTACAGCACGAAATCGCCGTAACGCTGCACCATGAATGCCAGGATTTCGTCGTTGCCCTTGCCCTGCGCCATCATGCCGTGCACCTCCTCGCGCAGGTCCTGGGCCAGGTCCGCGTGAGAGTCCGCCAGCGACTGGTTCTGGCACACCAGGCAGCGCAATTCGGATAGCAGCGACTGGTAGCGAAGCTCCTGTGCCGGGTCATCGAATTTGAGCGGCGTGTCGGCGGCATGAACTGGCAGGCAGGTGGCGACCACCAAAAGCAGCAGGCATGGGAAAATCCGGGGTCGGTGCGACCGCTCCGATCCCGTCCAGCGTGACAATTTCATTGCAGGGTTCACTTGCCGGAACATCATGGGCCTGAGCGTTCGCTCGAACCCTTTCCAGAGTTGAGTAGCGGCAGAATCGTTTCGTTGACGGCTTTCTCGGTCAGTGCGCCGATATGTTTGTAACGAATGATCCCGGCGGCATCTACGACAAAGGTCTCCGGCACGCCGTAGACACCGTAATCAATACCGACGCCACCCTCTTCGTCCACGGCGCTGATGACATACGGATTGCCGAATTCCTCCAGCCAGCGCAATGCATCCGCGCGCGGGTCTTTGTAATTCAGCCCGTAGATGGGGACCTGTTGTTGCCTGGCCAGTTGCAGCAACAGTCCATGTTCGTGCCGGCACTCCACGCACCACGAGGCCCACACGTTCAGCAATACGGGCCTGCCGCGCAGAATCTCCTGGGTCAAGCGTTGCCCGGGTGCATGCAATTGCGGCAGATCAAACGCCGGCGCCGGTTTGCCGATGAACGGGGATGGGACGCGGCGCGGGTCCATCCTCAGGCCGATGGCAAACAAACCCACCAACGCTATGAATACCAGTAGCGGTATCAGGTAGCGGCTCATGCTTTCAGGCGATAGCGGCGGTCGGAGGCCGCCAGCGCCGCGCCGATGGCCATGCACAGCGCCCCGAGCCAGATCCAGCGCACGAAGGGTTTCACCTGCACGCGCACGCTCCAGTAACCCCCTCCCAGCGCCTCGCCCAGAGAGACATACACGTCGCGGGTGAAGCCAGCGTCAATACCGGCCTCGGTCATCGGCATATCGCGCACGGTGTACAGGCGTTTTTCCGTGGTCAGTTCCCATACCGTGCCTTCCTTATCGATGCGAAAGTGCGCGCGCGTGGCCTGATAATTGGGTCCGGGCGCCTGCCGGATGTCGTCGAGGCGGAACCGGTAACCGGCCACCCGCACTTCATCCCCGGCACCCATGCGCTCATGGGCATCCGCGCTGAAGTTGCTGCTGGCCGCCACGCCAATGATTGTCACGGCCATCCCCAGGTGGGCCAGGGACATGCCCAGAAATGCCCGCGGCAGCGCGTTGCGCAGCGCGACGGCGTTGAACGGTTCCGGGATGCGCGCGCGCAGCGCGGCGACGATACCGCTCACGATCCACAGTGCCAGCAGCACGGCAAGGCCCATCTTTATCCCCTTGGCTCCGCCCAGCATGATCGCGGCCAGTACCGCCAGGGCCGCGCTGGCAATAAGACCGGCGCGCAGTCTGGGCCAGAGACGGGTCCAGTCATCGCTGCGCCAGCGGCACAGCATGCCGATCCCCAGTGCTGCGAACACCGGCACCATCAGCGGCACGAACACCGCGTTGAAATAGGGTGCACCCACGGAGATTTTGCCGCCCATGGCCTCGATCACCAGCGGGTAGGTCGTGCCCAGCAGCACCGCAGCCGCCGCCACGATGAACAGCACGCTGTTCAGCAGCAGGAACGTTTCCCGTGACAACAGCCGGTATCCAGCCTCGGTGTGAATCCCGGGGGCGCGAAACGCGTACAAGATGAGTGACCCGCCGACCACGATGCCCAGCAGTACCAGGATAAAAATGCCGCGTGCCGGATCCGTGGCAAAGGCATGCACCGAGGTAACGACGCCGGAGCGCACCAGGAATGTGCCGAGCAGGCTGAGTGCAAACGCGCAGATGGCCAGCAGCACGGTCCAGTTCTTGAATACGCCGCGCTTCTCCGTGGCGGCAAGGGAATGGATCAATGCCGTGCCCACGAGCCAGGGCATGAACGAGGCGTTTTCCACCGGATCCCAGAACCACCACCCGCCCCAGCCCAACTCGTAGTACGCCCACCAGCTACCCAGTGCAATGCCGAAGGTGAGGAACGCCCACGCCACCGTTGTCCACGGCCGGGCCCAGCGCGCCCACGCCGGGTCCAGCCGGCCTTCCAGCAGGGCCGCGATGGCGAACGCGAAGGCGACCGAGAAGCCCACGTAGCCCGTGTACAGCATGGGTGGGTGGATGATGAGGCCCGGGTCCTGCAACAATGGATTGAGATCCGCCCCATCCATCGGCGCCGGCAACTGGCGCAGAAACGGATTGGAGGTGAACAGCATGAACAGCAGGAAGCCGACGCTGATGATGCCCATGACGCCCAGCACGCGGCCCAACAGCGCCAGCGGCAGATTGCGACCGAGATAACTGACCGCAGTGGTCCACAGCCCCAGGATCAGCACCCACAGCAACAACGATCCCTCGTGGCCCCCCCAGACCGCTGACAGGCGATACGCCAGCGGCAGCTTCGAGTTGGAGTTGGCGGCTACATAAGCGACGGAGAAATCATTGACAACAAAACAGATGGCCAGCGCCACGAAGGAGATCAGCACCAGCGCGCATTGGACCCGTGCCACAGTGGCAGTTGCTGCAAGCCAGTCGGTCCGCTGCCGGGTCGCCCCCGCCAGTGGCAGAAAGCTCTGTACCAGGGCGAGGCATAGCGCCAGGATTAATGCAAAGTGACCGAGTTCCGGGGTCACGGGGTCTGTTTGAAGGCGCTGTGGGGAATGGGCTTGCCCGCCGCCGCCAATGCCTTGGCCACCTCCGGCGGCATATAATTTTCGTCGTGCTTGGCCAGGACTTCGCTGGCGATGAATGTCCCATCGTTGCCCAGTCGCCCATTGGCAACGATGCCCTGCCCTTCGCGGAACAGGTCAGGCAACACGCCGGCGTAATGCACGCGCACACTTTCCAGGGTATCGGTCAAGGTGAAGCTTACCGCCAGGCTTTGCGGATCCCGCTGCACGCTGCCGGCGACAACCAGGCCGCCGATGCGAAAGGCGCGGTTGCTGGGCGCTTCGCCGGCGGCGATCTGCATCGGGCTGAAGAAGTACAGCAGGTTTTGTTGAAATGCCCGCAGCGCCAATGCAGTCGCAATGCCGACGCCGAGGACCAGCACGATGATGATAATCAGTTTTTTGCGCCGCGCCGGATTCATGGTCCGCTCCTGCCATTGGACCTGGCAGCCAGCTCGCGCAACAGGGATTTTTCCCGCTGAGTGGGCACAATGGCATTCCAGATCAGGATGGCGGCCGAGAGTCCGTACGCCCCCCATACATAAAGTCCATAACCGCCCATGTGCAGGAATTCGCCCAGTGAATTCATGTCAACTTCCCAGTTGCCTTACCCACGCGCTGTTGCGTTCTGCTTCCAGCAACTCGCAGCGCATGCGCACCAGCACGTTGGCAGCGTAATACAGCTTGA
>Ga0209343_10008840_pt1 | contig 11631 bp, 14 predicted proteins | sample RifCSPlowO2_02_FD_184026 | JGI IMG/M metagenome (GOLD analysis project Ga0209343, IMG submission 184026) | Groundwater microbial communities from Rifle, Colorado - Rifle CSP2_plank lowO2_0.2 (SPAdes) (version 2) | ecosystem: Environmental > Aquatic > Deep subsurface > Groundwater | place... | reverse complement strand
TACTTGGCTGGCGCGAGACATAATAGCCGCTCGTAGGACGATGACAGTCGCTCATCGCATCACGAGCGGCTTCATCTATTAATATTAGTGGCTAAATCGAACATTGAGAATTTTCTCCATTTAATGCTAAAATGCTTCCATGAAACCACTTGTCGGAATTATCATGGGCTCGGATTCGGATTTGCCTGTCATGAAAGATGCGGCGGAGATTCTGAAGGAATTCGGGATTGAAAGCGAAGTCAAAGTGCTTTCAGCGCATCGCACGCCCGACCAAGCTATTGAATATGCAAAGACTGCCGAGGCAAATGGACTCAAGGTCATAATCGCCGGCGCCGGAGGCGCTGCGCACCTTGCGGGCGTAACGGCGGGGAATACGGTTCTTTCCGTCATCGGCGTTCCTATTTCCACCAAGGCGCTCAAAGGAATTGATTCGCTACTTTCCACCGCGCAAATGCCGCCGGGAATTCCCGTCGCAACTGTTGCAATTAACGGAGCGAAAAACGCCGGCATTCTTGCCGCGCAAATAATCGCGGAAGGCAACACAGAAGTGCGGGAGAAACTGCGTGCCTACAAAAAGAAAATGGAAAAGGATGTACTCGCGAAGACGGAGAAGCTGGGTGAAATTGGATATGAAGAATATCTCAAACAATAATCATGGAACCAAGTGCATACGCCAAGGCCGGAGTAGATTACACAAAGATGGAGCCGTTTAAGATGGCGATGATAGAGGCGGGCAAGAAGACTCTCAAGTTCCCCAACAGGCGGGACGTTTTTATAAACGAGGATGCAACACATGCGCATGGGGCGGTATTTGAATACCGGGGAAACGGACCGCACATATGGTGCAAGACACAGGAAGATTTAGGAAACAAAAATTGGATTGCGGAATGGATGTATGAAAAGACGGGAGTTTCGCATTACGAAGCAATCGCGATTGACACAGCGCTCATCGTGGTCAATGACGTTATAGCCCAGGGAGCATTGCCCGTCGTTTTTACAGACCAGCTTGAGGCGAGTGATAGCTCGTGGTATGCCGACGAGAAACGCGCGAAAGATTTCGCGAATGGGCTTCTCAAAATATGCGAAGAAGTGGGCATGGCGCTTCCGGCGGGAGAGTCCGCAAGCGTGAAGTATGTGGTAAATCCCCGGCCTCCGGTGAAGCAGATAGTCAGCTTGAGCGGTTCGGTCACGGGAATCATTGCACCCAAGAGTCGCCTGATTACGGGCACGAAACTTTCTATTGGGGACCACATCATCGCAGTCGCTTCTTCCGGCCTCCATGCCAACGGCATCTCCTTGGTAATCCAAAAGGCGATGGAGTTGCCGGAACAATTTTTGACGAAACTGCCGAACGGCAATACGCTCGGTGATGAAGCACTTATCCCTACGCGTTCGTATGTCGCGCTTGTGGAGTCACTGCTTGAGGCGGGGGTGGACATTCATGCGCTTTTGCCCGGCACAGGCGATGCGCTCGGCAAAATCGCATTTGATAAACGGCCGTTCTCATACCGAATCCACTCATGGCTTACGGTTCCGCCACTTTTCCTATATTTTAAAGAGCAGTTTGGCATACCGCTTCAGGATTGTTTGAAGACATTCAACTGGGGCGCCGGTTATTATGTCTTTGTGCCAGAAAATGAAGTGGGGCGGGTTCTCTCGCTCGGAAAATCGGCCGGATACGAAATGGCGGACGTCGGAATTGTGGAAGCAGGGGAGAGGCAGGTGATATTTGAGCCGGAGAACATAATTCTTAACCCGCCCGGCGCATAAACCTGTATTTTAATCATTCTCAAATTCTCAAGAATTTAGGAATAAAAGAATATGGAAAATGTACTGAAAGAAACTAATTTTGAGTTTCTCGGCAAAAAGAAAACCGGCAAGGTTCGCGACATTTACGAGCAGGCAAAACGCTTGATTCTCGTTACTACAGACCGCCACTCTTCCTTTGACCGCATCATCGCTCACATCCCGTGGAAAGGACAAGTGTTGAATCAAATCAGCGCTTTTTGGTTTGAGCAGACGAAAGATATTGTTCCCAATCACGTACTCGCGATTCCGGACCCGAACGTCACTGTCGGCAAGAAATGCACAATGGTACCTGTGGAGGCTGTCGTGCGCGGATACCTGACAGGTGTAACAGACACAGCCATCTGGACCCGTTACGGAAAAGGCAAACGAGATTTTGGAAATATCGTCTTGCCGGACGGAATGAAAAAGAACCAGAAATTGCCACATCCGATTTTTGACCCGACGACAAAAGAAGACACGCACGACCGTGCAATCTCGCTGAAAGAAATGGTGGCGGAAGGATTAGTAACTGCGGAGCTGTTGGAGCAGATAGAGAAAACTGCCATTGCATTATTTACCCGCGGACAAGAAATTGCGAAATCGCGTGGACTGATTCTCGTTGATACCAAATACGAATTTGGTACGGACGAGAACGGGAAGTTGGTTTTGATTGATGAGATTCACACGCCCGATTCATCGCGCTTTTGGCAAGCTGATTCATATGAAGAACGATTCGCCGCCGGAGAAGAACCGAAGTATTTTGATAAGGAATTCCTGCGCCTCTGGTTTAGGGATAATTGCGACCCGTACAAAGACGCGGCGCTTCCGGACGCACCCCAAGAACTTGTGGAAGAGCTTTCACGCAGGTACATTCAAATGTATGAACAGATTACGGGAAAGAAATTTGTGCCCGGCGAAACGCCGGTTCTCCCGCGCATTGAACGCAATCTGACTTCCTATGCGATTTAATTGCGTTTGAAAAGAAGCGATACCCCCCGCAAAAGGAGCGCACCCACGGCTATAATAAAGGCGACTAGGCTTATTGGAAGCAATCCACCCGGCCATCCTTGCGGGTCGAGCCATCCTTTGATTCCCATCGCAAAGACGTGCCCCGCGGTTGCAAGCAGCCCCCAGTAGCCGAGATGCTGGAATTTGCGCCAGCGCTCATATCCGAGCGATTCGTAGATTGACGGGATAGACGTAATCGCCACTACGGAGAAAAGTGCCATTGAAATAACGCCGAATAGGAGTGATGTCTCGCCGAGCAAGTTCAGTTTCCCGCTCGCCTCAAAAAACTTGGGATAATATACGGAGTTAAAGATCAGGAGAGATATAATGCCGTGTATAACCGCGAGTCCGAACCCAAGCAACCCGAAGAATTTCCGGGACGGAAGCGTTTTCTCAAAAAGGCGCGGCCAAAGGGATGCAAGAGAGCCGAGGATATACGAGATTGCTATCAATGCAACGGCCGAAAGGGAGATCGCCTTATTTGAAATAAAAAGCGGAAATTCGCTCCATGCGACGCCTTTTATAATGTGATAACGGACGATCGCATAGAGGAAAGCCGAAGCAACTACCGAGAGCGCAAAAAGTTTTCGCATACTTGGCATGGCTACAGGATACTCCTATTTGCGCGGCAACAGATGACATCCGTGCAGATTTTGTGTATAACTTAAGATATGGAATTTGAGCCCCTTTCGGCGATTACCCCTGTAGACGGGCGCTACCGCAAGATTTCGGAAGCGCTTGCGCCGTACTTCAGCGAATCGGGGTTAATTCATAAGAGACTCATTGTTGAAAGCGAATATCTGATAGCGCTTTCTGAAACACCCGGCGTCGGCCTGCGTAAATTTACAGATGAGGAGAAGACAATTCTCCTGCAACTTCCGAATATTTCCGTGGAGGAGGCGGGCATAGTAAAAAAAATTGAAAGGGAAGGATACGAAGGCATTCCCGCCACCAACCACGATGTCAAGGCAGTGGAATACTATTTGAAGAAGAAACTTGCAAGCACTTCGTTAAAGGATATTTCCGAATGGGTGCACTTCGCCCTTACATCGGAAGATGTGAACAGCGTCGCCTACGGATTCGCCCTGCGCTCTGCGCTAGCAGAAGTGATACTGCCGGCGCTTTTGGAAATACAAAAGTCGCTCAACGCCCATGCGCAAGACCATGCAAAAACGCCGATGCTCGCGCGGACGCATGGCCAGCCGGCGTCGCCCACGACATTCGGCAAAGAAATGAGGGTATTTGAGGCGCGTCTTGCACGACAGCTTGAGCAATTAAAGGAAAGAAGCATTCTCGTGAAATTTGCGGGGGCGACGGGAAACTACAACGCGCACGTCGTTACAGTGCCGGATGTGGATTGGCAGGAATTTGCCAAGAAATTCATAGAAGGACTTAATGCCGGGTACCAAATAAAGATTGAATTGAATACAGTGACCACGCAAATTGAGCCGCACGATACCTATGCGGAATTTTTTGATAACCTTCGGCGCGTGAACACGATTCTCATAGGATTTTCGCAGGACATGTGGCGCTACATCAGCGACGGCTGGATTACGCAAAAACCGAAAGCGGGTGAAATTGGTTCTTCTGCGATGCCGCACAAAGTGAATCCGATAGATTTTGAGAACGCGGAAGGGAATTTCGGAGTTGCGAATTCTCTGTTTGAACATTTTTCGCGCAAGCTCCCGATATCGCGCCTCCAGCGCGACCTCTCCGATTCAACAGTTGAGCGAACTTTCGGAACGGCGCTCGCGCATTCGCTCATCGGCTACAAATCGCTTTTGAAAGGGCTCGGCAAGGTAAGCGTCAACAAAGAGGTGATGCTTGAAGATTTACAGGCGCATCCGGAAGTAATTGCGGAAGCGATACAGACGGTGCTTCGGAAAGAAGGTGTAGATGTACCATACGAGAAGTTGAAAGACCTCACGCGCGGGCGGGAAGTAACACTTGCAGATTTTGCGAAGTTCGTTGATGGACTTTCGGTAGGAGAGAAAGTAAAAAAGCATCTCAAATCTCTCCGTCCGGAAAATTACATCGGCCTCGCCGAGAAGATTGCGAAATCGTAGTAGGAAATCTTACAGAATCAGATTTTGTTATCCGGCTCTTTCTGCATCTCCTTTCTCTTTATCATATACGCATCGGCGTATGCGAGTTCCGTAAACCTCATGCGGTCATTCGGTCTCTGTTCCCTGGTATCCGTTAAATATCTTTCAATCTCCTCAAGCTTGTATTGAGCAATTATAGTTGCCCTAGCCGCGTTTCTTTTTTCTTGTTCACTTGCATTAAGCCGCCTATTCCAACGCGCAATAATGTCGTTCGCAAATTGATCGAGTTCTTTACGTTTTAATTCAAGCACTTGCTCGGGCGTTCTCTCTATTTTTCCAGTGAATTTTAACACCTTGGCGGGTTCTCGTGGGCGATTTCTCATAAATTATTGTCGCAGGCCGAGGCCCGTGCGGATGAAGTACCAGTTTATGGCTATAAGAATCGCTGTCAGAGTGCCGAGGACGGCGAGACTGATGCCCAAGGAGACGTCGGAAAAGCCCATGAATCCGTCTCGGAAGCCGTTCACAAGATAGAAAATCGGGTCGGCAAAAGTGAATTTTTGCCATAGAGGCGGAAGTGCTTGCGCCGAATAGAAGACGCCGCCGAGGTAGACCAAGGGCGTCAGAACGAAGGTCGGAACTATCGTGATGCCGTCAAAGCTTTTCGCATAGATGCCGTTAACGAGACCTGCGAGGGAGAAAATCAACGAGGAAAGGATTAGGAATAGAAGAATTATGAACGGGTGAGTCAGCGGAAGAGGAGAAAAAAAAGCGGCTACAATTATTACAAGAACTCCGATAACGATTCCGCGTACCATTCCTCCGGCGGTATATCCGGCGATTAAAACCCACGGCGGCGTCGGGGAAACAAGTATTTCATCAATGTTGCGCGCAAAGAATTTGGCTTGGAAGAAAGTTGTAGCTACGTTAGAGAATGAATTGGTAACAACCGCGAGCATTACGAGGCCCGGAACCACGAACGTGATATAGGGGTGCCCGCCGATTTCTCCGATTTTCCCGCCGAGGACTTTACCGAACACAAGGAAATATAAGACTGACGTAATAATTGACGGCAAAAATGTCTGTGGCCAGATACGGAAGATGCGCACGACATCTTTGCGTACGATGGTGTAAAACGATGTCCACTTTTGATGCAAATTCATAAAGCACGAAATCCGAAGCACGAAATCCGAAAAAATGGCAGAAAATCAGAAAACGCAGAAAAAGCCCAAAAGGATTCTTTAATGTTTTGTTTGTTTGTTTTCAAATTTTCCATAATTTTTTCGGATTTCGTGCTTCGTGCTTCGGATTTATTTTTCCGATGTGAGTTGCAAAAATACCTCTTCCAGTTTTCCTCCGCGATAACCCCGCTTCTGCGCTGTATCCTCGTCATGCAGGGCGAGCACATCTTGCATCGTTCCCGATGCGACAATTGCGCCCTTGTGAATGATTGCCACATGCTTGCAGAGTTGTTCTGCTTCTTCCAAATAGTGTGTTGTAAGAAGAATTGTTACGCCTTTCGCCGTCAGTGTCTTGAGGTAGTTCCACATTTCGCGCCGGAGTTCTACGTCTACGCCGGCGGTCGGCTCGTCCAATATTAGAAATCGCGGTTTATGGATAAGCGCGCGGGCAATCAAAAGCCGGCGCTTCATCCCGCCCGAGAGCGACCAGCCCGTTTGGTCTCTCTTATCAGAAATGCCGAGCTCTTTCAGCAGTTGCTCCGCGTAGGGAATTGCGGCTTTGCGGGGGATTCCATAGTAACCGCCCTGATTTACAACAACGTCAATGCATTTTTCAAACGGATTGAAATTGATTTCTTGCGGCACTACGCCTATATGCGCGCGCGCCACTTCAGGATATTTTCCCGTATCGTGCCCGAATACCTTGACCGAGCCGGCGGTTTTATTTACCAGGCCAGTAACAATTCCGATTATTGTCGTTTTACCGGCGCCGTTTGGTCCCAGAAGCGCGAAAAAATCCCCAATCGGCACGCTTAACGAGATCCCTTTTAGCGCCTCCGTGCCGGATGAATACGTTTTGGCGAGGTTATTTATCTCAAGAGCAGGGGTATCTTTCATGCTTGGCGAAGAGTGGGTTTGCTCACATTTTTTTCTCCCAATAACTTGCAGAAGCGGAGACATAATCGGCAACGCGCCTTTCAGCTTCCGCGGCGAACCGCAGAATAATTTGTTCGCGCTCGGCCTCGGGAGAACCATTCGCAATCCACTTTTCCAACGCCTCAATTTGTTGCGGGTTGGAAAGCGCCAAGCGGCGGCCTTTGGCCGCCGCTCGCAGGAGCGTCGGGCCTCCGATGTCGGTCTTTTCCAGAACGCTCTCCGGCGTCGCTTGCGGATTCTGCGTTTCTTTTTCAAGAGGGTAGAGGTTTACATAAACCAGATCAATTCTTGCAATATGTAGCCGTTCCAGCTCGGCAAAGTCCGCATCAGTCGTCGCAAGAAGCCCTGCGTAGATTTCCCGCGACAAGGTAACGACGCGATGGCCCAAAATCGGAGGGCCGACAATGTCCGCAACATCTTTGCACGCTATGCCGTGCCCCTTTAGGTAACTCGTGGTGCCTGCCGAGCCGAGGATGTTCCAGCCGTTTTTAGTCAGTGTTTTTGCCAGGCGCACAACGGCCTCGTTCTTTTCGTATGATGTGATGAGTGCCGTTCTAGACATCCCGTTAGAAGCTTTTTCATCCATAAGCAATGTTGATTCTTGTTACACCCCCTCGTCAATCTGAATAAATTTCCGAAAGCAGGCTTCTAACGGGACAAGTTTCCGCATTCTAACATACACGTTAGTCTTTTAGAACCATACGCAAAAGCATACGCAAAAGCACTGGCATTTCGTCTTTGCGAGCAACGCGAAGCAATCTAGAGGACGCTACTACATTATTCTGGATTGCTTCGCTGCGCTCGCAATGACGGGATACTCTACCAACTTTTGCGCATGATCCGTTTTTCACTTCACTACAGAGTCCTTCTTGAGCATTGAAATCGCTTCTTTAACCGTCGTCATGAATTGCGCAGGGAAAATGATAGTTGAATTTTTCTCAACGGATATTTCCGCCATGGTCTGGAGGGTGCGCAATTGGAGAGCTACGGGGTGCTTGGTGATGATGTCCGCGGCCTCGCCCAATTTGACAGCCGCCTGGAACTCGCCTTCGGCGGCGACAATTTTGGCGCGGCGCTCGCGCTCGGCCTCCGCTTCTTTCGCCATCGCTCTCTGCATGTTGTCGGGAAGTGAAATGTCTTTTATCTCAACGACGGGTACCTCCGCGCCCCACGGGCTCGTATGAGCGTCAATAACGTCCTTAATCTGCTTATTTATCATCGTTCTTTCCGTAAGCAGCTGATCCAGGCTGAATTGCCCGACGACATTGCGGATGGTCGTCTGGCTGATTTGGTTCGTGGCCTCATACACATCCTCAATCGCGATGACCGCCTTTTCGGGGTCCGTAACGCGGTAGTATGCGACGGCGGTCACGTCTATGGAAACATTGTCTTTTGTAATTATTTTCTGCGAAGCAATTTGCATGGTGACGATGCGCAGGGACACGCGGACCATTGATTGAAAAGGCACGAAAATCAACTGAAGACCCGGCTCTTTGACACCGGTGAATTTGCCGAGCAGAAACACCACGCCGCGCTCGTATTGCCGCAGGATGCGAATGGCAATGAGGAGATAAATAAATATCGGTATGAGTATGTACATCAAGTCCATACAGGGATTATTTCACGCGAACCAGACTGTGGCAATCCAGGCTTAATGGTATTTTGTGATGCGAAATGGGAAAAAGGCCGGAACTACGGCCCGGGCATCGCATTCCAGCCCGCTAAAACTGCGTCTTTAGGCATATGTGGACATCTCGTTTGCTCTAATTTGCGCGAGGCCCATACTGTATACATCTAGGCCAAGCGCAGGAGCGTCTACGGCGCCCTAGGGGGTCGAGTTAGCAGCCAATAATTCTAAATATATGAATAAATTACATGGTATTGCATTCATCCTGCTAGTCGTCGGAGGCATAAACTGGGGTCTTGACGCGCTAGGATTCAACGTGGTCAACCTGCTTCTCGGCTCCTGGCCGGTTGTTGAGAAAATCGTCTACCTCTTGGTAGGCCTTTCGGCAGTCTACATAGTGGCCACCCACAAGAAGAACTGCAAAGAATGCGGTTCTAGCGCACCGGCAATGTAGCATAGTCCGTTTTTAGGAAACAGGCCGCCCTCCTTGGTGGCCTGTTTTCGTTAGTTGTAAGAACCGCCGGCTTGGAGCCGGTAGCCGCCAACGGATACTTGCGTGCAGGCCGGCATGCGCCGCTTGCTATCAAACGCGAGCCGCTCGCGCGCGCAGTAAAGTGGAGCCCCAGACAATGAAGAAGACACACCCCTGAATAAACACTATGGCGCCTCCCGTTGAAATATCCGTATAGTAGCTCATATACGCGCCGATGATGGAGCTGAAAACGCTGACGGAAACGGCGATAGCCAGCATTGACGGGAATCTTTTTGTAAGAAGAAACGCGGCGGCGCCCGGAGTAATAAGCATCGCGATGACCAGGATGATACCAACCGTCTGGAGGGACGCCGTGATTGTAATGGCGAGCAACACGAGGAGCAGATAATGCACGAGGCGCACTGGAATACCGATTGTCTGCGCGTGCGTGGGGTCAAAACAATATAAAAGAAGCGTTCGCCTGCATTTTGACTCATACTTTCAGAACGAGGCTAAAACAATGCGTTGCATTGTTCGCCCGGTCATTTGCAAAACAAATGATTTAGGGTCGACTTACTAATTTATAATATTTATCACACTATGAAATTACACGTGGTCGCGTTCATTCTCCTCATCGTTGGAGGTTTGAACTGGGGTCTCACCGGGCTCGGGGGCTTTTTGGGCGGCAACTGGAACGTAGTCAACTTAATTCTTGGCTCATGGCCGGCGGTTGAATGGCTAGCCTATATCCTCGTTGGAGTGGTTGCAGTCTACGAGGTTGTAAAGCACAAACAGAACTGCAAAGACTGCGGTTCGGGTGCTTCTGCGGTATAGGGTTACTGTTTAGTTTTCAAACAGGCCGTAAAAGCGGCCTGTTTGCGTTTTTTGGAGTTTCAAATACAGGCCGCTTATCCGAAGAACAGGTTATATATCAGCCACATGTTTAAGACCACTATGCACAATGCTATGACATACGCGGTTACCTTGAGCCACAACCTGTTCACAAAGCCGCCCATTTCCTTTTTGTCGCTCGTAAACATAACGAGCGGAACGACGGCGAACGGCAATTGAATGCTCAAGACAACTTGGCTCAAGATGAGAAGCTTGCCGACGCCGAAATCTTGGAAAAATAGAATAACGGCGAGCGCCGGAATTATCGCGAGCAATCGTGTGATTATCCTGCGGAGCCATGCGACCATTCTTAGATTAAGGAATCCTTCCATGATTATCTGCCCCGTCAGCGTTCCCGTGAGCGTGGAATTCTGTCCGGAAGCAAGCAGCGCCAAGGCGAACACAATGCTTGCAAGGGAGGTGCCAAGAAGCGGAGTCAAAAGCTCGTACGCTTTGTCAATATCCGCGACATCAGAATATCCGGAGAAATGGAAGACCGAGGCCGACATAATAAGGATTGCCGCGTTCACGAAGAAAGCCCCCATGAGAGCGATTACCGTATCAATGGTCGCGAATTTGACGGCCTCCTTTTTGCCGGCGAGGTCGCGCTCATACGCGCGCGTCTGAACAACGGAAGAGTGCAGGAACAAATTATGCGGCATCACCGTCGCACCGATGATTCCGAGCGCTATATACAGCATCTCCTTGTCGCTGAAAATTGCGGCAGTCGGAATGAAACCCGCGAGAAGGGAAGCGATTTCCGGCCGCGAAAGCAAAAGCTCCAAACCGAACGCGAGCATTATCGTTCCGATGAGCGCAATAATAATGGCTTCCAGATATCGGAATCCTTTTTTCTGGAGCATCAAAATCAGAAGCACATCCGCCGCCGTGATGACGACGCCGATGGCAAGAGGAATGTGAAAGAGAAGATTAAGCGCGATGGCGGAGCCGATGACTTCCGCGAGGTCGCACGCGATTATCATAATTTCCGCCATTAACCAAAGCGCCCATCGCACGGGCTTCGGATAATTGTCTCGGCATGCCTGCGCCAAATCCTTGCCGGTCGCGATGCCGAGCTTCAGCGCCAAGTGCTGGAGGAGTATCGCCACGATATTTGATATGAGAATGACGAAAAGCAGGGAATAGCCAAACTTGGCGCCCCCCGCGAGGTCTGTCGCCCAGTTGCCGGGATCCATATAGCCAACGGCGACGAGATAACCCGGGCCGGAAAATGCGAGAAGCTTGCGCAAGAAAGAAGCGCCGGCCGGGACGTGGACAGAGCTGTGAGACTCCGATAAACTCTTTCGCTCTTCGTCTATAAATGCGCCTGCACTCATCCCGTTAGAAGCCCGCCTGCCATCGCCTAAAGCGACGAGGGTGGCAAACTTGATTAGTTAATAAATACATACCATTCATTTCAAGTATCACTTATATCGCGCTGGCTTTGGCGGGCAGGTAGGAAGCTTGCGCTTCCGACTCGTTTATTACGTTTGTAATGATTTGACATATCGTCAACTTGATACGATTCCGTCCTCTGTCTAAACTTCCGTAACTTCTAACGGGACTCATAATTAATTCATATTAGGAATCTTCATCCCGTGCGGGTCATATTTTGGGTTTCCCAGAAAGTGTCTTAACTTCTTGGCTACAGCATCACTTACGCCATGTTCAAGCCGGTGCGCT
>Ga0209343_10008834_pt1 | contig 11637 bp, 8 predicted proteins | sample RifCSPlowO2_02_FD_184026 | JGI IMG/M metagenome (GOLD analysis project Ga0209343, IMG submission 184026) | Groundwater microbial communities from Rifle, Colorado - Rifle CSP2_plank lowO2_0.2 (SPAdes) (version 2) | ecosystem: Environmental > Aquatic > Deep subsurface > Groundwater | place: Rifle... | reverse complement strand
GATCTTAGGCGCATAATCGCGCGACAGGGTCGACTGCGGGTCCGGGATCGTGGCGCCTGTGCGCATAATCGCCAGCACGTGTCCGATCTCCAAGCCGTCGAGCGAGCCCTTATTGATAGAAACAATGGAGTTCTTGCCGCCTTCGCTGTTGACAAGACCGCCTAACACCGCGATGATGCGCCCGCTGACAAATGATTTCGGCGGGTGCGGCGCATATTGGTTCATCACCGCTGGCCCTGCGGGGATCAACCGGTCGCCTTGGCTGATCTCCTGTGTCGAGGTGACGATGCGCATCGTGGCGGGCTCGCCCAGGCTCAAGACCCGCGCGGTGCCGAGAAATATAGCTTCGAATCCCAGCGTCTTGTTGGTGTCCGGGTCCACCAATGGGCGGCCCTGCCGGAATATCTGCCAGTTCGCCTCCTTGCTTTCCCCGATTCCGCTTACGTAAGCCACGTTTCCGGCTCCCAGATAGACGGTGCCCTCCTGGGTACCGACGATCCGCGGCGCCTGCTGCAGACCCCCTTCCTCAATCACCAGGGGCTGAGACAGGAACGGCTCGATGAATTTGGGCGGAATGGACGGAATCGCCTGCTCGGGAAGCGGTTCGACGCGAACGTGTGGCGCAAGCTTGATGGTCTCGTCACTTATTGCGAGTTCCGCTGGGCTCTTGGAGCGGTCCAGAACGATCACATCGCCGGGATAGATACGATGAGGATTCCTGATCTGGTCCTGGTTGAGGCGCCAGATCTCCGGCCAGCGCCACGGCTCCTTGAGGAATTTGCCGGCGATGCCCCAAAGCGTATCGCCCTTTTCGACAATGTAACGGTCGGGCGCATTGTCTTGCAGTTTCAATGCGGCCTGAGCAAGCACCCAGGACGGGTGAGCCAAAAAAGTGAGCAGAAAGAATATGATAGACTTTCGCATGGCATCCTCACGTGGAAACTTGCGCAGCGAACGCTTTGCTTGCAGCATAGCACGCATTCTATAGTCTGCGTTAAATTTTGCATCTAATCCATTCAATTTGCAAGTTTTTATGGCGTTACTCCCCGTTCTGCGCTACCCGGACCCGCGGTTGCACAAGAAAGCTTCCGCAGTCGCGCAAGTCACCGAGGCCATCCGCGCCCTGGTGTGCGACATGGCCGAGACTATGTACGCAGCCCCCGGAGTCGGGCTTGCGGCGACGCAGGTTGACGTGCACAAGCAGGTCATTGTCATGGATACATCGGAGACGCGCGATACGCTGCTGGTGCTGATCAACCCTGAGATTCTGGCACGCGAAGGCTCCCAGATCTCCGAAGAAGGATGCCTGTCCGTGCCCGGGGTCTATGAGCCTGTCGAGCGCGCCGAGTGGATACACGTGCGCGCGATGGGCTTGGACGGCAGGCCGTTCGAGTTCGAATCCGAAAAGCTGCAGGCGGTGTGTATTCAGCATGAGATGGATCATCTGCAGGGGAAGGTTTTCGTTGAATATCTTTCGCGTCTCAAGCAAAAGCGCATACGCGCCAAGATGCTGAAGCAGTTGCGTCAGTCGGTCTGAAGCACTCGATTCCCGGAAGCTGTGAAACTCATCTTTGCCGGTACGCCTGAGTTTGCGCTAGGCGCGCTATCGGCACTGCTCGCGAGCCGGCACGCCCTGGCCCTGGTGCTGACGCAGCCTGACCGCCCCTCTGGACGCGGGCTCAAGCCGCATCCCAGCCCTGTGAAGCGCCTTGCCGTTGATCATGGCATCCCGATTACACAGCCGGCATCGCTCAAGGAGGCGCATGCGCAGGATGCGCTGCGCGCGGTGGGCGCCGACCTTATGGTGGCGGTTGCCTACGGTCTCATCCTGCCGCCGAGCGTACTTGCGATCCCGCGTCTCGGTGCGATCAACATTCACGCCTCCCTCCTTCCGCGGTGGCGCGGCGCTGCGCCAATCCAGCGTGCGCTGCTCGCGGGCGACCGCGAAACGGGGGTGTGCATCATGCAAATGGAAACGGAGCTGGATACCGGGCCGGTGCTGCTTTCCGAATCGATTCCAATCCGCGACGAGGATAATGCCGGAACGCTGCATGACCGGTTGGCCGATCTGGGTGCAAGACTAGTGTTGCGAGCACTGGACGATCTCGAACGCGGTGCAGCTGTGCCCAGGCAGCAGCCGGCAGAAGGCGTCACGTACGCAGCGAAGATCGAGCGTGCTGAGGCGCGCATCGACTGGACTAGGCCGGCGCTTGAAATCTGGCGCAAGGTTCGAGCGTTCAATCCGCATCCGGGGGCCGTCTCGCGATTGGGGGACGGGGAACTGAAAATCTGGCAGGGCGTGCCTGTGCCCCACTCGGGGGTTCCCGGAACGGTGCTCGAGGCGCAGTCGCGGGGCATCGTAGTCGCCTGCGGCGAGGGAAGCCTTAGAATCGAAGAGCTGCAGCGAGCCGGCGGCCGGCGCTTGTCGCCCGCGGACTTCCTGCGCGGTCACGCGCTGGTTCCCGGCGAGCGTTTCGGGAATTGAATGGCTTGCGGATGCCGTGAATCGAGGGCTGCACATGAGTGCTGGCATCAAGGTTCGAGCACGCCCACCAAAGAACGGCTCGAGCGCCTGCGGGTAATGACAATGATGGGCTGAGCCTCCGGTTCGGGCCGCGAGCACATGATCGGAACCGGGTGGTTCGAGCTTGGTCGCTTGCCGGGCATCCCCTAATCGGGGGTCGTTTGCTCGGAGGCTGTATCAGAATGACCGAAACAGCCCAAACTTCGGGATGTGTGAGGGGATGTGTCCCTTTCTTTTTTAATGGACTTTTTGGATGTCCGCAGTGTTGAATCCGTCACCCGCCTTAGCCGAATCGCTGGCCGCGGCCGCGCGCGCGGTTGGCGGGGTGCTTTCGGGCGCAAGCCTGAACCCCGGCCTTGAAGCAATCCGCCCTCGGACCGTCCGGGCCGCGGCCCAGGATTTGTCGTTCAATGCGCTGCGCGGCTACGGATTGATCGATGCGGCCCTTGACCGCCTGCTGGAGCGGCCGCTCACGGATCAGACGGTTCGCGCGCTGCTTCTCGCGGCGCTGGCCGAACTCCTCAACCGTCCGCAATCAGCGCACGTGGTGGTGCATCAGGCGGTGGAGGCGGCAGGCTTGCTGGGCCAGCCGCGTGCCAAGGGGCTTGTCAATGCGGTGTTGCGCAATTTCCTTCGGCAGGGGGCGCAGCTGCGCGACGAGATCGAGAAGGCCGAAACCGGCTGCTTCCGGCATCCTCAATGGTGGATTGACCGAGTCCGAATCGCTTATCCCGCCCAGTGGCAAGAAGTGCTGCGTGCCGGAAATGCGCACCCGCCGATGACCCTGCGTGTGAATGTACGTCGTGCAAGCGTCCAGAGCTATCTGGAAACGCTTGCGCATGCGGAATTGCACGCGCGCGCCCTCGGTGGCGCGGCTGTGTTGCTCGAGCGCCCCTGCCGGATCGACGCGTTGCCCGGGTTCGCCGAAGGCGAGGTCTCGGTGCAGGACAAAGGCGCACAGGCAGCCGCGCCACTGCTCGACGTCAGGCCCGGCATGCGGGTATTGGACGCCTGTGCCGCGCCCGGGGGCAAGGCTGCGCACCTGCTCGAGTTCGAGGAGTGTGAACTGCTCGCGATCGACATTTCCCGCGAACGCGCGGTGCACATCGACGAAAACCTCACGCGGCTCGGGCTTAATGGAACCGTGCAGGTGGGCGACGCGGTGCGGCCGGCGACGTTCTGGGACGGCAGGCCGTTCGATCGCATCCTTGTCGATGTGCCGTGTTCTGCCTCGGGCGTCGTGCGCCGCCACCCGGATATTCTGTGGCTGCGACGCGAGTCCGACATCGCAGGATTCGTGGCAACACAAGCGCGCATGCTGGAGGCGTTGTGGCAACTGCTCATCCCCGGTGGTACATTGCTGTACGCGACATGCTCCGTCTTTCCGGAGGAAAACGGCTTGCAGGTTCGCAGCTTTCTCGGCCGGCATTCCGAGGCGTTCGCCATGCCGCTCGCCGGGCTCAGCGACGGCCAGATTCTGCCGGGAAGTGACACCGATGGTTTCTACTACGCCTTGCTGCAGAAGAATCGATCCTGATGCCGCGTCGCCTGCTCCTCGTGCTCGCATTCATCGTCGCCGCTGTCGTTTCCGGCAGCGTGCTCGGCGACGTCATCGAGGCGCGCAACGTCTCCGTGGTCCAGGGGGATGACGCGCTGGTGGTAAGAGCGGATTTCGAGTTCGAGCTTACGCAGCGGCTGGAGGAGGCGCTCAATCACGGCGTGGCGCTGTATTTCGTCATCGAGTTCGAACTGGTGCGGCCGCGCTGGTACTGGTTTGACGAGAAAGCAGCTGCGGAAAAGCTGACGCTGCGTCTTGTCTACCACCCGCTGACGCGGCAGTATCGCGTCTCGCGCGGAGCCCTGTACCAGAACTTCGCAACGCTCGCAGAAGCGCTGCGTACGGTTGGGACGGTGCGCGACTGGGCGGTCGTGGAGCGCGAGCGCCTGAAGCCCGAGGAGGCCTACGTCGCTTTGCTGCGCATGCGCCTCGATACCACGCAGTTGCCCAAGCCGTTGCAGGTTAGCGCATTTGCCAGTCGCGAATGGGCGCTCGCTTCTGATTGGACGCGGGTGGCCTTCACCGCCAACCACGCGGGGGGCGCAGCGCGATGACCTACGTCCTGATCGCGAGTGCGGCGCTCGGCGGGATTCTGCTGTTCCTGCTTGCTGCGGCGAGCGCCAACACGCCCCTCTTCGCCGAGCACTATCCGCTGCTTCTGGTGCTGAATGCGGCGATCGCCGCGGCGCTGCTCGCGCTGGTCATCTATCAGCTGGTAGTACTCGCCCGCCAACGCCGAGCGAAGGTATTCGGCTCCCTGCTAACCTTCAGGCTGCTGGTGATGTTCGCGATCATTGCGGTGCTTCCCGGGGCGCTCGTCTACACGGTCTCGGTGCAGTTTCTCGCCAAAAGCATCGAGTCCTGGTTCGACGTCCGGGTCGACAAGGCGCTCGAAGGCGGCCTCAACCTCGGACGCGCCGCACTGGATGCGATGCTGTCGGATCTGGCGCGCAAGGCAAACTCGATGGCGTTGGATCTCTCGGGTGTGCAAGGCACGCAGCAAACCCTGGTGCTCGGCCGGCTGCGCGAACAGATGGGCGTCGAGGACGCGCTGCTGCTCACCACGGGAGGCAGGGTGCTCAGCAGCGCAAGCCGTGAGACCTTCACGCTCGTTCCGTCCATGCCGCCGGCAACGGTACTAAGGCAGGCACGGACGAGCCGCAGCTATACGGGGATCGAGCCGCAGGGAGACCGGGGATTACTGTTGCGCGTAATAGTACCGGTCGATAGCCTGAGCCTGTCGGAAGAAACGCGGCTGCTCCAGCTCACCCACCCCGTGCCCCAGAGCCTGGCCGAGCAGGGCGAAAGCGTGCAATCGGTCTACCACGCGTACAAGGAGCTGTCGCTGTCGCGCCAGAGCCTTCGCAACATCTACATCCTGACCCTGACGCTCACGCTGCTGCTTGCGTTGTTCTCGGCCATCGCGCTCGCCTTCCTGCTTTCGCGGAGGCTGTCGGAGCCGCTGGCGGTTCTGGCCGAAGGCACACAGGCCGTGGCGCGCGGGGATTTTTCCCGCCGAGCGCCGGTGACCAGCCGAGATGAGCTCGGGGTTCTCACCCAGTCGTTCAACAGCATGACCGAGCAGCTCGACGAAGCCAGGTCGGCTGCGGAGGCGAATCACGCGCAGCTCGAAACCGCGAAGGCCTATCTGGAGAGCCTGCTCGTCAACCTTTCGGCGGGCGTGCTGGTGTTCGATGCGGGGCTCGCGCTGCGGACGATCAACCGTGCTGCGGAAAATATCCTGCACGAGGATCTCTCGTCGCTTCTGGGCGCGCAGCCCGAGCGGTGGCAGAAGCTGCGGCAGCTCGCCGACACGCTGCGCGAGCAGTTTGCGAAGCAGCTCGAAGGTGCCTGGCAGCGTCAGATCGAATTGCCCGAGCGAGTCATCGTACTGCGCGGCTCGGCGCTGCCCGTGACCAGCGGGGGCGGCTACGTGGTGGCGTTTGACGACATCACGCAGCTCATCGCCGCCCAGCGCGCAACCGCCTGGGGCGAGGTGGCGCGGCGCCTCGCGCATGAGATCAAGAACCCCCTGACTCCGATCCAGCTCTCGGCAGAGCGCCTGCAGGCCAAGCTTGCAGGCAAGCTCTCGGCAGAGGATGCGCAGGCTCTGGATCGAGCCACCGAGACCATTGTGGCGCAGGTTACGGCGATGAAGAACATGGTGGACGATTTCCGCGAGTACGCGCGCACGCCCGCGCCCGTGCTCGCGCCGCTGGATATCAATGGGCTGGTCGCAGAGGTGCTTGTGCTCTACGAGCAGTCCGGTCTGCAGGTGCACACACGGCTTGAGGAAGGGTTGCCTCCGGCGTGCGGCGACCGCAACCAGCTCCGGCAGGTGATCCACAATCTTCTGCAGAACTCGCAGGACGCGCTTGCGGGCAGCCCTACCCCGCGCATCGAGGTCGCGACCGCATTTGTTCCCGGCCCTGCCGGCGGGCAGGTGTGGCTTAAGATCAGCGACAACGGGAGCGGTTTTCCCGAAGCCATCATGCAGCGCGCGTTCGAACCCTATGTCACCACCAAGACCAGGGGAACCGGGCTGGGGCTGGCGATCGTGAAGAAGATAATAGACGAGCACCATGGCAGCATTACCATCGCCAACCGAGCGGACCGCGACGGGGAACGCGGCGCTGCGGTAAGCATTTCGCTGCCGCTGATGAAGGCTGCGTAACGGGGAACTATGGCACAGATACTTGTAGTCGACGACGAAATCGGCATTCGTGAGCTCCTCTCGGAGATTCTCACCGACGAAGGCCACAGCGTCTGGCTCGCCGACAGCGCAACCGCGGCGCGGGAACAGCGCGCACGAGAGCGGCCGGATCTCGTGCTGCTCGACATCTGGATGCCGGACGCCGACGGTATCACTTTGCTCAAGGAGTGGGTGTCGAACGGCCAGCTCACCATGCCCGTCATCATGATGTCGGGCCATGCCACGATCGAAACCGCGGTCGAGGCCACACGTATCGGCGCGATGGACTTCCTCGAAAAGCCGATCGCCCTGCAAAAACTGCTCGCCGCCGTCAAGCGGGCGTTGCGCCGGGAGGAGCCGCGGCCAGCGCAGCCGCTCACGCTCGCCGCATTCGGCCGCTCGGCGGCGCTCGGGGATCTGAAGAAGAGACTCGCCCAGATTTCGGCGCTTTCCGTCCCGGTGCTGCTGCGAGGCGAGCGGGGCCTGATGCCCGAGCTGTTCGCGCGCTACCTGCATCAGCCGAACACGCCATGGGTCGCGGCAAGCCAAGCGCTGTCGGATGCCTCGCAGGACCTGCTGGTGCAGGCCTCGGGCGGGATCCTCTTTATCGAGGAACTGGCCCAGCTGTCGCGCAACCAGCAGAAAAACCTTGCGTTCATCGTGTCCAAGGCCGAGCGCAGCAAATTGCGCCTGGTATCCTTTGCGGCCGAGGACCCGCGGCGGCTCGTTGACACGCACGGCTTCGACCCCCACCTGCTTGCGCGCCTGTCTGAGCTGACGCTCGCGCTTCCGGCGCTTCGCGAGCACGCCGAAGACATTCCTGACATTGCCAACCTGCTGCTGGTGCAACTGGTCGAGACGCGCTACTGCCCGCCGCGCCAATTTGCCACGGCGGCCCTGAATCTGCTGCGCAACTTCAGCTGGCCGGGCAACCTCGAAGATCTGGCGAGCGCGGTCCGGGCACTGGCGCTCACTTCGCTCGAGGAAACCATCGGATCCGGGGACGTCGAGCGCGTACTGCCGCAGTACGCGACGCGGGCGTCGTCTGCGAGCCTGCCGCTGGAGATGCCGCTGCGCGAGGCGCGCGAGGCGTTCGAGCGCACCTACTTCGAGCACCACCTTGTCCTCGAGCACGGTTCGATCGCCCGCGTCGCCGAAAAGTGCGGGCTGGAACGCACGCACCTCTATCGCAAACTGAAAGCGCTCGGCATACCGACAGGTCGCCGCGAGGAGTAGCTCCACGATGCAAATCCGCTGAGCCGACGCGGCATCGTGCGCCCCATTTCACGGTTTGCCGCGTCCGGGCCAAAGTTTGGGTGCGCCGCACAAAAGGCATAGAATTCCTCGTTTTTCGTGAGGAGAGTAGGCGTGAAGATCGTGATCCTGGGTGCCGGACAGGTCGGCTCGAGCGTTGCCGAAAGCCTGGTGTCGGAGCGCAACGACATCACGGTCGTGGACACCGACCCGGTTCGCCTTCGCAACCTTCAGGACCGGCTCGACCTGCGCACCGTCGTCGGCAGCGCCTCGCATCCCACCGTGCTCCTCGAGGCGGGTATCGAGGACGCGGACATGGTGATCGCCGTGACGCAGAACGACGAGACCAATCTTGTCGCCTGCAAGCTCGCGCAGCAGCTCTTTAACGTGCCCACGCGGATTGCGCGCATCCGTGCCACGGATTTTCTGGGCGAGGAGCGCATTCTCAGCCAGGAGTGCTTCGCTATCGATCTTGCCATCTGCCCCGAGCAGGTGCTGACCGACTACATCGTCAAACTTATCGAGTTTCCCGAGGCGCTGCAGGTGCTGGAGTTCGCGGACGGAAAGGTGAGCCTGGTTGCAGTGCGCGCGTTCCAGGGCGGTCCGCTGGTCGGCCATCAGCTGAAGGACATCCGCAAACATATGCCATCGGTGGACGCCCGCATCGCTGCGGTATTCCGCGGTGATGCGTCCATCCTGCCCGAGGGCGACACGGTGGTGGAGGCGGGCGACGAGGTGTTCTGTCTGGCCGCCACCGAGCACATACGCCAGGTCATGAGGGAAATCCGCCGCATGGACAAGCCGGTGCGTCGGGTGATGATCGCCGGCGGCGGCAACATCGGTCAGCGCCTCGCGGAGGCCCTGGAGACCAACTACGTCGTCAAGATCGTCGATCACAACAAGCGCCGCTGTGAGATACTTTCCGGGCGTCTGGATTCCGCGCTGGTCCTTCAGGGTGACGCCACGGACGAGTCGCTTCTCGAGGCCGAGAACGTCGACGAAATGGATATATTCGTCGCCGTCACCAACGACGACGAGAACAACATCATGAGTTGCCTGCTCGCAAAACGGATGGGCGCGCGGCGCGTGGTCGCGCTCATCAACCGGCGCTCCTACGTTGACCTGCTGCAGGCCGGACAGATCGACATCGCAATCTCCCCGGCCCAGGCCACGATCGGCACGCTGCTTGCGCATGTTCGCCGGGGAGATGTCGCTCAGGTGCATGCCCTGCGGCGCGGGGCCGCCGAAGCGCTCGAGGCCGTGGTCCATGGCGATGCACAATCGGGACCTCTGGTCGGGAAAAAAATCGAGGACATCGAACTGCCCAAGGGGACGACTATCGGCGCCATCGTGCGTGGCGAGGAAGTCATCATGGCGCATCACGACACGGTGGTTCGGGCCGAGGACCACGTGATTGTCTTTGTCACCAACAAGAAACTGGTGCCGAAGGTGGAGAAGCTGTTCCAGGTCGGCGTCGGTTTCGTCTGAGCACGCCATGGTTCGAGTCGGTTCCGTGCTCAACGTGCTCAGCGTGGTGCTGATGATCTTCGCGTTCGCCATGGCGGCCCCGCTTGCCGTGTCGTTTTTCTATGGCGACGGCGCGCTGCGTGCCTACGATGCGGCGGTCTTGATCACGTTTACGGCCGGTCTCGCGCTCTGGGCGGGCACACGCGGACGGCGCCGGGAACTCAAGCCGAGGGACGGGTTTCTACTGGTGGCGCTCACTTGGACCGTGGTTCCGGCGTTCGCGACCCTGCCGTTGATCATCCATCTGCCGGACCTGTCGTTCACCGACGCTTATTTCGAAACCGTTTCCGGGCTCACCACCAGCGGCGCGACGACGCTTTCGGGGCTGGACAAACTGCCGCCTTCGATCAATCTGTGGCGCACGATGCTGGTGTGGATAGGCGGCATGGGCGTGGTGGTGCTCGCGGTAGCCATCCTGCCGCTGCTGGGTGCGGGCGGCAGCCAGATCATGAGGGCCGAGACACCCGGGCCGATGAAGGACACCAAGCTCACGCCGCGGATCACCGAGACCGCAAAGGGCCTGTGGGTGGTCTACGTGCTCATCACCGTCGCCTGCATTATTTCGATGAAAGCGGCCGGCATGACCTGGTTCGATGCGGTGGCGCACGCGTTCTCCACCATGGGGCTGGGCGGGTTTTCCTCCCACGACGAGAGCTTCGGCCACTTCCGGTCGCCTGCGATCGAGGCGGTCACGATTTTCTTCATGCTGGTGGCGGGGATCAATTTCGGTACTCATTTTGTTGCGTTTCGAAGGACGAGCTTCAAGCCTTACCGCGCCGACCCGGAGGCCGGCGCATACCTGGCCGTCGTGATTCTGTCGTGTCTGGGCATCGCCTACTTTCTGTTTGCGAACAGCGTCTACCCGAACTTCGTTACGGCGCTGCGCCACGCGAGCTTCAACGTGGTTTCGATCGCCACCACTACCGGGTTTTCCAGCACCGATTTCAGCCAGTGGCCGATCTTTGCGCCGGTATGGATGCTGTTCCTGTCCTGCTTTGCCACCTGCTCCGGCTCCACGGGCGGCGGCATCAAGATGGTGCGGGCCGAACTGATGGTGCGTCAGGCGCTACGCGAGATGGTGCGCATCGTGCACCCGCACGCTCTCATCCCGATCAAGCTTGCCGGACAGACGGTCGAGAACAACATCGTGTTCGCGGTGCTGGCGTTCATGCTCGTGTACGGCGGCACGATGACCACCATGACCATGCTACTTGCAGCCTCGGGGCTGGACATCGTCACCGCGTTCACGGCGATCGTCGCCTGCCTCAACAACATGGGTCCGGGACTCGGCAAGGTCGGTCCCGCGACTACGTACGCGGCGCTGAATGATTTTCAGACCTGGATCTGCACGGCCGCGATGCTGCTCGGGCGCCTCGAATTGTTCTCGTTATTGGTGGTATTCACGCCCGCGTTCTGGCGCAAGTGATCCGGCCGGCCTGTCGAAAACCACGTACCAGCCTCGGCCCGGGTTTGATCCGTCTCAAAGGGGTGCTACTGGCACCCAGGGGAGTGCCTGACGCTGCGCGCTGTCCGCGCCTCAGCGATCGTAGGCGAGCACCGGCGCAAGCCAGCGCTCGGTGGTATCGATTGCGAGGCCCTTGCGCCGCGCGTAGTCCTCGGCCTGGTCCTCGGCAATCTTGCCGACGGCAAAGTACCGCGCCTGCGGATGCGCGAGGTAAAAGCCACTCACGCTTGAAGCCGGAAGCATGGCGAAGGATTCGGTGAGCGACATGCCGATCTCGCCAGCGCCGAGCAAATCGAACAGCGGGCCCTTCTCGGTGTGGTCGGGGCAGGCGGGATAGCCCGGCGCGGGGCGGATGCCGCGGTACTTTTCGGCGACCAGGTCTTCGATTGCCAGGCGCTCGTCGGCAGCGTAGCCCCAGAATTCTCGCCGCACGCGCGCATGCATCGCTTCGGCGAACGCTTCCGCAAGGCGGTCGGCGAGCGCCTTGAGCATGATGGCGCGGTAGTCGTCGTGCTTCGCCTCCAGTTCGTGCACCCGCTCATCGAGGCCGATGCCGGTGGTGACGGCAAAGGCACCGATGTAGTCGCGCACGCCGGAGTCCCTGGGTGCAACGAAAT
>Ga0209343_10008831_pt1 | contig 11638 bp, 8 predicted proteins | sample RifCSPlowO2_02_FD_184026 | JGI IMG/M metagenome (GOLD analysis project Ga0209343, IMG submission 184026) | Groundwater microbial communities from Rifle, Colorado - Rifle CSP2_plank lowO2_0.2 (SPAdes) (version 2) | ecosystem: Environmental > Aquatic > Deep subsurface > Groundwater | place: Rifle... | reverse complement strand
GGCATGCCGATCCCGGCCGAACCGGTGGTGTTCATGAAAGTGACCACCTGCATCAGCGGTCCGAATGACGATGTGATCCAGCCGCGCAACTCGACCAAGCTCGACTGGGAAGTCGAGCTCGGCGTCGTGATCGGCACCAAGGCGCAGTACGTGAGTGAGACGGAAGCGCTCGTGCACGTGGCGGGCTATTGCGTGGTGAACGACGTTTCCGAGCGCAGCTTCCAGATGGCCACCAGCCAATGGGACAAGGGCAAGGGATTCGATACGGCAGGGCCGATCGGGCCGTGGCTCGTCACCACCGACGAGATCACCGACCCGCAGTCGCTCGAGCTGTGGCTCGATCTGAACGGCCAGCGTATGCAGACCGGCAACACGCGCACCATGATCTTCGGCGTGGCGAGTATCGTGTCGCACCTCAGCCAGTACATGACGCTCCTCCCAGGCGACATCATCACCACCGGCACGCCGCCCGGTGTCGGTCTGGGCATGAAGCCGAGCCCGGTGTTTCTCAAGCCGGGCGACGTGATGACGCTGGGCATCCGCGGCCTCGGAGAGCAGCGGCAGACGGTGGTCGCGGCCTAGGGCGTCGTTCGCCTTTGCAATCGGGCCGCGATCTTGGTGAATTGTTCCAGAGCTGCCTCGAGGTCATCCGCGATCTCTGCCGCCAGCACGTCGGGCGCGGGTAGGGCATCGGTATCGGTGAGGCTCTTGTCCTTGATCCAGAAAAGGTCGAGGCTGAGTTTGTCGCGCTTGAGCAAGTCTTCGTAGTCGTAGCCGCGCCAGCGGCCGTCCGCGTTACCGTCGCTCCATGTCGGCTTGCGTTCGTGCAGCCGGCCCGGCTTGTAGCAGGCGACGAATTCGTCAAAGTCGCTGCGCTGGATCGGCTTCTGCTTGAGCGTGAAGTGCTGGTTGGTGCGTAGGTCGTACACCCAGAGCTTGTCGGTCCAGGCTTCGGCGCGACCCTCCCTCTTGGCAAAAAAGATCACGTTCGCCTTCACGCCTGGCGAGTACCAGATGCCGGTCGGCAGGCGCAGCAGAGTGTGGACGCGACATTTCTGCAGCAGGTTGCGCCGCACCTTTTCGCCCGCGCCGCCCTCGAACAGCACGTTGTCCGGCACAACCATTGCCGCGCGGCCGTCGACCTTGAGCAGCGTATAGATGTGCTGCACGAAGTTGAGCTGCTTGTTGCTGGTCGAAGTCCAGAAATCCTCGCGCACCACGACCTGATCTTCCTTCTCGGTGTCGCCCTCCTCATTCACGAAGAGCAGGCTCTGCTTTTTCCCGAACGGCGGATTGGCGAGCACCATGGTGTACTCGCGGCTCCACGGCGCGCCCAGACTGTCGTGCCCGGTGTGGACCACCACTTTGTCGCCGCCGATGCCGTGCAGATACAGATTCATCGCGCACATGCGTCCGACCTTGGGCGAGAGTTCCATGCCTTCGACCAGTTCCTCCTGCAGCGTCCGCTTTTCGTCGCGGTCGAGGTCCTTCCCGAACCGGTCGAGCACGTACTGATAGGCGTTGCAGAGGAAGCCGCCGGTACCCGCCGCCGGGTCGCAGATGCGGTCGTTCGGCGTGGGCTGCGTCACCTCGCACATGGTCTGGATTACCGGACGGGGCGTGAAGTACTGCCCCGCGCCGCGCGAGGATTCCTGCGCCGAACGCGCGAGCAGTTCTTCGTAGATCGTGCCCTTTACGTCTACCGGCAGCGAAAGCCAGTCCACTTTGTCGAGCAGGTTGACGATGAGTTGCTTGAGCAACGCCGGGTTGTGAATCTCGCAGCGCGCCCCCTTGAAGATGACGCCGAGCATCCCGGTTTTGACGCCGAGCCTTTCCAGTATTTCGCGGTATTTATCCTCCAGCACTGCGCCGTCGAGAGGCAGGAGCGCCTTCCAGCCCAGCTCCGGCGGCACGATCGGGGTCTTGCTGTGCGGCGGCTCGGTGAGCTGGTCCGCCATCTTCAGGAACAGCAGCAGCGTCAGCTGTTCCACATATTCGAAGCAGGAAAGCCCGGCGTCTTGCAGCACGCCGGCGTAGCTCCAGGCCCGTTTGCCGATCTGGGAAGCGTCCATCGGCGACTCCAACGCTAAATCAGGCGGCGAGATCAGGTTCGGGGACGAACCGACAGCCGGATGCGATCTGCTGCGCGATGCTTTTTTGTGCGGACTTCTCCACTGGCCAGTCGATAACGTTGGCATGATTCGGATTGCCGGGCTCCGGCTTCGACTCCACGTCCAGGGCGTATCGGCGTACGTCCGCCGCTCGAAGGTCTGCCCGGCCGTACAGTTTCGCGGGTCTCGCCTTCGCGACCGCCTGGCCTATCTGCCAAAGCTCTCGGTCCGAAAGATTCTTGTGACGAGTCACGGAAAGATCCGGATAGGGATGTGGAATGAAAGCGTCCGGTCTGACCGTCTGATCCGCGCGGCGAATCCATTTGCTGAAGAGAATAAAACGAGCGAGCTGCTCGTCATCCGTAACCGCGGTCCGATTGAACGGATCGGTCACGCAGAAACGACGCGGTGAACCAGACCCAATATTGTTTGCGGAACTTCTCCGAAGAACGGCTCGCTCCCAAACGTCTTTCTGAGGCCAAGAAGGGCGGCGTAATGCAGTTCCCCTTCCGAACCGATGCTGACGGACAAGGTGTGCTTTGGGGAGTGATACCACTCGAAAGTGATATGCCCGTCGGGTTCGGCACCTACCGACGGCGCCGGCATCCCCAGCGGTAACGCTGCCAGAAAGCGGAAGGCCTGACGCAATGTTTCCCGGCCTACGGCGGTCGCTCCGTAACTGTCCCAATCTGGCGAACCGCATTCCTCCGCCACGGTGTGAAGCTCCTGAGTAGCGACATCGACACCTGCACCCAACGAGTTCGTGTCTCGCAGACGCTGCAAGCCCTCGCCAACTTGCCGCGCAACGTATTGCGCCGCACTGCTCGAACCGACAGTCGTCGCAGCCCCGAAAGAAACCGGCGCAAACGTAGTCATTGCCTGAGTCACTTGAACATCTCCAATGCCTTGGGCGTGATGCTACCGAAAAAAATCTTGTTCTTCAGCCACCGCATTTCCGCCAAGTGTTGCTCAATTGCGGCTTGGTCCAATCCTACGGTTTGGGTCGTGAAAACATCGATATCCAGAATCAACCCTGCGCTCTCCACTCCTTGCGGGGGTTGTATCGTCTTGATGAAGTTTGCGCCATAGGGGTAGCCGGGAATTGCCAGCGTGTCATGATGGAGAAACCCTACAAACGGGAGTTCAATTTCGCGCAGCGACTTCGGGGGAGCTTGGAGGTAATCCTCCAGGTCACCACCTGCCGGGATCGCAATTCGATTGATAAAGCGAAGGCCCAGCCTTTGCACCTCTGCGGGTTGCGCCAATTCCACGTGCACCTGCCACAGGCGCAGCCCCTCTTGCTGGAAGGTGCTCCAGCTTTCGTACGGCGCCAGCCGGCTGAACGCAAATCCGTCCCGATTGAATTGGGCGACGTGGCGCCTATCGGCCGAATCGCAACGCAAGCCTCGCCAGCCCATGTCTCTGACGGCCTGTTCGACTATCGGGAGCTGCGCAGGGGGCTGCGCCACCGGCGGAGCGAATTCCATGGTGAGTCGGACCGCGCGCCCTGAAACGATACTTGGATAATCGGGCAATTTCGCTTTCAGGCGCTCGATGATGGCGTGCTCTTCCCAGATGGCTTCCGCGCGCCCACGAACTTCGATCACGGCCTCAACGATCGGCGCCCGCGCGAGCAGAGGAAACAATTCCGTCGGTTCAATCTTGAACACGCTCGTCACGGGTTCTGGGCTGTCGCTATGCGGTATGCCATAAATAGGAGATGAGGAACGCGCTCCATTCTATCCAATCGGCGCCAAGAAATGCTTCATTACACATGATTCTCGCTACACCTTTGCCTGATCCTCCCGATGGTGATCTTTTACCTACCTTGACGCGAGACTTCAGCGCTTCGTTGCAATGGAGGAACCACGATTCGCGGGTCGATGAACGGCGGTTTGGAGTCATGACAGCCAATTGGTCCGACGAATTTTGATTGAAGTCGGTGCGCCGCTGAATTCGGCAGACGGCGTCTGCCGAATGCGCGGAAAACACAGGTGGGCGAGACCGCACTTCCGGAGATTGCCGAGCTCGTTCATTTTCGCCGTATCCGCCTTGCTCGTATTCGACCAAGTACGCGCCAGCCACTTGTGTAGCGCCAGCCCCCGATTCACAACAGCCAAACCGCAGACGATCATTTGTGTATTCGCGAACTCGATGGCTTTGAGCAGCGCGGCGTAGCTCTGTATCCGGCCTGGCTTGGACGGCGCGGCGGACGTTTTTGTTTGGAAAGGGCGATTTCTTGTTCACAACCTTTTCGTTCGCGTGACCCGTTTCGGTTTGCCCTTTGTTATGGCGGTCTCGCGGGCGCGCTGCTCGCGCTTGGCGGCGATGCGTTTTAGGAGCTCCGAGGCCGGTTCGTCGTTCGGGTCCTGCGGCACGAGCTGGCCGGTGAAGGCGTGGCGCAGGATGGCTTGGCGCAACGACTGGGCGTTCTTCAAATTGGCGTCGACGTCAGCTTCGAGGTGATCGATGATAGAAATCTGATCCTCGACGGATTCGACGATGGCTTGTTGTTCAGCGAGCGACGGCAGAGGCAAGGTCAGAGTTACGAGATCTGACATCGAAATCCGCTGGTGACCGGCGGTAGACTTGGCGGCCTCTTCGAGGCTCTTGCGAATACCGGAGTGCTGAAAGCAATACGACAAATATGTTCCATCGATGGCCTTTAGTAGTTTGCCGCAGAAGATTCGATCCGGATACTGAATTCCCTCACACGCAACGTCTGTCACAAATGCACCGCATCCGACGTAGTTCAGGCTGCCGCTTAGCCTCGTGATCAGGAAATCACCTCGCTGGAGAAAATTTGCGGAGCGCAAGCTCTGCGATCCATAAAGGTAGTTTAAGTCCTCGAAATCAATCGCTCCGTACCTAACCGCGCTCGATTTCAATACGGGATAGTTGGTTGGTTCTCTCCTAGAAGTCTCGCCGGTCCCACTTCGTAGCTTCCAAAGAACTTGGTCAAGCATCACCGAACACCACCCCTCCGGCAACCACGGCGAGTTGCCGACCTCGGGCGCGACGGGCTCTTTGTATTTCGCCTTCCAGTTCTTGGGCGGCTCCTGCGTCTTCGTTTTGAATTTGGCGAGTTGCTCTTCCTCCCAGCGGCGGCGGCGTTCGGCGAGGACGCGCTCGAGCAGCTTGGACGCGGGCTCGACATGTGGATGCTGTGCGCGCCATTCGGCGGTAAGCGCGCCTTCCACCGCCGCTTTCAGCACCGAGGCGCGATAGAGCTTCAGCTTTTCCCGCACCCGCTGCAGCGCCGCCGCACCGGCATCGAGGTCAGAGAAGAGTTCATCCAGCGAATCGGCGATGCGTTCTTGGTCGGCGGCAGGCGCGAGAGGTATTCGGACGGTTTCGAGAAAGGAGGCGGGAACGCGCATCTGACCCACGCCCCCTGTCATCTGGCGTTGGGCCGCACGCCGGATCTCATACTGCAGGAGATACTGCGCGATCCATCTCGGCTGGACGCCTTTCTCGGGGCGGATCACGTGAAACTCGGTGGAGCCGAAGCAAATCTGGCCGGTCAATTCGGGAACGACAGTCGTCTTGCCGTTCTCCATACATGGTGTGATCTTCGCCATGATCACGTCGCCTGACAGAAACGACGTGTAGCCTTTCTTGACTTCACCATAGGGCCGCTTTTCAGGCCACAGCAATCCACCTCCTTCTGCGTCCACGGCACGCATTGGGACAAAAGTGACCTCGCCGCTGTCGTTGGTGACACAGCGATCGAGCGGAGGATTGACTTGGGCGATCTCACCGAGCGCTGGCGCTGTCCAGCCTGGCGGCAGTTGTTCTCCGTTACCACTCACGCCGCCAGCCTATCATTGAGCTCCGCCATGATTGGATGGAGTTGAGCGCCGAACAGCGCATGCGCACGCCCAAGGCTGCCGTGCTGGCCGAACCACCCCGTCTCGAAATCCTCTGGTTCGACGGCGAGGCTGGTGGCGATGTGCTCGGCCATGCGGTCAAGCCATTCGCGCTGTTCCGGCGTGAACGCGTGGTCCGCGTCACGCGCCGCACGCCACGCCTGATAGCGCTCGCGCAGCGCTTCGCGATAGGGTACGAGCGTCATGGCGGGAATGAGCGCGTGACGAACGAGGTTCACGAGATCGGTCAGCACGTCGCCACCAGAGCCTTTGACTTTGTCGGCCTCAACCGCTTGGAATGCGCGCCACAATTGCGCGGGCGTCGCGGCGACCGGCGGTCGAGCAAGCGCGTCACGCAATTGCCGCAGGTCCTTGAGCGCGAGCCTGAGCGGGCGCGTGCCGGCATAGATGAGCTGCAGCACTGTGAGTTCGCTTCTGTGTGCTTCGATCCACGCGCGGAAATCCTTGACCTTCGCCTGCGCCTTCTCCACCGCCGAAGCGTCGAAGCCAGCATAGAGCACGCTGTCGATGGTGTGGCGGTCGATGGTCTGCTCGTTCTCCTGCCGGATTTCCAGAATGCGACGACGGAACGCGGCTTTGAGGAAAGGTGTGACGGCAGCTTGCCCGAGTTGCTCGGCTGCCGCTGCGATCTGCTCGGCGCTCGGGTGTCCGGGTTCGGCGAAAATCTGCCGCGCCGCCGCAATTTGCGCGTCCGAGTCCAGGGAATGCAGTAGATCGTGAGCAAGGTCGGGGAAAGACTTGCCACCGGCAAGCTCCCTGAGTTCCTTGAGCTGATCCAGGCTGAACTCGCGCTGCAGGCGGGCAAGGCGCCCGGCGAGCGTCGTGAGCGCATCGGGGTCCAGGCCACCTTGGGCGACGTAGTTGAGGATCTCCTCCAGCGTCGCCGACGGCTTGCGATTCAGCGTGTGCGAGTCGGTCTTGTCCTGCTTGCACACGCCCACGGCATCGACGATGATGAAGCGGTCCTTCACACGAGCGCTGGGCGTCACCGTGCGCAGCTTGTCAGGCGAAATCACGCGCACGCCACGCCCCTTCATCTGCTCGAAGAAGCCGGCGGATTTCACGTTGCGCATGAAAAACACGCACTCGATCGGCTTCACGTCGGTGCCGGTCGAGATCATGTCCACCGTTACCGCGATGCGCGGAAAAAAACTGTTGCGGAAGTTGGCGAGGATTTCGTCCGGGGTGAGGGAGGAGGTCTTCACCCACTCCGCAACTTCGGACTCGCTGCCGTCTTCGTTTTTCACCTTCTTCGTGATCTTGGTGAAGCCGGTGCGGTAGGTGATCTTCTGGCAGAACTCGTTGCCCGCGCCGAACATCTCGCGGGCGAGGCGCACGATGTCATCGGCGTGCGAATCGTCCTTGGCGAAGATGAGGGTCTTGGGCACTTCCTTGCGGCTAGGGAAGGCGTCGGGCAGCACCTTGTCGCGGAACTGCTGCAGCACGGTGCGGATCTGACTTTCGGACACGACGTCGCGGTCGAGCTGGTTGGCGGTGTAGGTGAGGTCCTGGTCGAGGTGCGCCAGCCGCTCGGCGCGGGTGAGCTTGTGGCGCATGTCCACATAGACGCCGGTGTTGCCGGCAACGATCGTGGCTCCCTTCTCGGTTACGCGGGTCCGGATTCGGTAGACATCGAAATCCACGTTTACCCCGTCCGTCACGGCCTCATCGTGACCGTATTGCATGACCAGATTCTGGTTGAAAAAGCCGAGCGTCTTGCCAGCGGGCGTCGCGGTGAGGCCGATCAGGAACGCATCGAAATAGAGCAGTACCTGGGTCCAGAGTTCGTAGATCGAGCGGTGGCACTCGTCCACGATGATGAAATCGAAGAATTCGGGTGGAATGCCGGCGTTGTAGACCACGTCCGGCGGTTCGCCCTGCCAAGGCCGGGCAGAATCGAAAGCGGAACCTTCCTCGTTGCCGGCATCGAACTCCGGCTCGCTTTTCAGCATTGAGTAGAGCCGCTGGATGGTCGTGATGACAACCTTCGCCGCCGGGTTGATCGAGTTGGTCTTGAGCCGTTGCACGGTGTAGAGCGTCGGGAACTTGCGCGCGTCGTCGGGCGGCTCGAAGTTGGCGAACTCGTCTTCTGCCTGCTTGCCGAGGTTGCCCCGGTCGACGAGGAACAGGACGCGCTTCGCACCGCCGAACTTGAGCAGCCGGTAGGCCACGTTCACCGCGGCGAAGGTCTTGCCTGAGCCGGTGGCCATCTGGATGAGCGCGCGGGGGTCGGCCCTCGCAAACGAGGCTTCCAGGTTGTGAATAGCCCGCGCCTGCACTTTCCACAGACGCGATTCGTCGAGCGGCGGCAGTTCTCGCAGGCGGCGACGCAACTGTGCCGGCCGGGCCATCAGTTCAGCGAGCGACTCCGGTCGCGGAAAATTGAAGACCTGGCGGCTGCGCGGCGCGGGGTCGAGGCAGTTGGTCAGAAAAGTGACTGAACCGTTAGCCTCGAAAAGGAACGGGAGTGGCCGTTTGTGCGCGGGCAGGTTGTCTGGCAGACCGGCAGCGTACTTGGCTGACTGCTCCTCGACGCCGGTGAGCGTGCCTTCGGCTTTGGCTTCGATCGCGCCCACCGCTTTGCGGTCGAGGTAAAGCAAGTAGTCCGCGAAGCCGAAACCCGCTTTCATCGGGAATTCGCGCACGGCGATGCCGCGGCCGGCGGTGAGATCGAGCTCGTCGCGGCTTTGAACCAGCCAGCCGGCCGACGTCAGATCGGCGTCGATCTCGCGGCGGGACTTCTGCTCGGGGGTTTCAGGCATCATTACTCATGCTCGATGCCCACGAGTGTAGGGCGTCGTCATGCATCATTTTGACAAGACAAAGTATGGCGCGACACCGACAGGTCCGCCAGCACTGTCTTGCATAACAGCCTGTACGCAGTTACATCTCAAAAGGCTAATAGGTCATGCACGCTGCGTTGAGGATTCCCGCAGCGACAGAGACGGCGCCGAGGGACACCGACGCAGCGACCATGGCGTCGCGCACCTGCGCGCCGAACTCGGGCAGCACTAGCCACACGGCGTCCTAGCTCCTACAAAGCAGGATTTGCACTCGCCAAAAGTCTCGCCACAAAAAGATTGCGCGGTTGGTCGTCGCAGTGGATTGCGGCGCGGTATCTAGCGTAACAACGCGAGCACTATCGCGCCGAACAATAGAACAATAACCAGCGCGGCAATCTCTAGGATCGTGGGTGCGATGATGTCGACGTTCCCGATCCGGCAAACTCTAATTTTGATCATCGCAGCATCGCCCTTTCGCCCGTCACTCTACTGATTGCGAGTGGCAATGGCGAGGAATCAATGCGCCATAAAATGCTGTCCGCTCAACAGGTTGCGTGCGAATAGTAGACCGCCAATAGTATTCCCGAGGGATTGCTTGTACCGCCTACTTTGTCGGAGTACTGTTTCCGCGAGGTGATGATATGCGTGAACTAAGCATGGAGCAGATCGAATACGCGATCGGTCGTCTGGTGCGATTGGTTGAATTCCGAGAGATCAAGCAGACTCAGCTTGAGCAGCAGTCGGGAGTCAATCAGTCGACGATCTCGAAAATTCTTTCTAGGGCGCAAGACAATGGCGGCGATAGGTATACACCGAGCGAAGAGGTGCTTAGAAAGCTTTTCCAAGCACTTGGACTGAAACTTACGGACATCCTTAACGAGTCGAATTCTCTCTCAGACGAGATTCTTGGCTACTTGGCGACACCCTTGACTTCTGTCGGTCGAGAATCCGACGAGAAACTTCGGCGAGTGGTCCAAACCGTTCGGGGCATAGCGGGAGAGCAACATTTTGCGTCGCCTCGGTTCGACATTTACTGGCCGGGTGACCACACACATCCACTTCACCACGCTGAAATTCCAGCCAATCAAGTTTATGTGACGGACCGCTCACGTGCGTCAACGTACGACTTTATCGTGATCTTTTGTGGGACCCCAAGCTATGGCGTTGGTCAAGAGAATGAGCTTGCTACCCAGGCAGGTGTGCCGGCCGTGCGGCTGATTCCGCAGCAAGGTCTTTCGAGAATGATGCTCGGATCGTTTGTCCGTGCAATTGATATCAAGTATTCGGGCGCGCTTGAGACGGGTATCACGTTCAGTGAAGATGAGCTACGAGAGGCGTTTGGAGAAGTCCGAAGAATGTATTTCCGTCACCGTGCGCTGTACCGCGGGCTTAACAAGGATGCGTTCGGGAGCCGACTGCGCAAACTGGTCAATGACCGGTGCGGTGATTACGTGCAATTTGCTAGCGATCTTGGAATAAGTTTGGCGTACCTGCACAACCTGATGGAAGAGCCTTTTTCAGTATCAAATCCGAGCGCCCGCCTGCTGGACCGCATGGCGGTGCGGCTAGGGGAACGCGTCGCTTACCTCTTGGGAGAATCTGAGGAGAGTGACCCGGTGTGGATTGAGAGTAATTCCTCGTGGCGAACGTGGATTGATAAGACAAGTGGTATCGACGCGCGGCTAGCCCTCGAGCTACGCGATCAGTGGCGCCACGAGTACCGTACTACGTCCAGAGTTCAATCGGGGTCGTCGGCTTCATTTCGGGTTTCCGCAACGCTAATGCGAGAGGTCGATTGGGATAAACAGTATCGCCAGAAAGCGAAGACCGAATCCCGAATTAATCCGAGCCAAAGCATCCTGCTCTGAGTTGTTTTCATGTCGCGATTGACGCAGCTTTTTGCAGAGCGCGCTGAAATTGAGGGGGCCGAGTTGCCAGAGCAGGTAATGAGCAGCGTCATCGCGCGTCTTCAACGGGAGAGCCGCCGCGGCAAGACTGCTGAGCAAAAGATGCAGTTCTTTCTTAGTAGAAGAAAAATCAACTCTGTTGAGGCCGTCCGTGATTTGCACTGTCAAGGTTTGCTAGAGCCTATTGGTACAACGTTTCCCGCTGGGTTCAGAATTCTTGTGAAGAAACAGACGAATGCTGAGCGAATGCGGTTTACGATCGCGCATGAAATTTGCCACACCTTCTTCTACGAATTTGTGCCGGAATTGAAGTTTGCTCCCCATGACCGTGATTCCGACGAAGAGCGCCTGTGTGACGTTGGCGCGGCTGAACTACTCATGCCAGCTACTTCGGTTAGACGGGCCGCGCGCTCAATGCCGGTTTGCCTCGAATCACTCGAACGCCTAGCAAATCAATTTGTGGTCAGCCTCGCGGCAATGTTTCTGCGATTGCGGTCTCTTCGCCTTTGGCGGTGCGAGTTGTCAGAGTGGCATCGAATGATGAATGGGACGTTTGTTCTGGAGCGCTCTTATGGTGGAAAGCGTCTGGCGTGGGAATGGGAGGAGAAATCGATCTTAAGAACGGCCTGGAAGTCAAACAAAGGCGCATTCGGGCATACGTTCGTAAGATACGAGGGCGTCGGTGGCGTGCAATATTTCAAGCCCACGCAATATGAAGTTCGACGCTTAGGCGAGCGTGTGCTCGCGCTTTGGGGTGCAAATATCGAAAGCTCAGGTAACCGATACCCGCTCTTCGACGGCGGGTGCTCATAGAAATGGGCGGGTATGCATGCCGCACTCACTAGCCTAATACGTCATGCACGCCGCATTGAGGATCCCCGCGGCGAGCGACACGGCGCCGAGGAACACGCCCGACGCGACCTTGCCGTCCGTGATCTGGCGCGTCA
>Ga0209343_10008830_pt1 | contig 11640 bp, 10 predicted proteins | sample RifCSPlowO2_02_FD_184026 | JGI IMG/M metagenome (GOLD analysis project Ga0209343, IMG submission 184026) | Groundwater microbial communities from Rifle, Colorado - Rifle CSP2_plank lowO2_0.2 (SPAdes) (version 2) | ecosystem: Environmental > Aquatic > Deep subsurface > Groundwater | place... | reverse complement strand
GCATTTGACCATGGAGGGCTATCTCCGATGGAAACATGTTGGGGGAGGGGGAATGGGAGTAGTCCAACAGATCCTGGATCGAATCGGCTGCAAGCGGGATGTGCAATTGAGGGTTCCGTTTTCCGTGCTGGGCTCGATCGTCGAGCGCACCGATTTGATCGCCACGGTGCCCCAGCGCATGGCAAAGAGGTTGGCGGCCAGTTCAAAAACCCAAATTGTGCCTGCCCCAAGAGAACTCAAGGGATTTACTTATCTGCAGATTTGGCACCCTCGCTACGAATCAGATTCGGTCCATAAATGGCTTAGAGAATTAATCAAGCAGGTCGCAGTCTAGGACATAGGTTGGGGCAGTCTCAGGAAAAAGAACTGAGAAGACTCCGGACAGCCGATTTGTTTGCAGGCCTAAGAAAACTTTGGAACGAGATACGATAAGCTGGAGGGCGCGCTGCCAGCGTCGTTTCCGCAATAATTTCGGTCGTGGGTCAGTTTGAATATTTCCGAACTGGAAGGGCACGGTTTCACCCGTGCCGCACAGCCGGTGCATCAAGCGGGTTCAACCGCTGAGGTCCGTCGTTTTAGTTATCACACAGACTCTGAAGCCATGCCCTTACATTCAAACTGACCCCGTACCATAATTTCGAAACCCTTGACATCCGAACAGAGGTTCCCTATAGTGGCATTTTGGGATTTTGTAATGGGCTCCATCTACTCCAATCCGGCAATACGACAGGCGCAGGGATGCTGTGCGATGGCCTGTTGTTGTATCTGTTGTTGTAACTCCGCCGGCTTGGGGGGAGATGTTTTGAGCTAACGCAATCATCAAGACAGTTTCCTGATACCCACCAGCCGGCAACAACGGTTGGTGGGTTTTTTGTTTTCTGAAGGGTTGTATGGGACCTGGGTATTGGGAATCGGCGAATGCGGCGGCGATGGGCCTGCTGGGTGTGCCGTCGGGAGCGGCGCTGTGGGACTTTCTTCAGACCAGCCTCCCCAACTACACCGGCGAATTGATCGCCGAGTTCCGCTGGGTGATCGTTCTGGCGGGGCTGATCGTCGGCTTTCTGGTCGGCTTGACGGGCGTCGGCGGCGGGATATTGCTCACTCCGCTTTTGATTTATTTGGGGATTCAACCCACCATCGCCGTGGGAAGCGACCTGTTGTACGGCTCCATTACCAAGATGGTGGGCGCCTATCAGCACTCCCGGCGGGACAGCATCCATTGGGATTGGGTGCGATACATGGCGATGGGAAGCGTGCCCGCTTCGCTGGCAGCCGTCTACCTGCTCCATCTCATGCGAGTGCACTATGGCTCGGCGGACGGGATGGTGCGGCTGAGCTTAGGAGTGGTCCTGCTGGTCGCGGCGATCCTGACCCTGGGCAATGAGATTTATTCGCGGTTCCGCAACCGGCCCGACGCGCAAGAACCCGTAGACCCGCGAGGTCACGCCGGCAAGATTGTGCTGTTGGGAGCCGTCGTGGGTTTTCTGGTGGGGCTGACCTCGCTCGGCAGCGGGGCCATCATCGCGGTGGCGCTGATAGCCCTGTCGCGTCTGCCCGCCACGCGGATCGTGGGGACCGACATCGCTCACGCGCTGGTGTTGGTGAGCGCGGCAGCTCTAGCGCACTGGCAACTGGGGACGGTGAATATTCCGCTGGCCGCCAACCTCCTGCTCGGTTCCCTGCCCGGAGTGGTTGTGGGGAGCCGTCTCGCCTATTACACGCCGGCCCAGCCCTTGAAGTTCGGGATGGCGTTGCTGGTTCTGGCCGGCGCCCTGAAGATGATCCGCGTTTTCTGAGCCAAGCAATTTACGAAGGGATGTGACAGAATAGAAGCATGGGAAGTAACTTGCCAATTTCACCGCATGGCGGCCGGCTCGTCAACCGGCTCCTCACCGCCGACGAAGCAACGGAATGGAAGAGCCGGGCCGCCGAATTGCCGCAACTGCGCCTGGATTTCCGGCAATTGACGGATTTATACCTGTTGGGGGAGGGCGCGTTCAGTCCGCTGGAAGGATTTCAAGGCCGGGAAGAAGTCTGGAGCGTGGCGCGGGAGTTTCGCCTCCGGTCGAAGCTCCTGTGGAGCATCCCGCTGTTGCTGCTGGCGGGGGAGGAGGCGCGGGCCTGGAAGGAAGGCGCGTCGGTCCTGCTGCTCGGTCCCGACGACTCGAAGCCGGTCGGAGTGCTCCACCTCGATGAGAAATTTCGCCTGGAGAAGCCGGAATACGCGGAACTGATCTTCCGCACCAAAGAGGACAAGCATCCCGGCGTGGCGTGGCTGTACAGCGCCGGAGACACGGCCCTGGCGGGAAAGGTGAGCGTGTTTCCCGGTTGGCGGCCCTTCGCGTATGACGGGTACGCAGCCACTCCCCGCGAGACCCGGAAAGCCATCAGCGAGCGGGGCTGGACGCGCGTGACCGGATTCCAGACCCGCAACCCCATCCACCGCGCGCACGAATACGTGCTCAAGGTGGCTCTGGAACTCTCCGACGGCATTCTGATTCACCCCCTGGTGGGCGAAACCAAGTCTGACGACGTGCCCGCCGACGTGCGCCTGCGGTGCTATGAAGCGCTGATCGCCAACTACTTCGTTCCGGAACGGACCTTGCTCGCGCTCTACCCGACCTGGATGCGCTACGCGGGGCCGCGCGAGGCCATCTTTCACGCCCTGGTGCGGAAGAACTACGGTTGCACGCATTTCATCGTCGGACGCGACCACGCCGGAGTCGGCAAGTATTATGGCCCGTTCGAAGCGCAGGAAATCTTCCGGCAGTTCCCTGTGGAGGACCTCGGGATTCGGCCGCTGTTCTTCGACAGCGTCTTCTTCTGCAAGCATTGCGGCGGCATGGCCAGCAACAAGACCTGCGCGCACCCGATGGATGCGCACGTCGAACTGAGCGGCACCGAAGTGCGGACGATGCTGCGCAACGGGATTTTGCCGCCGCCGGAGTTCTCGCGCGAGGAAGTGGCCCGCATCCTGATTGAAAGCATGAAGGAACCCTCCAACGGAACGGGCGCCTGAAAAAGTTATTTTGTTGTGACATGAAAAGGAGTCAATTGCTGGTATGGCCTTATTACAACAGGAAGTAGAAAGCTGGGCAGAGAAACTGGAAGGGCAGACGGCCGAGGCCGTGCTGGCCTGGGCGCTCGAACGGTTCCATCCCCGGATCGCGCTCTCGAACAGTTTGCAAACCGAGGACATGGTGGTGCTCGATATCGCCTGGCGGATTCAGCCCCAGGTCCGCGTCTTTACGCTCGACACGGGCCGCCTTCACCAGGAAACCTACGACATGATGGACCGCGTCCGGGACCGCTACGGCATTTCCATGGACGTGCTCTTTCCCGACGCCGCCGAGGTCGAACAGATGGGGCGGACGAAGGGCCTGAACCTTTTCTACGAAACCGTCGAGAACCGCCATGCGTGCTGCGGCGTGCGCAAGGTGAACCCGCTCCGAAAGCAGCTCGCCGGCCTGGACGCTTGGGTGACCGGGCTGCGGCGTGACCAGTGGGCGTCCCGCACCAACATCCAGAAGGTTGAGATAGACGCCGGCAACCGCGGCATGGTGAAGCTCAATCCCATCGCCGACTGGACCCAGGAACAGCTCGACACGTACGTCAAGGTCCACAGCGTCCCCCAGCACGGCCTCTACTCGAAGGGATTCACCAGCATCGGCTGCCTTCCCTGCACGCGGCCCACTCAACCCGGCGAGAATCCCCGCGCGGGCCGCTGGTGGTGGGAACAAGACCTGCAAAAAGAGTGCGGACTGCACGTGGCAGAGAAGGCCGGGTAGGGCGGTTTCGGATCGTCACGTGCGGGTAGCCACGGCGAACGCTTTTCTCGCCGTGGGCTTTTTCTTAATTTACAAACCCACGGCATCCCGGCTGGCCGGGATGCCGTGGCTACCCCGCTCCACAACTCCACCGTTGAGTGCCTTGGCGATGACGACGGGGACACCACACCGCGCCAGTGAAGATTGGGTTGCTCTGGGGACCGGCCTCGCCCTGTTCGTTCTTTCCCTGGGATTATTGGCGGGAGTGGACCTGCTCGGCTGGGCGGTGGCAACCAACGTCTGGACCAAATTGGGATCCGCGTTATCCCCTGCCTCGAAAGCCTACGCCGCTCTCCCCGGAACCGGGAGTTTGCTCGCCACCTACCTGTTTTTACTCCTGCTCCTGTTGGGCGGCGCTCGCCTCTTGGGCGCGGACCTTCGGAAGTTTGGATGGGGTTTTACGGCGGTCTTTGCCGTGAGCTACGCCTGCTGGATCCTCGGCAGTTGGGCTTACATTGCCGCAACGCGGGACAAGCTCGAAAGCTTCGGAATCGGGTGGTCCTTGAACCTGACTTCGGAGGCGGGGCTGGTGATCGCGCTGGCGGCGGGCCTGATCGTGGGCAATTTCCTCCCGCGCTTCGGCGAGAGGATTCGGGAGGGGGTGCGGCCCGATTGGTACATTAAGATCGCCATCGTTCTGCTGGGCGGCTTCCTGGGCGTTACGGCGGCGGAACGGATCGAGCTGGCCACCGCCGTGATGTTCCGGGGCCTGTGCGCCGTGGTCGAAGCGTACCTCATCTATTGGGCGCTGGTTTACTGGATCGCGCGGAAATATTTCAAATTTTCCCGGGAATGGGCCGTGCCGCTCGCTTCGGGGATCTCGATCTGCGGCGTGTCGGCGGCAATTGCGACGGGGGCCGCCATTCGGGCGCGGGCGGTGGTGCCGATCATGGTCTCCTCGCTCGTCGTGATTTTTGCCGTCATCGAGCTGCTGGTGCTGCCGTTTCTGGCGCAGCATTTTCTCTATACCGAACCAATGGTCGCGGCGGCATGGATGGGCCTGGCCGTCAAGACCGACGGCGCGGCGGTGGCGAGCGGCGCCATCGCCGAGGCGCTGATCCGGGCCAAGGCGCTCGAGGCGACCGGCATTGCGTACCAGCCGGGCTGGATCGTCGGGACCGCGACCACGGTGAAGGTGTTCATTGACATCTTCATCGGGGTGTGGGCGTTTCTCCTTGCTCTGATTTGGTGTACGCGGATTGAGAAACAAAGCGGGGCCAAGGTTCGCGTTGCCGAAATCTGGGAACGCTTCCCCAAGTTCGTCCTCGGCTATCTGGCCACGTTCGCGGCGACGCTGGCGGTGGGGCTTTCGTCCCCGGACTTGCTTGCCCGCCTCAAACCGGCGATGGGCGAAGCCAATTTGTTCCGGGCGATCTTTTTCGCCATGACCTTTTTCAGCATCGGGGTGGTCTCCGACTTCAAGCGTCTCTGGAGCGAAGGCATCGGGAAACTGGCCGCCGTGTACGTTCTCTGCCTGTTCGGCTTTATCATCTGGATCGGGTTGTTTATTTCCTGGCTGTTCTTTCATGGAGTGAAGCCGCCCGTCGTGGGGGGCTGAGAACCGTTCGAAAAAGCGAGGAGTATGAGCGAAGAACCGAAACTGGCGGACGAAATCAGGAGCATGCGGGAGGAACCGCTGCTTCCCATCGAGCGAAAGCTGATCGGCTGGAGCCTGGCCCTGGGGATCGGCCTGCTCGGGTTGCTGCTTTGGATCAGCAACGCGTTCTTTCCCTCCGCGCCGTGAGTGTCCGAACGGCCGATTGCCGGCGTAAAATATTGTGACGCTGCCGGCAAGAGGCTGTTTTTGAAGATGGCGTTCTGCTGTGTTAGGATTAGCTCCCCATTGTCAAGCGTCGGCATGATTTGCGAGGATCGTAGTGAAGAGGTCCCCCAATGGGTTCCCGATGCTAGACGCTGGCGGCGGGCGCGGTTGCCCGGCGCAACGGAAGAGTTGACTTCAACCAGTCAAGTCACGTGACCAAACATCTCCTTCGATTCCTTTCCGGCCCCATAGTTTTTATCCTCTTCAACTCCCTTCCGCTCGCGGGGTTGCCGCGCCCCGGCCGGCTCGTCCTGGCTACCTTCGCCTGGGCCGTCGTGTGGTGGATTACGCAGCCTGTCCCTTGGGGGATCACCGCGTTGCTGCCGCTGATTCTGTTCCCCGCTTTGGGCGTTATGAGTGCCGCGGAAACCGCCGGCCTCTATGGCCAAACGGTTTTTTTCTGGGTCATGGGGCTGGCGCTGCTCGGATACGCGATGCAAAAGCACGGGCTTGCCAAGCGGTTTGCGATTGCCATTTTGAACATCCAAGGCGTCGCCACCTCCACGCATCGCCTGCTCTTCTTTTATATGCTGGCCGGCACGATCCTTTCCATGTTCGTTTCCGATTCGGCGGTAGTCGCCATGATGATGCCGATCGGCATCGCGCTGCTTTCCTACGTCCGCACGCTGGCCGGGCGCTCCGAGGCGGGCGCGTTTCACAATCTCGGCAACTTCATCGCCCTGGGAACGCTGTATGCGGCGGTGGCGGGCGGCGTCGCCACGGTGGCGGGAGCACCGCCCAACATCGTTGCCGCCACGGTGCTGGAAAAGCTGACCGGGGAAACGATCAGTTGGTTTCGCTGGATGAAGGTCGGGGTGCCCCTTTCACTGGCCGTTGTGGTGATCTTTTATTTCATCCTTCGCTTTTTCTTCAAACCCGAAATTACGGCGATCCCCGGGGGCCGGGAATTCCTCCGCGAGGAAGCCCGGAAGCTGGGAAAGATGAACCGCGGGGAGAAGAACGTTTTGTTCACCTTCGGTGTGATGGTGGTGTTGTTTACGGTACCCTCGATCGCTCCCTTTGCGCTGGGCGAGCAGCACCCGGTCGCGGTTTGGCTCCGGCAGAGTCTTTCGATTTGGACCGTGCCGCCGATTGTGATGTTCCTGCTGTTTGCGTTGCCGAGCGACATCCGAAGCGGAGAGTTCACCCTGGGGTGGAGGGACGCCGTCGAGCGGACCCCCTGGCACGCCATGCTGCTCTGCACCGGCGCGATCGCCATGACGGAAGCGCTGGGACGCTTCGGTTTCATCGAATTCATGAAAACGGCTCTGGCCGAAACGGGCGTCAGCAGCGCCACTCTGCCGTTCCTGGCCCCGTTTGCCGCGGCGGCGATGACGGAAATGGCTTCCGGGACCGCGACCGTGGCGCTCCTCGGAAACATCTTTATTCCCGCCGCGGTCCAGCTTGGTTACAACCCGGCCTCGATCACCGTCGCGATGGCGAATGTGGCCATCGGGATGGCGTTTCCCTGGAGCGGCGCGCCCACCGCCGTGGCCTTTGCCTCCGGCGAAATTGACATCAAGGACATGATGCGGGTCGGGCTGGTCGCCGACGCCATCCTGGCTCTAACCGTGGCGCTGGTGCATCTGCTGTTCGCGCCGATCTTCTGAGGCGAAATTGGCAGGGATTCCGCAATCCTGAAGCGGCTTTCCTTGCCGAGGCCTTGCCACGCCCCAAAGAATGGTAGAATCTCCCCCAGTCCGAGAGGAGGCGTACATGCGCAGACTGCTTCGATTGAACTTCCGGCGAAGCCCGGTTGCCTGGGTAATTGCGCTGGCAGGCGCGGCGTTGTCGGTCCTGCTCGCCGGGCGGGGAACTGTCCTGAGCCTGGGCGGGTCATTCGACACCGCTATGCGCGACGGCGCTGTGCGAAGGCCGACCGGCCAACCCCAACTCGTCTCCATTGAGCCGCTGCCCCAGTCGCTCTCCCAATCGCTCTCTATGATGGACGGGGAGATGTGCCAGTGGATGCCGGCCAGCAGTTCGGAGGGTTTGGTGGCGGCGCTCCGGCAAGCGCGGCCAGCCCTCCTTAGCCAAGGCGTCGGAGGGCCGGCGGCCCGCGCGGCTTCCGCCGCCGCTGCGGACGGGCACACCTCGCTCGCCCTCGAGCGGCCACCGGTGCGCACGATTCGCGACTCCTTTCCGACCTATAGCGCCGTGGCAGTGGATGTCCGGAACAATGAAATTGTCCTCCAGGATGAGAACCTTTTCCAGATCATGGTCTATGACCGGATGGCGAACACGCCTCCCGCCGCCACCATGACGGAGCCGAAGCGGGTCATCAGCGGGCCGCTGACCAAGTCCGAGTTCAACTGCGGTCTCTACATAGACCCCCAGACCGGCGACATTTACTCGGTCAACAATGACACCCTGGACACCCTCGTGATCTTTTCGCGGAATGCCCGAGGAAATGTGCGACCGGACCGAGAGTTGCACACCCCGCACCGCACTTACGGCATTGCCGTGGAAGAGGCCAACGAAGAGATGTATTTGACGGTCCAGGACCCGCCGATGGTGGTCGTGTATCACAAGTACGCCAAGGGGGAGGAGAAGCCTGTTCGTGTGCTTCGGGGAAACCGGACGGGGCTTGCCGACGCCCACGGGCTTGGCCTCGACACGAAGAACGGCTGGATGTTCGTCGCGAACTATGGCAGCGCCGCTGCCTATGCGGACGAAGGCGGAAATGCGGTCGGCACGGGAACCAGTTTGGCGACCGAGGGCACGGCGATGGTCCCCGGCTCCGGCCGGTATTATCCCCCCTCGATCACCGTGTATCCCATCCAGGCCAGCGGCAACACGGCCCCGCTGCGGACGATCAGCGGTCCCAACACGACGCTCAATTGGCCCGCCCACATCTATGTGGATGAGGAGCAGGGAGAGGTCTTCGTGGCCAATGACGGGGACAACTCGATTGTCGTATTCCGCGTCACCGACAGCGGAGACGTCGCGCCGACCCGCGTGCTCAAAGGTCCCCGGACGCTGATTCAAAACCCCACCGGCATTTTCGTGGATACGGTTCACAATGAGTTGGTGGTGGCCAACATGGGCAGCCACTCGGCCACCGTATATCCGCGCGCGGCGCAAGGGAACACGCCTCCGCTGCGCACCATCCGCAGCGGCCCGCTCGGCCAGCCGGCGCTCATGATCGGCAATCCCGGCTCGGTCGCCTACGACACCAAGCGGAACGAGATCATCGCGCCGAACTGAGTGGCCCACCCGCAAATTGCGATCTTCGCCAGGTTGGCGAAGGGAGGCGACGCGCCGCAACGGTTGATCTTCGGGCAAGCCAGCAAAGTCAGCCGCACCATGCACGCCATCCGCTACAACGAGAAGCGGGATGAGTTTTATGTCGGGAATCCGTTCGCGCAGGCGGTGCTCACGTTCCGCGGCGGCGCGAACGGACAGGAAGCGCCCATTCGGACGATCCAGGGCCCGAAAACCACTCTCGAAAGCCCGGACACATTGGAAGTAGACCCTGTCCACGAGGAAATCATCTCGCCGGAGCTCGACAGGGTTCTGGTTTTCCCCCTGGCTGCGACCGGAGACGTGGCGCCGCTCCGGGTTTTCCGCAGCCCGGCGAAAAACGGCTGGAGAGCCGCCGGGGGCATCGCGGTGGATCCCGTCCACAATGTGCTGGTGTTGGCCGGAACCGTGCTGGGAGACGCGAAAGCGGGATACAACAGCCCGTACGGGGACCGCCGCGAAGCGCTGCTGATCTTCGACCGGATGGCCACCGGAGAGGTGCAGCCGTTGCGGGTGATTCGCGGGCCGAAAACCGGAATGCACGCCATCCGGCAAATGGAGATTCAGCCGAAGGGCGGCTGGCTGGTCATCTCGCAGATGACCTCGGGCGAGATCCCGGAGCCGGAAGGAACCTTCGTCGGCGTCTGGAGCATCCACGACAGCGGCAACGTCCCGCCGCGGTGGAAGATCGAAGGAAAGCCGGGCAATTCGATGAAGAAGCCCCACGGGATCGCCCTCAATCCGAATCACAAGGAAGTGGTCGTGGCGGACATGCGCCTCAACGCCCTGCTGACCTTCTACTTTCCCGAGATTTTTTAGTTCTCCCGGTTCTCGGGCAGGACGCGGTGTTATGCAGGCTGTCATCAGCAAGAGTTAGCTGCTCAAGCTCTGCGCGTGCCGGCAACCCTTTCCTCCCTGTGTCGAGCGCGGTACAATGAGCCATAGGTAGCCACGGCACGTCTTTCTGTGCCGTGGGCTTTTGGCTTTGCGCCCGATCCACGAGGTCCGATATGCGTGCTAAACCCGAGGCAACCATCGAGGACCTTTACCGAGTCCCTGAACACGGCAAAGCGGAGCTGGTACATGGAGAACTACGCCTGATGTCACCCACTGGAGGATTGCCTGGCTACGCGGCTTTGGAGATTGCCATGAGCCTGCGCGAGTATGCGCGGCGGACTCGACGGGGGTACGCGCTGGGCGACAATGTCGGATTTCTCGTAAACCTGCCCCGCCGCAAATCCTTTAGTCCGGACGCCGCCTTTTACACGGGTGAATTACGGATGAAGTTTTTGGAAGGCGCGCCCGTGTTTGCCGTCGAGGTCCGCAGCGAAGAGGATTACGGTCCGAAAGCCGAGCGGGAGATGGCGGAAAAGCGAGCCGATTATTTCGCCGCCGGAACCCTGGTGGTTTGGGATGTGGACTTGCAGAGTGCGGAGGTCGTGCGGGTCTATCGCGCCAGCCATCCCGATCAGCCAGCCACTTATCGGCGCGGCGAAGTGGCGGAAGCCGAGCCGGCTGTGCCGGGTTGGACCATGCCCGTGGACAACCTATTTCCTCCGACCACCTAAGCAAGCGCCGCAGCCGTCGGGAGGGTGGCGAGGGGACGATTCTAACGAGTTACGGCGTTGTCCTGCCGGTCCACCGTGCCCTCAAGGCGGCGCGGTCAACGGCCGTTCCTCGGAGGTAGACTGCGGAGATTCGCCGCGTATTCGTGATGTCGTCGAGCGGATTGGCATCCAGCACGATGAAGTCTGCGCTCTTGCCCGCCGCCACCGTGCCGGCGTCCGTGAGTTGCAGCAGGTCGGCCGAGTTGCGAGTCGCAGCCGTGATGACCTGCGCCGGCGTCATCCCCGCCGCCACCATGTCCGCCATCTCGACGTGTGCCGCCCAAGGGATGGGTCCGTCCGTGCCAAAGGCGATCCGAACGCCCGCCGCATTGAGCTTTGCCAGATTGCGGGCCTGGATTCCGAACGTCTTCTGGGCGTCCGGCCGGTCCGTGCTCTCCGCCTGAAGTTTCTGCAACTCTTCGGCGGGGATACTGTCGGCGAGCCAGCTAAAGTCCTGCTTCACTCCCCGATCGGGCAGGTTCGGCGCGAGGATCATGTTCGGGCGCTCCTTGATCAGGTTGACGAACTCGTCGTCAATGTCCCGGTCGCGGACTCCATGAGCGAATAGGTCGAGGCCCGCGCGGAGAAGCCCCTTCCCGTCCTGGAGCGTAAAGATATGGGCCGTGACGCGGAGGTTGTTCTTGTGGGCTTCGTCAATAACCGCGGTATACAGGGCTGGGCTCAACTTCGTGACTGTGCGGTTTCTGTCGTCCACCCACATCTTGACCAGGTCCACCCTCTTCTGGGCCAATTCCTGGACGGCCGTCCGGGCCTCGTCTTCGGTTTTGATCCAGTACGGATCCTCCGAGCGCCCCGGCTCCGGCCCCGTGATCCCGCGTCCTGCGGTGCGCAATCGCGCGGCGTTGGGGATCGTTTCTTCCCGCACCTGAAACGCCGGATCGAAATCCCGTCCGAGGCTCGTCGCGACGCCGACCCCGTAGTACGCAAAACGCTGCAACGCATCCACGAGACCCTCTCGATCCTGCGCCAGGTGCTTGTGGGTATCAATGATCGCCGGCATGACGGTCTTGCCGGTCAGATCCACACGCGACGCTCCCGCCGGGACGTTGAGCTGCCCCCTTTGGCCGACCGCGGTGAACCGGTTGTTCTCAACGATGAATGCAGCATTTTCGATGGGTTG
>Ga0209343_10008827_pt1 | contig 11641 bp, 8 predicted proteins | sample RifCSPlowO2_02_FD_184026 | JGI IMG/M metagenome (GOLD analysis project Ga0209343, IMG submission 184026) | Groundwater microbial communities from Rifle, Colorado - Rifle CSP2_plank lowO2_0.2 (SPAdes) (version 2) | ecosystem: Environmental > Aquatic > Deep subsurface > Groundwater | place: Rifle... | reverse complement strand
TAGGTATTTTATTACAATTTTCATATATACATTTTTTAACCATAATATAATATAAATAAACTATAATTTATGTATATTATAAATTTCATTTTTTTTTTGTGTGTCATATTAAAAATAAATTTTACGATAAGTTTTTTGTTATATGATATATCATATAATAACTATCTTTTATCTATAATAAAAAAAGTATGAATTATGTAAGCTGTTGCGTATTGTAAAATTCAGTGAAGGGGATATCTTTGAACTGTAATTTTTTGTCGGAGCTTGTATATCGTTCCATTGGTACAAATATACATTTTAGATATGAATTATATCTAATATGATTGGCAAGCCAATTTTCTTCTATTACACCTGTAGAACGTTTTATTTTTGTTTGTTTTAGTGATGTAATATAATCATTAAGTTGATTGGTAAGTTCACAAAGTCGTAAATAATCAATTTGTTGTTGACACTGTATATTAGGACAAATGTATATTCCATCCTGATCACGATCATTAGGTAATAACGTAAAAATAAATATTTGAGACGGATCCATAACATAATCTTTTCCACAAACATTACATTTTTGTATTTTACCATCATAATCTAAATCATGGCAATCCTTAAGATATTTTATCTTATATGGTAAAAATTTTTTATAAATATCCGTAAGTTCATTAGAAACATCAATCAAAGTTGTTGTCATTTTTCGGTGGTTACTTATATAATATAGTATACAACTAAAATGTAATATTTTCAATTTTTCTCAGAAAAATTGAAAAATATAAAAAATCATAAATAACATAGTATATTAGATATATGAAGAAACGAAAGAGAGCTAAACTAGATAATCTTATTGATACGATATCAAGTGATGAAGATGAATTAGATAAACATATACAACATAAGAAAATACATACCGATTTTGTGGAAAATTATCCGTTGAATGATATATGTATACACAAAAAGGCAAGTATACTTGAAGAAATTCAAAAAAGAAAAATAACTATGAATCAAGTATATGAATTAGAGTTATCAATGGATGAGTACATTTGGTTTTGGACATATATCAATATGAGATGTCAATTAGATCAAAAAAACCAAGATATGTATACAGAAGAGTATTACGATATTACGGAAAAAATATACAAAAAATATATTTTACTTAAAACACAAGAAAAAGATTTTCAGGAATTTAGAAAAGTAAACGATGTATCTATTATTGATAAAATTATTACTTCTAATCAAAGTGTTGATGTTAAGGTATTATTATATAAAAAATATAAGTTATATTGTGAAGATACATATTCTGAAGATTATGCGAAATGTATTGAATGGATAGATATAATATTAAGTATACCATTATCAATAAGTCAACCCGAAGTAATGTTAACTGATACTGACATATGTAATAAACTTAGGAAATTAAATTATTGTTTGTCTAACAAAATTTATGGACTTGAATGTATTAAAGAACAAATTATTAAAACAATGTGTTCGCAACTTTTGAATTCGTCAAATACTGGTAATAAAATTATGACCTTAGTTGGTCCGCCGGGCGTCGGTAAAACAACAATTGGTTCAATTATAGCCGGTGCCATGGAAATTCCGTTTGATCAGATTTCTTTTGGGTCAATTCAAGATGCCAAAATTCTGACGGGACATTCAAGTACATATATTGGTGCTATTCCTGGATTATTTACAAAGATATTAATTAAATCACAACGGCTAGATATGGTTATATTGTTAGATGAAATAGATAAAATTACTAATTCTCCTGACAGTAACATAACATCAATTCTATTTCATGTTTTAGATAAATCACAAAATCATAAATTTAGAGATGTATATATACCAGAAATTCCATTAGATTTATCTAGAATAATATTTATATGTGCTGCTAATTCGATTCAAAATATAGATTCTGTTTTGAGAGATCGTATGACAATTATTACTTTGCCAGGATATAATATCGATGATAAAATGATAATAGCGAGAAAATATTTAATTCCAAAATTCATAAAAGAATTAAAATTTAATGAAAATGATATAGTTTTGAAAGATAATGAATTAAAGTATATTATAGATCATAAAACGGAAAAACAGCTAGGTGTACGAGATATAGAAAGAAAATTACGTAATATGTATGAAAGCATCGCCGTATTGAAATATACTCCGGATATTGTATATAGTTTCTCTGTACCTAATTTGAAATTTCCTTTAGAAATAAAAAAAGTACATATTGATAAATTATTAAGTTAGAAAAAATTGAATTTTTTGAAATATTTGGAAGGTTCTTAATAAAATATATAGTAACTAACCGGGCGGACAAACGGTCTGTACTTTTTTGCAATGGAACCATCTGAATCTGTGGTATGTTCTGTCGAACATCAACATACAAAGGAAGAGAATGCTTTTTTGAAGGCAATGCACACATTGACATCTGTGATTCATGGAAAAGAAGAATTTGCCTCTGGATACAGTGTTCTGGGTATCATGAACATTTTATGGGGCATGTGTGGTCATCCTTCAAGTTCTTCTGAACAGCTCGTCAAACTATTGGGGTTGACTCCGAACGAATTTTCAGATTGGTACACTTTTATGGGAGTCGTCCGTGAATGTAGCTACACGTTTGTTGCTGTAGCTAACAAACCAAAATATGAGTTCTGGAAAATCATTCTCGCTCATCAGAAAATCAAGTGTATTGACTTGGAACTCAACGATTTGGATGCAGATGCTCTAAAGGTCAATCAGGTGATCCAAGAAAAAACAACTGTCAGAAATAAGTCTGGAGATGTTATGTTACCAGGAATATCCGATTTGTTTCATCTTATTCCTGGTATGGAATTCCACTCGTTCATCATGAATATCATTATTCTACAGCAGGAGTGGGAGTCAAAGAAAACACACTGCAAAATTGGAACTCAACCAGATTTTCAATTTGTTACCAGTTTTACATTTCCAGAAGATGTTCAAGTATCTGCATGTTTTCTTTCCGATGATGTTGTGTTACTAATGATCAAGGACATCATTTATGGTATTCACAGGAACGGTGGACGGGTGCAAATTCCTTCGGATCTTCAACAATTACTATGGCTACCTGTTTATCATGTTGAAGGGGTGACAATTCCATCCGTCAACATCGATTTCAAATGCAATGTTACACCGATAGTTAGCCGGGTGCTGAGGTCAGGTGAACTAATGAAGGCTGAGCAACAGGTCAATATTCAATTGTCCGACAAAGGATGTATAGCGCGCACCGTAACGCATGAAGTACTGATTGGTGGCGCAAGCTATAATCGAGACATTGTCATCAATGGACCATTCACCCTGGGTTTGACACGCATGATTAATGGGTTACGATTTGTCGAATCTACTGCATTCGTATCATCAGACATGTTTAACCAATGCAGTTTGGGCGATGTTGGTAAAAAGTATCGTGTTATGGGGGAGGAAGGATATCATGTATGCAGTTGTAATTTTGAGTCATTCGCAACATCTTTGAAGGGAATGACACGTGAGACAGTTACACGAGAGAAACCCTCATGTCAGGCGTCACTAGGTAGAGGTAGACGGTACAAACCCGCGCCAACAGCCGAGCCAACAGCCGAGCCAACAGCCGAGCCAACAGCCGTGCCAACAGCCGAGCCAACAGCCGTGCCAACAGCCGAGCCGATGGCTATGCCAATGTATGTGCCAACGTTCATGCGAAAGTTCATGCCATCAGATTCGAATTCAGAACCAGATCTGTATTCGTAGTAAGGAAACACAGACAAGAAATAACAACAAACTTATTTTATAGTTCGATCATGTCATCAAAGAGACTATAAATTGATTTATCGTGTGTAACGACAATAATTGTTTTATTTTTAATATCATCAAGTAGATCTAAAAATATTTTTTTTGTATCTTGATCTAAAGAACTTGTCGGTTCATCCAATAAAATTATTTCTTTTTGTTGAATTATTGCGCGTAATAATGCAATGATTTGTTTTTGACCACCAGATAAATGAGATCCTTCCTTACCTACATTGGTCATAAGCCCTTTTGGAAATTTACTTAGAAACTTATCTATTTTATATTTAGTAACTATATTTTGAACATCTCCTTCATGGTAATTTGTTCCATAAAACAAATTTTCATAAATGGAACGATTAAACATTTTGGGATGTTGTTGAATATATATTATATTGTTTGTTAATGATTCATGAGAACAATCTTTAATATTATGTTCTCCTATAGTTATTTGTCCTATATAATCATCAATTCCACTTAACATTTTTAATATGGATGTTTTGCCGGTTCCTATTGGCCCTGTAATACATGTTTTTGCATGCGAACGAATTTCGAAATTAAATTTTGTTTTATAAGGTTTGTTATCGTGCAATACTTGTACATCTTTGAATACAATGTTTCCTTTGAAGATATTTGTGCATTGATTATTTGAACCTTCTTTTATTAAAAATTCGGAAAAATATTTATCTAATTCATTATATTTTCCAAGATAGTTCATGACACCCCGTAATTTAAAAATAGCCGAATTATAATACTGAATAAATGTATACGATAATAAACACAAACTTATGAGTAAATCCGGAGTTATTATTTTTTCTATATACATTTTTATTGCAAGTGCATCGAGTGCCAACATCATAATCATGCTGGACGTGCTTAATTTGAAGGTGACTTCACCACTCTTAAGTTCGCTATAGATATGCTTGTTAGAACAATTTTCTTTTACATTTTCCATATGATTCATTTCTTTATTTTGTGTGTTGAATGCAAGAATGGTATCGTTATTTGACATAATATCTTGTATTTCGTCGTATAGTTTATTTACAGATTCTTCATGGATTTTTGCGATTTCTATACATTCATTTTCTAGATATGTGGTAAGAAGAATAAAAAATACTAACATGACAATAGCAATTAGACCATATTTTATATCAGCCATTAAAAAATAAAATAATAATGCACCACCGATAAGAAGTGCTGGAACTATGTAAGTTGTTATAAGTATGTATATATTTTTGATATCTAAAACATTTTTGAGATTTATTATTAATTCATTTACATTAACACTTTTTTTAGTTGTTTTGATTGATTCAAAAACTTGATTTATGAGATTGTTTACTATAGAAAGTTCCATTTTGGGAAAACGTTTTGCCTGTATGACATCATCTAAATAAAATAAAAATTGTGCGACAACATATGGAAATATAATTTCAAATACATTAGTTAATGTTAAATTATCTACGAACTTAGGGATATCGGCTAGGACTGTACCGAAATTTCTTGAGAAAATGACATCTTGAAACCAATATCCTGCTAATAATATGCATATAGACAAGGCCATAATTTTATTATCTTTAAAAGAATCTCCTATCATTTTTTTTAAACTAATACTTATCGACATCTATATATATATTATAAAAAATATATAAATTTCGGAAAATATATTACAATAGTTTGGAACTTGATATTGACCTATAATCATTAAAAAAATGTATTTTTTACAAAAGATTTGCGAGACGATATAGAATTATTACTTTATAACGAAAGAGAAATGGCTATCAAACGTCGAAAACTTGTTGAAGAAAAATAGGCATTATCATTTTGACGATAACATATATAATTTTTTTACACACTAAAAAATAATTATGATATGTATACATATATAAATGACCCATATAGGTGGCGAAAAAAGTGAGCCCAAAATATCATCTAAAATAGCACCAAAATATCTACATCAGAAGATAGAGAAATATCTAGAAGATAAATTTGTTGTTCAGAGAGAAGAATATGTGATTAATAATGAAAGAGGAATTAAAATTAAGTATTATTTTGTTGATAAATCAGGTAGGAAGAAACTTGTTATTTTTAGAAATAAAGACGGAACATTTACTGTCAAGACCGACACAAAAGGAAAAAAGGATGAAAAAGTTATGACGAGTGCTGATTTAGTGAAAATGATTGGAGGAGATAAAGATTTAAAATTCGTAGGTGAGTTTCTTAAAACTTTAAAGGGTGGTGACTGGTTACAAGGCCGAACTAAAAAGAGAAGCCGTAAGGTTAGTAAAAAACGTAGTAGCAAAAAAAAAAATAGCAAAAGGAAGAAACGAAGTAAACATTAACTTTTTTATTATTTTACCAAATAATAAAGAACTATATATATAAAAAAATTGAATTTTAAAACTTATCGCATGATAGAAGATATATATGGCATACTTATATGAGTAATACAGATGAAAAAAGGCCAATCAATAAAATTCGCCCGCACGAGTTTGATATTGATAGATTGGAATTTGATCGAACAATTATTGAAAAGAAAATTGATCTGAAAGGGAAACAACAATCAACACGGCAATCTACACGACAACGTACAATATTCCCTAAATATGATTATCCAGATGCTATTCAAAATGAAGATAATTCGAAAATAACACGAAAAGATTGGTTAACAGTATTAACAAAACCAATTTATTTGGGAAAAGGTGGTGTTCCGACATTTAATCCAGAATACCATAAAACAAAGTCAGAGACAGCCTGTTTTTGGATGCCACTTGAAGAAGAATATGGCGGAGAAGGCGCTGTTGAATTTTGTCATATGATTGATAAAATAGATAAAAAATATGGTGATGAAATTAAAGCTAGTCCAAGTAAATATATTATGATAAAATCCGGGAAAGAAGAAGAATATATTGAAAATTTAGAATATACTCCATTAAAAAAGAAATCTCCGAAACCAAAAGATGTTTCATCCAAAGACTATAAGCCGTGGTATCGCACGCGTATTCGTTTTCCATTTAAAGAGCAAGATAATGGAGAACCTATTTTAGATATTCAATTAGCTAAGGTTGATGCAAATACAAAGACGAAAACAGTTACAACAATCACTTCTCTCGAACAACTTATGAAAGAATTTGGATATGGATGTACCGCACAATTTGTCATTGAAATGAAAACGTTCTGGATTTTAACTGCTGAGCAAAAAGGAGTGTATCCATGTGGGTTCAAACTAACATGTGGTATGATACGAATTTTGGAAGGACCTAAAGTATACAAGCCAAAAGAAATGAACTGGAATGATTTTATTGATAACGACGAAATTCCCGATAAACATACGCAACCAGTTGCACCAAATCCAGATGAATCTAAGGTTCAAGATGAATCTGAAGACGATGCACTAAAAAAGCCAGTAAAGAAATCGGAAGAAAGCGAATCTGAAGATGATGCTCCCAAAAAGCCTGCAAAGAAATCGAAGGAAAGTGAATCTGAAGATGATGCGCCCAAAAGGTCTGCAAAGAAAGCAAAAGAAAGTGACTCTGAAGATGATGCGCCCAAAAAGCCTGCAAAGAAAGCAAAAGAAAGTGACTCTGAAGATGATGCACCCAAAAGGCCTGCAAAGAAAGCAAAAGAAAGTGACTCTGAAGATGATGCCCCCAAAAAGCCACCAGCAAAGAAAGGAAAAAGTAAAAAGTAAAAAGTAAAAAGTAAATTATTTTATTATATATAATTTGCGTTAAAATTATATGAATTTTTGTATTTTATGTTTTTATTATACGATGTCAGATAACATTCAAAAAGTATTTAAATTATCAGAAATAAATATGGAAAAAATCGTTTATAGTCAGGCTATTGAAACAAACGATAATAAATACATAGTCTCAAAAATATGGTATAAAGGGAATAATATAGTTCCGCACACTTTAAATGTACAAACACCATATCTAAAGTTAAAAAATGATAATTGTCAAGAAAACATAATTGTATTTACACCAAAACATATAGCTACATACATAGATAATATTGATAGGGTAACAATAAAATTTATGGAGAAAAATGATTTTATAAATAAATATAACTTAAAAGGGTTCAGATATAAAACTTTAATTAGTGAAGTTGATAATAATGATATTTTTCGTATTAGCATCGTGAATAATCGTCATCCGATATTATTTTATTCTTCCGAAGATAAATGCGAAATTAGTAGAGATATAGTACAAAGTGTTTTAAAAAATACGGAGAAAATCAAAATTATTTTCGAAGTAGATGGACTAATAATTGATGTTAAAAATCATATTATGTTTACAAACGTAATCGCTCGCCATGTTTTAATATTTGGTATTAGGCCAGTTAAAGTAGAATTAACATCATATTCATTTGTTGATTCAGATGATGAAAAAAATAAACAAGAATATTTACAGGATAACGAAAATGATCTGGTTCTTAATACACAAACAGAATATAATATGAATGATACAAATGTTTGTATACAGCATTCCGATGATAAGTTATGTAATACTTCCGTTGAACATTCTGCAACGCCGGGTCTTGGTAAACAGGCAATAGTAAATAGTGAAGAAAGTATGGAAAATGATGATATGGAGACCGAAAATATTAAACAAGATATACCTGAAGAACAAATAAAACCTCGTGCAATTTCTCTTTCTAGTCAAAAACCAAAAGGGAAACTCGCTCAAAAAAGAGTTTATATTCGTAAAGTAAAGAAGATAGAATAAATGTTATTTATAATTTTTCAATCAAATTTTTAACTATATTTATATTATTTTTTTGCATTAGATCTATTATTGATGTTCCACCAGATTCATCATTATCGTCGTCGAATTCAGTTTTATTGGGTGTGTCTAAATCAGTTATGTTATTAGTATTTTCACAAGGACCTTGTTTAATATGTAGATTATTATGTAATTTGTTTATCTCTTCGCATCTTGTTTCACAATTTTTGCAATATGTATCATATGTTTTTTCATTAATTGTTGTATTTAGTATGTCATCATTTTCATAGATCCATTTTAAATTTTCTTGAATTGTTTCATATAAACAATGAGTATCTTCCAAGAATTCTCCGTCTTCAATTTTGAGTTGTAAGATTATGCATAAATTTTCTAGTTCATTACGTTTGGTTCTACAAGTAGATAATATATTTTCTTTGAATATAGGCATATTATGTTCTTTATAATAATCACATATTACGTTGCAATTTGTATGAATTTCGTTGATTTTATTGATATATTCAGATTTTGATATTTTATTGTGAATATGTAACCATAACAAGGTATCATCTATTAAATCTGCTAATTCCTGTATGTGATCGCGCGAAATATTCATATCGTTATTAGATATCATATCTAATATGGAATAACATAATTCTACTGTATTCTTTTTGAGTTCTTTTAGTTCATTTTTATTAACATCTGTCATTCCAGTTAATCCCATATCTTCTTCTTCTATTTTGACAAATACATTGTTAATATTTTTTTCTTCATCATCATCGTCATTCCCATATACTGTAGTCATGTTTGGATTATTATCAGATGATGACGTAACATTGTTATTTCCATTAATACATTTCATTACCAATAATGTATATTTTTTTTTAATAGATTCGGATATTTTTTCATATTCATCATCTTCGCGCATATCATAGGGTTTTTCTTTAAGCCATGCTAATATTTTGTTAACATCATCAGTTATTGTTTTTTTTATGTCATCAGATAATGTTGTTAATTTATTTCTCATATTAAGTAATATATTAGAACACATATCATTAATATCATAATACATCCATTTCTTTCTTTTTTCAAGTTCATCTTTAATTTCATATTCGTGAGACTCATCAATCAATCGGCGAAGTTCCTCAGCAGAAAGATGTTTCGTGTTACTTGTTACAAACATAGATGTTTGAATATTTGTTTTTATATTTTTCGCTTCAACATTTATAATTCCATTTACATCTATTTTAAATGTAACTTCTATTTCCGGAAGACCTCGTAGTTGTGGTGTTATTCCATTTAATTCAAATTCTCCAACAAAAAAGTTATCTTTTGTCAGAGTTCTTTCCCCTTCATATACTTTAATTTTAACACTTTCCATATAGTCTGTATCTGTAGTATACATTTTTTTTCCATATGTTGGTATTATTTCACCTCTTCGAATGATAGTACTCATAATACCATTCATTATTTCCACACCCAAAGACAATGCCGTGGTATCTAATAAAGTGACCGATTCCGAAAAAGGTTCATCTGAATGTGATAGTAAATATCCTTGAATTGATGCGCCAACTGCCACAACTTCATCAGGGTTAATAGTGCAATTTGGTTCTTTGGAAAATTTAATTTTCAGGAGTTCTCGTATTTTAGGAATTTTTGTCATTCCGCCAACTAATAATATTTCATCTATTTCAGCTATACTTATATTAGCTTGTCGCAAAATGTCATTTATTGGTTTTAGACACAACATGAATAAAACTTTACATAAATCTTCAAATTCTTTTCTGGTTATCTTATAAAATAAATCTTTATTTTCATAAAAATTTTTGACGGCGATATGTGTTTCTGTAATAATTGATAATAATTGTTTTGCTTGTTCACAACTATTTCGTAATCGTTGTAATGACAAAGAAGATAATTTTTCTATACTAAATTCAGGATTATTATAAGTGAATTTTTTAATACAGTAATCAATCAAACAGTTATCAAAATCACTTCCGCCGAGTTTCATGTTTCCAGCTGTAGCTATAACATCAAATATTCCATTTTCAATATTCAGTAATGATATATCTAAGGTTCCTCCTCCAAAATCATAAACTAAAATTTTTTGGAGTTTACATTTCTCTGTTTTTGTTCTTTCTAATAATCCATATGCTAGTGCTGCGGCGGTTGGTTCATTGATTATACGTATACATTCTAGACCAGCTATATCTGCGGCTAATTTAGTGGCTTGTCGTTGTCCGTCGTTAAAGTGAGCTGGAATTGTAATAACACATTTTGTTATTTTTTTATGCAGATAATCCGAAGCCATTTGTTTTACTTTTGTTAATATAGCTGCTGAAATTTCCTCTGGCCGGAATAATTTGTCTTTTTCATTACATGTTTTAAGAAAAATGTCTTTATTTTCATCTCCCACAATATCATACGATAAAAAGTTCTTTTCTTTAATAACAAAAGTATCATCTATTTTTCGTCCGATTAATCTTTTTACCTCATAAAAAACATTTTTAACATTTATGTCTTTTTGATTTTTAGCATCTTGCCCTAAATATCTATTTTTATTGGTGAATGCTACGAAACTTGGTATAGTTTTGTTTCCAAATTCATCAGGAATTACTTCGGCTCCGTTATTTCTCCATATTGCTACACATGTATTTGTTGTTCCAAGATCGATGCCGATAATATGTTCTTCTAATAATTCTTTTGGTATTTCGCCCATATTTTTATAATCTGTGTCTGGAATAATATTAATTGTATTATTATGATCACACATTATAATATCGAAAAGTTATTTAATTTCTTTAAATAGCGCAAAAAATTGATTATTATTTTGATTGTTAACCATATTTGTATTATATATGACATTAGATATTTATGTTTGGAAAAAAAATTGGTACGTGGATATCTTATAGGTGTAATTATATCCATTTATTGCGAGATTTAGAGGAAATATACGAAAAAGGCGAGTTCCTTAATCGAATGGAGGCACAAACTATTGCTAGAAGATTATTCGATAATAGTATTATAAATATACATCAAAGAGACGGATTATGTCAAATAATGAAATTATTGTTTGATTATGATTTAATATCAACCGAATTTATGACAAAAATAATAGATAAAGTGTGCAAAAGTAAAAAATTTAG
>Ga0209343_10008826_pt1 | contig 11641 bp, 10 predicted proteins | sample RifCSPlowO2_02_FD_184026 | JGI IMG/M metagenome (GOLD analysis project Ga0209343, IMG submission 184026) | Groundwater microbial communities from Rifle, Colorado - Rifle CSP2_plank lowO2_0.2 (SPAdes) (version 2) | ecosystem: Environmental > Aquatic > Deep subsurface > Groundwater | place... | reverse complement strand
CTCGCCGCGCACATGAAACGTGAAACAGAGTTCATGGGAAGGCTCATCCCTTCTCTGGGCATCGTTCCGGAGTGAACCGACATCCATCCTCTACGGTGAAATCCCTTGCCATCACCAGGATCGGGTAATGCAAGCGCAGCCGTTGAAGGACATCACCAGCGAAGGACTGCGGGGTCGCCTCGCGCAGCCGAGTCGGACTACGGAAGCGCGCGTCGGGGTGTTGGTGCTTCCTTCGGTTTCGGGGCTGGCCGGCAACATGAGCACGGTGCTCGCGCAGCTCGCCGAAGCCGGCTTCCTGGCCGTTGCCTGGGATCCGTTTTGGGCCTACGACACGGACATCGACCAGAAAGAGAAGGCACGCATCGCAGAGAACGTGCAGCAAGACGCTCTGGTCGTGAACGAGCACAAACACTGGGTCGGCTATATGCAGAAGGACCTGGGAGTGGCCCGCATCGGCGCGCTCGGCTTCTGCATGGGCGGCCGGATGAGCCTGCTGCTCGCGGCGCAGGATACGCGCATCGCCGCGGTGGCTGCCTACTACCCGACGCTGCGTGAGCCAAAGCCCGCGTTGGTGGTCGATCCGGTGCCGCTCATGGGAAAGGTCACGTGCCCGGTGCAGGTGCACTATCCCGGCAAGGACGTGCTCACCTCGCACGCCAGCTTCGGGCGATTGCGCGCGGCGCTGGAAGCGAGGGAATCAGGCCTGACATCGACCTGTTTCCACCCGCACGCGGGCCACGGTTTCTTGAGCCGCGCCAACGAGAAAGGCCATCCCGACGCCGCCGCGAGCGCGTTCGCCTGGCCTGCGACCCTTTCCTTTCTGAAGGCCGCGCTGTCCGCGTAGGGCGGCTCGCCGCGCGCCCGGGTGCGTCTCCGGCCGGGAAATCCGGGCGATGCGGATGTACGATTGCGGCCTCGGGTGTCGCCGGGAGCAAGGCCATTGGAATCCGCGCTCGGCGGAATACGGAGCGCTTTCGCGAGCCGCAACTTCCGCGTATTTTGGATAGGCAATTTGACGCACACGATCACCGTCTGGGTCAACCGAATGGCGGTCGGGTGGCTCACCTGGGAGCTCACCCATTCGGCCGCATGGCTCGGAATCATGGCCGCCTCGAACATGATTCCGACCGTTTTCCTGGGCCCGATCGGAGGCGTGACCGCCGACCGCTTCGGCCATCGTGTCCAGCTGGTGGCGGCCACCTACACGGGAGCGGTCATTGCGGCGATCATGGCGGCGCTGGTGGCGGCCGGTGCGTTATCGGTCTGGCCGATGCTGATCCTGGTCGCCCTGAGCGGCATCACGCGCGCCTTCAACGTGCCGGCGCGCACGGCCTTGATTCACGCACTCGTCGAGCGCCGCCATCTGTCTTCGGCGATCGGAGTTCACAGCGCGACGTATTACGGCGGAAATTTCGTGGGTCCGGCGCTCGCGGGGCTGCTCATCACGAGTTTCGGCATTGCCCCGGCTTTCTTCGCGTACGCCGCCGGTGAAGTCATCGCGGCCACGTCGTTCCTGCTGCTGCGCGTCACGCACAGGGGCGCAGCAGGCACGATGGGCTTCGGTCTGCTGGAGGATCTCCTCGCCGGATTCCGCTACACGGCGCGCCACACCGGGATTCTCTCGCTGATGATCTTGACCGCGATCAACGTGGCCTTGCTGCAGCCGTACATGGACATGCTGCCGGGATTTGCGAGCGAGGTTTTTCACCGCGGCGCGGAGGGACTGGCGTATCTCGCGTCCTCGACGGGAGCGGGCGCGATGTTCGGTGGCTTGTGGGTTGCGCGGCGCGGCCGAATGGAGGGCCTCGTACGGATCCAGGTCACCGCGCTTGTCCTGGCCGTCGCCGCCCTGCTCGCGTTCGTTGCGACGAGCATCTTGAGCGTTTCAATGGTCGCGCTATTCTTCGCCGGCTTCTTCCTGGTAACGGCGCAGGCCTGCGGTTCGACTCTCATACAGAACACCGTCGCCTCCGAGCTGCGCGCCCGCGTCATGAGCTTCAACGGGGTCATCACCGTTGCCGGTCCGGCGCTCGGCGCCGTCGGCATCGGCTGGGCGGCGACACGAATGGGCCTGCGCCTGCCCGTCGGCGCAAGCGCATTGCTCGCGCTCGTTTGCCTCCTGGGAACGGCGCGGCTGGTCCTGCGCAATGCGTCCGCGATGGAAAGCCATGGAGAGCCGGAATCCGGAACAGCCGCGCAAGTGCGGATGTGAAAACCGCAAGACTCGCGTCCGTGATTTCAACGGCACGCTCCCTTTACGTGCGGGATCGCAACCCGCTCGCCCGGGCGCGCTCGGGGTCGGGAGCATCGTGGTGAAGCATGAAAACCCGCTCATCCGGGCCTGGCGCGCCGCTCGCGAGCGGTTCGACGCGCGCCGTTCGCCACACGCGGCCGGCGCGAAAAACGATGCAGTGCCCTCCCTGAACGAGGGCATGGCTGCGATGGCGCGCGGCGATCTCGCCGCGGCGCAGGCACACGCGGCGGCCCTGGATGGCGCCGGCTTGAGGGATCACGCGGCGTATCTGCGCGGCTGCCTGGCCGAACTGCGCGGCGACAAGGTCGAACGCCTGGCGCAATTCAGACTCGCCCACGGCCTGGTTCCTGACGAGGCCGCCTACGCGATCGAACTTGCGAAGGCCTGTGCGGGCTCGGGGCTGGCCGAGGAGGCGGTCGCGCTGCTGGCCCCGGTGATCGAAGCGTCGGATCATCCCGCTTGCCGTGACGCGCAGCTGCACTTTTTTCTGGCGTGCTGGCGCGAGGGGGCCGGGCTGCATACGGGCGTCGACGCGGCGCTGGCGCGCGCGCTGGCGCTGCGCCCCGACCACGCTGACGCGGCGATCAAGCTTGCCGAGCGATTGCCCGACGACGGGCCGGACGCCGCCCGCGCGCGCGAATTGCTGCACGCTGCGGCAAAGGCATCGCGACAGGACGGTTTGCTCCTGCGCAGCGCCTTGCGCCTTCCGGCCGCCTATGCATCGACCGCGGAGATGGCCGAAACGCGCGCACGCCTGCGCGCCGATCTCGAAGCCCTTGGCGAACGGTCCGATTTCAGACTCGATCATCCCGAACGCACGGTCGGACGCACCGCCTTCATGCTGGCCTATCATGGCGTTGCGGACCGCCCGGAGCTCGAACTGCTCGCCCGCGTCGTGCGGCGCGGATACGTCGCCGCGCGCGAGGCGCCGGTTCCATCGCGCCATCGGTCGGCGGGCGCGCGGCGGCGCATCGGCTTCGTTTCCGCGTTCTGGTGGCTGCATTCGGTCGGCCGCGCCATGCTGCCGTTGATCGAGGGCCTGGACCGCAGCCGTTTCGAGATCCGCATTTTCGCGCTCGCCGGGCAGCGCGAGGACGGCGTCACCGCCCGGTTTCGCGCAGCCGCCGATGCCTACATCGAGCTGCCCGCCGACATCCCCGGCGCGGCGCGCGCGATCGCCGATGCCGGCCCGGAGCTGCTGGTCTATCCTGAGATCGGCATCCATCCGTTCATGCAGTTCCTTGCGTTCTGGCGCCTGGCGCCGATCCAGTGCGTACTGGCCGGGCATCCGGACACTACCGGGATCGACAGCATCGATCTTTTTCTTTCCGACGCCGGTGCCGAACCTCCCGGCGCAGAGGCGCATTACTCTGAAAAACTGGTCCGCATCGAGGATTTTTTCCTGGCGGTTGCCGACCTGCCGGGCCGCGGCGGTACGCCCTCGCCGATCGACCCGCACCGGTATGTCTGCAGCCAGACCATCATGAAGCTGCATCCCGATTTCGATGCCCTTGTCGCCGGCATCCTTGGCGCCGACCACAAGGCCGAGATCGTGCTGTTCGGCGACTCCAGCCAAGGTGCCTGCGGCGTCGTGGCAGGGCGTCTGCGGGCACGTCTGGGCACCGCGTTCGAGCGCGTGCGCATGATTCCGCGGCAGTTGTATGGCGACTACCTCGAAACGATCCGCGGCGCGGCGGTCATGCTCGACACGCCGCATTTCGGCGGCGGCAACACCACTCTGGAAGCCCTGGCGATGCGCGTCCCGGTGGTGACGCGACGCGGCGAATTTCTGCGCGGCCGCTTCGCAGCGACGCGACTGGCGAGCCTCGGACTGGATGATTGCATCGCCGCCGACGCCGCAGCGTATGTCGAGACCGCGGTCGCGATCGCCAATTCGCCGCAACGGCGGCAGGGCGTGGTGGACGTGCTGCGCGAGCGCTTCGACCAGCGCCTGGCGCCCGCGACGGCGGTACGGTGTTTCAACGCTGCCTTGCAAGGCCTGCTGCCGGATCCGCGGACATGACGGATCGCGGCGCGGTCGAAGCGGTTTTTCCCCAACCCGGGCTCACTACCGGGCGGCGGGCTGCGGCTCGCCGTCGCGGAACATCAGCAGTTCGCCGGGCGCCATGAGCGCCCAGACCTCGTTGTCGGTGAGCGGCCTCGTGGCGATGACCGCGACCTTGTCCGAGGGCGTGGTCACGGTGCTGAAGTCCACTTCGTAGTCCTCGTCCACCAGGTGCGCTTTCTGGAACGGCGCCTGGCGCACGATGTAGCCGAGCTCGCTGGCGCAATGCGCGAAGAGCAGCTCGCCGTTCGAGAGCAGATAGTTGAATTCCCCGAACTGGCGCAACTCGGCGCTGACGCCCGCGATCGCTTCGTGAAGAGCGGCGTGTCCGGGCTGGCCGCCGGGAAAGGCACCGCGCAGCGTCTCGAGCAGGTAGCACAACGCGCGCTCGCTGTCGGTGGCCCCCACGGGCAGGTAATAGCCGGCCAGCTTCGGCGCGAAGGCCTTGAGCGTTCCGTTGTGGGCGAAACTCCAGTAGCGGCCCCACATCTCGCGCACGAACGGATGGGTGTTCTCGAGCGCCACGCCGCCCACGGTGGCCTTTCGGATGTGGGCGATGACGTTGAGCGAGTGGATAGGGTAGGTTTTCACCAGCTGGGCGACCGGCGACTCGGACGCGGGCTTGGTGTCGATGAACGACCGGCAGCCCGGGCCTTCGTAGAAGGCTATGCCCCAGCCGTCGCTGTGCTTGTCGGTGAGGCCGCCGCGGCGATGGAATCCAGTGAACGAGAAGCACACGTCCGTGGGGACGTTGCAGTTCATGCCGAGCAACTGGCACATGGGTGCCGCCTATGGCCTCGGCACGGCTGTCAGCATTTTTCCCACCGTCGCACTCCTCTGGTCGAGTCTCGGGTTCTATTTTGGCTGAACAGGGTCAGCGGAAGTTCTTGCCGATGCCCCTCCGCTCGAGCGGGTGCTCGATTCCGGCCGTCTTCAGCACCCAGGCGACGAAGGTGTTGCTGTTCGGCCCCGGCCAGGTCAGGTACCGCGCGCAGTAGGGATAGTCCGCCGCCTTCTCTAGCACCGCGTGGATGGCCTGGGCGTCCTCGCCGCGCCACTCCCAGGCAACACGGCTGGGGCCGCCGCCCACGCCCGCTTCGGGTGTTTTCAGGTCGCAGTGGACGTGGCCGATGCTGCGCCCGCCGGCGTTTTTCGTCTGCCATACTTCCCAGCGGTGCGCTTCGCCGGACGCCTCATCGATGAGGACGAACCAGTAGTGCACCGCGATCGCGCCGATGAAGGGCAGGGGGGCGTAACGCAGCTGTACGATCGGGTTCAACCGGATTGTGCGGCACCTATAATCACGAATGCCATCGTCCTCTCTCGGCACGATGTCCTGCAGCAGGCAGACGGCGAGCTTATCTTATCAGGGGGATGGGTTGTTTCTCGCGCGTCCTGGCAGCGGATCAGTGCCTGGATTAGACTTTCCTGCACCCAACTCCGCTCGCCGTCGGGCCCGAATGGCGGGCGCCCACCTAAGGAGCGATACGGATGAAGCACAGCACCAGCCGGATCCTCACCACTCATGTCGGCAGCCTCGTGCGGCCGCAGGAGATCGTCGATATCCTCTCGCACAAACCCGACGGTGTGCCGTTCACCGCCGAGCAGCTCGGCGTGATCAGGCGCTGTGTCGCGCAGGCGGTCCAGATGCAGGCGGACTGCGGCATCGACATTCCGAGCGACGGCGAGTATTCGAAGTCGGGATTCTCGCAGTACATCACCGACCGGCTCACCGGCTTCGAGGTGCGCACCGATCTGCCGGCGCGCGGCGGTGGCACGACGCGCAGCCGCGACCGCCGGCGTTTTGCCGCCGCCTATCGGGAGCTCGAGGGCAGTGCCCAGAACGCCGCCACGTCGCCCGGCGGCCCGCAGGCGCAGATGGCCTCGACGGTGTGCACGAGCGCCATCAGCTATCGCGGCCAGAAGGCGGTGGAGAACGACATCGCGAACTTGCAGGCGGCGCTCGCGGGCAAGGACTTCGCGGAGGCGTTCATCCCCGCGGTCGCGCCCGGGACGATCGAGCTGCAGCGCGCGAATCACTATTACAAGACCGAGGAGGACTATCTCTTCGCCATCGCCGATGCGATGAAGACCGAGTACAAGATGATCGTCGATGCCGGTTTCGTGCTCCAGATCGACGACCCGCGCATGGTCACCGAGTACGACTCGATGGACCCGGCTCCGACGCCCGATGAGTACCGCAAGTTCGCCGCCGTGCGCGTCGAAGCGCTGAACCATGCGCTCGCGGGCCTGCCCGAGGACAAGGTGCGCTACCACGTCTGCTGGGGAAGCTGGCATGGCCCGCACACGACCGATGCGCCGCTGCGCGACATCGCTCCGGTCATTCTCGGCATCAAGGCGGGAGCGTTCTCGATCGAGGCGGCCAATCCGCGCCACGAGCATGAGTACCACGTCTGGGAGGACATCAAGTTTCCCGAAGGCAAGATCATCATTCCAGGCGTCGTGGCGCACACGACGAATTGCGTCGAACACCCCGAGCTGGTGGCCGAGCGGCTGATGCGCTACGCGCGGATGGTCGGGCGGGAGAACGTCGTCGCCGGCGTTGATTGCGGCTTCGCGCAGGGTCTGGCAACGGCGCGCGTCCACCCGGACATCATGTGGGAGAAGTTCCGCATGCTGGCCGAAGGGGCGAGGCTGGCGAGCCGGCGCCTGTGGAAGTGAAACGCCAAGAGGTATGCCGTGCGCTGCGCGACGCCTGGTCAGCGAGCCGCCATGGGAACCGGCCCATCCCAGCCGCCGCCGAGAGCGCGGATCAACGCCACCGTAGAGCTGGCGCGCGCGCCCCGGATTCGGGTATCAAGGCGCCGCACCGACAAGAGGCTGCGCTGGGCGTCGATGACATCGAGGTACCCGGTGGCGCCGCTGCGATAGCGGGTCTGCGCGATTGCGAGCGCGCGGCTCGCCGAGTCAGCGGCAGCACGCGTCGCCTGCCCGCGTTCGTCGAGAGTGCGCACGTCGACGAGGCCATCCTCGACTTCCGCGAACGCGACGAGGACCTGCTGGCGGTAGGCTGCTACCGCCTCTTCCAGCACGCTGTAAGAGCGCTCCAGATTCGCCCGGTTGCGGCCGCCATCGAAGATCGGCATCGACAGAATCGTGCCCATCAGCGGGCCGAGCGCCCAGGTGCGGCTCGACCACTTGAACAGGTCCGATAGCTGGCCGGACTCGTAGCCGCCCTGCGCGGTCAGGTTCAACACCGGAAAGAACGCCGCTTTGGCAACGCCGATGCGCGCGTTCGCCGCCGCCATGCCGCGGCTCGCAGCCGCTCCAGCTCGATGGCCTCGCTGCGCGCCGTCTGGAGCTCGGTCCGGGAACGCGCCGGGTCGAGCTCGCTGATCTCGCCCAGGTCGAAGCGCCGTTGCAGCAGCTGGACGCTTTCTTCGCGGAGCTTCACCGTATCGCGCAGCAGCGCGAGCTCCTCGTCAGCCTCGCGCAGCGCGAAATAGATCTGGGCCACGTCGGCCTGCAGCGCCAGCCGCACGGATTGGAACGTCGCCTGCAGGGCCTCGTAGTCGCCGCGTGCGGCCGCTATGCTGCACCCGAATGGCAATCGCATGACGGATCGTCTTTGGATCGATTGCAGCTGAAACGTGACTCGAAATCGGTCGTGCGGAAATCAGAAATAGAAAGCGACTGCTACAAAGTGACTTCACGCATGCGTATACGTCGTCCCTTTAGCGACGATTACCTGTTCAGGCTTGGCCGAGCTGCAGATTACGCTGTTCAACTGCCCATCGTCGACGGCAGCCAGAGGACGAGGACCGGGAACAGGACGAGGATCGCGAGCCTCACGAAATCGGCGAGCACGAACGGCATAACGCCTCGAAACACCGTCCACATCGGCACGTCGCCGCCGGATATCCCCTTCAGGATGAAGACGTTGATGCCGAACGGGGGGGTGATCATCCCGGTCTCCACGACGCAGACCATGATGATCCCCCACCAGATGAGGTCGTAGCCCAGCGAGGCGATCATCGGGGTGACGATCGGAATGGTGATGACCATGACCGGAAATGGGTCCATGACCGCACCAAGAAGGATGTAGATCACCAGGAGGACGGTGATCACCCCGAGGGGCGTGAGCGAGAAATCGGTCATCACCTTGACGAGGAGGTCGGGAAGGCCGGTGATTCCCATGAAGAAGGAGAAGGTGACGGCGCCGAAGATCAGAAGGTAGATCATCGCCGTGGTCCACGTCACCTCGCCCATCACGCGCCAGAGCGCACCGCCCGCCAGCTTGCCCCGGAACAGCGCGAACAGGAAGGCAGTGAAGGCGCCGACGGCCGCGGCCTCGGTGGCGGTGAAGAGGCCGCCGTACAGCCCGCCGATCACCAGGAGGAACACGAACAGCACACCCCAGGCACGGCCCGCCGCCCGAAGCATCTCGGCGATCGGGGGACGCGGCTGGGCGGGCGGCGCGGTCCCAGGCGATGCGCGCACGACGATGGCGATCGTGGCGAGGTACAGGAGGGTCGCGATCCCCGCCGGGATGATGGCCGCGATGAAAAGCCGGCCGATCGATTCCTCGGTGAGGATGGCGTAGAGGATGATCGGTGTCGAAGGCGGGACCAGCTGCCCCAGCGTTCCCCCGGCCGCGACACATCCGGTAGCGAGACCGGGGGCGTAGCCGCGCTGCCGCATCTCGGGGAGCGCTGCCTGGCCGATCGTGGCAGCGGTGGCGAGCGAGGACCCCGTCAGCGCTCCGAACCCGGCGCAGCCGCCGATCGTGGCCAGCGCGAGCCCGCCGCGCCGGTGGCCGAGCACGGCATGCGCGAGATTGTAGATGTCGGAGGACAGGTTGGCGGCGCTGGCAAAGCTTCCCATGAGCAGGAACAGCGGTAGGACTGCCAGCTCCTCCTTGGTGATGAACCCCGCCGCCTCGGTGCCGAGGATGTTGAGGGCCGGGCCGAGGCCGGTGAGCAGGGCGGTGCCCACCAGGCCGGTCAGTGCCATGGCGGCGGCAAGGGGCACTAGCAGCACCGACAGCACCCACATCACGAAGAAGAGCACGATGGCGACCGTGCCGGGGAAGTCCTGGGCGAGCCGCCCGAAGGCGGCGATGCCCTGTCCGGCTGCGTAGACCAGGGCGGCGAGCAACAGCAGGAGGCCGAGCGCCCAGGCCGCGTAGGTGCCGTCCCGCAGGGGCGCGGCGCCGCCCGCGCGGGGGGAGGCGAGCGCGTCTGCGTCGCGGGAGACCAGCAAGGCGTCCCTCAAGCTCGCCAGGAAGACGGCGAGCTGGGCGAACGCCGTCATGACCAACAGGATCGCGACCGCCCACATGAACGGCGCTCTCGGCCATTCCAGGAAGACGGTGAGCGCCTGGCGTGCCTGCAGGTCGGCGGCGTAGGCCCCGATCTGCCAGGCGAGGAACACATAGTAGAGGAGCAGCAAGAGCGAGCCCAGGCACTTCAGCCGCTTGTTCGTTGCGCCGCTGTAGGACTCGACGAAAAGGTCGATGGTCAGGTTGGCCCGCTGCGCCGCCCCCGCCGGAAAGGTGGCGGCGATGGCGACCGCGATGCACAACTGCACCACTTCGTTGAACCCGGTCAAGGGTTCGCCGAGCAGTGCGCGCGCCAGCACATCGGTGATCGTGCCCAGGGCGATCAGCAGCATCCCCGCGACGCCCACCAGGGCGACGCGGCGCGCCACTGTGATCATTCTTTCATCGAGGCGGCCGAGCAGCTCGAGCATGGCGCGGCCCTTCTCAGCCGGGAGTCACTTACCGGCCCGGATTTTCTCGATCTCCTTGCGGAACGCGGCGAGGATCTTCGCGCCGTTTGGCGTGCGGCGCACCCATTCATCGACGATCGGTTTCGCCGCAGCCTGCCAACGGGCCGCTTCATCGGGCGCCAAAGGAACAATCGTATGCCCGGGCAGGACGGCGGTCTCGGCGCGTCCTTCGGTTTCCAGCCGGTCGGTGATCCGGCTCATCTCGTCGAAGAGCGGCTTGCCCGAATGACGCTCGATCGCCTGCTTCGCCGCTCCGGGCAGACGCGCGTAGGAGTTCTTGTTCATCAGCAGGTAGGCAGTGAACAGCCCGGATTCGGTCTCCAAGTGGAACTTGGTGACCTCGTAGAGCTTGAACGACTTCACGGCCGACCAGCCGACAGCGATCCCGTCGGCGACGCCCCGGCTCACGCTCATGTAGTACTCGGTCGGCGTCGAGCTCATGGGCGAGCCGCCGAGCGCCGTGATCAGCTGCCCCATGGAGCGGGTCGACGTCACGATCTTCATTCCCTTCAGGTCCTCGACCTTCCTGACCGGCTTGTTGGCGTGGATCCCGGCATGGGGAAACGCGAACAGGGCAAGCACCTTCACCTTGGAGAACTCGTCGGCGAGAAGGCCGCTTTCATGGAGACGCCAGAGGGCGGTCCCGGCCTCGACGGTGTCCTTCGCCTCGAAGGGAAGCGCCGCGACCTGCACCTTGCGGAACTCGGTGCCGAGGGGCCCGAAAATACCGAAGGCCATGTCGGTGACCCCGGCGACCGTGCGCTCGTAGATGTTGCTGAAATTCCCGAGGGTCGCCCCCGCAAACACCTTGACCGAGACCGTGCCCTTGGCGTCCTGTTCGACCTTTTTGCCCCACGGAGTGACCCCCCGCAAGTTGACCGGAGAGCTGGGCGGAGCGGGGACCGCGAACTTAAGCTCGACCGGGCTGGCGGCGGGAACGCTCGCCGGGAAAAGAGCGAGCGCAGCCGTCGCCGCAAGAATGAACGTCAGGATCTTTCCACGCATATCGACCTCCCCATTGGCCGGCAGTGGATGCCTTCGAACCCTCCGGCCCCAAAGTTGACGCAAGACCCAACTGCATTTGAACATAATCCCCGGAGCGCCGAAACAGGGCGCGCTGCAGCCCTGCTCGGCTTCCGGCGCGGCAGCTACATTCTCGAGTGCGCCATGGGTGCCCGGCTGTGGCACAGTCCACGCAGCCTGCTAAGCTAGCCGCCATGCAGCCAGTACGCCTGGGCCGGCAAACCATGAACCCGAGCGATCTGAACGGCCTGGCGGTCGCCTCGCGCGAAAGCACGGCGCCGGAGGCGGCCGCGGCGCGCCCGGCGCCGGGGAGCGATCCACTCTGGTACAAGGACGCGCTCATCTATGAACTGCATGTCAAGGCGTTCTTCGATTCCAACGGCGACGGCATCGGCGACTTCGCCGGGCTCACCAGCAGACTCGACTACGTGCGGGACCTCGGCGTCACCGCGATCTGGCTGCTGCCGTTTTGTCCGTCGCCGTTCCGCGACGACGGTTACGACGTTTCCGATTACCACAACGTGCATCCGTCGTATGGCACGCGCAAC
>Ga0209343_10008824_pt1 | contig 11641 bp, 12 predicted proteins | sample RifCSPlowO2_02_FD_184026 | JGI IMG/M metagenome (GOLD analysis project Ga0209343, IMG submission 184026) | Groundwater microbial communities from Rifle, Colorado - Rifle CSP2_plank lowO2_0.2 (SPAdes) (version 2) | ecosystem: Environmental > Aquatic > Deep subsurface > Groundwater | place... | reverse complement strand
CCTGCCATAAAAGGTGAAAAGGTAGTCATGCGACTTCTGTCTGAACGTTCGAGACAATTTTCTCTTGCTGACCTCGGGTTTTCGGCAAAAGATTTTGAAAAAGTGCAAAGCTCGTATCAGAAACCCTTCGGCATGCTCCTCACCGTCGGCCCGACCGGGTCGGGGAAAACAACCACGATATACACGATTATCAAACTGCTCAATAAACGCGATGTGAATATCATGACGATCGAGGATCCGGTCGAGTATGATATTGAAGGGGTCAATGCGCTGCAGGTAAACCCGAAAACCGGTTTTACCTTTGCTACCGGGCTACGGTCAATTGTTCGCCAGGATCCCGATGTCATCTTCGTCGGTGAAATCCGGGACGAAGAAACGGCGGGCATTGCGGTGAATGCCGCCATGACCGGACACGTCGTTTTAACCACACTCCACGCCAACAACGCCGCAACGACCTTTCCGCGCCTTACCGACATGAAGATTGAGCCATATCTTATCGCCTCAACGACCACCGCAGTCATCGCACAGCGGTTGGTCAGGAACATTTGCCAGCAGTGCCGCGTCAGTAAAGAACATTCGCTTGCCGAATTTACCGGCGATATCCCTCTTGCCACCCTGACCAAATACTTTCCCCCGGATAGCCAAGTGCGCCTCTATCATGGTAAAGGGTGTGAGATATGCCATCAGACCGGCTATGCCGGCCGTATCGGGCTCTTTGAGATCCTCGTGATGACAGAGGCGGTACGGCAGGCAATCGTTGCCCGCAAAGACGCATCAACGATCCATCAGATCGCGGTACGGGAAGGCATGACCACTATGCTCGAAGACGGGCTAGATAAAGTCCGACAAGGAATGACGACGATTGAAGAAGTAACCCGCGTGATGAAGGAATAGTATGAAAATCCCTGCCCTTACCATCTTTTCACACATTCCGATGGTAGAAAAGGTGCTCTTTACGCGCCACCTGGCGATTATGGTGAAAACCGGAATTCCGATCACCGAGGCGCTGGATACCCTCATGGAACAGACAAAATCCGGCTTGTTCAAACGCACCATACGAAGCATGCTCACCGACGTCCAAAACGGCAAACCACTGGGCACGGCAATGCAAAAGCATCCGTACGTATTCTCGCCGCTTGAAATAAGCCTTGTTGAGATCGGTGAAGAAGCGGGGGTACTGGAAGAAAATCTTCATTTTCTGACGACACAGCTCGAAAAAGAACTCTCGTTAAAGAAAAAAGTTCAAGGCGCACTCATCTATCCCGCGATCGTTTTTTCGTTAACTTTTTTCATGAGCATGGGGATTGCTATATTTATTCTGCCGCGCGTGATAGATCTTTTTTCCGGACTGAACGTAGAATTGCCTATTACGACACGCATACTTCTTTATATCGCTAACCTGTTACAAGATCACGGTTTTATTATACTGATCGGCGGCATCCTGCTGGTCGTGCTTACCGGCTTTGCCTGGCGACTGAAGCAGGTTAAACCCGTTACCCATCGGGTGTTACTCCATACACCGATTATCGGTACCTTTATCAGGAATGTCCAGCTCGCGCGACTTTCGCGCAGCCTCGGTACATTGATTAAAAGCGGCGTGCCAATAAACCGAAGCATTGATATTACGGCGCGAACGCTTACGAACGTTGTTTACCAGAAAAGCCTCTACGTCGCAACAAAATCGATAAGCGCGGGCAACTCTCTTACCGGATCGATCGGTGCCTTTTCGCCGAATCTCTATCCGGTTATCACGATTAAGATGATACAGGTTGGAGAAAAATCGGGACGTCTTGATGAGACACTTTTATATCTTGCCGATTTTTACGAGGAAGAGGTTGAAAATATGTCAAAGAACCTTACCACGCTTCTTGAGCCGGCGCTTCTGATTTTTCTGGGCGTCGTTGTCGCCTTTGTTGCGCTTGCTATTATAGGCCCGATTTACAGTCTCACCGGATCGATAAGCGGACAGTAAGGCAGAATAAACCCATGAACCGATTAACCGATCAACCGAGGAACCGATTAACTGAAAAACCAAATGGTAGGAAGGTTGTTAATCGGTTATTTGGTTATTCGGTTAATTGGTGCGAAGCCGGATTCACCTTCATCGAAGTAATTCTCGTAGTCGGGATTCTCTCGCTCATTGCTGCGGTGACGACACCGCTTTTTGCACGGTTCTTAGCGAAAAATCATATCGAAACGACCACGACGACGGTCATGGGATTTTTACGAAAGGCGCAGGAAAACGCCATGGACGGAAAAAATGACGCCACGTGGGGGGTGTGCATCACCGGCTCAACCTTGCGCTTCTATAGTAATACCTGTGCCGCACCGAATGTAAAAAACGACTTTACTATCCCGTCTCCCGTCACGATTACCGGACTCACGGATACGACGTTTTCAAAAGGCCGGGGAGAGCCTTCTGCCCCCGTGCCCGTGTCAATAACGATCAGTTCTGATTTCGGCAGCAAAACGATTACGCTAAACGCGGCGGGAGGAATAGAGGTGAACTGACTAGCAGAATAACCTATTAACCTATCAACCGAATAACCAATGAACAATTATGTTTCGATTTAGAAAATTTCCTGTTTACAACGATGCCCGACAATATAGAATGGACTTGAAAGAATTCTCGGAGCAAAGGTTTCCTAAAAGCGTGCGGTTTACGTTAACCGATCAGTTATGGCGCGCGCTAAACTCTGTTATTTTAAATATTGCCGAGGGATCACGAAAATACTCTGATCTTGAATTTAGTAAATATCTCAATAACGCACTTACTTCACTTGATGAATGCGTCGCATGCCTTGATTGCGCTCTAGATGATAACTATATCGCTAAAGATGATCACGCTTATTGGCTCGATCGTTCTGAAAAACTCAGTAGACAATTATCAGCGTTTTCATCAAAAGTCAGAAAAGATGCCAAGAAACGTTAACGTTTGAAAAACTCTTTGTTTATACAATGACATTTAACTGGTTTAATCAACGATCATATAGACAGTGCGTTAATCGGTTAATCGGTTGTTCGGTTGTTCGGTTGTTCGGTTATTCAGTTCATCGGTTCATCGGTTCATCGGTTCATCGGTTTTCGAAAAGCCGTAAGGCTTTTGGCCTTATCGAGACCATTCTCGCCGTGGGGATTTTTGCAATTATCGCCGCAACGGGGGTTTCAACGATCGTCTATACGTTCCAGACCAACCGGCTGGGGAGTGAAGAAACTAATGCAGCCGCATTTGCCCAGGAAGGCATCGAGGCGATGCGCTCGATACGAAATCAAGGATGGTCGGACCTGTTTCTCACACCGGCGGCAACGAATAACTGCGCGGGAGGTTGCGGTGTAACGGTGACAGAGGGAAAGTGGACGCTTAAGAACGGGATTGATACGAGTGGTAAGTTTACCCGCATGATAACCGTTTCGGATGTTCAGCGAGATACGGACGGCAATATTGGAAATTCGCCGGTGGCGTGGTACCAGTTTGACGAGTGTCAAGGAACAACCGCTTCAGGCGCCAGTAGCGGGCTTGCCGGTACGATTTCAGCCGGTGCGTCCGGGTCGAATATTTCGGTAGGAACGTGTCAATCGGGAGCCCCTGATGAGATGTGGGCAAATGGTTCAAGTGGGAAAATAAATGCCTCCTTAGACTTTGATAATACCGATGATGCGGTCACGGTAAGTGATGCCGATGCGCTCGACTTTACCGACGGGCAGGACTTCACGATTACCGGATGGATCAAGGCTTCTGCTCTTTCTGATAATAACGTCATTGTTGCCAAAAAGAACGGCACGGGAACAGGATCTAAGGGATATATTGTCTATATCAACGCCAGCGGACAGCTTGCCGCCTACGTCTCAGACGGAACAGATGATATCAACCTCTTCACGGGCAACACGATTTCAGCAGGCTCCTGGTACCATTTTGCCCTCGTCTATGAAGACGATACTGATCTCACTATCTATATCAATGGCGCTGATGCGGGGGGAAATCTCAACGGAACCATTGCAAACGTCGACAGCGTCGCAAACGCGGTAAGCTTCGTTATCGGGAGCGAATCAGATCTGGACATCGCCTGGATGGATGGACAGCTGGATGAGATAAAGCTCTTCCGCTCCGCGCTGACTGAAGCTCAAGTCCAGGCCGACTATGGCGGCGGCGCGGGAGCCTCCGGCACCGATGATCCCGACACGAAAAAGGTTACCTCAACCGTCACATGGAGCTTCACGCCGACGAGAAACAATACGGTTTCGGTCATTGCGTATCTTACTAATTTCGGAAAAGCAATCTCTATCCCGGGTCAAACCTTCGAAACCCGCATCTCGGCAACCTCTGATGATGCGGAGGAGAAAGCAGACGGCACAACAAATACTACCAGCAGCGACTTGGAGTTGGTTTATGACGGTAGTAATCAGACCGTGGGGATGCGCTTTATCAATGTAACGATCCCGAAAAATGCAACGATCACCAAAGCTTATGTCCAGTTTACGGTAGACGCTATAGAGTACATAGATCCCATCTCGCTCACTATAAAGGGAGAGGGTACGGACGATGCTAACACTTTTACCTCCGTTGTTTATAATATCTCCAGTCGCCCGACAACCATCGCCTCGGTATCCTGGAGTCCGCCTGTCTGGAACAAATTAAATGATGCTTTGCCGGCTCAGCGGACTTCGGATATCAAGACAATCATTCAGGAAATAGTCGGTCCCACCACTAACTGGGCAAGCGGCAACGCGCTCGCTATTATTATCACCGGCTCTGGTCAAAGATTTGCTGAATCATTTGATGGAGAGGATTTTTCCGCTCCGCTTCTCCATGTGGAGTATGTACCACCCACCGGTCCCACCCCGACGCCGACTCCCACGGGGGCTGCCACGCCAACTCCCACGCCGACGCCGACCGCGACTCCTACGCCAACGGCTACCCCGACTCCCACGCCGACGGCAACATCAACTCCTACGCCAACCCCAACTTCAGCTCCGACAACGTTTGAGAAACGCGTCAATGCCCTTTCTGACGATGCGGAAGAAGCTCCAAACGGCACAGTGACGCTCTCCGGTACCCTCCAGCTTATTAATGCCGGCGGCACCCTGCAGACCGTAGGAATGCGTTTTACCGGCGTGACCATACCGAAAGGGGCTACAATTACCAACGCCTACGTCCAGTTTACGGTAGATGCCACGAATAATTTAAATCCAATCTCGCTCACCATACAGGGAGAGGCTTCGAACAATACCACTACCTTTACTACCGTCAGCGGGGATGTGTCTTCGCGCCCGCGCACTACCGCTTCAACTACATGGAGTCCTCCAGACTGGCTAACCGTGGCAGAATCAGGACCTGCACAGCAGACTTCTGACATCTCCACAATCATTCAGGAAATAGTCGGTCCCACCACTAACTGGGCAAGCGGCAACGCGCTCTCTATCATCATTACCGGCTCCGGTCGCAGAGTTGCGGAATCATACAACAGTGCACCTGCTCAAGCACCGCTGCTGCACGTGGAGTATGTACCATAAAATGAACCTATCAACCGATCAACCGATAAACCGATCAACCAATAAACAGAATGTTCTTTGGTTCTTTGGTTCTTTGGTTCTTTGGTTATTCCGTGCTTTGCGCTTTCAGCGCAAAGCATTCACCCTCATCGAGCTCCTTTTGTACGTGGGCATCATCGCGCTTTTTATCGGAGCCGCCGTCGTGTTTGCCTGGAATGTGGTCTATGGAAGGGTAAAATCAAATGTCCAGCAAGAGGTAAATCAAAACCTGCGGCTGGGAAGTAAACGTATCGTATATGAAGTGAGAAACGCGTCGGGAATAAATTCAATCGGCGCAAACGATGTATGTCTGGCAAACGCTGATGCTAATCGCAATCCGACAAAAATATATGTAGCCGCAAACCGCCTGCGAATCGCCTGGGGCGGCGGGTCAAGTGATTGTACTGCTATGACGAATGATGAACCGTTAACGAGCAGTGCCGTTGCGGTATCCTCCCTCGCTTTTACCGATCTCTCAAGCGGGACAGAATCAACGAATATCAAATACAGCCTCACGATAGATTCGTCGGGAGACAGAAAAGAATGGCAAATGAGTAGGGCTTATACTGCCAGTACCGAAGTACGATCCATGCAAACCCCGGAGGAAGCCGCCCCGGGCCTGGTCACCTCTGAGATTCAGGTCGCACAAAGCTCTGATGATGCGGAAGAAGAAGTACCGAGTGGCCACGTATCTCTTGGTAGCAGCGATCTGGAATTAGTCTACGAGTCCTCTCCTGCTGTTCTGCAAACCGTGGGCATGCGCTTTGCCGGCGTGGGGATCCCGCAAGGCGCAACGATTACCAACTCCTACGTCCAGTTCCGGGTAGATACGGTAACTCAAAATCCCACTTTACTTACTGTCCAGGGAGAAAATACGGATAGCGCAGCGACCTTTGTTGCAGTTGACGGGAATATTACCTCCAGACCCAAAACTGTCGCTAATGTCCCCTGGAATCCTCCTCCTTGGAACAACGCAGGAGAAGCGGGGCCTGACCAGCGGACCCCTGATATTTCTTCGGTCATTCAGGAAATAGTCGGTCCCACCACTAACTGGGCGAGCGGCAACGCGCTTGTTATTATCATAAGCGGCAACGACATCGATCCGAGAACTGCTGAATCGTACGACAATAATCCCGGCGGAGCCCCGCTTTTCCATGTGGAGTATACGCAGTAACTATGACAGCCGATCAACCGCTCACCGTGAGTAATGCACGCGCCGATATACAAAGTGGCTACGCCGCGCTCGTCACGGTCATGGTAATTGCCGTGGTCGTCATGACGATCGGGTTGACCTTGCCTCTTTCTTCAGTAAGTGAAATACAAAACGCACTCTCCGCGAAAAAAAACGAGGAAAGTCTTGATTTTGTCGAAAGCTGTGTCGAAGATGCACTCTTACGATTTAATAAAGTTGATGAAGCGCTCCCGGGACAAATCATCTTGCCCGAAGGCAGCTGCACTGTTACAATGGAGTTGCATGAGGGCCCGACCTGGACGTATACGTTTACCGGTACGCAGAACGGTCATACAAAAAAAGTTCGGGTTAAGATGACAAAATCATCAACCGTTTCTATCGGACGGTGGGAGGAGTTTTAATAACAGAAAACAAAATTAAAATAGATCCTATTCGGACCCGCCTTGCCCGCTTCGCAACGAAGCGCGAAGGTGAGGCAGACCATTCGGATGTTCATTCGGATTATTCGCCCGCCTGCCAGCGTCTGAAGCCGTAGGCAATGGCGGGCAGGGATCGCGATAAGCAACGAACAAGAGTTAGGCAACAGCCGTATATAGACGAAGGTAGTATATGCGTGTTGCGTAACTTCTAAAAATCGTCATCCTGAACTTGATTCAGGATCTATCTATAATCAAGTAATGAGATGCTGAAATAAATTCAGCATGACGATGTAAGAATATTAAAAGTTACGCAACAGGCATTATTCATATATTGGTAATGATTCGTAATTCGTATCATGTTTGATGCTAAGCCATCCATCATCTATCTGACCAAAACAAAGATTTTTTTACTGGATCCCCTCCAGTCTGCCCCTGCCGCCCAGGAGGCGTGGGACGGTGTTACTATGACCGATGCGCTTACGCGTTTAAAAAATAGTCACGGCTTTTCCCGCGTCCATATCCTACTCGGTAATGACATAAGCTATACGGTTGCTTTTACCGCGCCGACAAACGAGCTCTCCCGCGAATATGTATTGCAACGGGCCCAAGAGCTTGTTCCTGAAGAGCTCACCACGACGACCTTTGACTGGAAAGAAGTCGCGGGTAGCGCACAAAAGGGAGTAAGTACCGTTCAGGTTATCGCGATGCCCGTGAGTTACCTCAACGCGCTCTCCTTGGCGATGAAAAAAATAGAGTGCCGCGCGGAAACCATAGCGCCCATCGGACCGTATCTTGCAAGTTTTACCCAACAGGAAAATAAACCTCATCTCGTGATCTGGAATGGACCGGAACTTATCTGCACGGTTGCCCACGGCGGCGCGGCATTTTTTAGCGAACGGCTTGATACGGACAACGTACACCTTGCCCACCTTGTTGAATTTATTCGCCGTACTTTTAGCGAAGAGGGGCTTTTCGTCTTTATTGACGACTCATTAACCAATCCTCCCCCGCTTCCTGCCAATGCACAGGCGGGGAAAAGAGAGATACGACCCCTCGGGCTTATCATGCAGCAACCTTCCGGCAAGGGAGCAGATCGCACGTTTTTAAGTATTCCTCTCCTGGAAATTCCCGCTGATCCAAAGAAAGCTACCAAACCCGTAACTGCAACAGAGACTGCAACGCAAAGCCAAACAACTGCCACAAACCCTCAAGCATCACCAACCACACCCTCGCAAGCAAAAAAATCCCACTCCTCACTAATAAAATACGTGCTCTTGCTCGTAGTAATTCTCGGCGCTCTTGCAGTCATCGTGTGGTACGCCGTCCCGAGCCTCGCCCCAATAAATCTTTTTTAATCTTTACACGCACACGAAACGTGTGCTATAGTTGAACATAACCGATGAACCGATGAACCGATGAACCGATGAACCGATGAACCGATTAACCTATGAACCTATGAACCGATTAACCAATGTACCGGATCTTGTTCGGTTATTCGGTTATTCGGTTTTTTGGTTGTTCGGTTATTCTATTCTTTCGTTCTTCGGTTCTTCGGTTCTTCGGTTCTTCCGTCCTTTGCGCTTCATGCGCAAAGGGTTTACCCTCATCGAACTCCTCGTTACCATGGGTATCATCACCATTCTCTCGAGTGTCGTCCTCGTTGCGGTCAATCCGGCCAAACAGCTTGCCGATGCCCGCGACAGCGTGCGGTTTAACGACGTCAATAGTATTCTTTCCGCCCTCCACCAGTGTCTCGTCGACAAAGATGGAGATCTTGCCCCGTGCGGGCTCCAGACGAGCATGCCGCAAACGCAAATCGGTTGGGACTTCGCATTTTGCCATAATGATGGCTGCGGTGCCGTTTCTCAGTGTGCAGACCTTCGCGATGAACTGGCGCCTTACCTGAAGTCCTTACCATTCGACCCGCTTTCCGACGATGACAACGAGACGCGCTACAGCGCAGAGGTAGACGCAAACAATATTATCACCATCACCGCCTGTCTTGCAGAAAATACCACCATTTCGGTCTCACGCTGACTCCTCACTCGCCTTGACAAACAAATTTGATTCGTGCAAAATGATGGCATATGGCAACAAAAACTTCATCGGTGAAAAAGAAGCCGGGGGGAAAACATTCTCAAGAACCGGAAGATTCTGAATCAATAGTGTCGGTATCTGAACCGACCATCGTAATACCGGATAACCAAAAGGTTACTTCTGAAGAAACGCCGGGCGGTTCATCTACGCCAGCTCAACCGTCTGTTCCCGCGGCTTCATCTGCTCCGGCCGCAGCAACTGCCGATACGGCTGGCCAATTAACCCCGTCTTCCCCTGCTAAAGCAGAGGATCCTATGATCATTCAAAAAGACCTCCCGCCCATAGGAGAGCTATCCGACGCCGATGATTTTGAACCGGAACATAAAAGCAGCTCGTTCACCCTTATCCTGATATTCATCATCGCGCTTATTCTGGGGGCAGGTATTGCCGGCGGTGTCTTTTATTTCTTTAATCCGTTTGAAATGAAACCGCCTTCTCTTCCGGCAGACGACCAGACTGCTATGGAGTCGCCCGTTCCTCCGGCAACCGATACGACACCCGAAGCAACGGATTCTGCTGATACGACAACGGTAAATCTTGCTGAATATGACATCCAGGTACTCAATGGCTCGGGTGTTGCCGGCGCGGCAGGAAACGCACGCGACCTGCTCCTCGCCGCCGGCTTTGAAAAGTTTACCGTCGGCAATGCTGGCGAATATGAGCACACCGCAACAGAAGTACAAATGAAGGAAGAAACGCCTGCTGCTGTCTATACCGCTATAGAAAAGACGCTCACGGAAGGCGGCTATACCGTAACAGCAGGAGATGCGCTCACGAGTGACACTGACTATGATGTGATTGTCATCGTCGGCACGAAAAGCTGAAACGAGTTTTGTTATTCCATCAATTTCTCAAGAGATCTCTCCCCGTCATGTACTGCTCGACAGTGTTTCCAATACTCTTCGAGAGTTGCATCACTGTTACTTACTAAAAGTTGAGGGTTCATTCCCCAAATCCACATCTGGCCGTGATGCTTGTTTAAATGGCTCTGAATAACTTCAAGCTCTCCATCGGATAGATTAATACCGTTCCTAAAACGTGCCCTATCAAGCTCCGTTAACTTGCGTTCTTGTGTCATACTACTAATATAGTATATCAGTCAATAACGCGTCAACATAGCATTTTTCCTCCTTGACAAACTTAGCCAGCTTCCGTATAGTAGGCTCATTCGGTTCAAATGAACGTACCATTTGAGAGGAGGTGAAATGAACATATGAAATTTTACAGCGTACAAATCCGAGAATTCGTTAACGTACCTGATAACGAAGTCGAGGTTATCACCATGAAAAATGGAAAAAAAGCGGCGCGTGCAAAAACCATGCACAATGGCCGTGAGCTTAAGTTATTTAAAATCTTAAGTGCAGACGATGCAGCGCGCCTTACAAAATAATATGCCGCTCTTCATCTGTTAATTGGCTCATTCACCGTACCGATGTCGACAGGTACGATGTGAGCCAATTTTTTTGGCAAAGTGACACTTGACATCACCCGATATCTCTTCTACTATGACCCTTGTCATGTATATTCCATGATTATTCTGAAACTAAAAGCGAAGGGGTATATAATAATATGCGCTTGTTTGTTATGATACGTGCACAGCTTGCCATGCCGCTGCATGAATAGTACAGTACTCACCATACTTGCCACCATTGGGATTAGTTTAATTTCGCTCATCGGGGGCATCCTCCTGGTACGAACCAGAGATGCACACAGTGCGTTTATTCCCTTGTTAGTCAGTTTTGCCGCCGGCGTCATGCTCGGGGCTACTTTTTTTGATATTTTACCGGAGGCATTTGGCGAAGGAACAATACAGCTTGTGCTGTCGTCCTGCCTGGGTGGTATCGTTTTTTCGTTTATCATCGAGCACTTTGTTCTCTGGTTCCACCACCATCACGAGGATGTCCATAACCTAAAACCGCCGGTCTATCTCGTGCTCATCGGCGACGCGCTCCATAATTTTATCGACGGCATCGCCGTTGCAGCTTCTTTTATGATAAATCCGGTCGTCGGGATTTCCACTGCTATCGCCATAGCAGCACACGAAATTCCGCAGGAATTGGCCGATTTTTCAGTCCTTCTTCATGCGGGCATGAATCGTACACGCGCACTCATGATGAATTTCTTTTCGGCTCTGACCGCCGTTGCCGGCGCCATCGTCGGTTTGTACTTTTTGTCGCAATTTGAAATGTTGTTACCTTTTGTGCTTGGGTTTACCGCCGGGATGTTTATCTACATCGCGTGCGCGGACCTTATTCCCGAGCTGCATATCGACGTTAAAAAGCGTCTCGGTTTACTCCAGATGCTCATCTTTAGCATGGGCATCGCGCTCATGTTCATCATTACTAAGGAACCGTAACCAAATAACCGCTTCATGAACAATAGGATATATGGTATGGTAAAAGAG
>Ga0209343_10008816_pt1 | contig 11644 bp, 10 predicted proteins | sample RifCSPlowO2_02_FD_184026 | JGI IMG/M metagenome (GOLD analysis project Ga0209343, IMG submission 184026) | Groundwater microbial communities from Rifle, Colorado - Rifle CSP2_plank lowO2_0.2 (SPAdes) (version 2) | ecosystem: Environmental > Aquatic > Deep subsurface > Groundwater | place... | reverse complement strand
AAAACCCGAATCCGGTTTCACAGCGCATTTTTCTGGTAAGACTTTTTAAGAAGAATAGATGAGGGATATTCTTGCAAAAAATATTGACCTATCCACATCACGATTGAAGCCCTACGAGGGCTTCATTTTTTTGTGTGGAGGGCCAACCAACATTTCCGAATTGAAGCCAATCTCCATTCGTGATGCAATTCATCGCGAACTTGGGAAGGATCGTGCCCTCGAGCGGAGGATACGAGTTGCAGAAGACTACAAAGACTGGTCACACGAAGCGACCTACAGAGATTTAGTGTCCTTCGAGCGTCATCTTGCTGAATTGTCGTCCGTCATTGTTTTAGTGCTTGAGAGCGCTGGATCTATTGCCGAACTTGGGCTTTTTTCAGTGATAGATGAGTTTAAGAAAAAAATCCTAATATTTGTAGAGACATCTTTCTATCAAAACGAGTCATTCATCAAGCTAGGGCCAATAGACTACTTAGAGAAGTTTCATGACAATCCCGCTGAGTGCCATCGTTGGATGGAAGGTAAAGGCGGATTGGCGCGTTTTGACTCCGATGCCGCCGAGCAGCTTCAACCTGAACTGGCAGAGGCCGTTCGAATAAGGGCCACCAAACTAACATCAGAGCGGCTATTTGATTCCAAGACTTGGCTTGATGGTGCGCTATTGGTCTGCGACCTACTGAGTCTATGTGCAGCACTTACTCTACGAGAGTTGCGAGACCTGCTAAATGAACTTGGTTGTGTAAGAACCGAGTCGGAGGTCAAACAAATTGTTTTTCTACTTCAGCGCGTCGGCCTTATCGCGATGGAGCCAAAGGGAGATCAACGCTTTTACGTCAACATAGTCGAAAAGCAGTATGTCACTTTCGCTCTTCGCGACAAGAACTTTGATGTAATGCGTTTCAGATCTGACATCTTGACTTTATATAGCAAGACGGAGAAAAAACGATTTAGGGCAATTCAGGATGTCAGGAAACGGCATGCTTAGGCCAAACGATCTACTCCTAAAAATGTCCGAAGACTTGGCAATGTTGCCAGCTCATTTGGAAATAATTATTCGAACAGCACCATTCCGTTATAAGCTTTTTGAGATTCCGAAGAAGGCCGGAGGAATGCGTCAGGTAGCTCAGCCAGCGCGAGAGGTCAAGGCAATTCAGAGGTGGATGGTTAATCAACTCGAACCAAAGCTTCCGATACACAAATCGGCAACTGCTTACTGTAGCGGCTCATCAATTAAGAAGAATGCCGAAGCACATGCCGCTAGCCGATTTATGTTGAAACTGGATTTCAAAAATTTTTTCCCATCGATCACTCGGGATGATATTCTTCTTCACTTTGAACGTCACCTTTCCGATCAACTGGATCCGATGACACAACAACTCGTAGCGCACGCTTGTTGTTGGATGCCTGAGCGACTGCCGCCATTTAGGCTCTGCATTGGAGCACCCAGTTCACCAATGCTTTCAAATAGCATAATGTATGAACTCGATTGCCGAATTTCGACAATTGCTGAGCAGGATAAGGTTGTATATACGCGGTATGCCGATGACATTACCCTATCATCAAGGGAACGTGGAAAGATTGACCGGTATAGCGATCTCATCAAAGAATTTCTGACCGAATTACCTTACCCCAAGTTAAAACTGAATGTCGACAAGACGGTACGAGCGTCACGCGCCGGTCGGCGCATCGTGACTGGGCTCGTTCTAACACCAGACGGAAATGTATCAATCGGCCGGGACCGTAAGAGACTCATCCGTGCCATGTATCACCGAAGCCTCAAGCAGGAACTTGATGATGAGCAAGCTCAAGTGCTTGTTGGCTTACTGGCGTTTGCTGACAACGTAGAACCTGGTTTCTCACAACGGCTGAAAAAATCTGTTCGGCCGTAGCCGGTAAAAATTCGTGCGCCACTTGCTCACCTGGGTCCGTTTTTAACAGCAACGGCTATTTTTGGAACACCCGCTTCATACCAAGATGCAGACAGTTGCGGAAGTTCCGGGAGTACTTGCTCCTGGCCGATCGCCGCCGCTGCATCTCACAGCCTATATTTTTTGGGGATTGGGTGTGTTCGGCAATCAAATGGGCCGTCAGAACCGCTTCCGCGAATGCGGGTCTGAAAGAATTGGCGCTTTGAACTGGCCTGAAGAAGGCCTTGGAAAGTTGCTGCATCAATTTCGCAATAGTGGTAGTGCGTGGCCTTGAGCTGAATGACCATGTATCGCTCGGATTTGTCGTAGCAAATTCGCGAAACGTCACTGCTCTCTCTGACGTCCGAACAGACGAAAGCGTCCAGCGACACGGCACCGTGATATTTGACTTGGACGGTTTCCGCTGCAGCAGCCTGGCAGAGCAAAACGATCGCAGATAGAACAATGAATCTCAAAACGGCCTCCCAGACATCACTCAATTCGAGCGCACCGCATCGTAAGCTTTTTTCCTGGTATGAGTCATCGTCGCGGGGTCAGCGCCACGAGGAAGAACAGCTGGGGGAACACGGCCAAGGCTCGGTTTACGCCACACGATTGCATCCAGAGGCCGTCGAAACACCCTCGACAGTTGACCTTCACTACGTGAGAACGCCCTGTTGTAGATGACCGCATCGTGGAGAGGACCGTCGGCCCATCACGCCGTCAAGGCCGGCACATGGTGCACAACTGCCCTTCGTGTCCCGATGTCGGTTCCAGGCTGGACTGAGTCACTCGGAGGCAGGGGTGACGAACAGTAGCGAGGGTCATCAGCGGTCATTCAGTCATCGACCACGCAGGCGACCGATTCACAACCAAGACCGGGTACTCGCCAATGGATGGCACCAAGCCCTTGGTGAAGGACCGGTTTGGCACAGGGCGAACTAGCGCTGCCGACCCTGAGCGGGCATCCGAATTCAGCCCTCAAACCAGTCATGCCGAACGCGGCAGATCAGCATCACAGCTTCAGAAAACGTCGGGAAGGCATGTTCCTTCTGAAGGCTATAGTGCCGGAACAGAATGCGATCCCAAACCAGGTTCAAAGGCCGGTTGAGAGACTGAGGGCTGCCACCAGAATATCCCGCGTCGTCCAGCTTATCCCGCAGGTTCTGCTGGATACATTGCGTTGCTCTTAAAGAGGAAAAAATGAGTACAAAAGGAACTGATATCGCAGCCATTATTGGAAAAGGTCTATTAGGGGCCATTCCTTTTGTGGGGCCGTTGGCGGCAGAGATTATAGGTGCGGTCATTCCAAATCAAAGAATTGATAGAATCGAATCTCTTCTAAAGCTACTGGAATCAAAAATTCCAGAATCAGATAGGCCAAAAGTCAAGCAAAATATTTATTCTCCAGAATCTATTGATTTAATTGAAGATGGTTTTATTCAAGCCTCACGAGCACTATCAGAAGAGAGAAAAGAATATATTGCGTCATTGTTAAAAAACAGCTTAACGGAAGATCAAGTAAAACACATTGAGTACAAACGTTTGTTGTCCGTACTTGGTGAGCTTAACGATCTTGAAGTGCTCATTTTGAAAGCTCAGACATTGCATAATGGTCAACCAGAACATCAAGATTTTTGGGAGATGCATGAGGGTGCGTTAACTCCGCCTATGGCACATATGGGTTCATCGCAGGAAGAAATTGATAAGTATACAATTTATCAAACACATAAACTGCATTTGGCTAATCTGGGCTTACTTAAGGCGAGATTCAAAAAACCGAAGCGGGGTGAGCTTCCTGAATTCGATGATAAAACGGGAATGATAAAGTCCCAGGGCTATGACATTACAAATTTGGGTCGGTTGTTGCTCAGAAGCATTGATCAAGGTGGCGAAACATAAAACCAACAATCACATACACTCGGACAGTAAAAAGCGCCTCTTCGCTCTGCTTTTTTGCTGCCGGTTATGTGAGCCCTTAGACCCTGGAATAGGCGCCCTCATGAATCAAGCAAAGAAAGTGCGTATTGAGCAGGCAGCACACGAGGCCTGGGAAAGAACTCAAAAGCATCTGCACTCGCTTCATCATTGCCTCGCGCGCAGCGACGTGATGCGGCACCATCACGATGCGCTCGTCCAAGAAATGACAGAAGCGGATCATCCGGATGCCTTCAATAATGTCAAAAAAGTGCGCTTCATGGCCTACCTTTCGTTCTGGTACACGGCGCTTTCCGGCGTCATTGAGCGCTACGAGCAGCTACGAGATGATGGCTCCATTCCAGCGGATCCGGACATAGACCACCTGCTCACGGATGACTTCAAGAACATCGTCAAGCCATTTAGAAACTCGGTAGCGCATTGTTCAGCCTACGATGACCGTCGCACGTTAGAGATTTTTGAGCATGAGGCCACTGTTCCTGACCACGCAGCATCGTTAGCCCAAGCGTTCCATTCCTATTTCAATACTCACAAGCGGGCCAAGGCCTAATTCAGGCGTTTGAACGACTGCTTCGCCGTCCTAGCAGCGACTGCTCATGGCCGGCAGTGTGAGTGCGAGACGGTGCTGGGAAGCCGACCTTCGGTGCGGTTGGCCTGTCGACCAAAGTCAGCTTGTGACGCTCTCCAGGGAGACCCGTTCCCGGCGATCAGCCGTCGTTCACGGCCGGCCGTTTACCGGCAGGCTAACATCATCGCTGCAATTCTCCCGCGACCAAAATGCGGTTCGCGTATGCACCGCGCTGCGTTAGAAAGGGCCTCCCCCATGACCTTCCCTCCCGTGAATTTCGATCCGTCCATCGACCCCACGGCCGATCAAGTGCGCGCATTACGTGATGCTGGCCCCGACGGCCCAGTGACGATGCTCAATCTTCTGAAGTTCCGCGAGCAAGCGAACTACCCCGCAGGGTCTCCCCACGCGCCCTGTTCGGGTGCCGAGGCCTATCGCAGGTACCAGACGGCATTCGTGGAAACCGTGGGCGACGTGAGCCGTGCCGAGGTGGTGTGGGAAGGGAAGATCGACAGACCCTTCATCGGCGATGCCAGCCAGGACTGGGACAAGTGCCTGCTGGTCCGCTACCCCAGTCGCCAGCACTTCCTCGCGATGATGGCCAACGCAGCGTATCGCGAGGCGCTGGTCCATCGCTACGCGGGCCTTGAGCGCACCATCCTCTTGCAGATGCAGGGCTAACGACTCGACCTGCGGGCAAGGAGGCGGGCAGAGCCTGATGGCGGGGAAGCCGGTCTTGTTGGTCGCGCAGAACGGCCGCTTTGGCGTGGACGGCACTGGCAGGCGAAGGTCAGCTTCCTTGCGCCGCCTCGTACTCACACTGCCGGCCAGGAGCGGCCGATCTTCACTCACGAATGCGGTCGCTCAACGTTGAACTAATCGACGCGCCGCATGCGGCGCGTCCGAGCAACCGCAGGGAGCGTTTTTAAGTGTGATGTTAGAGCGCAACGCTGACTTCTGGAATGGTGAAGAGCACGCTGCCCAAAGCAACCTGTGCAGGCATTGGCCTCGAATTTGAGCAACCGTAGTGAATGTCGACGCCGGCTAAGTAACCCTGATCGTCGGCGAAAAAGACAACATCAATGGGCTCCGGGAGGCCCGCAGAGAAAGCAACCTCGAAGAACGCGCCAGCCGCCCCCGGTTTGCATAACGGTTGCAACTCGGTTGGTTCGTGAATTGAGCAGTCGAAGGAATTGCAGCCACAGTCGCAGAGCCGCGTAATCACTGACGCATTTGAAATGCTCTCTTAGTTCCTCCGCGAAGGGAATTTCTGAGCGATAAGCCAGTGTCTCAATCCATGCAGCGGAAGCAGCGTTGGAATTGGCCATGCGCTCTAACCGTTGAAGTTGAGCCGCTGACGGAGGCTTGCCGACGGCAGTCGGATCGAACGACCGGTTGGGCATCATCTCGATTGAAGTACGCAAAAACAGCTAAGGTGGTTCGTTCACGAACCTCGTGAAGCGAAGTGCCTCAACAATGACAGAAATGAAGGCCAATGAGGCAACCAGCTTATAGCTAAAGACTAAGGTTGACATCAGGAACGTCCTGGCGTGTTCCACTGAGTTGAACCGGAAGCCGAAGATCTCGTTTGCATCGAAGAGCACAACACTGAAAAGGCGGTCAGCGGCAAAGCCAACCCAGACGGAAAGGGTTGGTGAATCAGGAAGGTTCAGAAACGTCGCAGAACCGAAAGTTCGCCAAGTGCCGAGCAATAGCAGAACAAAGCCGCAGAAGTGAGCGCATGGAATGACTAAGAAGACGAAGGCGGGGCCGTGCTCGTTATCGAGGGCGGACAAGGCGAACTCCTCTTGCATGAATACTGGCCGTAGCCAGAAGGCAAAGAGAAGCGCAGTAGCCAGTGCGTACCAAAATGCACCGATCCAAAGGGCGACACCTTGCCAGAGATGCAGATCAACTGCATATACCACGAGCAGAAATGCAGCGGAACCAACAAGCGCCTTCGCAGCCGACAGTGCGAAATTCCGAAGTATTGCTGCCGCGCTCATTGAATATGCCGCCTAACGAATGAAAGGGACTTCCCCGTCCCGAGTGATCCGCGCAGTTGCGGGGTACGGCATCAAAGTGCCACGATGGGAAGTGCGATCTCTCATCAACTCACTCGTTTTTGGAAGGGGAAGTCCATGGCAATCGTATCCGTTGGCATCGATCTGGCAAAGAACGTTTTTGCTGTCCACGGCGTGGATGAGTCAGGCAAGCCCGCGCTGGTGCGTCCCAGCGTCTCTCGCGCCAAACTGCTCGAACTCATCGCCTCGCTGCCAGGCTCAAACTGCACTACGTAGCGATGACTCGTCCTTCGCACCTGCTCTGTCTTGCGATGAGGTGGGACGCATTCATCGATGACGAACTGAAGCAATTGCAGGCTCAAGGATGGCAGCTAGTGGACTGCGGCTGTTGAGTGAGCGTCGTTGTTCTCCCTGTTCCAGGAAGCCGTACAACAAGTGTGCGCCGTAGGTAACCTGCGAAAGAACAGTTCATTGTGCTTGTCGGACTCACGGGAAAGGCTCACCGTTAGCAACTCGGCTTCGCGGACCGACCGCGGGTGAGACAGTTCCGGCAGCTTGGCCGAGGAGCGCTCAGCCTTGGAATGATCGGCACGGACGTCGTATCGCGACAGCGACGATTGAACAACTTTGGTTGCCTGAGCGATTTTTTACTGGTCTAGCTGTATCTTGGAGGAAGTTCAGAACAAAGCCAGTTTTACATGACTGCCCCTACATTGATCAGCCAGCCACGCTTCGTTGTCCTCGATACCTCGCATTTGGCGGGGCTGGCTTCAGACTGGGCTTCTTCCGACCGCAGCCGGAGGCGCGCGGCCCAAGTGTTTGTGCCTGACCTTGTCGAGTGCGGATGGCTTCCTCTGCTTTGCTGGCACCAAGTGGAGGAGTTGTTGCAGCACAAAGACGACGAACTGGTTGACCAGCGTCTACGCTATCTCAGAAGTTGGCCGCTGGTGGCGTGGGTCCGTCCATCAGACCCAGACTCTGGGCCTGGCTCGGTGCTGGAGGTGATGAAGGCTGAGGTGCGGGCGGCGTACGTGCACCCTGGCGCTGATTTGCTTCAGGTACGCGATCTCGCGCGCGAAGGGCTGTTTCTGGTAGGCAAAGGTTCAGAGGCCATCCCGGATAGCTTCCAGGACTGGCGGATTCTTCAGGCACCGTTGGCCGAGCGACAAGGGGGCTCGCGCAGGGTTGCTGCTATCGCGCGGTGGCGTGCTACGAACATTGACAATGTGCGCATCTCCGACTTGCTGGCTAAGCCCTATCGAAAGACCGAGGATGCGAATCGTGTGCTTCAACACCTTCGGAACCAGTTGGCCGGCGAGATAGCGGCCCGTGGAGACAAGCGCATCGCCGATCCCGGCGCGATGGCGGACCATTTTTTTGCAGAGATCGCCCGTAAGGGCCATGCAATCCAAACCGGTGGCGACCTGCCGCCTGTGATTCAGATCTTGTTGATAGCTGGCCTTGAACTGGGCGACATTGACCTCTCAGCGACGTTCGGCCAAACGACAAATCTCCTGATTTTTCGTGAGCGACTGCGGATGGCTGCGGACGCGAGCGGGCTACCCTGGCAAACACTCAAGCGAGTTGTGACGCAGGATCGTCTGCCTGTCACCGTCATCGAGGAATGCATGCGGGCTCATGCCCAAGATCAGCCCGAACGCAAAGGCAGTGACCTGAACGACACCCATCTTCTCTGTTTGGCACCCTATGCCGATGTCACGTATGTGGACAAGCGCACGCTGGAAAACGTTCGCCGGGCAAGGGGGAAAGTTGCAGCCTTCGATCAACTCACGGGCGAGGTTCGCAGAGCTGGTGGCTATGCTGAGATATTCGCCGCACTGACACGATAACCCCCGTGTGAAGGAGTCATAAGACGGGGCAGGAAAGGCTGCTTCGTCGATCATCTGGTTCATCAAAGAAGGCCTGACTCAGGTGATGAAGAACAGTTCAGGCGAATAATTCTGGGAGGAAAAAAATGGGGAAGAAGTCGCGATTGAAACGCGAGAGGCGAAATTCCGTCGCAAATATTCCGACGGTTGATACCGAGATGGCGCAGCAGACACCGCCGTCACAAGAGCCGCGATTCCGTGAGGAAACTGCAGCGGTACATGGGTACTTCGCCCAATATGCCGCAATCGACGTGGTCCTGAGTCTTGGCATCTCCGAACTCTGGTGCCCCAATCGCTCCAGTCAAGTCAAACATAGCTTGGCGATGCTTGTTGCTCTGAGCATGCAGTCGGATGAGTTTCAAGGCCACCGATCGATCGGTGCCTACGAGGAGTTTGCAGAATTTCTTGATGGGATCAAGCGACTATTGCCCCGTTTCCCCATGTTGGAGGATTTCGTTCCTCAGGCTGATTGGGGGGATGTCCGAGTAGCTGGCGCGAGCGGCTTTGAGCGAATCTTCTACGGCGGCAGCGTGGAACGGATTCCAGACTTTATAGAAGCATTCAGGCTCTTGCGCTCTGACCATCCAGCCGCAACCGGCGATATGGACTTCGCCATTGCATTGCAAGCGCACATTATTGGAGCGATTGACGTCGGCCTCGTCGGCGGTGACGATTGCGTTTTAGCCGGGCGTATGGAGGTTCCGTCGTTCGACTTCTGGTCTTCTTGCCGCGAAGCACTGCTATCTGCCCACGCTGCCGTCCAGTCTCTCGTGGCAGGAACGAGCGAAGAACTCATTGTTGGACAGGGGATGCTAAAGGTTCCCGAATCATTGAGCGGCTTCTGCGACGCGATCATGATGGGAGCGGTCTTGCCAGTGCTCATGGCAAGAGTGGACGGCATTTGCCTGCCGATTTCTCCAAAAGCTGCATCCGGCGTGGTCATCGATCTATGGCACGAGAAGATCAGCTCCTGCCGAATAGACGCACTACCGGAACTTGGCGGGCGGCTTGGCACATTTCTGTCACACAGGCTTCGCCAAGATGATGTCATCGTTGGACCAGCCAGGCTCGTGGGGACGTCGCATAGGCTTGACCGGCACATAGCCGCTGTCATCCGGTCCGGGGGAAAGCTTTACTTTCTACTGCCGATCGACCTTGATGATCTGCCAAAGTTAGGTCAAATCGAGCGTTGGTTCAAGCAACTGGTGGACGATAGTGAGCGGTGGGCACTCGTGCTCACTGCTAAGAAGCAGATAGTGGAGATGCGTAATGCAAAAGGGATTTTTGCGCGGTCCGACGGTATCGAGCTGGTAGCTGTTATCGCGCGGGTTAGCACTCAGCCTACGTTCATGGAGATGCCTGACACCCGGACTCGCGTGATCGGCCTGCCAGACTTTGTCTCCCTATTCGATTCGATCAAGAGCAGTGGTGAATTGGAGGACTTCTGGACCTATCGCGACAACATGGATTCAACGGCGGGGGGCATGATTGGTCTCATCGATCACTTTGCTGCCTTTCGCGACAGCCACGGTGTCTTGATAGAGGGGGCTGACTCCCCCGATTGGATCAACCTGGACCCCCACTGGAACTCCAGTTGGCGTTTCAAGGAACTCAGCAACTTCTGGGCATCCGCCCCGCACAGCTTTCCGGATGGTCTGAGCACTTGGGTTGTGAGCGATAGGGAGGATGGCCTTACGTGCATGAAGGCCAAGGGCCCCTTCGTCCTTGCGTGGTCTGGCAATGCTGGACGGTGTGCAGTGCAGGCCGTAATGGATGTCGGATCAGATCCAGACTACAAGAACGGACCGCTACTTGAACTGTTCACCCATTGTGTTGCCGACGCAATCACCCAGCGCAGTTCTCTATTGGAGAAGCTCGATCTATTTCGCCGAAATCACATCGTGATTCGCTGTGAAATGGACCCGGCGAAGTTGCCTCTGACAGATGATGATGAGGCCACGAACCTCCAGGCATCGCTGCCTTTGCTCAGTGGCTTAAGGCTCGTTGTCGGTACCCCTGACAAACTTGTTGTCGCGGCGGAAGTGAACCTTTCTCGCCTTTATTCGAGGCTTGAGAATGCCAAGGATGCGTCGTTTGAGGCCGAATGCGCGATCGAGTTGACTGTTGGGTTGTCCGGGTTACTTGCTTTGAGCTGTGACGAGGGAGTCTTGGGGCTGCTGCGCGGGACTCAAAGTCGACAGCCGAGGTTTACGCTCAGAACCACGCAGCGACCTTTTGATGTACCCGACTATGCGAATCCAAACCTTCCAGAAGCAGGCCAGTTCAAGCTGGCTCGAAAAGAACTAGCGATTGTCTTCAAGCAACAAGGGGTAGCTGCTTCGGTACGCTATGAGCTCGAGCCCGCCAAGCACATCATGAACTCCGCTCGTGATGCGATGCGGAGTGAATTGCATGCGAGGATTGCCCGGTACGATCGAAGACAGTTGCTGCAGATTTGTGTTGAACAACACGATGAGTTGACCGCGAAGTATCAGCACGAGGTTACGCGGATGAGGCTTAGCCTGAGCCATCAAGTTTCCTTTGATCGGTCGAGTAGGCTAGCCGACGTGTACGAGAAGTCCACGAGCATGGCTCGAAACTATCGGTACTTGCTGGAGTGTTGCATCAGCTCACAAGTACAAGGCAACATGCGACCGACCATTCCCGAGGTTGTTCAGCTAGTCGCCTCCATCGACTGGCTATCGGTGCTCTATGGTGCCAGTGACACACTCCATAACGGAATCGACGTTGGCGGGATTGAACTGGATGGCTCCTTTGTACCCACAGTTTTCTTTTCTGAAGACCGTGATGAAAAAGAGCAGCAATACCTTGAAGAGGTGGCCAGCGCAAAGCTCGGGGTTGGGCTGTCGGAGGGGGATGAAGTGAACTCCGATCAAGATAGCGCGAAGAACTGGGGACCACTTGACGAATCGCTCAGTTTCGAGCTTGGATTTTCTCTAACCCAATTGACTCAAGTCCTCCAAGTGCTCTCGCACTGGCACTCCGCAGGAGGTGATGATGAGCTTCGCTTTGGATACGCTGCGGCGCCGACCTCAATCGTTGCCCGAGTGTGTGAGCATCTACCTGCCTTCCCGGTGGGAGCGGCGGAGAAGGTGGTGACATTCCTGACGCTAGATCCAGTCGGCGTGCGCCGCCTGGCTGGAAAGCAAGTGGATGAGCCAGATGTGCCGATATGGGAGCATGCCAAGCGCGTACATTGAACCGCCCCGGGTTTCGTGGAGGCTGGTTGGTTTAAGTCAGACCTCCACTGTGGAGGCTTGACTGGCGAGTTGCCGGTAGTAGTTTGCCTCAGCTTCT
>Ga0209343_10008814_pt1 | contig 11648 bp, 11 predicted proteins | sample RifCSPlowO2_02_FD_184026 | JGI IMG/M metagenome (GOLD analysis project Ga0209343, IMG submission 184026) | Groundwater microbial communities from Rifle, Colorado - Rifle CSP2_plank lowO2_0.2 (SPAdes) (version 2) | ecosystem: Environmental > Aquatic > Deep subsurface > Groundwater | place... | reverse complement strand
CCTGCGGTTAGGGAACTGGTCCTGTATAATCTCCATGGCTTTCATATCATTTTCATGTCCAAATATTGGAACCAAGACTACCTTATTGCCAATATAGAAATTTGCATAGCTGACAGGAAGTCTTCCTTCTTCATCTCCAACAAATCCGGGCATAGGCAGCTTAATGATATTCAGCCTGTCTCCGTTTTGGTCTTTTGCATTGAGCAGTATCTCATAGTTCTCACGGAGTATGGAGTAATTTTCGTCATTCCTGTTTTCTTCATAGGTGCAGAGTATGGTTGTGGGGTTCACAAACCTTGCAATGTCGTCAATATGGCCGTCTGTATCATCCCCTTCTATGCCGTTCTTTAGCCAGATAATGTGCGTTACTCCAAGGTATTTCTTAAGATAGGCTTCTATGTCTTCTCTTGTAAGATGGGGGTTTCTGTTTTTATTGAGCAGACACTGTTCTGTTGTTAGGAGTGTCCCTTTCCCATTTACATCTATGGACCCTCCTTCAAGGACGATTCCGGGTTTAAAACAGGGGATTTTCATTCTCTGATTTATAAAATCAGGGATATTCGTATCCTTCATGAGTGTCTCATACTTTCCTCCCCATGCATTGAATATCCAGTGGGTCATGGCAAGGCCTTTGGTTTTTTTGTTTAAGAGAAAGACAGGGCCGTAGTCTCTGAACCATACATCCGCATAGTCGTATATATGAAATGCAATCTCATCAGGATTGACCCTGCTCTGTCTTAAAATCCCCTGCGCCCTCTCTCTCATTGCGCTGTCTTTTACAAACAGGTTCACCTTTTCGCTGCCCATGATGGACTTGATTATTTCGCCGTAAATCTTTTCTACCTTTTCTACCCTGTCAGGAAAGGTTATAGGGTCATGGGGCCATGAGAGCCAGATAGCATCATGTTTTTCCCATTCAGCAGGCATGTAGTAGCCGAGTTTTAGGGGGGTAGCATTAGATGTAAATAAAGTCATTGTGTTTAAGTTGGACCAACTATAGAAACTTTTCTCTTTGCATTTTAAATTTTTTAGCTATGGTCTCTCAGTATTTTGCGAAAGAAGCTTATTATTTGAGGCCTTTCACAATGTATTGATAGGTATCTGGCCTTCTGTTATCAAGAAAGCCCCATCCCTCACGTATCATCTTATTCATGCTTAAGTCTGCCTTTACAACCAATACCTCTTCATCTTCAAGGCTCGCCTTTTTTATCACCTTGCCAAAGGCATCTGAGACAAATGAGCCTCCCCAGAACTTCATTCTATCTTCCTCGCCAACCCTGTTCACAGCGGCAACATGAACCCCGTTTGCTATGGCATGTCCCCGCTGGACAGTCTCCCATGCATTGTGCCAGTCGCCATCCTGTGAACTGTGCCCCTTTATCCAGCCTATGGCGGTTGAATAGAATATTATATCAGCGCCCATGAGCGTATTTATCCTCGCAGCCTCAGGGAACCACTGGTCATAACAGATAAGAACGCCTATGGAGGCAAACCTTGTTTTATTCCGATTAATCGGAATTTTATAGACCTGATAACCGAGGTCGCCATCTCTAAAATAATTCTTTTCATAAAAGAATGGGTCAAAGGGTATATGCACCTTGCGATATACACCGAGGATGCTGCCGTTTGCACCTATTGTTACAGCAGAATTGTAATATTTATTGTTTAAGGCCTTCTCAAATATGGGGACTATAATTACAATGCCGAGCTCTTTGGCCAATTTTGAGAAGATGTTTATCGTATCGCCCGGAATCGGCTCTGCGAATCTCTCAGCGCTATACTTTTCATACTGCGGAAAGTAGATGGTGTTGAACAGCTCCTGAAGGCAAATTATCTGTGCGCCCTGTTCCGCTGCCTTCCTTACCAGCCCAACAGTTTTGCTGATATTTTCCGGGATGTTATCAGTAACCGCTGTTTGTACGAGACCAATGGTGACTTCCATATTATGATTGCCCATAAAATCTTATCCTTATTAGACCTGCCTTTTAAATTGAGACAAATGTCTCATGGTCTGGAAAAATATCACACTCAACATGGTTTTGCAATTTTATTCCCCTGATTTCCCTTGACTCAATTGCAGACCTGAGCAATAATTATCAGCAAAATATAATATTAGAAAAGATGTGGAAAGTGTCTCCCGTTTTAAATGGGCACTGCCCCTAATTGATTTCAACGCCAAAGATTCGGCAGAAGTTCTTGAATTGGCAAAAAGATTCGTTGAAGAGATTAAAAATTGATATGACCTGAAAAACTTTTACCGCATTTTTATTGTAAGAACTACGGTTATGAAAAAAAGTAAGATTTTAAAATTTGACGCAATCATGGATATATTGGATGAACTGTCGGGCAAAGGCAAGGCAGTGCGGATAGACCCTCTCCTGAAAACAGCCACCCCAAAAACCGTTGCAGCAAGGCTCAGAGAAACCATCAGGCTTTCAGAAAAACTTGTATGGAAAAAACCATCAAAGAGCTAATACGGATACTAAAGAAGAACAAGGACATCAATGCATATGCGCTTATCGGCGGGCTGGCAGTGGGAGGGTGGATAACCCCGCGGGCAACAAAAGATATTGACCTTATGGTTGATTTATCCGAAACAGACCGCTCATTTATTGAAAACGGGCTTCTTAAAGACCTCACGGATGCAGGATTTAAAGGCTCCTTGAAAATAGGCGCTCCGGAGGATGACATAAAGCTCTGCATCAAAGTCATTTCAGCGGAAGGCGTTCCTGTGGATATTATCATTGCCGGCAGACGGTGGGAAGATGAAATAATTCGGGACAATCTTTCCATAGAAGTCTTGAAAGGGGTCTCTATTCCAGTAGCCAAACCGGAAGGTCTGATAGTGCTTAAATTACGGGCTGGCAGTTTTCAGGATATAACAGATGCCTCAAAACTATTAGCAGAGGCAGAATATAACCGGCAAAAGTTGCTGGCGCTTGCAAAACGGGCAAGGGTTGAGAAGAAGCTTTTGAGGCTCATGAAAAGTTTAGGGGTGAAGTGATTTCAGAGATTGCAAGTTTTATAGAAAATGACAAGAAGGCGGGCAGAAAAGACTAAAAGAAATGCGGGAAGTGTCCCTGAAATTTTCTGAAATTTTGAAATTTTAAACAACGCACTGGAGTTGAACGAGTTCCACAGGATGCTTTTTAGGCTGACGATGTTTTCGGTCTGCAAACTGTCTTTCTCCTTTCTCATGTCTTGCAGTGGCACTCATCAGTGAGCTTGCCGTTAAATGAGATGATTAGGAATCGATGAAAAAGAAAATCTTTCTTATCCTGATTGGCCTGGTACTGCTGATCGCTGTTCTCAGCGGGATCAAGGCGCTGCAGATCGACAAGATGATCGAGGCCAGCAGCCAGTTCGTCCAGCCTCCAGAACCGGTCACCACTGCCAAGGTCATATCCGTCTCCTGGGAAAATGTACTTCCCTCCATAGGGAGCCTAACAGCAGTGCAGGGAGTCACTATCGCCACGGAACTGCCGGGGAAAGTAGTGGAAATTGTCTTTACTCCCGGTTCCAGAGTTAAGAAAGGGGATTTGCTGCTGCGTCAGGATACTTCCTCGGAGGAAGCCCAGCTTCCGGGCGCTGAAGCGTCCTTAACGCTTTCGAGCCGTAATCTGTCTCGCGCAAAATCACTGATTGCCGAGGAGATGATCTCCCAGTCACAGCTCGATACTGCCCAGGCCAACTTCCAGCAGGCGCAGGCTGCGGTAGACAACCTGCGCAGCCAGATCGCCAAGAAAACAGTCCGTGCACCGTTCAGCGGCCGGCTCGGGATCCGGCAGATCAATCTGGGACAGAGCCTTCGGGAAGGAGATGCGATAGTCTCACTGCAGACACTCAGCCCGATCTATGTCGATTTCCAACTGCCGCAACAGTATCTGAATCAAGTCCGCCAGGATTTGCCTGTACGGGTGACTGCCGATGGTCTTCCTGACCGGCAGTCGACCGGTAATATCACTGCGATCAATCCGCATGTAAACGCTGCTACCCGGTCGATCAGTGTGCAGGCGACGCTGCAGAATGCGGAGGAACTGCTTCGTCCGGGTATGTTTGTCAGTGTCGAAGTGGTGCTTCCGAAATTGCAAACTGTACTTTCGATCCCGACCACCGCTGTCCTCTACGCGCCCTTTGGCGATTCGGTCTTCATTATAGAGGAGAAACAGACAGAAGATGGTAAAAAGTATCTTGCATTGCGCCAGCAGTTCATACGTCTTGGTGAGAAACGCGGCGACTTTGTAAGCGTACTCTCCGGGTTAAGCGCAGGCGAAAGTGTGGTCAGCACCGGAGTCTTCAAGCTGCGTAATGGGCAGACGGTGGTGGTTGACAACAGCCTGACCCCTGAGTTCAAGCTGAACCCACAGCCGGAGAATAACTGACGAGATGACGTTCACCGACCTCTTTATCCGCCGCCCTGTGCTGGCGATGGTCATCAACCTGCTGATTATCATTGCCGGTCTGCAGGCGATCCGCACACTCAATGTGCGTCAGTACCCGCAAAGCGAGAATGCTGCAGTCACCGTAACTACTGGCTATGTCGGTGCCAGTGCCGAACTGGTGCGAGGCTTCATTACTACACCGCTGGAACGGGCTATTGCTGCTGCTGACGGGATCGACTATATCGAGTCACAGAGCAGCCAGGGCCTGTCGACAATCAATGTGCGGCTGAAACTGAACTACGATGCTATCAAGGCCCTGTCCGAGATAAGCTCCAAGGTCGACCAGGTACGCCGCGACCTGCCGCCTGAGGCTGAGGTGCCGACCATTAACGTCGAATCAGCGGACAGCCGCTTCGCCTCGGCCTACCTCAGTTTCACCTCTGATATCCTCGCCCAGAACGAAATTACCGATTACCTGGTACGGGTGGTCCAGCCGCGTCTCTCGGCCCTTGAGGGAGTGCAGCGGGCCGATATTCTCGGAGCGCGGACCTTTGCCATGCGCATCTGGCTTAAACCGGAGAGGATGGCTGCCCTCAATATCAGCCCGGTTCAGGTGAGACAGTCTCTCTCCGCCAATAACGTGCTTTCTGCGCTCGGCCGCACCAAAGGGTCTCTGATCCAGGTCAATCTCACAGCCGACACAAACCTTACAAGTGTCGGGGAATTCAAACGCCTGGTGATCCGCGAACAGGACGGTGCGATCGTGCGGCTGGAGGATATCGCTGAGGTCGCACTGGGGGCCGAGGATTACGACGCCGAGGTTCGCTTTTCCGGCCAGACCGCTGTGTTTATGGGTATCTGGCCTCTCCCCAATGCCAACTCGCTTGATGTCATCAAACGCGTCCGCGTTGAAATGGAAGCGATCCAGAAGGACTTGCCGGGAGGGATGCACGCACGGATTGCCTATGACGCCACTGCCTACATCGACAATGCTATTAAGGAGGTCATTATAACTCTGAGTGAAACCCTGCTGATCGTGGTGATCGTTATCTTTCTCTTCCTCGGTTCACTGCGTTCAGCCTTTATCCCTGTCATCGCGATCCCGCTGTCACTGATCGGTGCAGTCTTTCTGATGCAGGTCTTTGGCTTTACTATCAACCTGCTGACACTGCTCGCTGTCGTCCTCTCGGTAGGACTGGTGGTCGATGATGCTATCGTTGTCGTTGAGAATGTTGAGCGGCATCTCAGGGAGGGGGGATCCTCTTTTGACGCGGCTATTCTCGGCGCTCGCGAACTGATCGGGCCGTTGATCGCCATGACTATCACCCTGGCAGCGGTTTATGCGCCGATCGGCCTGCAAGGCGGCCTGACCGGTGCGCTATTCCGTGAATTCGCATTTACCCTTGCAGGTGCGGTAACCATTTCCGGCATCGTCGCACTGACCCTTTCGCCGATGATGTGTTCCCGTCTCATGAAGCCGGGGATCGGAGAACGAGGACTTGCCGGCCGCATCACCCGTGACTTTGGACGTCTGCGCAACTTTTACGGCCGGATCCTCGATGTCAGTCTGCACAGCAGACCAGCGGTCTATCTGGTATGGGTGGTGATCGGTCTGCTGGCTATCCCCATGTTCATAATGTCCCCGGTGGAACTTGCTCCGATGGAGGATCAGGGTGTCATCTTCGGTATCGTTGATGCTGCTGCCAATGCAACCCTTGACCAGACGAGCCAGTATACCGCAGCGGCCAATCGCGCCTTTCTGAGTGTGCCGGAGACTGATTTCACTTTTCAGATCACCTTCCCCAGCTCTGGTTTCGGAGGTATGGTGATCAAGCCCTGGGACGAGCGGGAGCGGACCGTATTCCAGATCCTTCCAGAGGTACAGCAGAAACTGTTTGCAATCCCCGCAATCCGCATGTTCCCGGTGACCCCGCCTGCATTGCCAGGTGGCGGTGACTACCCGGTCGAGTTCGTTATCGCCTCGACCGCCGAACCGCAGCAGATCCTGCAGTTGGCCGAGCAGATCCAGTTTAAGGCGATGCAGAGCGGCATGTTTGCCTTTCCGCCGGTTATTGATGTTAAGATCGACCAGCCTCAGGCGGAGTTTGTTATTGACCGCGACCGGGTTGCTGCTTTGGGTCTGAACCTGCAGCAGGTGTCAAACGATCTGGGGGCCATGGTCGGCGGCAACTTCGTCAATCGTTTTGATATCGCCGGCCGCAGTTACAAGGTGATCCCTCAGATCCAGCGTGTTGACCGCCTCAACCCGGGCCAGCTTCAGCAGATTTATGTTAGCGGCCCCAATGGCGAGTTGGTGCCGCTGTCGACCGTTGCCACCATCCGCAACTCGACTGTGCCGCGTTCTCTCAACCGTTTCCAGCAGCTCAATGCAGTGAAGATCAGCGGAGTTTCGGTCCGGCCTCTCGATGAGGCGCTGCGCTATCTCGAAGACGAAGCAGCGAAGATCCTCCCTAAAGGCTATGTGCTTAACTATACTGGCGAGTCCCGCCAGTTGCGTACTGAAGGGAACCGTTTTCTGCCAGCCTTCGCGTTGGCGGTGATCCTGATCTTTTTGGTCCTTGCAGCGCAGTTCAACAGCTTCCGGGACCCCTTCGTCATCCTCACCGGATCAGTGCCGCTGGCGATGTTCGGCGCGCTGATCTTCACCTTTCTGAAGATGCCAAATCCAAATGTCCCTTTCTGGACCGACGGCTGGACCACCACGCTAAATATCTACTCACAGGTCGGGTTGGTGACACTGGTGGGACTGGTGTCGAAGAACAGCATCCTGATCGTAGAATTTGCCAATAAGGCCCAGGAGCGCGGTCTTGACAAGCTCGCCGCAGTTCGGGAAGCAGCCCTTACCCGCCTGCGTCCAATCCTGATGACCACTGCTGCTACCATCGCCGGCCACTTTCCCCTTACCCTGGTCAGCGGTGCTGGCGCAGCAGCGCGGAATTCGATCGGTCTGGTGTTGGTCGGAGGCATGGCGATTGGCACCCTGTTCACCCTCTTTGTCGTACCGTCTATCTACATGCTGGTGGCGAAGGATCATTCAAAAGATCGCAAAACTTAAACAGGTGTTCATGACATTCACTGAAGAGCCGAAATTGGCAGTATAAATTTTCATACATGAACATGTGTCCCCATTTTAATTTTAAACACTCGTGTGCGCGCACACATTCCCCCTTGAAACCAGCAGCACCGTATGATAGATTAAAAAAATGTTAGCCTTTGATGTTAATAAGACAGTATCTTACTGGCTAAACGGCGCTAAATATGACTTGACTGTTGCCAATGCAATGTTTAATGCCAAGAAATATCCAGCGGCAATGCTCCTTAAACTCCGTGAATTTATGGAGTTTCATTTTGAGGCACGGTATCCAGAAGAGAAATGGAGAGAAATGGGGACACATCCCAATTAATTTGGACACACGTCAAAAACAGTTATTGGGATGAATAAATGGTATCTGTCCCCCATTTTCCTCAAAATGTAGCCTGCATCCTTACGCCATAAATAAATATGCTGTCTTTTGCATTATCGCCGCCGGGATTTATGACATACTGTATATCAGGCGATATGCTCAGGTTATTATTTGCCCAATATTTATAGTAGGCTTCCAGATACTGTTCATAGTCCGCATTGGCTGCATAGCCGTCAAGCCCGAGAGACGCCTCTTTGTATTTGCTGCTCACATGGCTCGCGCCGTAGGCAATGCCTATAACATCATTTGCCCTTCTCCAGCCATTTCCAATGAGTTGGCCGCCTGCTGTAAAGGCCTTGTCAAATTTTGAGACATCCTCATCCTGCATGCCATAGCGGGCAAAAAGGGTTATATCATTTGATACCTGCTGGTCAAGGCTTATACCAAAACCCTGATTAGATAGGTTATCCTTGCTTGAATCAAGAAGGTCTGTGTGTTTATTGTTATTGACCCATCCATAGATGCGATAGTTCCCATTCAGTCCATAGAATGGCATCCATGTATCCAATTCTGCTATGATGAAAGGGCGGTCAAGGACATCTTTAAAATCGCTGTCCCCTTCAAACATGCCAATCCTTCCGACTACTTTTAGGCCTTTGTCGTAAATAGAGGTAAATCTGTAGCCTATTGACACACCTGCATTGCCTCCAAATTCAAGGGCCAGGTTGTTCACAAATGTGTCTGCAATGAACTGGCTTGTTTCGGAATTGGCTACCGCATTCGCATCAAAAAGACCTGCCGGGTCAATCTTGCCTATAGTAAGCTCCAGCCTTTTATCCCTTTTATCCGGAATGGCAAACTCTGTCCAATACCATGCCTCTACCAATTCAAACTTCGCTTCATTGAACCCCAGGTCTGCGTTAGGCCCTGAAAATGTTGGCGGGAGCAGCGGGGCGATCCCTTCACCCTCTCCTACAGCTCCCCTGAAATATACATTTCCATAAGGGCCTACAGGTGTAATAAGGAAGAGGTCGCCTGAATATGAGGCATCGGCCTTTTCTCCATAACCCCTGCTGTTATTTCCAATACCTTGAAGAAATAAGGAGAGGTCTCCTCCGATACTGAAGGCCTCTACCTTCTCACCCAGGGCCTTTATCCTGGCTGTTCTATAGTCAACTGTATCCAGCTCCTTCTCCATGGTTGTTACATGCTCGCTTATCTCCTTTAAAAGGGGTTTATGCTCCTGCCTTATCTCCTTCTCTAAATCTTCCGTCCTTTTTTCTATGGTCTCCAGCTTTTGTTCAAGCTTCTTAAGCTCATCCTCTGCTCCGAATACAAGGAGCGGAAAGCATATAATCAACGGAATAAGGGCTGAAAACACAGCCTTTATCCGGCAAAAAAAATTCACTCCCATACAACCTCCTATGAATATGATTATTATTTTCAATATAGCGTCAAAAAAAGGGCGCCCGTCAATAACCGCCCTTTTTGCCCGCGCCGAAATAGTTGACCTCCCACTCCACTTCAAATGGCTTGAACCAGTCTCTTACGCCGGTCTCTCTATCCGTGTGCCTGCCAAACTCCCCTTTTTTAAGCGGATTATCTATCTTATAGATGACCTTATATTTGCCTGCACCCAGCATCTTTACATTATCGCCATAATGCGGGCCGTCATTTGCCACCATGGGCACCATAATGCCTTCAATGGTCTGGTTTGTGTCCAGTTTTATAATGGTGTAGTGGATGATAAGGTTCGGTATCCACTCCCCTGCTGCAAAACCGTTGGGATTATTCTCTGCTGCCCTTATGTCGCACTCCAGATGGATATCCGACTCTCCCCGCGCTTTCATAATCCCCTTTGGCTCCATCTCAATGGCCTGAAGATAGACCGCTGCTATTTCCATGCCATACAAGGATTGCGGCAGACCTATTGGTGTCTCCAGCGCCTTTGCATGAGAATGGCTTAGAAATAAAACTGCCAATGCTAATATTACTGTTTTTAGATATTTCATCTTCATCTTTCCTCCTCCTGTGGTTTTATTTTTTTAACTCCAAGCTCCTGACTCCAAACTATTCCAATCTCACCCCCTTTCCATCCAGCTTTCCGGCAGCCTCTTTTACCGCTCTTATAAGTAGCGTCGCCTGCTTTTTAATATTGGTTAGAGGAGCCTTATCAAACATCGCCTTTCGCAGATTAGAAAACCCCTTTTCAAGCTCGACAGCCTTTTTCAGGGATATAAACCGCCTGACTGCTATCTCCATATTTGCCTTATCTCCCTCAAATACGCCGAAATACGCATCCGCCACCTTCTCCATTGCATCGGACGCCTTGCCATCCTCATAAGACTTCAAGGCGCTGTGCAATGCCTTTTCAATCTCATCTGCAATATGCGCCCAGTTATTCTGGCCGGCATAGGCTTGGCTTGCTGCCAAAAAAAGAAATGCAATAACCCGAAAAATGCATTTAGTTTTTATTTTTCGGGGCAAACGCAAGATTTGAGCCAAGGACAAGGAAAAGATGGTTGGACAAAACGGAGCATACTGTTTTAAGTATGTGAGTATTTGGACAGCCAGCTTTGACGCAGTATTTGGCCAAAGATTGCGTTTGTAAGAAAATGTTATTGTATTTTCTGGGATAAAAGATAATACCGCCCATCTCATCTCCTCAACCTCCTTTTTTCTCTCACCATAAGACAACAGGAATTTCCAATCTGACAGCCCTTCTGCAGATTCTATGAATGTCTGGCTCATTCACCTCATCCTTCAGAAGAATCAACATATCCAGTTGTCCATAGCCTGTCAGGTCAAGCTCATCCACGGACTCGCCGGCCTGATAACGGATATGGTCAAACCCGCTTTCCAGCAAGACATCCTCGACAACGCCCAAACGCAGCCCCTTCTTCTTTCCTACAATCAGTGCAGACATTAGTTTACACCTCCTCTCTGAATATGATATTTATTTTCATAAACCCTTCAATTTTTTAAAACAAAACCCTATGCCATGCCGCGGCCACAACCGCTATGCCTATGATATTAGGGATCACGGCCATGCTCCAACCGTTATGCAGCCTTACAGCCAAATAGATGCTCCAAATCCCTCCTGCTGCAAATAAGAAACCCTGCATTATGCGGACAACATCCTTGCCTATGCCAATATCGCCCAATGATTGAAACAATATCAGCCCGAGCCCGATGATAAGGGATATCAGCGCTACAGGCGCATAGAGATAACCCACTTTTGCAACGGTTGCCATAATCCGCTCTTTTTTTCTCACAACAGATGCCGATAACATGGTAAGCATAAACAGGATAATTGCAATGCCTGCCATACTGATAAGCATAAATGTAGTTATTGAGATAAAATCCAGCCAGATAAACACCTCCCCTGCCTGGGGGTAATTGACCATAAGCCACCACGGCCCGCTCTTTCCTATAAACTCGCCTAAACCGCTATTCAACAGAAAACCGCCGACAGCCTGTTTATACTGGATGTAAACAGGATTGACCTGCCAGTGGAATGCGCCCAGCGCAAGGCCTGTAGCCAAAAATAAGAAGACTACCTCCCACAGGCTCGGCTCCCTCTTTTTTATTTCCTCTATCTCAAGGCCTGGATGTCTTATTCTCAGGTGCAGTGAATGAGATGTTTCAGTACTCACACATCTAAAACACTCTATACAGTTGGAACTTGCAACCTTGTTTGCGGTATTTATGAAGGTTGGGCAAACGCAGCCCCTTCCGTCTCCGCCATTTTTTTCAAAACTTACTGCGCCAAGTCTTGAGAATATTCCAAGGAGAGGCCCTATCGGGCAGAGATAACGGCACCACGGCCTCCATCCGCTTG
>Ga0209343_10008813_pt1 | contig 11648 bp, 12 predicted proteins | sample RifCSPlowO2_02_FD_184026 | JGI IMG/M metagenome (GOLD analysis project Ga0209343, IMG submission 184026) | Groundwater microbial communities from Rifle, Colorado - Rifle CSP2_plank lowO2_0.2 (SPAdes) (version 2) | ecosystem: Environmental > Aquatic > Deep subsurface > Groundwater | place... | reverse complement strand
GAAAAGATGACTCGCATGAGCCATCTTGAAAACGCAAAAATCATGCACGAAAACAAACAAAAATTATTCGCCGCCATCAAGAAATGCTAAACTGATTACATGCTCATCTTAGGATGGGAGAATACTGCTTGTGCGAAAGGCGGCGTACCCTTTATACTTACCTGATGATAACAAAGCACGCAAGCAACGGCCTTCTGTGGATAGACCTTGAATCGCCGTCGCAGGAAGAAATACATTCGGTCTCCAAAGACTATAACCTCAATCCCCTGGTGACGCACGAACTTTCGGCTCCCTCGGTCCGATCGCAGGTGGATTTGTATCAGAATTTCATCTACCTCATTCTGCACTTCCCTCGTCTCAAGCGCGGGAGCGGCAAAAAAGAAGAGCGGGAACAGGAAATTGACTTCGTTATCGGGAAAAGGTTTCTCATTACCGTCCGCTATGGCGGGAGCGAAGTTATCCATTACGTCTCAAAACTTTTTGATACCAAGGCCACGCTCGGCGAGGGTGATTTCGGAAGCCACGCGGGGTTTATCTTTTCGTTCCTCATCGAAAAACTGTATGAATCACTCTTACATGAACTTAATGCCGCGGGTGAATCGCTTTGCACAATCGAGGAGCGAATATACGGCGGACAGGAACGGAATATGGTCATCGCGCTCGCGAACGTCTCTCGCGAACTTCTTTTCGTCAAACGATCTCTCGCCATGCACCGCGAAGTGTTGGAGTCTTTTGAGGTGGCGGGGAAGAAGTTATTCGGCGAGAAATTTGCGTTCCACCTGCGCGCGCTTATCGGGGGATATTACCGGGTGGCGCACGCGGTTGACGGCAATACTGCGTTCCTTTTGGAACTTAGGGAAACCAACAACGCGCTCCTCTCCACCAAACAAAATGAAATTATGAAAACGATCGCGGTTCTTGCATTCATTGCGCTTCCTGCTACGACTGTGCTTTCGCTTTTTCAGATTGACACGCTTTCTCGCCCCATCGTCGGGCTTCCGTTTGACTTTTGGATTCTGCTCCTCATGGTAGGGGCAGTTGTTCTCGGACTCTTCGCGTGGTTTAAGCGTAGGCGCTGGCTATAGAGAGCTTACTAGCTGATTAGCTTGTTAGCTTATCAGGAAGGTTTGCATTTTCTATCCTAGAAAGCTAAAAAGCTAGCAAGCTATGAAGCTAAATTTATACAACACCCTCTCTGGCGCAAAAGAAGAATTCAAGCCGATTAAAGCGGGCGTGGTCGGAATGTATCACTGCGGCCCGACGGTCTACAACTTCGCGCACATCGGGAATCTCCGTTCGTATGTCTTTGCGGACACGCTGCGGAGAACGCTTGAGTACGCGGGCTTTCGCGTGCGGCAGGTGATGAACATCACCGACATCGGACATCTCACCTCCGATGCCGACGAGGGAGACGACAAAATGGTCAGAGCACTAAAGCGCGAGGGAAGGCCAATGACCTTGGAAGGACTTCGCGATGTCGCCGAAAAATACACAAACGCGTTTATTGAAGACCTCAAATCGCTCAACATAAAACTTCCGCACGATATGCCGAAGGCGAGCGAACATATCGCGGAGGACATAGCGCTCATCGGCACACTTGAAGAAAAGGACATTGCGTACAGAACGCATGATGGAATCTATTTCGACATCTCAAAATTTCCCGATTACGGGACCCGCGGCGGATTTGCGCTGGGAGATTTGAAGGAGGGAGCGCGAGTTGTGGTCAATAGAGAGAAACGGTCAGCGCGCGACTTTGCCCTCTGGAAATTCTCAAAAAGCGGCATCGGCTGGGAGAGTCCGTGGGGTCGTGGGTTTCCCGGCTGGCATATTGAATGCTCTGCCATGAGCCGCAAGTACCTTGCTCAACCGTTCGATATTCATACGGGCGGCGTTGACCACGTTGCGACGCACCATCAAAACGAAATCGCGCAATCGGAAGCGGCGTACGGCGCGCCGCTCGCGAACTACTGGTTGCATAATGAACACATGCAGTTGGGCAGCGAAAAAATGGCGAAATCCGGAGAAAACTTTATTACGCTGCAAACTCTCGCGAATCGCGGTATTCATCCGCTTGCCTTCCGGTACTACCTGCTTCAGTCACACTACCGCTCCCCTCTTCACTTCAGCTGGGACGCGCTTGAAGCGGCGCAATCAGCACTTGAAAAATTGCTGTTTTCAATTTGGAGTTTCTCACGAAACTCCTTCATCAAACCTGGAATACCATACACTCAAAGCGTGTGTTCATATGCAAAACAGCTTACGCAGGCGTCGCATGATGATTTGAATACCCCGACGATGGTGTCAATCCTGAATAAGCTGATTCACGACGTGCCCGCCAAGCCGAAAGAAAAACTGACCGTACTCTTTGAGGATGTTGATTTCTTGCTCGGACTGCGGCTCAAGGAACTTTCAGAAAAGATCGTTGACATTCCTGGAGAAGTTGCCGAGCTTGTTTCGGAGCACGATACTGCGCGTAAGGCAAAAGATTGGCAGCGATCTGGAATCCTCCGCGATGAAATCCTGAAACGGGGGTATCGTGTGCAAAATCTCTCGGATGCGCAAGCAAGTCTGGTGACAAGAAAATTGTCCTCACTACTTTAATGACTCGCCAGAACTCCCTGCCTTCCTAGGCAGGGATGAATGGCGGGTCAGCGAAAGGGGTCGGGGAAACTGTAGTTTCCCCGTGGAGGAGAGCAGTGAGCGAGTCTGCGAGCGAGCGTTGAGGGGACTGTTGCCGAATAGCGTTTTTGTCACTTTTTGTCCAAAATAACCCTTATTTCTGCGTGGCAAAAACGACGATTTTGCCATTCGGCAACAGTCCCTTGAGAACCGAGGGTTCTTAAAGGAAACTCCGCTCGCCGAACGCCCTGTGCTCCTGCACAGGGATAGGACGAGCGGAGTTTACTCCGCCTCCTAGCAATAGCATAATACGTTCGTATGTTATTGCTAAATTAGGGCATTACCGGTCTGAAGCGCTTGTACCGCGAGTTTCAAGTCGTCCGGGGTCGTGATCTTTATCCAACGTGAGGCCTCTATGACCGAAACTGGATAATCCTTTGCCATCCGCGCAACCGTTTGCGGCAGTCCCCACTCGCCTTCCCTATCGGTGAGTTTAACCGGTTCGTAGTCAAAGAACTCCGGCGTCAAGACAAATACGTTTGTACTAATAAGCGAACCGGCCGGATGCGATTTCCCTTCTTCGACTCTATTGAGTCCGGCGTTGTCGGTGAACAGGACTTTTCCTCCCGGACCGGCGCTCATTGTGCGCATAACAAGCATGGCACGCTCGTGTTTTAAGCATTTTTCAATGTCTGGTTTTGCGTAGATATCGTCGGCCATAAGAACCAGAAATCTTCCGTGAAGAAGCGGCATTGCCTCCCACAGCGCTTTTGCGGTGCCTTCCAATTTTTTTTGTTTGACATAATTAATCGGCCGGCCGCAGTAGTTTTCCCCAAGGTATGCCTGTATCTGTTCGCCCAAATAACCTATCACCACAATTACCTCGTCTATCTCGTCCGGCAATGCGTCAAATGTATACTCCAAAAGCGGCCGTTTTCCCACCTTGAGGAGCGGTTTTACGGTCGTCTGGGTGAGAGGCCCCATTCGCGTGCCGAGGCCGGCGGCGAGTATGACTGCTTGCATGCGATTTTTGTACTCAAATTATAACCCGGATGCGAGCGTGCGTCGGAATGCCATAACTATAACCTAAATCCGCACGGTTAATTAGTGGCAATGGCTTGACTTAAAGGAAAACTGGTGGCAAACTTTTCGCCAGATGAAAACCAAGAAAACCCTCCCACAGCGGGTCGGCTATGTTATCGGCGTTATTTTCTTCATCGGCATTGCTCTCATCCCCGCGGGAATCTACGCCGCCGTGTGGTTATTTATTCCGAAAACATTCTGGCCGGTTTTCTGGATCGCGACTGCCGCAATCACCTGGCTCCCTATACAAATTGTTTGGGTACTTTGTGTATCACTGGGTTGGAAAAATTTGAACAAGGGTAATACGATTGCCTGTCCTCCAGATACTGAAGAAAGTGACGGAGATTTGGATATTTCCTTCTAGCTAGCACAGGAGAATTGCTTCAGGCTTGGAGTCAGAAGAGCGATTGGTTTTTGGAACCGGTGATTCTACCGGTTCTTTTTTTGTCCACATCTTGCCCACGCGCTGTGCGACATATTCGTTTGACCTTTGACTTCCGCGCTGTGTTACAATGCACGTGTTTATCGCCTATCAAAAAATCTCTCATGCCCGAAAACCCCCGCATCCCCCCGCAAAATCTTGAGGCAGAGAAAGCTCTGCTCGGCTCTATCATGCTCCGGCCGGGTGGACTGTATGAAATACAAGATACCATAACCGAAGAGGCGTTTTATTCGGGAAGACATCGTCTTATTTGGAGGACGATGGCTGAACTTGGCGGGAAGAATGTCCCAATCGACCTTCTCTCCCTCTCATCGCGCCTTACTGAAAAGGGGGAGCTCGAAGCGGCCGGCGGCGCAGCGTGCCTTGCCGAGCTTACCGCAAGCGTTCCGTCTTCAACGAATCTCAAGCATTACGCCGAAATCATCCAAAAGAAGCACCTGATGCGCAATCTCATAGAAGCGTCCGAATACCTTGGCGAACTTGGGTATGCTGAAGCGGAAGACCTTGAAAATTTGATGGAAAAGGCCGAGAAGCGCATTTTCGGAATCACTCAACGCTCTGGCGCGCATGCGTTTATCGCACTTAAGGATACCTTGGGCGAAGCCTGGGAAAGGCTGGATAAGCTGCATAAATCCGGAAATGAACTCCGGGGTATTCCAACCGGCTTTACGGAATTAGACAACAAGCTCGCCGGGTTCCAGAAATCCGACCTTATCATTCTTGCCGCGCGGCCGAGTATGGGAAAAACTTCGCTCGCGCTTGATATCGCCCGTATGGCCGCGACAAAACACGGCGTACCCGTCGGCATCTTCTCTCTGGAGATGAGTTCGCAGCAGTTGGTTGACCGGATGCTTGCGGCCGAATCGCACGTGGACGCGTGGAAGCTTCGCACTGGCCGCTTGCACGCCGCGGAGGAGTTCAGAAAAATCCGCGACTCGTTGGATAAACTTTCCAAAGCCCCCATCTATATTGATGACCAGCCCGCGAGCAACATTCTTCGCATGCGCTCGGTCGCACGACGGCTCAAAAGCGAGAAAGGTCTCGGTCTTATCGTGGTTGACTATTTGCAACTGATGGTGCCGACGGCATCGCGCGCTTCCGACAATCTCGTCCAGCAGGTAACGGAGATTTCGCGAAGCTTGAAGCATCTTGCTCGCGAGCTCGACCTGCCGGTTCTTGCGCTTTCGCAACTCTCGCGGGCGGTGGAGCAACGCGGCGGCCGTCCCCGCCTCTCAGACCTTCGCGACAGTGGAAGTATTGAGCAAGATGCCGACGTTGTCATGTTCATTCACCGCGAAGATAAATATAAGGAAAATTCCGACCGTCCGAACATAGCCGAGATTCTCATTGAAAAGCATCGCAACGGCCCGACGGGAAAGATCGAACTCTATTTTGATGAAAAGAAGGCGACCTTCCAATCGCTCGAAAGGAGCGACTTCGCGGATTTTGAACCGCAGGTGAAGACCGTGAGAGCGGAAGACACACCCTTTTGAATTCACCATCGCGCGAACGCGGTTTTGACATGAATGCTTTAACCAAATTGACGGAACTTTTCCGGGGCTTCCCCGGCATCGGGCCGCGGCAAGCCAGACGGTTTGTCTATTTTCTGCTCTCCGAAGAAAAATCATATCTTGATGAGCTCGTTCGTCTCATCGCGTCCCTGAAGAAGGAAGCGGCGCAATGCGCACAGTGTTTCCGATTTTTCGCGGAAACGGGCGGCGGAAAGCGGGAGGCGCTCAAACTCTGTTCAATATGCGCGGATGCAAGTAGAAACAGAAATGAGCTTATGGTGGTATCGAGCGACGCCGACCTTGAGGCGATGGAAAGAAGCGGTGTATACCGCGGCACGTATGTCGTTATCGGCGGAACGCTCTCCTTGATTCCACGCAAAAATGGAGAAAAACTTCGACTCAAGGAACTCCAAAAGCGTGCGCAAAGCGGCGCCAAAATTGGGACGCTGAAAGAAGTCATCCTCGCATTCGCCGCAAATCCGGACGGCGAGCACACGAGCGAAGAGATAAAAAAAATGCTGTCCGGGTTCCCGATAAGGATAAGCATGTTGGGCCGCGGCTTGTCAACGGGAAGCGAGCTTGAATACGCCGATACAGAGACGTTAACGTCGGCGCTCAAAAACCGCTCGGCAACCTAGAGATATTTGAATTACAAGACTCTGCGAGGCGCCTCAGTGAAAGGGGATTCGCGGCACGACGGCGGTGCAACTCTAGGATTTTTTCAGCGGAAAAAACCCGCGCCCTTTCAATGGGGAGCCGAGTAAAGATTATACCTTGGCAATTTTCACCTTCATGTACGGTTGACGATGGCCGCGCAGCTTAAAATAGCGGCTCTTGGCTTTATATTTCACCACTTCTATCTTGCGGCCCCTCCCGATATCGGTAATTTCGGCCTGGACTTTTGCGCCGGCAATATGCGGCGACCCAAGAGTGGTGCGCTCTCCGTCATCGCGAAGAAGCACCCGCTCAAAAGTGACCACATCGCCACTCTTAAAATCATCCGAGAGCTTCTCGATTTTAATTGCATCCCCCTCCTTTACCGCGTATTGCTTGCCGCCCGTTTCAATAACCGCAAATGCGACCCCGCTTGAAATTTTCGATTCATTTACCATAGCTATAGCAATAGTATACTTGTATCCATTTAATTGGCTTTGCCCTAATCCTAATAAGATATCAGAGATACTGCTAAAGTGCTAACGGAACAAGTAGTGTCGTCAATTCTACGCAAAACCATTGAAATTGCAAGATTCCGCGCCGGCACAGCATGTCTGAATTGACAATATTAATCAATTGAGTACACTGGTATCTGGCAATCGTTCGCAGATTTTCCATCCCCCAAAAGCGTCTCTCTCCTCTTGACCTGACAGCATCTCCGAGAGCCCCGTCTGACGCTTTGGTCTGCGTTCCTTCGGAACTCCGCCCGCCCTCCAACATGAACACTGTGAGGGCGGGCTTCATCGTAATCGCACAACCTGCCAACGATGGGCGGAATCCACTCGAAGTTTACACACTCTTTTATTCTTCATATACCGGCTTTTCAAGCGCGAGAGGGTCAAAACCGATGGAGCTTCCGGTGACCTTTAAGATGTCTTTGTCTATCTTCTTAAATTCTTTGCCCGAGGCGACATAGTGGTTTACCGTTGTTCCAATCGCATTGCCGAGTTTCTGATGATATTCCTCATAGTTCTTGAGATGCTTGCCGAGGTCGTCCACGCGCTTAACTATGTCTTTGGCAGTCTCCTCTATCTGAAGCGCCTTCAGACCCTGCAGAACAGTTTGCAGATATGCGAGGAACGATGTCGGCGAGACGATAAGCACTTTGTATTTGCTTGCCGCGCGCTGAATGAGATTTTCGGCATCATCAGTTACCAGTCCCACCTTGCTCACTAAAAGGTCGTAATAAATGGCCTCATGCGGAATAAACATAAACGCAAAATCCATCGTTCCCTCCCCCGGCCGGATATATTTGGCTGTTTCCTGTATGCGCGTTTTGAGGTCGTTTATGAATAATTTCTCCAATCGCTCTTTTTCGGAAGGGTCGCGGGCCTCGGCCAGACGATTGTAATTCTCCAAACTGAACTTTGAATCAACGGGAATTATCTTGTCCTTAACGAAAACCGCCGCGTCCACAATTTCTCCATTCCTAAACGCGTATTGCATTTTATAATTGCCGGGCGGCAGAACGTTTTTGAGAAGCGTCTCCAGATAGTACTCGCCAAGTATGCCTCGCTGTTTGGGATTCTTCAAAATATCCTGAAGGTTTTGCAATTGGTCCGCGAAAGACACCACCTGCCGGTTGGTCTCATCAAGTTTCGTCAAACCTTCCGTAACCTCTTTAATGAGCTTGGACGATTCGCTGAATTGGCTTCGCATCGCCTCCCCCACGTGCCGCGTCGTCTCCCCCATCTTCGAGTCAACCGTTTTTGTAAGCTCGTGAAGTTTCGCGTCAAGAGTGCGCGTTTGCTCATTCATCTGTTGGAAAAGCAATTTGAACGCCGTCTCATCGTTCCCCTTTGATTGAGCGCCCCGCAGTCTAAAAAACAGCACCACGAGGATAATGGTGGTAACAAGACCGAAAATAAACCCGGCTACGGAAAACGCCTGTTCCATGACAAAAGTATAGCAAATGCGGTAGAATTATTGAATAACTCATAACCGTTGGCTGAATCATTGAATGACAAACACTGATTGACAAAAAGGCGACAATGATTCCTTCCGTCATACAGTTATTAGCCATACGGCATTCATTTTATGCCAATAATAAAAGAAATTGATACGCAGATTCCCGAGGCGATGCGTGCGAAGGATGCCGTGCGGCTTGGCGTTTTGCGCGGCATGAAGGCCGCGTGTGTGAACGAACTCATCGCGAAGAGGCGCAAGCCGGAGGAGGCACTGACTGACGAAGAAACGGTCGCCGTGATAAAGCGGCTCGTGAATCAGCGCAGGGACTCCACTGAACAATTTCGGAAGGGCGGCCGGGAAGAACTCGCGCAGAGCGAAGAAGCGGAACTTTGCATCCTTGAAGCATTTCTTCCGAAGATGATGGGCGAATCGGAAATTCGCGCGATTGCAAAGCGGAAGAAGGCAGAACTTACTATTGCCGACACGTCAAAAATCGGCAGTCTTGTTGGCGCTGTAATGAAGGAATGCAAGGGCCGCGCGGACGGTGGCGCGGTAAGAAAAGTTATCGAGTCCTTATTCGTTTCATCATAATCTCATGGAGTCACGAGAGTGGTTCAAATTGATGCGCGCGGCAGTGGAACGTCCGGCCGAGGAACAATCGTCCGTCAAAGATCTCAAATCCAAACCGCGCCGGAAACAAAACGCGTCTTCTGCGCCTCCGTCACAGACAAACAAAAACTGGATGGCAAAATGGGAGCGCGAGCAAGAGGAACGGCAAGACCGCCGGCGCCGCAACATCGACGTTTGAAAAACCTCTCATTGATGTATGAAAAATCGGTACGGCTTCTCTGCCCACCTCTTTCCGGCGTACGCCACACCTATTCGTGGCGTACGCCGGATTCTTTTATGTGGAATCTCTCTGCCTTTCTCCAACCACAATCCCGTTTCAGGGACGGCCGGCTTATTGTTGAAACGGCTGTCAATCCGCAGATATTTCGTGAGCCGCGCAGGACCAATGACTTCCTTTGCTCCGCGGATAAGCACTGCCGCCGGATACCCTTTCGGGCCCGTTACGACATTCAGCATCCAATGCATACCGTAGGTAAAATACACATACCAACGCCCCGCTTCGCCGAACATCGGCGAGTTACGGGGCGTCTGTCCGCAACTCGCGTGCGACGCCTGGTCGCGCAAACCGTCATACGCTTCCACTTCCGTAATCTCCAATCGCATTATTTTCCCTCCAATCACGCGGCACAAAAAACAACCAAGGAGTTCCTTGGCAACGAGAAGAGCTGGACGTTTGAAAAATCTTTGCGGCAATGTCTTTCTCATGTACCTTATTTTGCCGATTTTTTAAAAAATTGCTATAGTTTCCCTGTCTTTTTCCTTCTGAAAATTGGGAATTGATAACTGAAAATTTGCCGCTTTACGGCGCCGGCCCTATCGTCTAACGGTCAGGACACGAGCTTCTCAAGCTCGGAATCGGGGTTCGATTCCCCGTGGGGTCACATTTTAGAACTTCCTCGTTTGTGAGCGAAAAAATGGCGCGCGCCAAAGGCGCGCTGTATGTCGAGGGTATGAAATCCGTCTTGCGGGTGCGGGCGAATTCGGAGGGCGGGCAAAATGAGATCGAAATAGTTTTGTCTTTCAGCGCGGGGTTCGTTCCGAAGGAACGGACAAACTCGCGGATTTCCGCGTAGTTTGTACTGCTCGCCAGAAACCCCGCGTGCTGTGAATCCAAAATCCACTTCCGCAGGGGTTCGACCCAATTCTTTCTCCCGCGCCGGACGGATGATAAATCAGTATCGAGTGAAAGCTTTTGACGCATCAATACGTCTTTTTTCGCTAGATACATCTCGCGCTCAATATCGCCGTTCAAATGTAAATCAACGAGTGCGTCAAGCTTTCGTTCGATCTCCTTTCGATTAGTTTTCATCCGTTCGGTGCGGTTTCCCGACGACAGTTTGTCCTCTTTGTCCCAATTCTCCATTTTGCCGAGCATGTAATCTGCCCAGTCGTCGGGAAGCGACACTGATTGAAGCTGTCCTTTGATTTGAAAGGCGAGCGCGTCTTCTTGCAGATATTTTTGCAAACAGACACCGTTCTTTTTCGTACAACGATAATAGCGATATTTGCTGCCCCAACGCCCCGTAGCCCACTGCGCAGTAATCATGGAACTACACTCGCCGCAACGAAAAAGACCGGTGAACGGAAAATCATGCGACACGCGGCTATGCCTCGGACGCGCTCGCTCTTCCAATCTTTTCTGCACAGCTTCAAACAGGGTCGGAGAAAGAATTGGCACAAAGCTTCCGGAGAAAAATTCGCCCTTATGTTTTGTAAATCCCAAATACGCGCGATTGGAAAGCAATCTCGCAACGGAAGCTTTGCCAAGTGGCGTTCCGGCCAGAGTGGTCACGCCATGTTCGGACAAAAACTGCGCCAGTGATACCAGCGTATGTAAACCTTTGCCATATTCCTCATACGCGCGCACGATAATCCGCGACTTCACTGCGTCGGGTTCGATATTTCGCGTGCGCGGATTATTCACATACCCGAATGGCGCGCGAGTTAGCCACTCACCTCGGCGCAGTTTTTGGCGCATACCACGCTCGACATTTTGCTTGAGATTGTCGGAATAATATTTGGATTGGCCAAAGGCGACTTGAAGCATAAACAAACCTTGCGGGGTCGGCTCAAACCAAAATGTCGGAAAGCGTAAAGAGACAATTTTTTGTGTATCTACGAGATAAATCACTTTGCCGCCGTCCACACTATTTCTCGCCAACATAAAGGGTGCCATGCAATTATTCCATTTGCCTCGCCTTGTTCAATGCGCGTCATCATCTCGCCGAACAATTCTCGTCCAGGCTTTTTTGCGCTTTTCGACTCTTGAAATTCCTCAAGAATTTCAAGATTTTCTTTACGCGCATATTCTCGTAATTCAAAAAGTTGTGCCTCAATAGACATTATCTGGTGGTCATCGTCCTCTGTTGATTTCCTCGCGTAGAGAAAATATTTTGGTTTGAGGTCTTTCATATGGCTGGGACGAACTTTGGGAATTCACGGCTTCCGCCGCAGGCGGAAATGGTTTTGAAAAAATTGACAGCGCGATTTTGGCTTCCGCAAAATCGCTCCGCTATCTTACTTCCGACAATGTTTCTCTTGGTGAACTAATTATATCATTCGCTCGAATTTTGCACGAACGGACGCTATCGGCCATTGAAAGTGTTACCGAAAACGGAGTGGATAGGCCATAAATAGGTTACCGTGGTCGCATTATGACCATGGAAACAAAAAAAGAAATATTTGATGAACACAAGGCGCGGTATTGGCAAAGCAACAGGAAGGAAAAAGGTGAAATCCTT
>Ga0209343_10008812_pt1 | contig 11650 bp, 9 predicted proteins | sample RifCSPlowO2_02_FD_184026 | JGI IMG/M metagenome (GOLD analysis project Ga0209343, IMG submission 184026) | Groundwater microbial communities from Rifle, Colorado - Rifle CSP2_plank lowO2_0.2 (SPAdes) (version 2) | ecosystem: Environmental > Aquatic > Deep subsurface > Groundwater | place: Rifle... | reverse complement strand
TCGGGGAATTCGGGGTTCCGGAGACCACCGGCACCATCGACACCCTCGGCGTGCATCCGGACTACCAGCACCACGGCATCGCCAGTGAACTGCTGGAGCAGTTTCTGGTGAACATGAAGGCGGTCGGCGTGAACAAGGTGTACGCCCTGGTCAACTGGGACGACTTCGCGCTGGAGAAGTTCTTGTCGCGCCACAGCTTCGTTCCTTCCAAACGTATCAATCTGGAATACAAGCTGCCCTAAGCCGGCAGTGCCGGAACCGGCTGATGATGGGGGACATGGCGACAGCGCAGGTGACAAAGGTCACCTGGTGGAAGGCGGCGAAGCCGGTCCCGGCCGAATCCTTCGGCCCGCCGGTGGCGATCACCGTGGACGGGAAGAAAATCGGGGCGCCTGCCGGCGCTTCGGTGTTGAATGCTGCCCACGCGGCCAGCGTCTATATTCCTTCGCTGTGCGCCCATCCGGACCTGCCCCCCGCCGGCCAGCGGGGAGCGGGCGACTCCGGCTGCAACCTGTGCCTGGTGGAAATCGAGGACCGGCCCGGCCTGCACAAGGCGTGTTCGCTCCCGGTGGAAGAGCGCCTCGCGGTCAGAACCGGTTCCCCGGCGATCCAGGGCGCACGCCAGGCGAATCTCGCCAAGATCCTCGGCAACCATCCCCACGTGTGCCTCACCTGTCCCCAGCGGGACGGCTGCTCCCGCACCGAGTGCTCCTACGGCAATCCGGTGGAGGCGCGCTGCTGCTCCATTTTCGCGAGCTGCGAACTGCGCAAGGTCTCCGACACCATCGGCATTCCCAACGCCACGCCGACGTACCGCCCTGCCCAGCTTCCGGTCATCAAGGACGAGCCGTTCTACGACCGGGACTATAACCTGTGCATCGACTGTAGGCGCTGTCTCGCGGCCTGCAACGAGGTGCGTGGGGTGGGGTGCCTGGAGGTGAAGGAAACCAACGGGCGCTTCTGGGTGGGCACCATCAAGCCCACCCTCATCGAGTCCGGCTGCAAGTTCTGCAGCGCCTGCGTGACCGTGTGCCCGACGGGGTCGTTGATTGACCGCACCTTGGATCCGGCGAAGCGGGAAGAATCCATGGTGCCCTGCAAGGCGGCGTGCCCCGCGGGGATCAACGTGCCGCTTTACGTGCAGCTCGCTGCTGAGGGGAAATACGGCGAGGCGGTGGCAGTGGTACGGGAGAAGCTGCCGTTCCCGGGTATCCTGGGCCGCGCATGCTTTGCCATGTGCGAAACCGCCTGCCGGCGCGGCATGCTGGACGATCCGATTTCCATCCGCACCCTCAAGCGCGTGGCGGACGACAACGATACGGGATTGTGGCGCGAGCAGTCCAGGCAGCTTCCCCCGACGGGAAACAAGGCGGCGGTCATCGGCGCCGGTCCCGCAGGACTGACGGTTGCCTACTATCTCGCCAAGAAGGGCCACTCGGTCACCGTGTTCGACGCCCAGCCCGCCGCTGGCGGCATGGCCCGTTACGGCATTCCGTCCTATCGTATTCCAATTGAGGTAATCGACCGGGAAGTGGGAGAGGTGGAAAAGCTGGGCGTGGAATTCCGCTTCAAAACCCGTATGGAAAAACTCGACGATCTGTTCGCCCAGGGGTATGAAGCCGTGTTCATCGGCATCGGCTGCCAAGGCGGCGACAGGCTGGGCATCCCCGGCGACGACCTGCCCTATGTCGTGGACAGTCCGAGTTATCTACGGGCCGCCACCATGAGGCTGGTGGACGCGCCCGGTTCCGGCATCTCCACCGGCAGGCACGTGGCGGTGATCGGCGGCGGCAACGTCGCCACCGACAACGCGCGTTCATCGCGCCGCCTTGGGGCCGATCAGGTGGACATGATCTATCGGCGCACCCGCAAGGAAATGCCCGCCCGCGGGGAGGAAATTGAGGGCTGCGAGGAGGAGGGCGTGAACCTGCGTTTCCTGCTGGCGCCGAAGAAAATCGAGATCAATACCAACGGCGAAGGCCGCATCAAGGTGACTTACGCCAAAATGGAGTTGGGCGAACCCGACGCCTCGGGGCGCCGCCGGCCGGTGGAAGTCCCGGGAAGCGAATTCCAGGAAAACGTGGACCTGGTAATTGCCGCCGTCGGCCAGCACCCCCAGAAATTCGAGCGTTTCGGGGTGCAGACCGACGCCAAGGGCCGCATCACGGTGCGCGAAGATTCCATGCTCACCAGCCGTCCCGGCGTCTATGCCGGCGGCGACGGCGTGCTGGGACCGGCGACCCTGATCGAGGCGGTGGCCCAGGGGCGGATCGCCGCGGCGGCCATGGACAGGCAGTTGGGCGGCGACGGTGACATCGAGGAGAAACTCCTGCCGGAGAAGTGGGAGGCGAACCCCCACATCGGGCGCGAGGAAGGCTTCAACCAGCGGCGCAAGGTGCATCCCATCATGCTCAAGCCCGCCGAACGCAAGGGCTGGGACGAGGTGGAGCAGGGTTTCGACGACGCCATGGCCCGGGACGAAGCCGGTCGCTGCCTTAAGTGCAATCTCGCGGCGAAAATCCACGACGCGATGTTGCCTCCGGAATCCTGGCTGGAGTTCACCGAAGCCACGATCTCGGGGATTACGGCAGAGCCCGGTGCGTTCCAGCTGCTGGACGCGGACAAGAACGTGCTCATGATCAAGGGCGTGGAGAGCCTGCGGGCGGGGCTTTCGGAGCAACTCGGGAAAAATGAGAAGGCCAGGTACTTCGTGTTCGAGGAGGCGGCCATGTACACCTCGCGCGAGAGCCAGATGATTCAAGCCTATCTACAGCAGTACGGCAAAATGCCGGGCGGCGGCTCCGCCGAGCTGGACGATCTGTTTTAACTTTTCTGTCAACCGACGGCAGTCCAGTCAGGGTGGTAAGGAAGATGGAAAGAGAAATGACATGATGCGCAACGATGAAACGAATGACGAGCGTGCGGAGACCCTGCGCCTGCTGAAGGAAAGTGCGGCCGCGTTCGCCGCCAACGAATCGCCGCTGACGCGCGCGCGCGCGTTGCGCGGGGCCCAGCCGGATTTCGCTCCGGCATTCTGGCGCAAACTCGCCGAACAGGGCTGGACCGGCCTGCTGGTGCACGAGCAACAGGGCGGCTTCGGCCTCGGCTTTGCGGAAATGGCGGCCGTGGTCGCGCAATTTGCGGCCCGTGTTGCCCCCGAGCCGCTGGTGCCGACCGCGGTGTTTGCGGCGCGTCTGTTGCAATGCTGCCCCGAGGGCGAGCTGGCGGCGCGCCTGCTTTCTACGCTGGCCAGCGGGGACTTGATCGCGTCTGTCGCCTGGCAGGAAAACGCTGTCCAGACTGATCCGTGTTCAGTCCAAACGCACGCCGTGCCTGATGGGAGCGATGTGCGGCTTTCCGGCGAGAAACGCTTTATTCGACCCGGGACAGCTTGCGAAGGTTTTATCGTTTCGGCGCTTGCGAAAGGTGATCTTGCTCTCTACTGGATGCCGTGCGGGGTTGCCGGCCTGGTGGTCGAGACCGAACTTCAGGCAGACGGCAGCCGTGCGGCGCGTCTGCGCCTTGACGGCGTGCGCCTGAACGCCGACCAGTGTCTTGCGCGCGGCGCGGCGGCGGCAGACGCTCTGGCGCGTGCATTCGATGAAACCCTGGTGATGGCAAGCGTCGAGCTGTTGGCGCTGTCACGCGCCATGCTGGCGATGACGCTTGACTATCTGCGCACGCGCGTGCAGTTCGGCAAACCCATCGGCAGTTTCCAGGCGCTGCAGCATCGCGCGGTGGACCTGTTCATCCAGCAGGAGCTTACCAGCGCGCTGGTCGCTCAAGCGGTCAGCATGCTCGATGGTGATGCCGGGGTCAAGGAGCGTGCGGCAATGGCGAGCCGCGCGAAAGCGCGCGCCTCGGATACCGCGCTGACCATCGCCCGCGAGGCGGTGCAAATGCACGGGGCCATCGGCTTCGCCGATGAATACGATCTCGGCCTGTATTTCAACCGCGCACTCGTGTTGTCGGCGTGGCTTGGCAATGGGCTTGTCCATCGTCGCCGTTTTGCTGCGCAAAACCCATTGCGCTCAACGGTAGCGGCCTGATTCTGCAAGGGGTGCTTCAATTGAAAACGAATTCACCTGGCGATAGCAAGATCGATTGGAATGCGCTGGACAACGAGACATTTCGCGGTGAAGTTCGGCTCTTTTTTGAAGAGCATTATCCGTCTCATCTTCGGTATCCGAAAACTCGTCTGCGCTGGCATCAGATCCGCGACTGGTATCTCACGCTTTCGCGCCAGGGATGGATCGCCCCCGCGTGGCCGGTCGAATATGGCGGCATGGGGCTTTCTCCAGAGAAGCTGATCATCTTCATCGAAGAGAATGAACGTTGGGGTGTCGGTCGGGCGCCCGACATGGGTCTCAACATGGTCGGCCCGCTGCTGATCCAGTATGGCAGCGAGGAGCACCGCCGCGAGTACCTGCCGAAAATAATTGCCGGCGAGCACATCTGGTGTCAAGGCTATTCCGAGCCCAACTCGGGCTCGGATCTGGCCAGCCTGCGCACCGAAGCAGTGCTGGACGGGGAGGAGTTCATCATCAATGGTCAGAAGGCTTGGACCACGCTTGCCCAGGACGCCACCCACATGTTTCTGCTGGCGCGCACCGACAAATCGGTAAAGAAGCAGCAGGGCATCAGCTTTCTGCTCGCCGATATGAACAGCCCCGGCATTACGGTGCGGCCGATCCGCAACATCGCGGGCCACGAGGAGTTCTGTGAGGTGTTCCTCGAAAACGTTCGCGTGCCGAAGACGCGGCTGGTGGGCGAAATCAACCAGGGCTGGACGATTGCCAAGGCGTTGCTCGGATTCGAACGTATCACTCTCGGCAGCCCGAAACAGGCGCAATATGTGCTGGCGCGTCTCGAAGAGCTGGCCGTAACACTGGGGCTTGACCAGGATGCGGGCTTCATGGACCGCTTCACCCAGCTGCGTCTGGACGTGGCCGATCATGCCGCCCTTTATGCCCGCTTTGTCGATCAGGTCAAGCGGGGCGAGAAACTCGGGCCGGATGTCTCCATCCTCAAGGTGTGGGCCACCGAGACCTTTTCACGGCTCGCCAGCCTCATGGTGGAAGCTGTGGCGAGCGCCGGTGCGACAGTGGGTGACGTGGAATTCTTCGGACGCCATGCCGACATCCTGACCAGTCTCTACAATGCCCGCCCGGCTACCGTTTATGGCGGCACCAATGAAATCCAGCGCAACATCGTGGCATCCCAGGTGTTGGCTTTGCCAAGCTGAGGTGAGCAGTGGCATGGGGCGGCGTGCATAAGGTTTTGCGAACTGAAGGAGAAAGCATGACGAACGAACTCATGATGGCAGGCAAGGTTGTCGTGGTGACCGGCGCCGGCCGCGGCATCGGGCGCGACATCGCCCTGCAGATGGCGGCTGAGGGCGCCAAGGTAGTAGTCAACGACCTTGGGGTCTCGTTAACGGGTTCCGGAACCGACGACACCCCCGCCAACGAGGTGGTGCAGGAGATCCGCAGCCGAGGTGGCGAGGCGGTGACAAGCTTCGATAGCGTGACCAGCTGGGAAAGCGCCCAGCGCATCATCGCCTGCGCCCTGGACAACTTTGGGCGCATCGACTGCGTGGTCAACAATGCGGGCATCCTGCGCGACAAGATATTTCACAAGATGACCGAGGACGACTGGCGTGGCGTCATCGATGTGCACCTGAACGGCTCCTTTTTCATGAGCCGGGCCGCGGCGGAGCACTTCCGCAAGCAGGAGAGCAGCGCCTACGTGCACATGACGTCGACTTCGGGGCTGATCGGCAACGTCGGCCAGGCCAACTATGCGGCGGCGAAGCTTGGCATAGCCGCGCTGTCGAAATCGATCGCCCTCGACATGCACCGCTACAACGTACGCTCCAATTGCATCTCTCCGTTTGCCTGGAGTCGCATGATCGGTTCCATTCCGACCGACACGGCGGAGCAGCAGGCGCGAGTGCAGGCGCTAAAAACGCTGCAAACCTCGAAGATTGCGCCAATGGCGGTGTTTCTGGCCTCCGATGCGGCGCATGAAGTCACCGGCCAGATTTTCGCCGTGCGCGGCAACGAGATTTTCCTGATGAGCCAGCCGCGCCCGGTGCGCGGCATACATCGCGCCGAGGGGTGGACACCCCATACCATCGCCGAGCATGCCATTCCGGCGCTGCGGCCCAACTTTTTTCCGCTAGACGCGTCCCGCGACGTATTCAACTGGGATCCGGTCTGAGCGCAGGGCCACCCATGGCAATCGATTACGATAGGCTCATGGCTTGGCGCATCCCGGAGGTGCGCCAACGCTACACGACTCGCGACACCATCCTCTATGCGCTGGGCGTCGGGCTGGGCAGCGATCCGATGGACGAACGCCAATTGCGTTTTGTCTACGAAAATAACCTGCTTGTGCTTCCCACCTACCCGCTAGTGCTGGGTTATCCGGGATTCTGGCTCAAGGATCCAGGCACCGGGATTGATTGGGTGAAACTCGTGGCTGGCGAGCAGGGACTGCGGATCCATCGGCTGCCGCCGCCCGAGGGCGAGGTAGTAGGACTGACGCATGTCTCCGGCATCGTGGACAAGGGGCCGGGCAAGGGCGCGCTCGTCCATGCCACACGCGAGGTGCGTGATGCCGCCAGTGGCGATCTGCTGTGCACGATCACGTCGACGACCTTCTGTCGTGGCGACGGCGGATTTGGCGGACCGGCGGGGCCGGTGCCGGCTGTCCGCACGCTGCCGCAGCGTAGCCCCGACCATGTCTGCGATCTGCCAACGCTGCCGCAGGCGGCGTTGATCTACCGCCTCAACGGCGACTACAACCCATTGCATGCCGACCCGGCCGTGGCGCGCGCCGCGGGATTCGATCGTCCCATACTGCACGGCTTGTGCTCGCTGGGGGCGGCGGGGCACGCGCTGTTGAAAGTGGTGTGCGACTACGACCCCACGCGTCTGGCGGAGCTTGATGTGCGTTTCTCCGCCCCCGTGCTGCCGGGGGAGACGCTACGCACCGAGATTTGGCGCGATGGCGACGTCGTTTCGTTTCGCACCAAGGTTCTGGAGCGCGATGTTATCGCCCTCAGCAATGGCCGTGCCGTATTGCGGCAGTCTGGGGGGTCAAACCTTGCGGAGTCCCCCGGCAGGGCCGGGGGATTTCCTCACTGAATTACTGAAACCGTAAGACTACCCAATGGCGACCGCCGCAGCCCTTAACGCCAAGGGCTGAAATCGGGCTTGCGCTTCTCGAGGAAGGCGTTGGCGCCCTCTTGCTGCTCGCCGGTGCTGAAAAAGCCGGGAGCCACTTCCTTGATTATCTCGTGCATGTCCCGCCCCATGATGGGATCCATGTGGTAGTAGAACGAGCGCTTGAGGATTTTCAGGCAGGTGGGGCTAACCGCCAGCAGTTCATCGCAGAATTTGCGCACTTCCTCATCGAGCTTGGCCATGGGCACCACCGCGTTGGCGAGGCCCCACTCCAGCGCCTGCTGGGCCGTGTAGCGGCGGCACAGCATCCAGAGTTCTCGGGCGCGCTTGTGTCCGAGCACGTTGGCTGCGTGGGCAACGATGTAGCCGCCCGCCGGCGAGCCCACGCGCGGCCCGTTCTGGCCAAAGATGGCATGCTCGGCGGCAATGGTAAAATCGCAAAAGTACGCGATGTGATGTCCGGCCCCGATGGCGTAGCCATTCACCCGCGCGATCACCGGTTTGGGGCATTCCGCGATTCTGCGGTTCAAATGGAAATCCAGATCTTGCAGCCCACTCTTGCCGCCGCTGCCCTTTTCCCAGTTGATGTCGCCGCCCACGCAGAAGGCTCTCTCGCCAACGCCGGTCAGCACGATGACGCCCACATTGCCATCGTTGGCCGCCTTTTCGAACAGCGCCTCCATCTCCTTGATGTTGTCGCCGGTAAACGCGTTGAGCACCTTGGGACGGTTGATGGTGATCGTGGCGACGTAATCTTTAACATCGTAGAGGATTTCTTTTTCGGTCATGGTGTTACCTTTCAAAATGAACTGCACTAGAAAATGTGTCTTTCAGCCGATCATGCTGTAGCCGCCGGAGACGGAGAGAATCTGGCCGGTGACGTGCCCGGCCCGGCTGGAGGAGAGGAACAACACCGCGTTGGCGATGTCGCGCGCGCGGCCCAGCTTGCGCAACGGCAGCGTCTTGGCGATCTTTTCCATCTGTTCCGGCGTGAACATAGCGTCCTTGTTCGCCCACAGGCTGGTGACCCCCACTTCCGCATCTTGCTCCGGGATGGTTACGCCCGGGCACACCACGTTGCAGCGAATGCCGTCGCGGCCGTTCTCCCTGGCGATGCTCTTCATGAAGCCGTTGACCGCGGCCTTGGCCCCGGCGTACACTGCTTCGCGCGGTTCGCCCTGCCGGCTGGCGTCCGAGCTGATGGACACGATCGCGCCCCCCCTTCTCGGGATCATGAGGTCAAGCGCCGCCCGCGTGCAGTTGAGCATACCCACGTAGTTGACCTGGATGACCTTGTGCCAGAATTCCGGCGTGGTCTGGGGGAAAAACATCATTTGATCCCAGCCCACGTTGTTGACCAGATTGTCCACCGTGCCGAATTTCTTCACTGCGGCCTCGAACATCGCCTTCACCTGATTGATATTGGTAACGTCGGTCTTGATCACTTGCACTCCCGCCGCCCCTTTCTGGAGCGCGAGCTCGGCCACTTTGCCCGCTTGTGCCTCGTCAATGTCGCCAATGGTGATATTGCTCCCCTCCTCGGCAAAACCGAGCACAATGGCGCGGCCGATATTGGAACCACCCCCCGTGATCACCACCGATTTGCCCTTCAATTCCAAGTCCATGCTTTTCCCCTTTCAGTTACAACGTCCATACGAGTTGGCTCAAAAACCGTCCTATCACCCCCAATCCATGCGAAAAAAGCCCAAACCAAAATGCGCGGCCAGCATTTTAAACTTTTTTGTGGTCTCCCGTCGACGGCTCGCGGGCACACTTTGCGTCGACAAGACACGAACAATCGGGGCACCGCCTGAGGATTTTCAAGACGCTTGGAACCAGCCATGACAGCGATCACGTTTCCTTTCATTCCCTTGTCGGGGGAAGCACACGCGCTACGCAGTGAGGTACGCGACTTCCTTGAAGCGGAGCGGGCGGCGAACACTTTTGCGCCTGCGTGCGACTCCTGGTCTGATTTCTCGGAATCCTTTTCGAGAAAACTGGGTGCGCGCGGCTGGCTCGGCATGACTTGGCCCAAGGTCTACGGCGGTTATGAGCGTCCGCTTCTCGAGCGCTGGGTGGTGACCGAGGAACTCCTGGCTGCCGGGGCTCCGGTGGGCGCGCACTGGATTGCCGATCGTCAGTCGGGGCCGCAAATCCTGCGCCATGGCACCGAGGAGCAGAAACGATTCTTTCTGCCACGCATCGCGAAAGGGGAGTGCTACTTCGCCATCGGCATGAGCGAACCCGGGGCCGGTTCGGATTTGTCCTCGGTGCGCACGCGCGCCGAGCGAACGTCGGGCGGCTGGAAGCTCACCGGTCAGAAGGTATGGACGAGCTGGGCTCATCTCGCGCACTGGAGCATCGTGTTTTGCCGCACCAGCCCGCCCGCCGAGGACCGCCACGCCGGTTTCAGCCAGTTCATCGTCGATCTCGCCTGGCCGGGCGTGACCATCCGGCCGATCATAAACCTCGCCGGCGAGCATCATTTCAACGAGGTCTATTTTGACGCTGTCTTCGTTCCAGACGACCGGGTACTGGGGAACATCGGGGCCGGCTGGTCGCAGCTCATGGGCGAACTGGCCTTGGAGCGCAGTGGGCCGGAACGCTTCTTGAGTACATTCCCGCTGCTGGCAGCCTTCGCCGAACGAGCAGAGGCGGAGAATGAAACAGCATTGGGAACCTTGGTAGCCGAACTGTTTTCGCTGCGGCAGATGTCGTACTCCGTGGCCGGAAGGCTGATGGCCGGTGTAACGCCCAGCGTCGAGGCAGCGCTGGTGAAAGACGTCGGCACGCTGTTCGAGCAGCGCATCCAGGAGGTGGTGAGAGAGGGGCTCACCGTTGCAACTCTCATGGCCGATGACAACTTGCAGCGGCACTATACGCGTGCCGTGCTGCGATCGCCGTCTTTCACCCTTCGCGGTGGAACAAGCGAGATCTTGCGCGGCGTGGTGGCGCGAGCAGTGGGGTTGCGATGAGCGAATTGCGAGACATATTGGTGGAAACCGCCGAGCGGATGCTCGGTGATCTGTGTCCGCCCGCAGCAGTGAATGCCGCCGACCCCGGCGGACTTGCTACGAATCTCTGGCAGGCGGTGGAGGCTAGCGGCCTCCAGCGGGCGTGTTTAACCGAGAAGGCGGGAGGGGCGGGCCTGTCGCTCGCCGAGGCGCTGCCGATGGTTCGCGCGTTCGCGCGCTTTGCGGCGCCGGTGCCAATAGCGGAGACGCTCCTGGCCGGCGTTCTTTTGCAGCGCGCCGGGCTTGCGCTGCCCGAAGGCGTCGTGACCTTGGCCGAGACGGCGGTTTCCCTGTCCCGGCAAGCCAGCGGCCGCGCGCGCGCGCCCTATGCGCGGCACGCCACGCATGTGGTGCTCTGGCATGCTGAGGGTGCTCAACTACGGATAGCGTTGCTCAACACCGCGGGCATTCCGCTGAAGCTGGCCGAAAACATGGCCGGTGAGCCGCGCGACGGGCTCGATCTGGCCGACGCCCCGTTGGTGGCGGTAGGCAGCGTGTCGATGAGCGCCGAGGATTTGTTGGCGCAGGGGGCCTTGCTGCGTGCCGCACAGCTCGTCGGGGCCATGGAAAAGACGCTTGATCTCGCAAAAGAACATGTCACCACGCGGGTGCAGTTCGGCCGACCATTGGGTGCCTTCCAGGCCATACAGCACAGCCTGGCGCTCGCTTTCGGCGAGAGCGCGGCTGCGCGGGCGGCGGTGGAGGCTGCGGGCGCCTTGAGCGCTGAACGGCCGCTTTTTCTTGCCATTGCCGCGGCCAAGATCAGGGCGGGAAAAGCGGGAACGGCCGTAGCGAGGGCGGCGCACCAGGCGCTGGGGGCCATGGGCTATACCCATGAGCACCCGCTGCACCAGTACACCCGGCGCATCTGGTCCTGGCGCGACGAGTTTGGCAGCGAGGCCGAATGGGCGAGGCGACTCGGCGCCGTGGCGCGGTCGAAAAGTCCGGAAGAGTTGTGGCGATGGATTACCGATGAAGGGGTGGCTTGATGACAATTTTATTCGAAAGGCAGGGAGCGGTGGCCGTCATAACGCTCAACCGGCCCGGCAAAATGAACGCCTTGAATCTGCCGATGTTCAAGGCATGGCGCCAAGCGCTTGAGACTTGCGAGCAGGATTCCACCATCCGTGCAGTGGTGATTACCGGCGCCGGACGCGCTTTCTGCAGTGGCGGCGATATCGGCGAGATGGCCAAGCGCATCGAGGCGAAGGCGGACGCGCAAAAGGCCTTCCTGTGGGACAACGTCTTCCCTGTGGCGCTGGCGATTCGCTCGCTGCCCAAGCCGGTGATCGCCGCCGTCAACGGCGCGGCGAACGGCGCCGGCATGGATATGGCGCTGTGGTGCGACTTGCGCTTTGCCGCCGACAGTGCGCGGTTTGCCGAGTCTTACGTCAAGGTGGGGCTGGTGCCGGGCGACGGCGGCGCCTATTTGCTGCCGCGTCTGGT
>Ga0209343_10008811_pt1 | contig 11650 bp, 10 predicted proteins | sample RifCSPlowO2_02_FD_184026 | JGI IMG/M metagenome (GOLD analysis project Ga0209343, IMG submission 184026) | Groundwater microbial communities from Rifle, Colorado - Rifle CSP2_plank lowO2_0.2 (SPAdes) (version 2) | ecosystem: Environmental > Aquatic > Deep subsurface > Groundwater | place... | reverse complement strand
TTGCGGCTGGTGGCGGAGAAGGTTGAAAGCGCGGATCAGGCGAGCCGCTGCATGACCCTGGGTTTTCAGATGTTCCAGGGCTATCACTTCGCGCGCCCGCAGATCATTTCCGGAAAGCGCCCTGACCCAGCGAAGTTGGCCCTGCTGCGGCTCCTGACGCTGAGCATGGGCGACGCCGAAGTCGCGGTCATCGAGCAGGAATTCAAGCACCACCCGAACCTGGCCTACAACCTGATGCGCATGGTGAACTCGGTGGCCTGCGGCCTGCCGCAGAAACTCAACTCCCTCAAGCACGGGATCGTGGTGCTCGGCAGGAAACAATTACAAAGATGGGTGCAACTGCTGCTCTACACCGCCGGCAGGTCCAGTTCCCGCATGATAAGCCCTCTGCTGCAAATGGCGGCGACCCGCGGCAAGCTGATGGAACTCATCGCCGCGGTGGACCGGCCCCGCGACATGGAATACCAGGACCGCGCTTTCATGACCGGCATCCTGTCGCTGCTCGATACCCTGCTCGGCATCCCGTTGCCCGAGATCATTGACCAGCTCAACGTGGCGGACGAGGTGAAATCCGCACTGCTGGGCCGGCAAGGGCGCTTGGGGCGATTGATGACACTCATGGAAAAAAAGGAAGCAAACGACGTCGCGGCCGTTCACTGCCTCCTGGGGGAACTTGCCATTCTGGACCTTGGTGCGCTGACCACGATGGAACTCGAAGCGGTGATCTGGACCAACAGTATTGGCGAAACCGCCCACTGATCCTTTCGCGCGAAATAGTGCGCTTAGGAGTAGCGCAGGCGACCTCGCCTGCATTCGTTCGACAGCGCCGCCGCGGCACTGCGGGCCAGCGGCTTGCGCTACAACAGCCTGTTGGCATTTCTAAAGTTGTTTCTCGATCTGCCGTTAAGGCATTGAACGATACGTTTGCCCCCGCGGGTGTGAGGAGACGTCAATGCCAAAACTCGGCGCCAGGAGGCGGATGGTACTGCTTTGCGCCTGTCTGTCGCTTGCCATGGCGGGCGTCCAGATCGATATGATCGGCCTGGAAGACGGGATGACCGCGCCGATGGTGTCGGCGCTCATCGGCATTGCATTGGCCGGGGCGCTCGTGGCGTTGGCCACGGTTACTTCGAAAGTGAAGCATGAGAGCGCGATGGAACCCGAAGGCCCCGAGATTCAGCATGAGGCCCGCATCGACCTGGCGGCGCAGGACATGGGGGTATTCTGCAATTCGGAGCTGGATGATTATTTTGCGGGCATCAAAGGCGAACTGAGTCAGGTGGACAGGCTGGTGGGCGACGCAGTCGGCAACCTGGTGGCCAGTTTCAAGTACATCGGCAAACTGACCCGCTCCCAGCAGGAGATTTCGCAGGCGATCGTGGCAACGGTGTCGCCTGCCGGCGGTGAGCCGATCGGACAACTGCTGGAACGGCAGACAGTGATTGCCGGCCAGATCGAACAGGAAGTGGATGCGGCCGTGACCTCGCTGCAGTTTGGAGATCTGGTGGCGCAACTGGTGGGTCACACCATGATCCGCGTTGAAGCAATAGGCACGGCGCTGCAGCGCATCGACAGGCTGGATGCCGGGCAGCGGGGCGGCGAGCTTGCCTCCAAACCGCGGCGGATACACGAAGGGATTTCCGGGGCGGTGATGGCGGCCAACGCGACCAGCCGCAGAAAACCGGTGGTTCAGCAAGGAATGCAAAGAGGCGACATCGAACTGTTCTAACTACGGTGGCTAGTGATTAGTAAATCGGTCTTTCCGGTGACCAATCACCAATGACCAATTACTAATCACCAGCGATAGCGACTGAGGAGTAACGAATATGGCTAAAACGATTCTTGCGGTAGACGACTCCGCATCCATCCGTCAAATGGTGTCTTTCACGTTGAAGGGCGCCGGTTACGAGGTCGTTGAGGCTGTCGACGGTCAGGACGCTCTCGACAAGGCAGCCAACCATAATGTCAGCCTGATCCTGACCGATGTCAACATGCCGCGCATGGACGGCCTGGCGCTGGTCAAGTCGCTGCGGGGTTTGCCGCGTTACAAAACAGCGCCGATCCTGATGCTCACCACCGAATCCAGCGATGTCATGAAGGCCCAGGGCCGGGCCGCGGGGGCGACCGGATGGCTGGTCAAGCCCTTCGATCCGAAGCGGCTCGTGGAAGTGGTCAAGAAAGTCATCGGCTGAGGAGTTTGCCGGACTTTGGTCGATAAACTACTGCCGTGAAACCGGGTCGCATTCTCCCCCTAACCGCGGGACACAGGGGTCCAGTACAAGGGATTGGGGGGAATTTGCCCCTCTGTTCCGCAATTCGGCGGCTTTCCCCCGCTGCTACGCTGGCGCGTAAATAATTTCGAAGCAGGACCCAAGTGAGCACGGACCTCAAACAGTTCTACCAGGTGTTCTTCGAAGAGGCCGCGGAACTCCTGGCGCAAATGGAATCGCTGCTGCTGGGCCTGGACATCAGTTCACCCAGCCCGGAAGACCTGAATGCGATCTTCCGCGCCGCGCATTCCATCAAGGGCGGCGCCGGTACTTTCGGCTTCTCCGACATGACCGAAGTGACCCATGTGCTGGAATCCTTGCTGGACAAGCTGCGCAAGGGGGAGCTTGCCGTTCAAAGTGACATGATCGACGTGTTCCTCGAAGCCGGCGATGTTCTCAAGAGGCAGCTCGCGGGCCATCGCGGGGAGGAAGGGGGGGATCCTGAGGCCGCCGCCGAGGTATGCGCAAAATTGAAACGGCTCGCCGCCGGATGTGGCACCGTCAAACCCCCCGCGGCCCCTGCTCCCGCAGCAGCGGCGGCAGCGCAAAACGTGTTCCGCATCGAATTTCCCTGCGACGGCGTCAATGCCAAGGTGATGGACAATCTGCTTGTCAATCTGGCCGAGCGCGGTACCCTCGACAATCTCAGCCCGGGGGTTGCAGGCGGAAGCGAAAACGCCGCGCAACATTGCGTGCTGCGATTAACGACCGGCTCGAGCGAAGAGGACGTCTGGGAAGCACTTGCCTTTGTGGTGGACCCCGTCAACCTGAAAATCGAAGCGCAAGCGGCGCCTGGCGCAGGCGCAGCCATGTCGCTGTCGAGTGATCCCGGTACACCGCAGGTCGGCGATACCCGGCACGACCGCGGCTACGGTTTTTTCCAGGGGGCGCCCGCCGCTGCCGCGGCTGCCGAAAACGGCGACGTTGCGGTAGCGGAAGCGGAATTCACCCGGTCGCCGGGAAGGCGGGCGACGGATAGCCCCAACGTGGTGGTGGCCAAGGCGGGGCGCCGGGACAACGACAAGCTGGCGGTGTCCGCCGCGAGCGAAACCTCTTCGATCCGCGTCAGCATCGAGAAGGTGGACCAGCTTATCAATCTGGTGGGAGAGCTGGTGATCACCCAGGCGATGCTCGCGCAGACCGCATCGCAGGTGGACCCGGTGATCTATGAAAAGCTCGTCAACGGCATGAGCACGCTGGAGCGCAATACCCGGGACATGCAGGAATCGGTGATGTCGATCCGCATGATGCCCATCAGTTTCGTGTTCAGCCGCTACCCGCGGGTGGTGCGGGACCTGGCGGCGAAGCTCGACAAGCAGGTGGAGCTGAAAACCGTAGGTGAAGGAACCGAACTCGACAAAGGATTGATCGAGAAAATCGCCGACCCCCTGACCCATCTGGTGCGCAACAGCCTCGATCACGGCATCGAATCACCCGGGAAACGGGTGGCGGCCGGCAAACCGGCCAGGGGAACGATCACGCTGCGGGCTTTCCACCAGGGCGGCAACATCATCATCGAAGTGAGCGACGACGGCGCCGGGCTGAGCCGGGAAAAAATCCTCGCCAAGGCGAAAGAACGCGGGCTGCCGGTGAATGAGGGCATATCCGATCAGGAAGTCTGGCAACTGATATTCGAGGCCGGGTTTTCCACCGCCGAAGTGGTGACCGATGTTTCCGGCCGCGGGGTCGGCATGGACGTGGTGAAGCGCAACATCCAGGCCATGGGCGGCCGCGTCGAGATCGACTCGGCGCTGGGAGTCGGCACCCGCATTTCGATACGCCTGCCGCTGACGCTCGCCATTCTCGATGGCATGTCGGTTGCCGTGGGGCAGGAAATTTTCATCATTCCGCTGACTTTCATCATCGAATCGCTGCAGCCCGCGCCGGCCGACATCAAGACCGTGAGCGGCCAGGGGCAGGTGGTGCAGGTGCGCGGCGAATACCTGCCGGTGCTGCTGCTGCACAAGGTGTTTCACATCAAGCCCAACGTCTCCGAACTGGAGCGCGGGATCATGGTGATACTGGAAGCGGAAGGCGGCAAGACCGCGTTGTTCGTGGACGAGTTGGTCGGCCAGCACCAGGTGGTGATCAAGAGCCTGGAAACCAATTACCGCAGGATCCAGGGCATCTCGGGCGCCACCATCATGGGTGACGGCAAGGTCGGGCTGATTCTGGACGTGGATGCCCTGGTGGGCATGTCCCGGCACTAAAGGTTGGCGGCGGTTGTGCCGATTAGGCAATAAGTCACGATTCATGAGGAGCGACACATGACACAGGCGATGCAGGCTGCGGCAGCGGTGGCCACCCCTCCTGCGGGGATGGCAGCCAATGAAGCGAATGAATTCCTGACTTTCACTCTCGGCAAGGAAGAGTATGGCATTGAGATACTCAAGGTGCAGGAAATCCGCGGCTACGATGCGGTGACCAAGATTGCGAATGCGCCCGAGTTCATCAAGGGCGTGGTCAACCTGCGGGGCACGATCGTGCCGGTGGTGGACATGCGCATCAAGTTCAGCCTCGGCAACGTCGAGTACAACCAGTTCACGGTGGTGATCATTATCAACGTGTCCGGGCGCATTATCGGGATCGTCGTGGATAGCGTGTCCGACGTGATCACGCTGGCCGCGGACCAGGTTAAGCCGGCGCCCCATTTCTCGGCGCATCTGGATACCGGCTACATCATCGGCCTGGGGACGGTGGACGATCGGATGCTGATTCTGGTAGACATTGAAAAACTGATGTCCGGTAGTGACATGGGTTTGATCGATAGCTCCGCCGCGCACTAGAAATATCACTCACAATCACTCTTGATCAAATGGAGATTCTCATGAAACGCAAAGCTCCGGAACGCGCCTCCAATTGCGCGGCGCAAGCGCAGAAACTGGCCGATTTCATCGCGGCGATGATCCACAAGCATGACGAGATAATTCCCGTTCAGGAGTTCTCGGGCGCCTTTGAGGCCATCGTCCAGGGTATCAACTACTTGAAGGACAAGTTAAAGGAAGCTGCCGGGCAGGCCAACGAGGCGCTGCGCCTCAAAAATGCGCTGGATGTCGCCGCGACGAACGTGATGGTGGCGGATGGGGATTACAACATCGTCTACACCAACCAGTCGCTGCAGCAGATGCTCAAGGAAGCCGAGGCGGATCTGCGCAAGCAGTTGCCGGCTTTCAATGCGAACACGGTGGTCGGGACGAACATCGACGCATTCCACAAGAACCCGTCGCATCAGCGCGGCATGCTGGCGAACCTGCGCTCGACACATAGGACGGCACTGGAGATCGGCGCACGCAAGTTCTACCTGATCGTCAACCCGATCGTCAACGACAAGGGCGCGCGACTGGGCACCGTGGTCGAGTGGCAGGACCAGACCGCGGCGATTGCCGCGCGCGAGAAGGAGATGGCGCTGGCAGCCGAGAACCTGCGCATCAAGAACGCGCTCGACAAGTGCTCGACCAACGTCATGATCGGCAACAACGAAGGCCATATCGCCTACATGAACGAGTCGGTGACCGAGATGCTCAGCAAGGCGGAAGCCGACATTCGCAAAGTGCTGCCGCAGTTCGATTCAAGGAAGCTCATCGGCGCCAACATAGACACGTTCCACAAGAACCCTGCACACCAGAGGAGCATGCTAGCCAATCTGCGCGGCACCTACCGCACCGAGATCGTAGTGGGTGGGCGTACCTTCGCTCTGATCGCCAACCCGATCGTGGACGAGAAGGGCGTGCGCGCGGGGACGGTGGTGGAATGGAAGGACCGCACTGCGGAAGTGGCGGTGGAGAAGGAAGTGGGTGACATCGTGAAAGCGGCGGTGGCGGGCGACTTCAGCAAACGTATCGAGCTCTCGGACAAGGATGGCTTCTTCAAGCAACTGGGTGAAGGCATCAACCGGTTGATGGAGACGAGTCATGTAGGGCTGAACGAAGTGGTGCGGGTGCTGGGCGCGTTGGCCAAGGGCGATCTCACCGAGAAGATCGTCAACGAGTATCAGGGCACCTTCGGGCAATTGAAGGGCGACTCGAACATGACGGTCGAGAAGTTGACCGAAATCGTGACCCAGATCAAAGAGTCGACCGACGCCATCAACACCGCGGCGAAGGAAATCGCGTCCGGCAACAGCGATCTGTCGCAACGCACCGAGGAGCAGGCCTCCAGTCTGGAGGAAACCGCCTCCAGCATGGAAGAGCTCACCTCGACGGTGAAGCAGAACGCCGAGAACGCGAAGCAGGCCAACCAGCTCGCGATCGGCGCGTCCGACGTGGCGGTGAAGGGCGGCGGCGTGGTGGGGCAGGTGGTAACCACCATGTCCTCGATCAACGACAGCTCGAAGAAGATTGTGGACATCATCAGCGTGATTGACGGCATTGCGTTCCAGACCAACATCCTGGCGCTGAACGCCGCCGTGGAAGCGGCGCGCGCCGGCGAACAAGGCCGTGGTTTTGCGGTGGTGGCGACCGAAGTGCGGAATCTCGCGCAGAGAAGCGCTGCGGCGGCCAAGGAGATCAAGACGCTGATCAGCGACTCGGTGGAGAAGGTGGGCAACGGCACCAAGCTGGTGGACGAGGCGGGCAAGACGATGGAAGAGATCGTCACGTCGATCAAGCGCGTGACCGACATCATGTCCGAAATCACCGCGGCCTCTCAGGAGCAGAGCGCAGGCATCGAGCAGGTGAACCAGGCCATTACCCAGATGGACGAGGTGACCCAGCAGAATGCTGCGCTGGTGGAACAGGCGGCAGCGGCGGCGGAGTCGCTGGAAGAGCAGGCGCAGAACCTGGCCGGTGCCGTGGCGGTCTTCCGTCTGGCGAACGTGACCGAAGGCAGCGCGACGCGTGTGGCGGAGCGTCGTCAAGTGGCGCCTCGCCCAGCCAATAATGTGTCGCGGCTGCCGACGAAGGATGCAGTCGCGGCCAAGGCCAAACCCGCTGCGGCCCCTCACGCTCCCGCGCCCAAGGCCCGCGTAGCCTCGGCGGCCGGCCTCAAGGCCAAAGCTGCCGGCGCCGAAGATGATTGGAAGGAGTTCTAAACCCTGTTCGCTGCCCTCCAGCTCTCCCGGGGGAGGGCGGCGAACAAGTTTCCGTCTTCACGTCAAATCAGCGATGGCATGAAGGATTTTGATCCTCGGCAAAAAATCCTGGAATGTAACGAAGGACGATTCGAACATGAGCCCCAAACACATTGCGCTGGTGCAGGAAAGCTTCGCCAGGGTGTTGCCGATCGCCGATCTGGCGGCGGCGATGTTCTACAACCGGTTGTTCGAAACCGCCCCCGGGCTGAAGCCGCTGTTCAAGGGCGACATGAAGCAGCAGGGCAAAAAGCTCATGAGCATGATCGCGGCGGCGGTACGGGGTCTGAACGATCTCGACAAGCTGGTGCCGGTGGTGCAACAACTCGGCGTGCGTCATCACGGTTACGGCGTGCAGGACAAGGATTACGCCAAGGTCGGCGCGGCATTGCTGTGGACGCTTGAGCAGGGGCTCGGCAGCGCGTTCACCGCGGAAGTGCGCGAGGCCTGGACCACGGTCTATGGGGTGCTCGCAGACAACATGATCGGCGCAATGGACGGCCGCTCGCAGACGGCGACCCGCTCTTCCGGTAAGCGTCTCGCGAGCAAGCGAACATGAACGCCTTGCACGTGTCGCAGGCCGACGCCACCGTATCGAGCAGGACAGCGCGTTGGAAGAAACTTGGGATAGGGGTGATTCTCGCATTCACATTGAAGGGCCTCATCACAACATCGCTGCTGGCTATCGTGTTATTGGAATTCGTCTATTACTGAGTCCGAGGTGCGCATGCGTGTCGATCCAGTTGAGGGGTGCATTATCGAAAACGCGCCAATCGGTTAGCCGAATTCCGGCCGGGTGCGATGCCTACCGGGCTCGTGGCGCGGGCGGCAGTTGGGGTTGTGCGCGAGTCTCCTCTTTGCAACGAAAATTCCACCACATACACCAGAGACGAGAGGGGCAATCAATGATGAAGCAGTTCATGACGGCGCTCGCTTGCGTGGGCGTTCTTGTCATCAGCGCCGCGCCGGCGGCACAGGCCGCGCAGGGCGACTGGCTGGGGCGGGCGCGGGTAATCTACATCGATCCCAGATCGAGCTCCTCGGCGCTCAACATCGACGTCGACTCGCAGTTTGCACCGGAACTCGATTTCAGCTACTTCGTGACCCGCAACCTCGCGCTGGAGCTGATACTCGCCACCAGGAAACACGGCGTGTCCGCGGCGGGCGTCCCGATCGGCAGCGTGAAGCACCTGCCGCCAACGCTGACGCTCCAGTATCACTTCAAGCCCGACCAGAAGTTCCGGCCATACGTCGGGGCAGGCCTCAACTACACGCGTTTCTACGACGTGGACCTGCTGGGCGGAACGCTGACCGTCGACAAGTCGAGCTGGGGCCCGGCGATCCAGGCCGGCATCGATATCGAGATCGACAAGCGGTTCTTCCTGAACTTCGACATCAAGAAGATCTGGATGGACACCGACGTCAAGGCGGTGGCGACCGGCGCGCCGGTGGCCAACCTCAAAATCGATCCGATGATCATCGGGGCGGGCATCGGGATAAAGTTCTGATGCGTGTCAGCGGCCCATGATGACGGCCACGACGCCGGTGGAGCTTGCGCACGTCGCCGCATGAGCGGGAGGCCGCACTGCTGCTCGAAAACGTGACATGCGCGGCGTGCATGTGGCTGATCGAGCAGCGGCTTTCGCAGCTCCCCGGTGTGCGCGCGGTGACCGTCAATTACGCGCCGTGCCGGGGTGGGCTACAAGGCGCAAGGCGGTCCCTTGCGACAGCGCGCGTTCCGGTGATGCCTTCATAAAACAGTTGCACTCCTGTCAGAACGCTGTTGCACTTCAGACTTGAATTCGCCAACCATGACGTCCACACCAGCCGCCGTTTCGAGATCATCGCGCGAATTTGATTTATCGCCGCAGGACTTCGACCAGATCTGCAAGCTCATTTACGAGCACGCCGGCATTTCTCTGAACGCCAGTAAGCAGGACATGGTCTACAGCCGTTTGGCCCGACGCCTGCGGGCCAATGGCCTGAGCAGCTTCAAGGATTACCTAAGACTGCTGGAAAGCGATGATGCCGGGGAATGGGAGGCGTTCACCAATTCGCTGACCACCAACCTGACTTCGTTTTTCCGGGAAGAGCACCATTTCCCGCTCCTCGCCACGCACATTCAACAACGCAAACGCGGGCAGCAAATTCAGCTTTGGTGCAGCGCCTCCTCCACCGGGGAGGAGCCATACTCGATGGCGATGACGATGGTGGAGGTGTTTAACTCGTTTTCGCCTCCGGTTCACATTGTCGCAACCGACCTGGATACCAACGTGCTCGCCAAGGCGCAGCAGGGGATCTATCCCATGGACCGGCTGGAAAAAATGCTGGGCGACAAGCTGAAGCGTTTTTTCCTAAAGGGCGCCGGCAGTAATGCAGGCTCGGCCCGGGTGCGCAAGGAACTGCGGGACATGATCACCTTCCGCCAGCTCAACCTGCTGCACGACTCGTGGCCGGTGCGCGGGCCGTTCGATGCCATATTCTGCCGCAATGTCATGATCTATTTCGACAAGCCCACGCAGTACCGGATCCTCCAGAAATTCGTGCCGCTGCTGGCGCATGACGGCCTGATGTTCGCCGGCCATTCCGAGAGTTTTCACCACGCCGCGGACCTGTTCAAGCTGCGCGGCAAAACGGTCTATGAGTTGGCGCATAAAGCCCGGTCGCGCCATGGCTGACAGTTATGAAGAACAGCTCGCGCCGAACCTGTATTTCGACCGCAATTTCAACCTGGACGCGGCGAAAATACTGCCGGGAGAGTATTACGTCACCGGCCGCGACATGGTGCTCGTTACGGTGCTCGGATCCTGCGTCGCCGCGTGCATCCGCGATTACCATAGCGGCATCGGCGGAATGAATCATTTCATGCTGCCGGACAACAATGCCGACGACAGCAGCCCCCTGAGTTCATCGGCGCGCTACGGTACTTATGCGATGGAAATTCTCCTCAACCAGTTGGCCAAGCTCGGCGCGCGCCGCGTCAACCTGGAGGCGAAAGTGTTCGGCGGCGGGAACGTGCTGCGGGGCTTCACCGTGGCCAACGTGGGCCAGCGCAATGCGGACTTCGTGCTGGAATTCCTGGCCACCGAGAAAATCAGGATAGTGGCCCAGGACCTGGTGGATATATATCCGCGCAAGGTCTATTACTTCCCGAACAGCGGCAAGGTGATGGTGAAGAAACTCCGCAACATGCACAACGAAACCATTTTCGACCGCGAGAAGGATTACGGTTCGCGCCTGCGGAAATCCAAAGTCGAAGGCGATGTGGAATTGTTCGGTTGATGCGATGAAAAAAATCAGGGTTCTGATCGTGGATGATTCCGCATTGATCCGAAAGGTCCTCACGGAAATCATCAACAGCCAGCCGGACATGGAGGCGATCGGCGCCGCTCCGGATCCGCTGGCCGCGCGGGAAATGATCCGCGAGCTTGATCCCGATGTGCTGACCCTGGACGTGGAAATGCCCAAGATGGATGGGCTCGATTTCCTGGAAAAGCTGATGCGGCTGCGGCCGATGCCGGTGGTGATGGTCTCCACCCTCACCGAAAAAGGGTCGGAGGTCACGTTCCGCGCGCTCGAGCTTGGGGCGGTGGATTTCGTCGCCAAGCCCAAGCTGGACATCGCATCGGGCATGCAGGAGTACGGCAATGAAATCGCCGACAAGATCCGCGCGGCGATGGCAGCAAGGCTCAAGCGGCATACCCCTCTGTCGGTTGTCCCGAGGCATAACGCCGATGTCGTGCTGCCTTCGATTGCGAACCGGATTGCCTCGACGGAAAAGCTCATCATCGTCGGCGCATCCACCGGTGGCACCGAGGCCATCAAGGAATTCCTCGTCCACCTGCCGCCGGACTGCCCGGGCATCCTCATCACCCAGCACATGCCTGAGGCGTTTACCAAATCCTTCGCCGACCGTCTGAACAGCCTGTGCAAGATCACCGTGAAGGAGGCGCAAAGCGGCGAGCGGGTGCTGCCCGGACACGCTTTCGTGGCGCCGGGACATTCCCATCTCCTGCTGAAGCGCAGCGGCGCCAACTACGTGACGGAATTAAGCCAGGCGGAGCCCGTGAACCGCCACCGGCCGTCGGTGGACGTGCTGTTCCGCTCCGCTGCCAACTACGCGGGCAGGAACGCCATCGGCGTGATCCTGACCGGAATGGGCAAGGACGGCGCGGCCGGGATGCTGGAAATGCGGAGGGCCGGGGCCTATAACTTTGCCCAGGACGAAGCGAGCTGCGTGGTATTCGGCATGCCGCGGGAAGCTATTGCGGTGGGCGCGGTGGACGAAATCGTGCCGCTGCACGACATGGCG
>Ga0209343_10008810_pt1 | contig 11651 bp, 9 predicted proteins | sample RifCSPlowO2_02_FD_184026 | JGI IMG/M metagenome (GOLD analysis project Ga0209343, IMG submission 184026) | Groundwater microbial communities from Rifle, Colorado - Rifle CSP2_plank lowO2_0.2 (SPAdes) (version 2) | ecosystem: Environmental > Aquatic > Deep subsurface > Groundwater | place: Rifle... | reverse complement strand
TCCGATTCTTGTCCATCGGCTCGCAGTTTCGCTCCACGCTTCCTCCCCACGGTCGGTCGCCCTTCCGCAGTTGCGCTTCGCTTCGTTCGCTGTGGCCAGCTCACGGGAGGACTTGCACCTCCAAGAGTGCGCCCATGCTGGGCGCACCAAAAAAAGGGCCCCGAGGGGCCCAATAAGATTCTGCATGCGAAAACATTTAGTCGCTGGCTAGAGGCATCATGCTCAGGATCTCCACCTGGTCCAGCGGCACCAGCTTCTCCGTTGGCTTGCCGCCGATCAGGACAGATACGAGGCCTTTGGACGGGTCACCGCAAACCTTACAGAGTAATAGCTCACCGGTTACGTAGTCGCGGTCCATGGCAACCCGTACCGCGATGACCATATGCTCATGCGGAATGACAGCTACCTCCGATTTGCCCAATTTTGCTGGCAGCTTCGCCGGCGGTTGAGCCTGCCCATTCGTCTGAGGTGTCGTTGCTGATTGTGTTGTGGCAGGTGGGTTGGGGGCAGTATTGCTACCCTCCTCCACCGTTTCTTTACTCGCCTGGCTATTTCCGCCTGCCTCGCCACCGGCACCGCCGGCCGGCTCTTGCGCCGGACCCGCTTGAAGGTTTTGAGGTGCCGTTGTCTGCGTTTGCCCCGATCCATCACCTAGGCCGCCGGTGAGCCCCTTCGCGATCTTGAGCTCGTTTCGCACTTCTTCACGAGACAGCGGCTGCTGCGGATCACGGGCCTTTTTCAGTAGCGTCGTGAAGCGCGAGATGTCGAGCTCCCCGATCTGCTTGAGGGAGTAGATGATCTCACTGTCAGAGGTCACGTCATCCTCAATGAGTTGGGCGAGTTCGTCAGGGATATCGGCCAGAGCCAAGTGGCGGGAGACCCAAGACTCTGGCTTCTTCGCCATCTTGGCGAGCTCTCTGCCGCTGCCCTTCTTCCCTTCCGCCTGCAGATCATCACGGATGCGAACAAGCCCCCGAGCGATCTCAATTGGCGTGAGACTGTCTCGCTGGATGTTCTCAATCATCTGCGAAGCGGTTTGCTCTGCAGTAGTCCGTTTGGTCGAGTCGACGATGGCCTTCAGCTTGAATCCGTTGCCGATCAACCTCGCGGCTCGCAGTCTCCGCTCACCCTTCTGGAGAAGGTACTTGCCGGTGTCCTTGTTGAGCGGAGAAACGATGATGGGAGACTGCTGCTGCTCACGCATCGACTCAGCGAGTTCTTCAATGTCCCTGAAGTGCGTTCGTACCTGCGGTTCGACAATAATGTCTTCCGGATCGAGCAAAAGCACGCGGTCTTCCTGCGCGCCCTGGGAGAGTGAATTCAGGTCCGCCAAACTGCGGAGCCGGGAAAGATCGCCGCTCATTTACGCGCGCCTCCTTTCGTGTCAATTGTGAGGCCACAAAGCCCAGCCATTTCATTCATCAACTGGAGCATTTCACGCGCGGTGTCGCGTTGCGCCCCAGAGGTCTTCTTCATCCACACCGGAACGCCATAGCGCAACGCATCATCGACAGAACCACGGTTGACCAAGCACTGCTTCAGGATGAGGGGACCGACCGCCTTTCGCAGGTCAGCCAGCGATTCATTGTGAGAGTTGACTGCCCGCAGCTTGTTACAGATCACCCCGGTGACCTTCACGTCGAACCCGGTGAGCTGGCTGATTTCCTGAAGCGTCTCAAGGACGTTCTCGACGCCCTCTACGGCAAACGCCGCCAGTTCAACCGGCACAAACAGGTGATCAGCAGCAACACATGCCGCGGTCATCTTGTTGCCGTGGGATGGAGGCGTATCCACGATGATGAAGTCGTAGACGTCACGGAGCTGCTCAACCTTCTCGTAGAAGTTGGCTGCCGCTTCGCCCAGTGGCAAACGCTCAATGTTGAATAGTTCCACATCGCGGTTGAGGGCGTAGATGACGTCTACACCTAGCTTCGAAGTGAGTGGTGCAAACTGCGCCGGCTCCTTATCGAACATGTGCACTGCACGGAAACCGTTGACGCGCTCGCTGACAGGGAAGAATCGGCCCGAGAAATTGCCTTGACCATCGAGGTCGATCGCTACGGTCTTGTAATTTTGGCCTGCTGTGAAGCATGCGTAGTGGTAGGCCAGTGTCGTTTTACCGACCCCGCCCTTCTGGTTGTTAAAAGTGACAACCTTGCCGCGGGATTTGAGGCGTTTCTTCGAGGTCATAGAGGGCTCCCTTATAGGTTGCAGCCACTCTAACCGCGCTGCGTAAGTTTTCAAGTCGAAAGTTGCGCAATGCGAGGAATTGACGGTAATAAGTTCTAGCTGCGATTGGCCAGCCTAGAGGCTCCCAGTAAGCTTAGGGAAAAAGATTCCGCATGCAGAATCTTTTTCCGCCCCTAGAGCGGCACTTGGGTTTCTCGGACTTGTACGTGCTTGGTGTTGGTGGTGGAATTAAGGAAAGCGACACGCGATGCCGCCTGCTCATCGTCATAGTAGCGGCCGCAGTAGATCAAAAACTCGCCGTCTCGGTTGTTATGCGTCGGCTCGAAGTCCGTTATCCCATAGGCCTTCAGGTAGTTTTGAAACTTCGTCCAACTGGCTTCGTCTTTGTAGACGTAGTAGACGTCAAATATAGACCTGGTCTTCGCGGCAACGACGAGGGGCGCAGCACTGCCCTGCGGCTTAGGAGGTGCCACACCGGAACCGACCGAAAGCACCGCGCCACCAATCTCGTCATTGGACGGCGCCGTCGGTGCAGCATTTGTCTTCGGCTCGAAACGGTTGACCGTCAGTACCGGAGCAGACGGTTGTTTGATAGTCAAAGCCTGCGGTACGGGCGCGGTAGAGGGTAGTGGACGCTGTGCCTGTACCTCGCCCGTGTATACCGCCCGGCCAGTGACCACAGGCGCAACGACCCTCGCCTTGGTCAACTCGGTGTCGGCCGACAGCGTGGCGATCTCGGTCCGAGCGCGGGAAACAATGCCTGTCTTCTGCTCTGCTAGCGCCGCCTTGATATCGTCGATACGGCGCGCCGTCCGAACCTCCGTCTCGCTCCTGAGCCTGGACAGTTCGGCTTCTTTCACCTGAACAAACTCACTCGAAGGCCCCACCAAGGTGGCGCCTGCGGAAACCGTTGAGGACTTCAGCTGTTGAGCCACCGAGGCGAGGCGATCAACCTCTGCTTGCGCTGAAGCAATACGCGCCTCTTGGCTGGCCAGCAATGTCGCGTCAGCTGCCCCAGTTTGAATAAGCGATTGTTCAATCTCAGCGATCTGACGACGCAACTCGGCAATGCGCGCCTCCTGATGACCAGCCCGACCCGCGGCCTCAGATCGAAGGCGCTGCAGGGTCCGAATTTCATCATCAAGACGGGACTTCGCTTGCCGCTCTGCATCTGCGTTGGCAACAGCCAGAGCGAATCTCTGCTCCTCGAACTGCTTTGACGCTTCCAGCCGGGCAGCACTGTCAATGCTGCGCCGCCCTTCGATGTCTTGTTTTAGCCGCTCTTCTGCGGCTGCCAGATCTTTAGCGTCCTGGTCCTGGACCGCTGCGATCTTCTTCGCAGCCTCCCGATCCGCCGCCAGCAACGCCTGATCACGTTGGTTCTCAATGAGAGACTGCTGGATGGTCAAGCGGGAGGAGGCCTCAGCCACACGAGCCTGTGATGCACGGGACGCCGCCTGGTAGTCACCAATCCGGCCTGCTTCAGCACTCGACCCCGGGGCTTCCAATTGGCCGCTCTCGTACGCACGTGCGTTCAAGGCCGCATCGAGCGCACGGCGCTTCTCCTCAAGATCATTCAGTTGGTCTTGAAAGTCGCTGAACTTGCGTTGGGCGAGCATCTGAGCTTCGGAGTACCGCTGGACCCCAAGCGCATCTTGAATGTAATCGTCGTACTGGCTTTGAGGCGCCACCGTACCAAGTTCGACCGGTTTGCTTTGCGAGCTGCACCCAGCCATCGCCATAGCGACGACAAGAATGGACAGCTTGAAAGTGTTCCGCATGCTGAATTTACCTAAGGCCCGGACACGTACCCTCACCCAATTTCACTCATAGCCTTACGGCTGAAACTGAAGTGGGGATAGAGCAGGAGGCGATTCTAATTTGGGTTTCTCTAATAGTGGGGAGGAGGTGGCCCAATTCCGTGAAAACACTATGGGCCTGGCAAGTCCCCAGGACCCGCGTCATCCTCTGCCTCATCGGTCGCGACCCCAAGCCGCTCAAGCAGCCCTTGGAATGAATCGCTGTTTCCTGCGTTGAAGCCGAGCTGCCACTGCCCGGCGGACGAACGCTTTACCACGCACTCCAGCCCTGTCGCCTCGCTAACGGCCCGCTCCAACCGTCGCAGATCAGGGTCAGTGTCGGAGAGACGCACGGTGGGCCTTGCTTTCTCTGAGATCTTGCTCACTTCTTCACTGATGCGCTTAACAGACCACTCGTTCCGAAGCGCCTTCTCGCAAATGTCGCGCTGCTGAGATGGGTGTTTTAGTGCGCAGAGAGGCCGAGCCTGACCGTAGGTGAGCCGCCCTGTCTGGATGGCGTCGCGTACCCTGATGTCTAGTGCCAGCAGTCTGAGATAGCTCGTGACGAGCGGACGGCTTTTGCCGATCTGCTTCGCGATCTCATCATGCGTCAGCTCGAATTCGACGATAAGTGCCTGGTAGGAGCGAGCCTCGTCGATTGGGTTAAGGTTCTCGCGCTGGAGGTTCTCTACCGCCGTGATGAAGGTGGCCTGTTGATGGTCGTAGTTACCCACCAAAGCCTGGAGAAATTCTTGGCCAATCCGCTGTGCGGCCCTCCAGCGTCGCTCACCAGCGATGATGCTGAACCCACCCTCACGCCGTGGCGCCACGATGATGGGTATTACGTTCTTGCCTGCGGCACGCATCGAGTCGGCCAGCTCATCAAGCCCCTCTTCGTCGAAGTTGCTTCGCTGCTGCCAAATGCCTGGATGCAGCAGATCTACTGGAAGACTCCGAAGCTCAACAGGCACGGCCTGGATGTTCAACGAAGTGAGCTTTTTCAGATCAGTTTGATACACGTGTAACCATCCTAGATTCGTGTAACCGTTACACGAAGTTATACCACAGGGTTCAATCATTTCAAGCGAACAGCTCCCGCGCCCGCTCTACTGAGGCATCAGCAATCAGACCCCATGGGCGAGGCGACGGCGTGAAGCGGAGCATCAGTCCGCCGGTCGTACCACGCTCGGTGTATGCCAGCGGCTGTGCGATGAATCCCCTGGAGTCGTCCGGTAAAAAGCCGCATGACACGAACGCATCAATGATCGGCTTACAGCCGCCACTCACCGATTCGACATCTAGCAGCCCCGCCTCAGGTGTAACGTAGATCTCCTCAACGAGCAACGGGAATGCGGCCGTATCGATCCAAGTTCGAAACGTCACCGCGTTCTCAAGCCGCAGCGCCTCAACCCGCTTCTGCCAAGTTGCTTTCAACGCAGTCCCCGCCGCATCGTGAGTGCGCAGCATCACGTTGAGGCTGAGCAACAAGGCTCCTGGGAACATCGCAGTGAGTGCCCCCGTGCTGTAGTCGAGATCAAGGGTATCGAAGCGACTTTCCATGTTTGCACCTCGAACCTTCTGCATGCGGGATTTGGCAACGCTGGGCCTGCATTCCTTCTTTCCAGTCTGAGGCCCAGGGCCGCTATCAGCCTGGCGGGCGGGTAGGGGAGGGTTGCCACCCTGCCGGGCGAGCCGTTCCAGAAACCTTGGGTCGCTTGCGAAGGCAGAGCGATGATCCGATTTACGCGCCATTGAGGGCTCCTTCAAACCCTTCAACCTAACGGCTCCACTCAAATAATCCCGTCGGCCTTGCTCCTTTCTGCGGATATGGAGCACCTCCTCAGCACTATTAGGGAATACGAGAGGAGTTTCTATGGCCAATATCCGGTCGGTTTGCATCGTCGACGACGCAACAGGTATGCGGCGCCTCGGCGAGAAATTGCTGAGTAGCGTCAACATAGAGGTCTGGACCGCAGCTGATGGCTACCAGGCGCTTGATGTCATCAGGGATCATCAGCCGGACGCTTGCCTGATTGACCGTGAAATGGAGGGTCTCGACGGGCTCAAGCTGATCCAGCTGCTCCGCAACTGGAGCGGTTGGGAAACCAAACCTATTGCAATGCTCTCCAGCGCTAGCAGCGTCTTCGATAAGCAAGCCGGGTTACTTGCCGGCGCCAACATCTACATGACCAAGCCCTTCACCAGAGAAACGATCCTGGCTGCCATGAGCGAGCTGGAGGACTTCCTTGAATAGCGCCACTGAACAACGCCCCGTCAAGCTCGTGGGATACCGAATCGGGGACGCCTACTGCATGAGCCCCTCAAGATCCCTGGAAGCGATCGACACCCCCCCGAAAACCATGAGCCAAGTGCCAGGGACCAAACCCTGGGTTCTCGGTGTTGGTCGCTTGGGTCGCGAGTTGGTCGCATTCATCAGCGTCGCGCGCCTGCTATCGATCCCCCGGTCACAAACACATACAGCACTCGGTACCGAAGTCGCACTGTTCGTAAAAGGTGACGAGAGCGTCGGCACCATCGGGATCGTTGTAGACGAGGTCCTCGCTTTCTACCCGGCCGGGGAACTGGCCGACCACGACGAGCCAGACATGAAGATTCCTCCGGGGTTGGGAGCATGCGTTCGCGGAACAGTCCGCAACGCTACTCGAGCGTGGGCGCTAATCGATCTGAAGGCCCTCCTTGCCGATCCCAAGATCAAGAAAATCGACCTCTGACCCCGAGCATAATCATGAGCACAAACAACTCGCTGATCACCGTGACCGCATTACTTCTCCTCGGGACAGGCGCCGTGGCGGGCTACACCGGCTACAACCATTTGCAGAGTCTCGCCCAAGACACCTTCATGCTCAAACAGGTCTATGGCCTCCAGAGCAGCATCTCGCAGGCCGTCTACCTGACGGAACGCGCCGCGTCCGACAGTGCATATGCACCTGAGCTGGAAGCCCTTGAAGCAGCGGTTGAAAGAGCTCTGGCCAGCCTTCAGAACGGAGACCCGGTTCGCGGAATTCCACCAGCCCCTCCTGCAGTCCAGGCGAACCTAGGCGCGCTGCGCACTATCTGGGATGAGATTGGGCCGGACCTGTCTCAGATCATCAGCCGCCGAGGGACAACCGACCAGTACACCAGAAACCTCAGTGATGCAGCGAAGGTGGCTCAGGATGCCCTGACCTCAGCGAAAACCGCAGTGTCACGCTTGAACGGGAGTGGTGTCAGCGCTGACGTGCAGAGCAAGCTGACTCGCGCCGTTGCTCAGCTGGAAGACGGCACAAGCACTATCACTACTGGCAGCGCAGTTACAGTGGATACCCTCCGGGCTGCAAGCGGGGTGTTTGCGCACTATGTAGCTGATCTGAGCAGTCTCGGCAGTCAGCTGCCCAAGGACGATGCGATTCTGCCAGCCTTGGTGGCGAGCTACCGCGGAGCCGGGGCGGTACAGGTCCTGATCCAAAAGGCCGTTGATAGCTCCACCGGCGCAGTCGAAAACATTCCGCATGCGAAAACTATTTGGGCAGCTCGTGACCGCACCGCTGCCGCGACAACCGGGCTCGTTGCCAGCGTGGAAGCCGTTCCGGCTGCTCGCCCTTATGGCGCGGGATTGGTTGCCGGCTTCACTGGTGCCACGATTCTGCTCGCTATTGCCGGCATGTTCCTCATGCGATCAATCACCACCAGCCGAACTGCTCGCGTCGAAAGCCAAGGACGCACACTGGAGTCCTCAACTCGGAACAAATCAAAGGAGATGAGCACACTTTTGACGGAGATTGCGCACATTGGCGAGGGAAATCTCAACACTTTGCTTACCGAGAGAAATGAATCGACGCGAGACATTGCTCAAGAGCTGAATCGCATGGTCCGGAGCTTCGCGAAGATTCTTGATGACGTAAGTCAAACCATCACCGGCCTGGCTGCAGCCACAGAGCAGGCCGTGGTAACCGATCGGAACGTAACTCAGAATCGCACCGAACAAGAGGAGGCAATCTCCCACATCAACGATCTCTTCCAGATTCTGCTGCGATTCATCAACCAGATTGAAGAGATGACAGCGTCGACTGAGCAAACGTCAGGGGAGATGCAGGTCCAGGTACGCAATGGCGAGCAAGCCGTGGCGCATGTACACGAAAGCATCATGAACTTGCAGCAGCAGATCATGGCGATCCAGCATGCGTACAAGCACCTGATCGAGTCCTTTCAGACACTGGAGAATATTTCCTCTGTAGTGGGGGAGGTTGCCGGTAAAAGTGCACTGGTCTCATTCCAAGCGGACCTCATCGCCGATCGCGTCGAGGACAAAGAACTCGCGAAGTCGATCACCTCCTCAGCTAACTCCATGCAGCGTCTGAGCACCGAAACTCGCGAAGCTGTCCTGCAGATTGCCGTCGTGCTCAAGACAATGAACGATGCGGCTCATGGGACACAGAGCGCTGTGGACAACGCTCAGCACGAAACAGATCAACTGCGCATCCGTTCAACCAGCGCTCAATCAGCGCTGACCGACATCAGCGCGATGACAAATAAGCTCTCCACAAGCGTCAAGCAGGTTATCGATGGAACGAAGTCGATGAGAGAGAAGTCGAGCGAGGTAGGCAGCACCATGTCGTCGATCATGCACTACACGGCATCCAACAGCGCATCCAGCGAACAGACGGCAGTCGCAATCCAAGGTGTGAACCTGCAAGCGCAAGCGGTCCAGAAACGGATCGCGGAGTTCCGCCGGGAGCCTTCCTGACATGGGCGGCGTCGGGACGCTGGAGTACCAGGACACTTTTGCGAGGTGGCTCAACATCATTGAGGCCAGGTTCTCCATCCAGATCGACGCCATCAGGCACTCTGCGCTCAGGAGCGCTCTGCAGAACTATGCAGCCACCATTGGCTGCAGCCTGGAAAGCCTCGAGGCCAGAGCTCGCGCCAGTACGCTGACCCCTGACCAGTGGACGATGATCCTGCACCTGGCGACCAATCATGAAACCCGTTTTTACAGGTCGCCGGCAGCTCTCGAGCAAATCGTAGCTATCGCCAAAAGCATGCGGGTGCCACGAATACTGTCCGTTGGGTGTTCCTCTGGAGAGGAGCCGTACAGCATCGCGATGGAGTTATTAAAGGCTGGACTCTGCGCCTTCCGAATCCACGGAACCGACATATCCTCACTGTGCATCGAAACCGCAAGCGCAGGCGCTTACCTCAAACACCCAGCGGTAACTGAACGCGCCGCAGCCGCGATAGACGCCAAACACATGCGCTTTCACGCATGGGTCCGGGATCTTGTGTCATTTGAGCAGCACAACATCCTTCAGGACCGTCCCATCCAGTTCCCTAAGCCGAGCATTGTGATCACCCAGAACATGCTCATCTACTACCGGCCGGAAACACGGTTTGAAATCCTCAGACGGCTCGCCGGCCTCCTTGACGCTGGTGGATATCTGATCACCGGCCCGGCTGAGACGCTTAGCTGGACCAGCGCGGGCCTCACCCGCCACCCACACCCCAATCTGACAGTTTTCCAAAGGCCCGCAGATGTCTAAACACGCGCGCATCGCCCACCTAACCTGGCTCCGGGCCCCCATTCAGAGAAGCATCGACACCGCCAAGGTGCACCTCGATGCCTACCACAAGAAGTCGCAGGACCTGGCTACGCCGCCGGCTGATGCCCAACCAATCTGGTACACGAACCAAATGGTTGCCCGGGACGAAGCCCTCAACCGGATTCGCACGGAAGTCGCCCTTATCCACTCGTCGTTGGTCGTCGCGGAGTGTTCTGGTGCGGCAGCCCTGGCGCACGAGATCAAGATCCTCCTGAGTAACATCCAGAACAGCATCCACGCCGCGGGCCGTGTCGATGATGCCCTGGTTTCTGTGATGACCGGTCTGCTGACCATCCCGAAGTACGTTTCGATGGTGATAGATGGCGCGCCGGACACGCCGGTGATCCTGGCAAAACAGATAAATGAACTCCGGGAGCTTCGCGGTGTGCAACTACTGGAGGAAGGCAATATCCTCCCACCTGGAGTGGAGTTCACCTTTGTTGATCCGCCTCGCAAGAATCCGGAATGCGGCCAGGAGCAGCGCAATCGGACCTTTGGCGCCGCGCCGAAGCGATTCCAGACCGCATTCAGCACCTATATGGGAACGCAGAGCAAAGCAGCTCTTGGTGAGATGCGCACTGTTCTGCAGGAGCTGCAGGACGTCACCTACGACCAGGAGGTTGGGTGCTTTTGGTGGATTGGCGAATGCCTCATCGACGCAATTGAGAGCGGTGCCATCCGCAATGCCGGCAACACACTGTCCCAGATCCGCATGCTGTCGGTCGCAGTGCAGAAAGCAGCGAGCGGCGGTGAGGAGGCCGCGCGAGACACCCTAGGTGTGGCACGTTTCAAATCCCTACTGGGGGTGCTGACGATGTCCAGTCGACTCCCCGCCGAGGTCGAAGCTGCGCTCGCCACGTTCAACGTGCGTGCAGCCACAGATCAGTCGAAACTCGATGCTCTGCAGGCACGCCTCGACGGGGCACAGGTCGACTCGCTCAAAGAGGTTGTCACAGAGCTCAAACCACTTCTGGAAACCTCCATGGTTAGCCTAGGTCGTGCGATCAGCAGCAAGAATCAGCAGGGCTTCGATGCGCAGATCAGTACCTTCCGCACTTCACTTCGGCAGGTCGCCAGCGTCTTCTACATGGTCAACGAGGACACCCTAGCGGCGGTTGCAACCCGCATACTCACTCGTGTCGACCGGGTCACGGGAGCCAACTCATTCACAAATGCCGAGTTGATTGAGGAGCTAAAAGGGGACTTCATGTTCCTGGACCAGCGCATCCATAGCCTCAACGTCAACGAAGTCATCCGCTCCTTGGATTTACCAGGTATTGGTCCCGACGTTATTGAAGCAGTTGTGGGTCAGGCCGTACGCGAGTTGGCAATCACCCGCCGACTAATTGCCCAGCACATGGACAGCGGCACCGGCTCTGAGGATCTGCGGGCCGGATTGGAACGACTACTAGCAACCGCAAACGCACTTTCGTTCTCAGGGCTGACCCGAGCAGGACAGGTGCTAAACGGTTCATGTCAGGGATTCATGAATCTTCTCCAGAACGGAGCCATCAAGGCATCGCCAGGTGCTGACCTCGCGGCCCGCGCGCTTGTCGCTGTCGAAACCTATCTGGGGGCGGTGGGGGAGAATTTGGTTCCCTCACCACTTCTTCTGTCACGCGCGGAGGAGGGCCTGGCAGAACTCGGCATTCGCATAGAGCATTCGGAGACAGTTACCCCAACAGCGCTGATCGCAATGTTCGAGGCGGCCAAGTCGGCTGACCCTACCGACGACGATCATTTCCTGGCGGAAATGTTCGAACTCCGAGCTGCTTTGGAGCAGGTCGTTCCGGTGCCTGATGTCCGCCACCGCGAAATCATGGAGCACCTGTACAAGACTTCGGACCGGCTCGCCATTGCGGCCAAGCTGTACGGGCACGACTTCTTCTCCCGCCTTGCCCGAGCTATCGCCCTTGCGGCGAATTCGCTCCGAGAGCGAGCCCCAGATTCCGAACTGGATGCCAAGCGCGCGAGGGATCTGATAAAAGCCGGGATCGACATGGCTCTTCGTTGCATGGACGAGTATTCGGCGCGCGGGACAGTCTCGATCTACACACGAGAAGTT
>Ga0209343_10008809_pt1 | contig 11652 bp, 12 predicted proteins | sample RifCSPlowO2_02_FD_184026 | JGI IMG/M metagenome (GOLD analysis project Ga0209343, IMG submission 184026) | Groundwater microbial communities from Rifle, Colorado - Rifle CSP2_plank lowO2_0.2 (SPAdes) (version 2) | ecosystem: Environmental > Aquatic > Deep subsurface > Groundwater | place... | reverse complement strand
TGATCTGTACCCTCTAAAGTGGACACAATAAGTGCCCACTTTTTTGTTTGATAAGATTCAATAATTAATCACTAATAAATATATGAGCAAAAGAATATTCACTAAAGAGCAGGCAGAGCAGTTATTGAGGAATGAAAATGTTTCCGGGTGCAGTGAAAGGTCGATCACCTACAGCAATGATTTCAAGATTAAAGCGGTCAAACTATACAAACAAGGCTTAACCTCGCGTGAAATATTCAAGCAAGCCGGGTTTGATCTGAATACAATAGGCAGAGACCAGCCGCAAAGTTGCTTGAAACGATGGAATAAGACATGGAGGGCAAAAGGAGAAGGTGGCCTGGCAATCGAAACCAGAGGCAGGACAGGAAGGCCAAAAAAGCCAAAAGACTTGTCGGATGCAGACAAGATCAAATGGTTGGAGGCAGAAATCGCCTACTTGAAAGCTGAAAATGATTTTTTAGCCAAGCTCCGGGCCAAAAGAGCGGAGTAACAAAACTCAGGCCAAAGCAAAAATACAAGATTATCAGAAAGCTCGGCATGGAGATTAAAGTATTGTGTGCCATTGCCGAAGCGTCCAGGGGTGGATACTACAAATGGCTGGAGCATGCAGATGAGGTAGAAAAAGACCATGATGACTATCTGCTGATTAAGACAATATTCAATAAGGGCAAGGCAAAATACGGCTGGAGAACCATCCAAATGAAGCTATTAGAGAAAGAGATAATTATGAACCATAAGAAAATAATCAGAATTATGAAAAAATACAGCTTGATCGCGAAAATACGAAGAAGGAATCCGTACAAAGCAATCATGAAAAAATCTATGGAACACAGGACATTTGAAAATCAATTAGAGAGGGCATTCGAGCAAAATATGCCTTCCAAGGTGTTTTGCACCGACATTACATACATTCCGTTCAATCACAGGTTTGCCTATCTTTCGGTAGTCAAAGACGTGGCTACGAGAGAGGTTGTGGCTTGGAATCTGACCGGGCATTTGGAAATGGGTTTGGTCATTGATACGATAGGGAAATTGGAGCAGAACGGCGGATCAGAAAAGGTACTGATTCATTCAGATCAGGGATTCCATTACACAAACCCGCTATACATACAAAAAATCCAGGAACTCAAAATGATCCAATCCATGTCCAGGAAAGGAAATTGTATTGATAACGCACCAATAGAATCGTTCTTTGGGCATTTAAAAGACGACGTTGATTATAAGGATTGCAAGACTTTTGAAGAATTGTATTCATTGATCGAAGAATATATGGAGTACTACAATAACGGAAGGCGACAATGGGAATTAAAAAAGATGACCCCTGTTGAATACAGAAATCATCTTTTAGATTGTGCTCCGTAGCTTTATTAACCGTGTCTACTTTTCGGGGTACAGATCAAAGCAGAGGTTTTTTTAATCCATTCTATTTCGCGCTTTGATGTCGGGAGCGACGCGTTCAATTGCGAGCGCGTAGCCGGCTTCTCTGTAAGGAATTTTGTATTTTTTAGCCACCTTAATTAGCGCGTTGCCGTTTTTTTTGAACATTACTTGCAACGCTGTTTTTACACTTGTTTCGTCGTTGTCGGGTATAAGGATCCCCGGATTGGTATGGAATTTTCTTGTGTTTCTTGCCCATTCGAAATACGAAACGGTAACTCCGCCGGAATTGGCATAAATATCAGGTATAACTTGTATACCGCGCTGAATAAGGATATTGTCTGCATCTGCCAGTGTCGGTCCATTTGCGCCTTCCAGCACCACCTTGAAATTCATTTTTGGCGCCACGCTTGTTGTGATCGTCTCTTCCATAGCCGCAGGTACAAACATATCCGCACCGGCTGCTATCAGCTCGTCGAAACTTGCCTTCATGTAAGTCGGAGAAATAACTTCAGATCCATTGATCGTTTTGTATTTGTTTGCCGATGCAAAATTGATAAGTTTATCAATATCCAAACCGGTCGGGCAATATACTCCGCCGAACTGATCTGTTATGCCGATCACGGAAATATTGTATTCACCGGCCAGTTTGCAAAAATTCGATCCGACATTTCCAAATCCTTGCACTATAGCAGTCTTTTTTTTGGGAAGACAGATTTCACCGGCTTCGCAAAAAGTTTGAAGCGCCATATGCATGCCGAGTCCGGTTGCCGACTCTCTGCCTAAAATACCGCCCTTCCCGACCGATTTCCCCGTAACCACCCCATCGCCGATAATATTATCGCCGGTGTAGTCAATGTAATAATCGCGCAGCCAATCCATGATGATCTTGGTACTTCCGACGTCGGGCGCCATAACGTCAATCCTGGGGGACATAATTCCTCTTTTAATAGCCCTTTTAGCGAACTGCAAGGTGACGTCTTCCAGCGTATCTTTGGACCATTCGTACGGGTTTATGGCAATCCCGCCCTTTGCGCCACCGTGAGGCAATTGCATTATCCAGGATTTGAATGACATTTCTATTGCGTGGGCTTCCATGTCTGAAAGTGTAACATCCGGATGATACCGCAAGCCGCCCTTCCAAATATCCGCCGGGTCGGGCTTCCTGTGCCAAACGCGCACTGCCTTGAATTTTTTCGGAATCTTTTCGAGGGGATTTAAAGGGTTTGGGATTTTAACATTAATGCTGATTGAAAATCTTTCTTCGGGTTCAACGAGTTCTTCGAGCATCCAGTCCGGCACTATTTTTGAACCAAGTTTTTGGGCTGCCCGTTCGATCCTTATTCTGACGTTTTTAAGCGCATCTGTTGCCACGGTTGCCTCCTTTTATCAAATATCAAAGTGCTTACCCGGCCGAGAAGGGCTGGTGCCATAGAACTAGAAGATATAGGGCAGGATCAAAGAAGCGATCATCGAAAAAGCCACCAGTGTTACCACTATAGCCCACGCGACTTTCGCTTTTTTGGCACCTCGATTCATGCTATAAAAATAGTATAATGAACTACAGGGATTTTCAAGAGAGGAAGAAATTCGAGCATATTTTCTATTCCGGCTGGTCGATATTTTTGGTTATGGCGCTTTTTGTTTTGTCTGTCGCCGGGGCGGTAAATCTTTGGTCAAAAGATCGCGCGATAAAGGCTGAAATCGCAGAACTGCAAGCGAAAATTTCCGAGGCAAAAAAAGCGAAAGAAATAGGAGTAAAAAAAATAATGGAATTGGGTATGGCCGAAGGTATTGAGGCGGAAGCAAGGGGTAGATTCAACTTAAAAAAAGAAGGCGAGGAGTTGGTTATATTTATGAATAATAAAAATGCGCCGGAAGAGCCGAAAGGGTTTTGGGCGAGCGCAAAAGTGTCGCAAGCCCGCGCTTGGCAAAATATTAAAAATTGGTTAGGCTTATAAGATTATGTTTCCGAAAATATTAAAAAAGAAAAGTGTAATAATTTTGGCCGTCATAATTTTGCTGGGCGTAGCCGCTTTGGCTGCTTTTGATTTTACGCCGGTTATCAGCATCAATGGCGAGCGAGCGAGCCTATCAGAATTTTTGAAAGTCCAATCGGCCGTAAGGCATATGGATATGAATGAGAACGGCGGCGCCTTAAAGATTAGCGATGAGGAGGTAAAACAACGCGTTTTTGGGAACATTATAGACAAAGTTTTTCTTGACGTGTTGATCGACCAAATAGATGCGTCTTTGGCCAAAAAAGCAGATGATCTCGTAAAACAGGCCATAGAGCAAAGCCCCAATCTCCAGCTCGATACCGCGGCCAGGAAGCTCTATGGGTTATCCGCTGAAGATTTTAAAGAGCTGGTCTTAATCCCGCAGGCAAAGCGCGACCTTTTAACGGAGAGATTTAAGGATAATCCTGAGCAGTTGAACCAAATGTGGGAGGATCTGATAAAAACCGCCGATATCAAAATATATTATCCCGGATACAAATGGGAGGGAGGGGAAATAAAGAGGAAATAGGAAAGAAGCGGCCGTAGTTTAGTGGCAGAATGATTGCTTCCCAAGCAATAGGTGGGGGTCCGATTCCCCCCGACCGCATAACATAGTGAGACACGATCGAGCGACTCAAACATGGCAAATAAAAACGCCGAGTTTTACTCGGACGTATTTAGTTTGTTTTTGTAGAATACAGAATGATTTGATGATTTCCTTGTTCAAGTAAGCAAGCAATTCCGAGACTTTCTAAAAATATTCTGAGTGCTGTGCCATGACCGACCACTACAATATTATCCTGCACATCGAGGCTTGTTCCTACATTTTTCGTCAATTCATTAAAAAATTCAGTATATCGTCGAATCACGGCTGTGCGAGATTCGCCCCCCACATCACTAAAATCGAAGTCAGGATTATGTGTTGAAAATTTTTGATTCGGATATTTTAGCTTGACCTCGCTTTTTAGCATTCCATTTAATTGCCCGAGATTTACCTCACGCAAACGCTGATCTGTTATTAGGCTAAGCAACGGATGAAAAATCGCAATCTCAGAAGCCGTTTGCATGGCCCTTATAAGATCGGATGAATAAATCGCTGATACTTTCAATTTTGAAAGCTCGCTTGCAAGACGCTCGGCCTGTTCTTTCCCGGCCGAATTTAAGGGAACATCTATTTGCCCTGTATATCTATGCTCCGCATTCAGGTCTACTTCAGTATGACGACAAAGAACTAGTCTTAATTGGCTCATTATTCCTCCCAATCTGAATTACTATAAGTTAGAACAAATGAAGGTTGGCTGATGTTACACTATATAATCAACCCGACCGAGATGCCTAAACCCGTTGTGCTAAAATAAGCTAAAGAACCCTTATGGGGTCTCAACCTATTAATTCCGAGACCATGATGGGGCACGTAATTTTAGATAAAAAATCGACCCTATGAAGGGTCGATTTTTTTTACGGTACGGACGGTTTCTTTCAGAGACTTTTTAAATTCATTATAAATTTGCTTTCGGTGGCTTTTGCGGGTGGCAAGTATTTCTTTGGCCAAGGCACGGCTTTTGGCTTTGGCTGACTCGATAGATTCTTTTTCGGTGTCATTAGGCCAGCGTTTTTCGTGGTATTTTCTCCAGCACCACCACAAGAACATAGCGAATATTGCGCCAAGCGAGGTAATGATGATATCCGAAGTCGTATCCGCGGAGCTGTTCTGCGCGCGTGCCAGCCAGGACGCATAGTTTGGCTGGATCTGGAGATCCCACAACATTTCAAAACCTTCCCAGAAGATCGCTTCGATAATCGTTACGTCTTCGATTATCTGTCTTGCAATATTTAATTTTCCGGAAAGAATATAGCTTTCCGGGGCATAGAGCTTGATCCAATAAAGCATCACAAAACTCAATCCGACTCCGAAAATAAAATGCCCAAGCACGTCAAACCACCAACCGTTGCTGAAAAGCGCCGGATCGCCCCAGTTGTGTGCTCCCCAAACGTAGGCAAAAAGAACCGCGCAGGCGAGGATCCGGATGTTTGAAGGGCGCTTGAATTCTCTAAAAAGAGATCTTAATTTTGACATGATCATTAATTTAAATTTAGCATGTATTTTGAAATTCCCGAAGGGTAAATAAAAAACCGGTCCTTACGAGCCGGTATTACGAAAAATGCTTTTCCCAGAATGACCTGATTTTAGCGACAACCAATTTTTTGTGTTCTGTCTGTATCGATTGTATTTCCTCCGCGGACAATTTCGACCGCTCAATGATCTCTTCATGAGCCTCCTTTAACGCTTCGTTCGGCCATTTCCAAGCAAAAAATTTCCTGTACGCTCCCCAAAATATCATGGCTATTGCGGCCGCGTAGGAAGTAAAGAGAATGTCCAGGGTGGTATCAAGATTGCCTTTTTGGGCAGTGGCAAGATGTAGAAAAAAATTTGGTTGCGCCCATTTATCCCACAAAAATTCGATTCCTTCCCAAAACTGAGTTTCTATCCAGGTAACCATGGCGATGATAACTATTGCGAGCAGGAATTTATGGAGCTGGATGTATATCCAATTTAAATATTTTTTTGCCCAATAAAGTAGCGCAAATGCCCATCCGAATCCGAAGATTGCGTGGCCAAGCGTGTCGAACCACCAATCAGAGCCCCAGAGCTCGGCATTTACCCATCCCCAAGGCCCCCAAACATAGGTAAAGACCAGATTTGCCAAGAATATCAGGAAATTTGGAGGTTTTATTAATTCGCGGAAAAAATTCTTTAATTTTTGGAAGCGCATTTTCTTTCGCATCCATTTCTGATTCGTAGCATACAAGAATTAGTCAATATTGCCAATAGCAGATTTTAACTTTAGTATGTAGGCAGATAAAAGCTTTTTGAAATTGCCTATATTCATGTTTGCTCTTTTTGTGCTTGCTTTTTTTGTGGCGAACGCCGACGCAGACGGCCTTCCAGATGTAAAAAAACTGCGTGATCTGAAACAAATGGAATCAAGCTTTGTTTATGGTTCAGACGGCTCATTGATCGGTTGTTTTGCTAAAGAATACAGGACCATTCTTTTGGAGAATGAAATACCGCTGATATTGGAAAAGGCCATTATTGCCTCCGAAGATAAAAATTTTTACAGACATCGTGGTGTTGATCCCATGTCCATCGCTAGGGCGGCATGGAATGATTTGCTGGCTTGGCGGTATGTTGAGGGCGGATCAACATTGACCCAACAACTGGCAAAGAACCTTTTTTTATCGCCGGAGAAAACGCTTGAGAGAAAATTTTGGGAAGCAATCTTGGCGATAAGGATAGAAAAGGAATATTCCAAGCGCGAAATTCTGGCTTTATATGTGAATATGACCTATCTGGGCAGGGGTCGATACGGCTTTGAGGCGGCGGCAAGAACTTATTTTGGAAAATCATCAAAAGATCTTACTCTCGCACAAAGCGCGTTCATAGTCGGGCTGATAAATCGCCCGTCTCTGCTGACTGAGGACGAGGAAGCAAATAAAAAAGAAAGTTTTGAAAAAAGATTTGCGGACGCGGTGAAAAGGAAAAACAGGGTTTTGCAGCTTATGAGCGTGGAGAAATTCATAACTGCCGATGAATATTTGCGGGCATATTGGGAAGATATCAAAATTTTACCTGCGAAAACAGATTGCAGGAACGAAGCGCCGTATTTTCTCGAAGAGATTAGAAAAAAATATAAGGATGAATTGCCTTTGCTGACCGGCGGATTGAAAATTTATACGACGCTTGATCCGGCAATCCAAAAAAAAGCTGAAGCCGCTTTAAAGAACGGCCTTCAGAAATATCGCGCAAGGCATCCGGAAAACGCGGAAAAAGCGCAAGGAGCGGTTGTCGTGCTTGATATCAATACTGCGGAGATACGCGCGATGGTCGGAGGTGAAAATTTTTGGAAAAGCGAGTTCAATAACGCCGTTCAGGCGCAGCGCCAGCCGGGATCGGCTTTTAAGCCATTCGCCGACGCGGCATATCTAAAATATGTTTGTACAAAAAGCCGGGAGCTTTGTAAATTTGCGGATTCGCCATTTCCGGTTTCAATGGGAAGGGGACTGGGTTTGCATTATGTCGAGAATTACCCATACTCAAATCTTCCAAGATACCGCGGATTCGTGAATATGGACATACAGCTTGCCGAATCAAGGAATGCCGCGACGATGCATATGGCTTTGGAAGCAGAGAGAGCTTGGGTGAAATTACTGATACCTCAAAAGCTGGCCGAGCATGAAGCAAAAAGAGACGAGAGAATCGCCTACTACAGAAAGCTTGGATATAGCGCGATAGGCGCTGAAAAGGAGTATGTGGAAGAACACGCCGCCATTTCGCGCGGAATATTGTGGAATCCGGAAGACAAAATGAGATGGCTCACGGAACTCGCGAAGAACGCCGGCATCAATTCCAAACTCCAGCCTTATCTGGTAACGGCTATCGGAGCATCGGAGGTAAATGTTTTGGAAATTACATCAGCGTTTATTCCGTTTGTTAACGGAGGATATGGAGTAACTCCGAGCATGATCCGCGGGATTTACGATTCAAAAATGAATCCTGTTCTCCAAACGCAGATAGCGGGTCCTGTTCCTGTTTTCGATGCGTTGAATTTAGGCGAGAATTCCAGGATTGCTGAAAATATGAAACAACTTTTGCGCGGAGTCGTGGATCTGCCGACCGGAACCGCTCATTCCTTGAGAAAGAATTATCCGAGCGGCGACTTTGCCTGCAAGACCGGTACTGCGACAAACACAAAGCAGGACGGAAAAGCTGTGCCTACGGACAACTGGATTATTTGCCTGACGCCGAAATACGCGGTTGGCGTCTGGATAGGCCTTTCCGATAAGGAAGATCTAGGCAACAGGGAAACCGGCTCGATTAACGCCCTTCCCGTATTCGATGAGTTTATTAGAGACTTGATAGTTCCAGATGAAAAATTCGCGACTTTGTTTGAAATCCCGTTGACGGAAAATCCGGCCGAAGGAGTTCCTATTGAGCCAAATAAAGACAGTGAATCTCAAGAATTGTTTGATACTGAAAATAAGACAAAAGCCCCGCAATAGCAATTGTGGGTTTTTTTATTTGTGCTACTCTATCGGTAGAATTTGACAGTTTAATGTTTCGAAGCCTTACCATCGCTTTGTCAATATTTTTTTTATCCTCGGCTTTCGCTGAAGCGGCAAGCATTAATATGCCGAAATCGGCTTCGCAGGGAGAGGTAGTAAAGATCTTAATAACAGATCCGAATAACGAAGAATACCGGATCCAATTTTCTCCGGTTGGGTGGCCACAAAATAAAAAAATCATTTTAATTAGCGCCGTGAATTTGGGCGGAGGAAAACAGATGGCGCTGATTCCTATCGCGCCGGATGAAGTTACTGGTCTTGCACTTATAACGATATTCGCCGCTAGTAGCGGAAATACGCACGCGATTGAGATCAAAAAAGCAAATTTCCAGGTGGCTAAAGGCGTTACATTTGTCGGCGATCCGAAAGGTAAATTAAAAGAAAAATTTGACGATGAAAAAAACGAGTTAAAAAGAATATTTGCGCTCTCAACGCCGGAACGATTTTGGAAAGAAGATCTCAAATTTGTAGCGCCACTGAAAGATATGGCGGTCACTTCTCCGTTTGGGCAGATAAGGCATAAATTTAGCCGCAAAGACGGTAAATGGGACGCCAATCATTTCGGCGCGGATCTCCACGCTGATGTCTGGACCCATGTATATGCAGCGGAAAAAGGAATAGTGCGATTGGCGACAAAGTTTTTAGCTGAAGGCAAAATTATCATTATCGACCATGGCTATGGATTGTTTTCTCTTTATTTTCATCTCTCGAGATTGCAAGTGCATGATGGAGATTTTGTTAAAAAGGGAGATATGATTGCTTTGTCCGGACAAACCGGCGCCTCAATCGGTCCGCATCTTCATTTTGAAATTCGGTTAAACGGAGTAGCCGTAAGCCCGTGGAATTTCATGCAGGAGCCGCCGATGTTCAAGCAAAAAGCGGCATCGCCGCCTTTCTGGAAAAAAAGAGGCGCTAAGTGAAGAAAATAATTTTTATTGTTTTGTTTTGCATTTTTTCTTTTTCGGCTGCGGAAGCCGAGACAAGAAGCGCGTTAATCCTGCAGAAAACGGAAGAAGCGAAAAAATTGCTTGCTGGCGTGGAACTTTCGTTCGAGACAAAAACAGAAACGCGTATCAATAAAAAGAAAGTTAAATCAAAAAAAACCGGCAAATGGGCATGGGTGTCATATAAGCGTACGGTTGAAGTCGTTTCTCAAAAAGAGGTTGCTTTAGCTGTCTGGGACCCGATCGAAGACAAATTCCATATTATTCGCGTTTTAACACCGTATTCATACGGCGCGCCATTTTCCTTTCAGGTGCTGACTTCGGGGTATGATGTGGAACATGTTTCGGGTCGTGGGCCGAGCAAGCTGGTGTTTCAGGTCAGCAAAGAAGGCAGAAAGTTACTTGTGTTTTTTTACAAGCATTGGTGGATGGCTCCGGGCCGTTCTAACAATGATGACCCAAAAGTTTTCGAAAAATACGCGGAGGAAATCATTTACAGTCCTTACGCGCCGGATCTTTACGATGAGGAAACAATATTGAAAGGCGCAGAATTTCTTTTTAGCGAAATTGCCGCGGTAAAGCTTGAGTTGCGTGAAAATGGCGTAGCGTCAAAAGCATATCCGGACAAACCGCTTTCCGAAGTTATTTCGGACGATTATATTTTTAATTTGGGGCATAACGAGCAGATGGATCATGGAAAGTTCGAAGCCGATGCGAATTTAACCGCAGAGGAGATTTCCATAGAATACGCGTTAAACGGCAAAAATGCTTTCCGGTGGATTGCTTCCCCCGCAAACGCAAGGGGGCCGTTTCAATTCACGAATATTGCTAGGGGAAAAAATCCAGGCACTTATGATTATGTGGTGCGTGAATACGCCGGCGTGAATCTGATAAAAGATTTCAACGCGGGTACCCAGGATTTACGCAACATGATTAAGGCAGCGATTTGTCTGCTTGATATTGAGCTCTCAAAAATGCCGAAGGAAGTACGCGACATTTTTTTTGAGGATTACAGGTTGGGAGGCGTTTATCCCAGCATTTGCTATAACGGCGGATGCGGGAAGGCGTTCAGGCTCTACAATTGGTTAAAAAGGAACAAAAAAGAATTGAAGTCAGATGCATTCGAATTTCCGGTTTCGTCCATCGGTCATCCGGAAACTCATACGTATATAAGAAAGCAGGCTTTTTTGTGGGGCTATATCGACCGCATAAAAGAGAAATTGCAAAATTTTAAAAAAGAGCAACAGTAGTTGCTCTTTTTTATTTTTTGGAGCCACCTCCGAGATTCGAACTCGGGACCTCTGCTTTACGAAAGCATTGCTCTACCGGCTGAGCTAAGGTGGCAATGCTATTTATATAGCATTTATTTGTTATTTTGTTAATCTTGCTATAATACATTGACGGCCGTCCAACTATTATAGTAGCTTTAAAATATGGTAAGAGGATATAAGATTATGGCGATTTTATCGACTTTAGCTGGCGGAGCTCTGCTTACGCTGAAAATATTTGATGAAATATGGCCAACCGGATTTTCGCGGTCATATTATAGAAATAAGAAAATTAGCCGAACAAATTTTGATGCTGAAAGACGCCAAGAATTTTTTAATTTATTAAATTATCTCCAGCGCAAAGGATTTGTGGAAAAGAAAAAAACCGATGCAGGTATATTTTGGAAGATTACTTCTGGCGGATTGGTCAAATTAAAAATTCTCAAAAATAAATCTACGGATTATCAAGCTGATAGCGATGGAAATTTAAAAATTATAATATTTGATGTGCCGGAAAAAGAAAGAAAATTAAGGGCTTGGTTGAGGTCTGCTTTGAAAATATTGGGATTTAGGATGCTGCAACAGAGCGTATGGATCGGGAAGGGCAGAATACCGGAGCTGTTCTTATTTGATTTGCGTCAGAAAAATCTATTGCCATATATCCACATTATGGAGGTAAACAAGGGAGGAACCGTTAAAGAGCTTTCGTAACACGACCTATTGACTTTAATATGCAAATAATGTAAACTTATCGCAGAGCTCTGTAACATTACCTGACTTTCACGAGGAAGCAGGTTTGGGTTGCTTTGTCCCTTTGAATTACGAAACTCCATCTGTGGATAATTTTCAACGCACCGCAAAAACTCACAGATTTCTGTGATTTTGCAAAAATCAAGTTTTTTCTTTAAGCAATTAATCTAGCCAAGCACAAAGGCTAGA
>Ga0209343_10008808_pt1 | contig 11652 bp, 12 predicted proteins | sample RifCSPlowO2_02_FD_184026 | JGI IMG/M metagenome (GOLD analysis project Ga0209343, IMG submission 184026) | Groundwater microbial communities from Rifle, Colorado - Rifle CSP2_plank lowO2_0.2 (SPAdes) (version 2) | ecosystem: Environmental > Aquatic > Deep subsurface > Groundwater | place... | reverse complement strand
TGTGCAGTCTGTTCCTCGTTTTATCGCAGCTTCAATTCACGCGAATGCCAGAAATACCGTCATCAATGAAAAAACAGAACCGTCGCTTGCCTTTGGGGGAAGTCCCTGTAGGGGGCTAGAGGCCTATTTTACTTCACAGGAATCATCAGGTGCTGGTACTCGGTGCCTGGCCACATCACATACGGGGCGGAGGTATCCGGGTCTGCACTTTTGGGATACATGTCGTAAAAGCTGGCGTCGGCGCCCACGATCATGACGTGGGGGCCGGTTTTGACCCAGTGGTTGTCAGGGCCGGGTTTGGTCGCATACGGATCGGTGTTGCTGGCATCGGTGCCCCCCGCCAGCATGTACATGAATCCGATTTTTCCGGCCTCGGGCTTCTTGTGGCCCATCCAGGCGCCTGCCCACTCCAGCGCAGTCTTGTCCATGCACATGGGATCGGGGCCGGGTGTTGCCGGGTTGTCCGGCATACAGGTAAAGCCGTTGCTGCCCTCGCGCAGGGTGCGCATCTGGCCGTCCGCCTCCATTGCTACCACCTTGGCGGCCGCACTGACCTTTGGGGGCGCCGCTTTCATGGCGCTGCGAATCATTTTTTTGTCGTCGGCAGCCATGGCGGTCTGCATACACAGTGCGGCCACGGCGGCGACCATCAAACCCCGGGGCGGTATCGTTATTGGCATGGCACTTCACTCCTTAATGCGTGGGTTGAGAGAATCTCCGCCTAGGGCGGGGCTGGTAGCCAGTGGACTCCCATCCCGGCCAGCGATCAATACCCGCCCGGCCGTAAATGGGTTACTGACTTGCCGGTAGCGCCCCCTCTTTGCACGCCAACGGTACAATTGGAGTGGCTGCAAGCGCACTGTTTGCCCCCAAAAAAACGGCCGCTGTCTTGCATTCTGTGCACATGCGCCAACCCTTGGCAGGCTGCAGAAGGGGGCGCTCACCCCCGTCAACGTAGTGGTTGCAGCCCTTTCTTTTTCACCTTTAAAACCCGCCCTGATGTACAGCGTCAAAGAAATTTTTTACACCTTGCAAGGTGAAGGCGCACATGCCGGGCGGCCGGCGGTGTTTTGCCGCTTCAGCGGCTGCAATCTGTGGTCCGGCCGCGAGGCGGACCGCGCCAGCGCCGTGTGCCGGTTTTGCGACACCGACTTCGTCGGCACCGACGGTGAAGGGGGCGGGAAATTTGCCGACGGCGAGGCGCTGGCGCAGGCCATTGACCAGCAATGGCCACCCCACGACAGCGCCCACAAATACGTGGTTTTCACCGGGGGCGAGCCGCTGCTGCAGCTGGATGCGGCCCTCATTGAGCGCATGCACGCCCACGGTTTTACCATTGCCATCGAGACCAATGGAACCCTTCCTGTACCGGCGGGTGTGGACTGGGTCTGCGTGAGCCCCAAGCGGGGATCGACCTTGGTGGTCGAACACGGCAACGAGATCAAGGTGGTGATTCCCCAGGCGGGCCAGCATCTGTCCGACTATGCCGCGCTGGACTTTTCCCATTTTTTTGTCCAGGCCATGGACGGGCCGGACCTGGCCGCCAACCTCCGTCTGGCCATCGACACCTGCAAGCGCAACCCCCAATGGAGGCTGAGCTTGCAGACCCATAAACTCCTGCAGATCCCTTAAGTGACATCCACACCATGTTGACGATTACCCGCAAGCTGGAATTCGACGCCGGCCACCGCATCCCGGACCACAAAAGCCAGTGCCGCAACCTGCACGGACACCGCTACACCCTGCTCATCACGCTGGTGGGAGCGGTGATCGACCAAGAGGGGCAATCGGACAACGGCATGGTCATGGATTTTTCCGACATCAAGACACTGGCCAAAACCCATTTGGTAGACCTCTGGGACCATGCGTTTCTGGTCTACCGTGGCGATGCCCTGGTGCGTGAATTTCTGGACAGCCTGCCGGACCACAAAACCGTGGTGCTGGACTGCATCCCCACGGTGGAAAACCTGGCCCGTACCGCCTTCGACATTCTGAAAAACGTCTACCTGGACCAGTTCAACACCGGGCTGACCCTGGACAAGATCACCCTGTATGAAACCCCCAACTGCTGGGCCGAGGTGAGCGCCTGACCGCTACCTTGGTCCTTAGGGCTTTCCCATTTTGATATCGGCGAGCGCTTTGGCTTCAGCAGCCTTGGCATCCTTGATACAGACGTCCTTGTCCTTGTCTTTTAAGTCGTCGCATTTTTCCTTGGCAACGGCATAGGCCGTCTTGGCCTTGACCTCCATCACCTTGGTCTGATCGGACGGTTTGCCGGTGTAGCTGTATTCCAGTTCCGCGCGGGCGACCTTTTCCTTGGCTTTGGCTTCTTCCACACAGACGTCTTTGGCATTGCCCGCCATAGGCCCGCATGCCGCTTTGTCCGCCTTGTAGTCCGCACTGATGCGGTCTTTGCCCGTTTTGTAGTCGTCCCGGGTCATGGTGGCAGCCTGTGCCACTGGCAGCGCCAGCAAGGCGGCAACGATGAGGGCGGTTTTCAGGGTGAAATGTTGTTTCATACGTGTCCTTTTTGCGGGTCATGGATCGAAGTTGCGTGGTGTTTTTGCTCCCTCGCGCAGAGGATTAGAGTCAGCGCGGTGCGGCTGCGCCTTGAGAAAAGGCAACTCCGGGCCGTCCACTGGAGCGCCCTGTTCGCAGCCGTCACGTCCCGGGCGCCCTGCCCGCATGTGCAGGGTTTGGGTCGGAAAGGCAAACTCGATGCCCCGCTCGCCGAATACGCGCACCAGTTGCAGATTGATGGCCTGCTGCACGTCCATGTAAAGGTTGAAATCCGGTTGAAGCAGGTAGTAGACAGCCTCGAAATCCAACGAAAAGCTGCCCAGGCTTTTGAAATGCACACGGTCGATGCGCGTGTGGGCCTGGGACTCAATGGCCTGGCGGATGAGCAGAGGAATGCTTTCGAGTTGCGCCGGTGGCGTGTCGTAGGTGACACTGAGGGTGAAAACGGCGCGCCGCTCCTGCATGCGTTTGTAGTTGCGGATGCGGCTTTTGAGCAGGTCATTGTTGGAGAAGATGATTTGCTCGCCACTGAGGCTGCGGATGCGCGTGGTCTTGAGCCCCACATGTTCAATGGTGCCCATGTGCTCATCCACGGTAATGAAATCGCCGATGACAAAAGGCTTGTCGATGGCAATGGACAGCGAGGCAAACAAATCCCCCAGGATGTTTTGCACGGCCAGCGCCACGGCGATGCCCCCAATGCCCAGGCTGGTGACCAGGGCTGTCACGTTCAGGCCGATGTTGTCAAGAATGAGCAGCCCGACCAGCACCCACAGGACCACACGCCCCAGAAAGGACAGCAAGGACTGCGTCATGGCGCGCGCACCGGCTTCGGCCACCTCGCCCAGCGAAAACCGGTGCGTCAACCAGAACACCAGGCCGCGCTGCACCCAGAACCCGGACTGCAAGAGGATCAAGCCGACAAAGGCCCGGTCCACCAGTTTTTCCAGGGCTGGGGGCAGGTTCAGAAAGTGCGCGGCAATATACAGGCCGATGGCCGCGGTGAGCAACAGGCGGGTGGCCGACAGGACATCAACCAAGAAGTCGTCGATTACCGTCTCCGTGGATCGGGAAATCCGCTCCAGGTGCCGCAGGGTCCACCGGCGCAAGAGGTGGAGCACCACCATGCTGGCAATGACCGCGAACAAGGCCAGCGCCCAATCCTGGGCGCTGTTACTGGCAAAAAGCTGGCGAAACATGCGTGTCCGTGGGCCGATTCCCATCGGCCCCTCCGTCTCTAGGGGACAGGCATTCAAGCGCATCCAGAGCGCACGACACCGGCAATTGTCAAGAAATCGCCATTGGGGGCTCGGCGCTGCGGCCTGCGCTACAGCAGCCCGGCGGCAGCCACCACGTCGCGCCAGGCCGCCAGCTTGCGCTCAAAACTCCAGCTGGCGTTGGCCGGGCTGCTGGACGGCAATGGGTAGACCGGCAGGCCCAGGGCGGCGGTGTATTTGGCGTGTTTGTAACTTTCGCCACCGTTGTGGGCGATGGCCTTCAGCTGCGGGCAGCGCTGCAGGAGGCTGGCGAAATCGTTGACCTGGGCGTGGCGGATGGCCGTGTCCAGGCTGCCTTTGCGCTCGCACGAGGCGTACACATCCCACACCCCCAGGCCCCGGTCGAGCAACCATTTGCTACGTATTTCATAGCTTCTTGCGCAGGTAATACGGGGGCTGGAGGGCCAAATGGCTTCAAGAATGGGCCAGAACTTGTTTTGCGGGTGGGCGTAGTACTGCCGCTGCGCCAGTGAGGCCGCCCCCGGGAAGCTGCCCAACACCAGCAGCCGGGTGTTGCTGGAGACGATAGGGGGCAAACCGCACAGGCGTGGCGGCGGGAGCGCAAGGCTGGGGTGGATTTTTGGCATGGGATTCACAGCAGGCCCCAATATATTCCACGGGGGACAAGCCGTGCCGCCCCCCCCTACCGGCCTGCGCAGGGAGCATGGTCGAATTAAAAGATACATCTAACTTGCATCTTATTAATAAATGCATCTAAAATACATCTTTGATGGCATGGGGTACCAAACCCAGCCTCATTCCCGTTCAACCCCATCCATTAGGAATCCATGCCATGCACGCTACGCGCAAACTCTGGACCTGGCTCGCCATCATCTGTGCGATGTCCTTTGCCGTCCTGGGCTGGGTCGGTACAGAAATCTATCTGACCGCCCCGCCCATTCCCAAACAAGTCATCAGCAGCAAGGGCACGGTCCTGTTCTCCGAGGGCCAGGTGCAACGCGGCCAGGAAGCCTGGCTGTCGGCCGGCGGCCAGCAACTGGGCTCCGTCTGGGGCCACGGCAGTTATGTGGCACCCGATTGGTCGGCCGACTGGCTGCACCGCGAGGCCTTGGCCTTGCGTGCCATCTGGGCGCAACGTGATTTCGGCCAGCCCTATGAGCGCCTCAGCGTCGGCCAACAAGCCGACTTGAACGGCCGCCTCAAGAGCGAGATGCGTCGCAACAGCTATGACGCAGACACCGGCACTATCACCCTTTCGCCCGATCGCGTGGAGGCTGCCCAGCAGGTGGTGCAGCACTACGTCGGCCTGTTTGGCAATGACGCCTCTTTGGACAAGTTGCGCGAACAATATGCGATGAATGCGGGTTCCCTGCCCGACCCGCAGGACCTGCAAGCCCTGCCCGCCTTCATCTTCTGGTCGGCCTGGGCGGCGGCCACTGACCGGCCCGGAGAAACCGACCTGAGCTACACCAGCAACTGGCCGCACGAACCGCTGGTCAACAACACCCCGACGGCCGGCGCCGGCATCTGGTCCATCGCCAGCGTGATCCTCATGATTGCCGCGATTGCGGGCATGATTTTTTACCACTCCACGCACCAGGAAGAAGGCGATCCTAAGCCGCCCAAAACCGATCCGCTGTTCGATCTGAAGCCCACGCCGTCCATGAAAGCGACGCGCAAATACTTCTATGTGGTGATCGGCCTGATCCTGGCCCAGGTCGGCATGGGCGTGATTACCGCCCACTATGCGGTCGAGGGGCAGAGCTTCTTCGGCTTCCCGCTGGCGCAAATCCTGCCCTTCACGGTGAGCCGCACCATCCACACCCAGTTCGCGGTGCTGTGGATTGCCACCGCCTGGCTGGCCACCGGCCTGTACATCGCCCCCGCCATCTCGGGCCATGAGCCGAAATACCAGAAACTCGGCGTGGATGTGTTGTTCTACGCCCTGTTGTTCATCGTGGTCGGCTCCACCGCCTTCGGCTGGGTCGGTAGCTTGCAGCACCTGGGCAACGATTTCAGTTTCTGGATCGGCAACCAGGGCTTGGAATTCACCAGCATGGGCCGCGTCTGGCAAATCCTGCTGTTTGTCGGCCTGCTGTTCTGGGTGACCTTGCTGGGACGCGGCCTGATGCCCGCGCTGAAAACACCGTCGGAGAGCCGTGGCCTGATTGCCATGGTGTTTCTGTCTGCCCTGTGTATCGGCGGCTTCTACGCCACATCCCTGACCTGGGGCAAACACACGCATTACTCGATGATCGAATACTGGCGCTGGTGGTTGGTCCACCTCTGGGTGGAAGGCTTCTTTGAAGTGTTCGCCACCGCCGTGATTGCATTGCTGTTCACCCGCCTGGGCCTGATCCGCGCCAGCACCGCCAACAGCGCCATCGTGTTGGAAACCATTGTGTTTTTGTTCGGCGGCATTCTGGGCACCTTGCACCACCTGTACTTCACCGGCACACCGACCTTTGTCATTGCCATCGGCGCCATGTTCTCGGCGCTGGAAGTGGTTCCCCTGGCCATGATCGGTGTGGAAGCCTACCGCAACTACCAGCGCTCCAAAGCCGCGCCCTGGGTGCAGGCCTACAAGTGGTCCATCCTGTGTTTCATCGCCGTGGGCTTCTGGAACGTGGTGGGCGCAGGCTTGCTCGGCTTCTCGATCAACACACCGATTGCGCTGTACTACATGCAAGGTCTGAACATGACCGCCGGCCACGGCCACGCGGCACTGTTCGGGGTCTATGGCATGCTGGGCATCGGTCTGCTGCTGTTTTGCCTGCGCGGACTCTCACGCCGTGCGGCCTGGTCTGACCGCCTGCTCGCCCCCATGTTCTGGTCGCTCAATATCGGCCTGGCCATGATGGTGTTCATGTCGCTGGTGCCGGCCGGCATCTACCAGGCCTGGGCCAGTATCACCCAAGGCATGTGGTTTGCCCGCTCCCCTGAAATCATCCACTCGCACTTCATGGAAACGCTGGTATGGATGCGGGTGCCGGGGGACATCGTGTTCGCCATTGGCACCTTGTTCCTGGCCGCCTTTGCGGTGCGCCTGCTGACAGGCGGAAAACGCCAGGCCCCTACCCCATTGCCTATGGCCAGCGTCCGAAAAGTCTAGGTCCCCGCGTACCGGCCAACCCCCTTATGATGGCGACCTTCAGGTGCCCGTCGCTGCAAGGCGGCGGGAGAATCGGGAAGGCGGTGCAAGTCCGCCGCGTGCCCAACGCTGTAAGGAGGATGACCCAGGCTCAATGCCACTGGCGCAAGCCGGGAAGGCGCCGGGGTCAAATGAATCCAAGCCAGAAGACCGGCCTGAAAATTTCACAAGCTGCACGGCCAGGCAGCGCATTTGTTTTCAAGCCAGGGGAAGCCATGAAATCCATGTCGGCGCAAGCCATTCAATCCGCACACGCATTCGCAGAGGAAGCGCGTGATGCGGTCTACCACGCCATTTTTTCACGCCGCGATGTGCGCGGTCAATTTTTACCCACACCGGTGCCCGATGCGGTTCTGAGCCGCATCCTGACGGCGGCCCACCATGCACCTTCGGTCGGATTCATGCAGCCCTGGAATTTTCTGGTGGTGCAGTCCGATGAGGTCAAGCGCCGCGTGCACGCAGCCTTTGCCGTGGCCCATGCCGAAGCGGGCAACATGTTCGAAGGCGAGCGGCGCACCACCTACCGCAACCTGAAGCTGGAAGGCATTCTGGAGTCCCCGGTGGGCATCTGCATCACCTGTGACCGGGAGCGCACCGGCCCGGTGGTGGTGGGACGCACCCATATGAAAACCATGGACCTGTACAGCAGCGTATGCGCCGTGCAAAACCTGTGGTTGGCGGCGCGGGCCGAAGGCCTGGGCGTGGGCTGGGTGAGCATCTTCAACCAGTCGGAGTTGCAAGAGGCACTGGGGATTCCCAAGGGCATCACCCCCATTGCCTACCTGTGCGTCGGCTACGTCAGCCATTTCCACGCCAAACCGGAACTGGAGAGTGCCGGTTGGCTGCCCCGCCTCCCCATGGAAGACCTGGTGTTTTTCGACCAGTGGGGAAACCGCGATGACGACCAGGCACTGATCGGCCACCTGAAACGCGACCAGATCGCCGCGCAACAAGTGGCCGCAACCAAGCAGCCGGCCGCTGCGCCATAACCCTCTGGCATGCCCCACCGTCAAGTGCATAAAAAATGCACTTGACGGCATCCGTTTGCTTGCTATTTAATAGACTAATCAGTCGATCTATTAAATATCCCCTCTGAACATGCGAAAAATTGACCCTGAACGCCAGCAAAGCAAGCGTCAGCACATCCTGGATGCAGCCATACGCTGCTTCACCCGCAACGGCTTTCACCAGACCCGCACCGCCGAGATCTGCCGCGAAGCCAACATGAGTCCGGGCAACCTGTTCCACTACTTTGACAGCAAGGAAGCCCTCATCGCAGCGGTGGTGGTTGAGGGGCCGGACGAATTGAGCACTCTTCTTGAGCGTGCTTGCAGCGCTCCTGACCTGTTTGTGGCGCTGCTGGAGGCCATTGACCAGCAATTGGACCTGCTGACGGAGCCGGCCTACACCCGGCTGGCCCTCGAAATCATCGCCGAAGCCGTGCGCAACCCGGCGGTGTTTGCCGCGGTATCAGCCCATGAAGCCCGCAAGAAAGCCGCACTGGTGCACTTGCTGCAAACCGGTGTGGAGCGTAGGCACATCACCCTGAGCACGCCCGCCCAGCGCGCTGCAGACTGGATCTTGCTCTTGCTCGACGGCGCCTTCGGGCGAGCCATGGTCGAGGCCGCTTTCAACCTCTCCAGCTACCGCACCCTGGTGCGGAGTTCGCTCACCCATGTGATTGCGACCGCCACAGCTACGCCTGCGGGCAACCCGGCATGACGACGCCCAGGCCTACCCCCGCCATCGACCGCATTGACGATCTGGACGCCCTGCGCGGTTTCGCGCTGCTGGGAATTTTGCTGGTCAACATCGCTTTTTTTGCCTCCGCCTACCATGGCAGTGGCCTGACGGACCCGGCCTTTGACGGGTGGTGGGACCGCTTTATACCGGGACTGGTGCGCACGCTGTTCGAGACCAAGTTCTACCTGCTGTTTTCCTTTCTGTTTGGCTACAGCTTCAGCTTGCAGATGGAGTCGGCCCGGCGCGCCGAATCTGCCTTCGTGCCGCGCTACCTGCGGCGCAGTGCAGGCTTGGCGCTGCTGGGTATCGGCCACGCCCTGCTGCTGTTCCATGGCGACATCTTGCTGACCTACGCCCTGCTGGGCCTGTTGCTGCTGGCCCTGCGCGACGTGGCCCCAAAGACTGCGGTGTACCTGGCCATCGTGCTGCTGGCTGCGACGGCGTTGTCCTGGGCGCTTGTGGGCTTGGCGATAGGGGAGACCGATCCCCTGGTCCCAACGCCGGAGATACACGCTGCCGTCGAACGCGCCATGACGGCCTACCGCAGCAGCATTGGCGCCACCATTGCGCAACACGCATGGGAAATGCGCTCCACGATGTGGCTGCTGCTGGGCTTCATCCAGGCCCCCTGCGCATTGGCCATGTTCCTGCTCGGGCTGGCAGCGGCCAAGGGGCACTACTTCACCAGGCTTGCCGGGCAGCGCAAGCAACTCTGGAGGATGCTCGCCCTGGGAACCCCCATCGGGCTGGCGGGGGCGTGGTGCTACAACACGCTGAACACGCCACCGGTGCAGCCTGGCAGCAGCCTGCTCGGTCTGGCGATTTCCATAGTCACCGCACCGGCACTCACCGGCGCATACGTGGCAGCACTGCTGTTGTTCCTGCACCAGCCCAAAGGCAAGGGTGCTGCGCTGTGCGCTTGGTTGGCGCCAGCAGGCAGGATGGCGCTGACGAACTATCTATTGCAATCCGTGGTTTGCGCCTTTGTATTCACCGCCTGGGGCTGGGCTCTGATAGGAGCCCTGGCACCGCCCCAGGTGTTCCTGTTCGCCCTGCTGATTTACCTTGCACAACTGTGGCTCAGCCGCTGGTGGATGCGCAGCCATGGCTATGGTCCGGTCGAATGGCTTCTGCGTGCACTCACCCACTGGCGCAGGCCACCGTGGCGCCGCATGGCCGGGCAACTCTGACAGCTTAGTGGTTGCGCCCGGCCATCACACCACCGTCCACGTCCCACACTGCGCCGGTCACCCAGGCGGCCTGGTCGGAGAGCAGGTAGGTCACCACGTTGGCCACATCCGTCGGCGTGCCGATGCGCCCGATGGGGTGAAAACCATTGAAACTGCTGAGCACGGCGTCATGCTGTTCTTGGGGCACAAAGCTGTCGTACACCGGCGTGTCCACAATGGCGGGGGACACGGCGTTGACACGGATGTGGTGGGCTCCCAACTCCATGGCCAGGTGCTGGGTCATGGCGTGCACACCGGCTTTGGCCATCGAATAAGCGGAAGACGGGGTGGCCAAAATGGCCTGTTTCGCCCACATGGAGCCGATGTTCACAATGGCGCCACTTTGGGCCACCACCATGCGCCGCGCCACCGCCTGGGTGGCGAAGAACAAGGCCTTGCTGATGCCGAGGTAGGCGTCATAGTCGGCCTCGCTGTGGTCCAGATACGCTTTGGGGGAGAACACACCGGCCGCATTGACCAACAGGTCAAAGTGCGTGGGGCGTGTATTGACGGCATCCACCACCGCGTGGAGTCCCGCTTTGTCCGTGATATCGGCGCGCAAGGTCGCCACGGAGGCAGGACACGCGGCTTGGGTTTCTGCCAGCTTGGCTTCATTGCGCCCCACCACCAGAACCTGTGCGCCACGCTCCGCCAATTGAAGCGCAACAGCACGACCAATGCCACTGGAACCACCAATAACCAATGCGGTTTTGCCAGAAAAAAAGTGACTCATAAAATTCTCCTATACCTACCAGTAGGTAGTTTTGTGGGCTAAAAAAAAGGTTAGCCCTTCCTTGAAAAATTGCTGGTCAACAAGGCACAGGTCCGGTCAAAGGTGTCCAGGTCACCGGTCGAACGGCACACCAGGGAGGCGCCTTGCAAGGTAGCCAAGATGACCCGGGCGTGGTCTGCGGCCGCGCCTTCAAACTCCAGCTCACCCTGCGACTTGCCCTCGGCCAATACCTGTGCCAACCACTCGGTGTTGCGGATAAAAAACCGCTTGAGTTGGGGCAGCATGGCGGCGTCCAGCGTCAGCGTCTCGGTGCCCAGCATGCCGCACATGCAGATTCGGTCCATCTCCAGCGAGGCACGGTAGATCCCGGCATAGGCCTTGAGCTTGGCCGGTGCGGACGTATAAAACGTCTCAATACGCAACAACTCACTGTCAAACTGCGCGGAATATACCGCCACCAAAGCCACGCCCAAGTCGGCCTTGGATGGAAAATGGTGGTGCAAACTGGCCTTGCGGATACCGACTTCCTGCGCAATGTCCGCGTAGCTGAAGCCGTTGAAACCCCGCTGCTGAACCAGCCGCTGGGCGATGGCAAGAATGTGTTCTCTGGTGTCCATGCGGTAAGTATATCCTACCTATTGGTAGGTTTGCATTATCCACTTCAGCGCACTGGAAATACGCGACGCCTCGGCGTCTTCGACTTCCCGCCCGAACCTAGGCGGGAAGTCACGACTGGCCTACTGCATCAGGAAGGTGGTTTCCGTGTCTTCGTCCCAGCCATCCCACAGGTAGTCATTGGCCTTGCCGTCGGCGATCAGGCGCAGCGCGTAGTTGACCTGCTCCTTGTAGAAATCGCAAAAGGCGCCGATTTTGTCCATGCCACCGTTCATTTCCGCCGCTTCAGCAGGACACGGGGAACCGCAGAAGTGGCGAATGGCACAGTCGCCGCAGGGGCTGAACTGGTCCACATTACGCTGAATCACCGGCTGGAAAGCGTCCGAAGTCAGCGCCGCCTCCACCCCGCCCGCGGCATGCAGA